>Ga0182030_10023702_pt1 | contig 11326 bp, 9 predicted proteins | sample 812S3MmetaG_FD_121299 | JGI IMG/M metagenome (GOLD analysis project Ga0182030, IMG submission 121299) | Permafrost microbial communities from Stordalen Mire, Sweden - 812S3M metaG (Illumina Assembly) | ecosystem: Environmental > Terrestrial > Soil > Wetlands > Permafrost | place: Sweden...
AAGAAATCGTAGGGTGCCCTCAGGTCCGTGACATCGTCTGGCCGGAATTTCTTGCGCGTTTCAATCACGTGCGTAAGATATTTTACAAGAGCGCATTTGTCGTTATCGAGATAGTCCACTCCGGAGAATACCGATCTGCGCGAGAAGGCCTGCTCTCCGGCTTTCTTACAGTTTGACATGATCTTCTCTTCTAATTCAGTAATATGCATCAAGAGCGCCAGGGCTTCCTCGCCCTTTATGTAGCCTGAACTCGAATCCCTTAGCCTCTCGATGGATAACAGATCATGAAGCTCATATTTTTCTTCCGATATCTTTCTCGGTAAGTCCACTGCTTCCCTTATGATTTCCTCCCGATGGTTTATGTCACTATACTGAATCAGCGCGTTTGCCCAACTAAAATACCTCCCTGGAAAATTGGCGGCGTTTTCTCTTGCCTCCAAGTATGGTTTCTCTATTCGCCTGGCCTGTGTCTGGTTGATTCTCGCATCTGCCATTTCCTTGCTCATTCCCGCAGCCTTTAAGGCGCGCCGGTAGGCATCCGTTATCTGATACGCAAGGATCACCTGCTCCGTGTAGTCAGCCAAGCAGCGGTTCAGTTGTTCGTCGAAAATCTTGACGGCTTCCTTCGCGTTTCCTCTTTTTACAAGGCAGTCTCCGAAAGCCATTAAATCGCACTCCCCCCATCTTTTCAGACATAAAATTCTCAGTGAGCGCTCCTCGAACTCATCTATCTTGCTCGACAGGTCGTCATCGTTATTCGTTTCTTTCCTCAGCGTGTTCAACAATGCCAGGGTCTTGTTAAAAGGTTCCCTTCTTTCAGCAATTTCGAGAAGCGGAAGAATTTTTTCAAGTAGATTAACCACCTGGGTGAAATCTTGCTGCTCAAGGCAAAGCCTCTGCAGTTCTTCAAGACTTTCCAACTCGTTGGATTCTTGTGATTGCACCAGAGCTGCTCCTTGCCTCGAACTAAAGAATGGAGAAAGCAAAGCTAGCTGCTTATCTTCATCGCCATCATCGGGGATATTCTAGCGTTCGCTGCTCAATTCCATCCTAGCAGAGACGGAAAACGCAAAACACTAAGGAAAAGCAAACTTATCTTCAACACCAACCAAGCATTCCAACTTGTGCAATCCGCCTAAAGGTACAATGTCAGATTGATGAAATCAAAGCAGATCCAAGGAAAGAACTGTTTCCATTTAGTTTGTGACCTTCTTGGGCAGAGTGGGTTAGAAACAAGGTTCATTTGTTTGGTACCGGCGGTATTTCACTTGCTGCAGCATCCAATCGTTTCTTGCGCGCAATATCCAAGAAGACATTTTCAAACCTTCTGAGTAAAGGTTTCACTTTAGTTAAATCTGAGTTTGTTTTGACCTCGAACTCGTTTATGAGCAAAAGGACAAAACTCTCGATACTAGATCTAACTGCTGGGAAATGAAATTTTACTAGCTCTTTGGCTTCCTCTAGTTCTTCGTGAATCCATCTTCCGTGAATGTGAAAATGCGAAGCAGGATAGTGATTAGCAGCTTCTCGCTGATATTCGATTCTCAAAACGGTGTCGATACCTTTTTCATCAAGTTGATAAGCAAACTTTGAGTTGGCTACGGTCAGATAATTGTTGTTGTCTTTATTCAAAAAGCACTGGTAATAGATATAAGCATATCTACCGTCGTTTAACCGCATTGGTTGATAACTTTCGCGACCTACTTCGGCGCTGGTATCCAGTATCTTGCGCTTTGGACCGCAGATGATATAACAATCTTGTTTTTTCTCTTTGTCAAAATACGTTTCAATCATCAAGAAAGACTGCCCGTCTTTTGCAACAGTCAGGCTAAAAAGCTGCTTTAGAAATTCCAAGAAATAGAAAGGAGCGTGTTCGCCTCCGTTCATAGTTTCGTCTAAGCAGTCCTGCAACTCAGCAGCTTTTGCGTTTAATTCGTCCGTGCTATTTGCGTTCATGTCCGGACAACTGATTGTAGAGCCCAATCATTTCCATGAATTTGCAGCTGTCAACCTTGCCAGATTTAAGCAACTCAGTAAACCCTGCCAAATCCGTATCAAAATGCTTCTTAGACAGTTGCTCTAAAGCATCAATAAGCTCGGACTTAGTCCAAGATTGAGTCATGGCTTCTATTTGGTCTTTAGTTAGCACCTTTGCCATAAACCTGATCTCCCCATTTAACATCTGCCATTTATCTAAATCTTACACTGTTCCAGCCTTTCTTCAACCTCGCGGGCTGAAATTCCCCAAACAAACACTTCACAATTGACGTCTTTAGTCTACGGATATTGGGAATCTGAGTTTCGCCGAAATGAAGTTCAACGTACTTGTATGCAGAGCCCCTGGATGGAGGATACAAGAAGTTTTGACTCGGACCAGGGTGCCCGGACCCACTGTTCACGATCATTGATCTTGTTTATTCGCACCAGCCAGGTCGAGCATTCTTTCTTTGACGTCGTCATCGTGACCGTCCCGAATGTTTGCATACAGCTTTATGGCAACAGTTATTTTCTGCATTGGCTGCCGTAGCCTCTCCACGTCGGCAATGATATAGCCCGCTGTAACATCAGTAGTTGTCTTGTGATTTGCTAATCGCTTCAAAGCATCGGTATTTTTGTTCCTCCGCGAGCAGTCTTTCCGGACCTTAAAGGAACATTCGATCGAGAGAAATGCTGTTGTTGAGAGTTGGGATGGTTTGGATCACCCAAGAGCAACGGCAAGAGGACAGGCACTATTTCTTGATCATATGCAGAGACAGTATCCAGACTTCTCCAGTGTCTTTGAGCAGGTTCCGGGGCCGTCGGTCAAGGTTTCGGAGCTACCACCTCACAACGTCGTGGTAAACGTTGTGAGGTGAGCCTGAGTTGAAGAGTAATGGACAGTCGATGTCCCAGTCACATAAACCGCAGTGATACCGTGTGTTGTGAGAACATTATCAGCGTTGACGGCCGTCGCCAAGCTGGATGCCAGTATTTGAGTCGTGGTGTCAGTCGATTTCACCATATACGTAGCGGCAAAACTTTCCATCCTTCGGCTGCCATGGAACGCCGGATTACAGCGCTTTCAGATCGCCGCTGACACTTCAAAGAAATGGGGGCGGTAGAGCGACAGGGACGACGAGCCAAAAGCATTTCCCAGGCTGACCTGGCTGAGCTAGCGGAGTTCATCGGACGTATATTTCAGACATTGAAATAGGAAACGTAATTTTTCTCTGGGGAGTGTCAATGACAGAGCTGGCTGAACGCGCCGACGCACGCTGCCGCGGTCAATGCAAAAGAGACGAGGAGAATACTTAAACTGGTCAAGCACTGTTATCCGCGCCCGCACTCCACAAAGTCTTGCCTTTAGTCAGTGCTTTTGGGAAATTCGCCTGTATTGTCCGGATTGATTTGATACCCGATTTTCAGATGTTCTTCTGCATTAGTGTGGCCGCCAATGAGCCTGTAAATATGTGCCAGCTCCAGTTGCGCCGGCCCAAAGTTTTCATCGAGCCGCAGTGCTTTCCTTTCACAGACCACAGCTTGACCGATCAATCCTTCATGCTCATAAACTAAAGCCAGTGCGTGCAAAACATTCTTGTTTGAAGGATCCTTTGTACAGGCTAGAACGAATTGCTCCTTTGCTTCTTGCCATTTCTGGCTCTTTGCTGAAGCTTCTGCCTTCACAATTAGCTGGTTCAATTCTTTTTCACGCGTTTTTGCCAAGTCTAAACCGCGGACCAAATGCGATCGAGCTGCGTTGGAAGCTTCGTCATCGAATCCATCATTCTGCGCAATTGAAGGCTGAATTACACCAGGCAGCGAAAACATGGCTGCCACTGCGGCCACCACCACAATTCCTTTTTTCACGAGAATGCGCTTGCCCTCGCGTTTAACTTTCCGCTCTGCTTTCGCGAAATCAGCTGACTCGCATATCCAACTAAACAATTCAAGCCGCATTTTCTATCCTACTCCGGTCCTTGCAAAATGTAATTTATGGAGCAATATTACTTCCGATAAGTGAATATCAAAAGGGGTAAGATTACGAACCGTAAGGTTTTCAGGCTGTTTATCGGCTGTTTGTTTTGATCTTATATTTATGCGTTTTGAGCGGCGGTCCTTCTTTTTAGCACAGAAACTTCTTCCATCTACGACAAAATTCATACAGCTGCTGTCTTTTGTTCTAGGAGCATTGATCTTTTCTTTACACCCTAAGCCCGGTAGAAAATACCTTTTCTTTATGAATGTTAGCCTTAAGCCGACGATTATTTGACGGCAATTACTAGTTCTCACCGTGTGCGTCCGGCGTGAGTAGTGGTTGAGAACGATGCTGCCAACAAGTTAGATTTCTCGTGTTCTGCATGATTTTTGCAAACAGTGATTCGACAAGTGAGGTAATTGGAATGCCGACGAAAGGTAATGTCGCATCGGACAAGGCTTTGTATTGGCACAATGTAATGGTTCGCTTTGAGGCGAGTGGTCTTTCCTGTATGCAATTTTGCATACAGGAAAGCCTCAAATATACTTCATTCTCAGATTGGCGGCAGCGCTTTCGAAAGAAACCGCATGGCACCACAAGAACCATCGTTCAAGATTGGATTAGCATTATTGAAACGGCAAGAGCCTATCCAGCTGGCGTACAAAAATATTGTGCTGACAATAGTATTTGCCAGAAGATGTATTACAAACGGTTCAAGGCTCTTAAATCTGAGCGACCTGACTGGGGTAATCACCTGCATGGTAAGAATGGCGGGCGAAAGAAAGGAATCAAGAAAGCCCATCGTGACGCTGACAATCCAATCAGCCAGCAAAGCTTTGTACCGGTTCAGATCGTTGAAAGTGCGGTTGCCATCGAGAACGATCGCGCAACCATTGACGTGATACTTCCAAACGCGATTGCAGTGCGTCTCACCTCCAACTGTTCGCCAGAATTCTTGAAGATGGTTGCTCATGGCAAGGATGTGGCCAAATATCGACCGGAGTAACCTCGTCAGACGAAGCCCAGAACCAATTGATGATGGCACCTCGCCGCATTTGTCTCGTATCTTCGGATTTCCTTTTGAACTCAACGATGAAATAACCAAGGAGATTTCATGCGAGAGCCGGCCAAAATTAAATGCGGCGGGGTGGTTAAAAACTGTTGCATGAACAATAATACTAAAGGTCAATCCGACTGCACTCAGCGTCATTCAACTGTCTCTGATTGTTGCCCTTATGAGCCCAAATCCTACGATATAAGGCTGCACTTGCTGTGATATAGTGGATACAGCCGGATAGACGATAAGCGAGAACGGGAATATGAACTCATCTGCGCAACGCTTTAGTTAATCAATCGAATCGATGGTTAGACCGTCTGGACTTCTACCGCCTGATGTGGCAGTGGATGGTAGTCTTACGGTCATTCTTACTTCGGTTTGAGGAGATAATAAGATGATTCCGTTTGATGATATTCGACGGTCGCAGGACCGGTCGTGGTCACTTCCGCTTGTTGAAATGATTGAGCGCGGCGAATTCGAGGACGCTCACGAGATATGTCGGACGATTGGAGCGCTGGAAGATCCCAGACTGTCGGCCAGCTTGCTGCAAGTGCTGGAAGACGTTGCGCGCCCCGCAGTGGTGTGAGAACTCGCGGCAGATGCGTTGAATAAAAGTGTGAATGAAGACACTTCAGGGCAGCGGCGGAAGTGGTGGCACTCGGGAGATTATTTGTTAATGCGACATGCGATCTGAGATAGTTTTCTACATCTTTTTAACTGTGAGTAGATCAGCCATAACTTCTGAATGAAGTCATTTTTTTGATCGGTATTATTCATTGATTTTCCTTTTGCATTTTGAGCGGACGAGTCATTCTGGAACTGTAGCTAACAGTTCTAGAAATGAAATATTCGAATTCTGATCGCAGCGCAGCCTTGCTTGCCAATTCACAGCGGTAATGAGAATCAGCGAACGGAGAGAGAACGAATCACACTGGCGCGAACGATTTAGTTAACGGGTGCAATTCCTGCGCCAGCTCTCTTCTCCTGGATTCACCGCTCAAATGAATTTTGTGTGAGTTGTGAACGAGCCGATCAAGAATGGCATCAGCAATGGTCGGATCTCCAATCAAGTCGTACCAATGCTCGCTCGGCACCTGGCATGTGATGATGGTCGAGTGGATCAGGTAACGGTCTTCCAGAATTTCTAGAAGATCATGGCGTTGCTCCTTGGAGAGAGAAAAAAGATAAAAGCGCATACCTATGGATTTGCATAATAACACCGATAAAAGCTTACGGACAATGCTATTTTAGCTCGTTCACTCTTCCTTTAATACCTGTGCTGAATGCATGTGATCCTATCAGCTAAAGGCACCTACGAAAAGATCCGCTCTTCCGTTAAACAGCTGCTGCCGCAAGAAAAGCGACTTATGCAATAAGAGGTTGGTTTAGAGCCAATCGGGCCTCTTCCAGCACTTCGATAATCTCTTTTTCATCCTCAATGATATAAAATTCTTCAAGTTCAAAATCGCCGAAGAGAATGGTGTTATGCCATTTTCCGAGTTTTCTCGTTGCTATAAACTCATCTCTGGAATCAAAGAGATCGATGTCTCCTTTTTCTGAACGTCTGAGTAACACTGAATCTGACAACATCATAATTACCTATTCGAGTATTTTTCTAGTTTCTTCTATAACTATTTCAAGGTCTAAATTTGTTTGTCCTGTTCGCTTTAGGTAGGACTCATGCGCCTTTTTATATAACGCTACTGCTTCATTGTCAGCGCGTCTTTTAGCTTTTAGTTCGTCGGGACTCATCAATTTCACGTCTTTTTCTCGAACGCCTTTGTATGTTGAATGTTCTAACTTACCTGCTTCATTCATTTCTTTTGCCAGCACTTGATAGTCCATTAGGTGCTCTCAGATCGAAGGCAGCCATACGCCAGCCACGACCTTTGGGATTCAAAAGTTGATCGACGTCCACTTTAATGATTTGAAAATTACTCTCTTTCAATTTTTTCGCAATTGCAGGGAGAGACCTTAAGTCTTCTACTTCCGTTTTGAACCGGAGAGCATCCCTAACATGCTCAACATCAAACCACGGCTGCTTTTCCCTAATATCTGCTCGTACAGACTTTAGCAAGATGTCTTTTGGATCTTTCAGATTTGATTCTGATTTCGTTCCAAATTTTTCGTCGATATGTTTAGCGAAGTCTTTGACTAGTGGCTCGTTTGCTTTTGATAGTTGCTCAAGCTGTCTGACTTTTTCTTTAGGCGGAGCACTCCGATCTATAGGGTTTACCATATCTTCGGGTTTAACCTGATCAGAGGTAACACGCTTTATGCCAAGTTTTTCAAGTGCTTCTGGTGTCTTCGTTTCGAGCTGTAGGTTTGTAGCGTCCCTCGGAGTTATCAGCCTGCCGGATCTAGCAATAAATACAATTTCGTTGAGCATCATAATGTCTGGGGAGGCTTTCCCTATGTCCTGTCCGCGCTGTGCGAAACTTTCAGTTTGGCTGCGTTTGTTCGCCCAATCCACAGCTCCGTCATACATTTTTCCGGCTGTCGCGGCATCATGTAACACAGTCCCAATAGGGTTCTTATGAAATTTAGCTTCGTGCTCATTATGTGCTTGAACAAGTGCACCCGCTTGTTTTACTGCTTGCGCAGCGCCTCCTATAACACCTTTAGGAGTGAGCCCCGGCATCATCTCGTTAATGGCTTTTGTAAATCCCGTAGTGGCACCAATACCTAGATGCATCGCATCCCCAGGATTTTGTATCGGTTTCGGTAAGGTGCTCCCGTCGCCTGTAGCCGCATGAACTGGCTTAGACACGTGTGGATGGCTCAAGCCAACAGCTTCTCTTCCCTGTTCCACAATATGGTGAAGAGCCTTCGTACTCTCAGCGTTGAACCGGCTAACCGCTTGTGTCACTGGCTCAATGACTTTGCCCACGGCCTCAATTAGCTTCGCCTCGTCTGACTGCTCGGGCTGAAAGTGCCCCTCTAAGCGTCTAACCCCGTCTTTGCCAACAACCGTAGGAACGCCAGCCATAGGATTATCTTTCGGCTTGTCTCTAGCATCGCTTACCTTGTCAGCGTTTTGCGCTGTTAGTTCATTGAGCGGATAAGAATGACCCCTAATTTCAAGCGGAGTTCCGGCTGGCGCAAAGCGAGTCTTCTCTGCTGAAGGTTCTGGGGCTGTTTTATCTTTTATGCCTTTAAGAAGACTCCCGCCCTCATAAAGCCCCCCGATAGCCACGGTTTGAAGGACATTCCTGGCTGCTTCTTTAGCTCGATCTAGATTTGGTTGTCCAGGTTTTACAGGCTCTGCCTCTAGCTTATGCTGCGATGCTTCAGTTGCCACACCTGCTTTGCTAACGGTTTCTTTCGAGGCAATTACCTTGCCATCTATGTGTGGCTCTCTGCTGCTTTTCCCTAACGGTTTGTGTGGATCGCCCAGACCTGCATCGCGATATGCTTTCTCTTGTGCGGCGGATTGTTTCACCGTAGGTTTTGAGTCATCAGTTAGACCGAACCGTGATTTTCCATCAGGACTTACTGTATCTGTTCGATTTAGATTAGCCTTTTGAGCAGCGCGAAGACTGTTGTGGCTTACTTCTGGCGTACCTTTTGAGAGCTGTTCGCTTACTTTGTCAACACGGCGTTGAGGTCCATCATTGACGTGATCGCCCGGTTTGTTTGTGTTGTCACTCATCAATCAATACCGAAATAAGCAAACTAATACTATATTCCCTGCAACCTCTTACCAGCAACCTTCCTCAATTTATATTCGCGGCTCCCTCATTTGAGTGAACATACCACAGCCGTTGGAGGTTCTCTGGCGCAACCAAAATCAGAGCGGGCTATGGACCGAAGCGGCACCTGAAGCATGGCTCGGGAATGCTGAGCTACAGAAAGTCCCCACAATGCAATTTCGCTGGGCCGATGTATATAAAGCCGCCGCGTTGATGCTAAGTATAATTGAGCAACATCTGGATCGGAAAGAAATAGTTTGGTGTGCTAAGGTGGTGCGCCGACCAATCCCTGTGCTTGCACCTTTTGTGCCAGTACTGATAATCCAATAGCGAATAATCTAATCTCTTTCCCGCAAGCGCAACAAAAGGCTTGCATTGGGAAGAACACCACTTTTGTCCGTTGCATGATTGCTACACGTCCGGAAAATCAAGTTCGGTCAGGTCGCGCTTACCATGGGCAACGCGCAAAATTGCCTTAGAATTTTTAGCTGGTGTTTGTTCTCAAAAAAAAAAGCCCCAGACTTTCGCCTGGGGGACCCAAGATGCTTGACCTTGGGGATGATAATCAGAAGATAGCACAAATATGCAAAATGCAAGTTTGTCACAATGACTATTTGATAAAGCTTACCGGAGCAAAAGCGCTTTCACCACGATATTGCTCCTGACGGCTCGGCGCGGGATGAGCCGTGTACATTCCCCGCTTGCTTGTTAGCAAGGTTAAGGCTGCCGCTGATTGCCACATCTCGTTTGCCATTTTCTTCTCAAAGGAATTCGTCGGCAAGCGCAGATTGCGCAGATGATCAAGCTGGCCAATCAAGCTAGGTATTGAGACGTCACAGCTGCTGACAAATCTTCCGTCTTTTAGCGGGCTGCTGCTAAGCGCTCGGCGTCCGATGCCGTCAGCCTTCATCAGCTTATCCTCGCTGAGTTGCTGTGTTGAGATAATGAGTTCTTGACCGGCCGACAAACTGATAAGACTCTGCCCCACCAAAACTTTGACCATTCCGATTCCATTGCATGAAATTATGCGAAGACCGTCCTCATCCAGGCTGGTGGAAAGAATCGCTCCCTTGCTGATACGCAAGTCCGCTATAGCGCTTCGCAGCAAAAGGGGGTTTACGGTTTTCATAAACATCGTGCCCGATTTCAGAGACACAGAAGCGATGTCTTGATTCGTGCGGCTGCTCTCAGTTTCCTGCACAGCATGTTTCGCCGCAGTAGTTTTGTTATTTGTGAGCAAGAGAGCTTCGCGTTGTCCCGGTACAAATACACGCGCCAGCGCGCCGGGCTCGTTGGATGTAGCAGCTGCCACCTCAATCTCCGTGGCGTCGTTAGATTCAAATGCAATTGGCGAATAGCCATTGACCGTCATCACGTTGCCATCCATTTTAATAGCCGAACTAGCCGTCGCGGCAGCAAAAGCCATATTGCCACCACTCAAGTTCAAAGTCGTCACATTATTTGCATCGCTGAGATTGATGTTGGTGAGCCCGGCGCCAGTGGCTGAGACAGCCCCAGTACCATAGGTCTGGCTAGAAGCATTGAGATTGTTGATTACGATTGAATTTCCTAAGGGATTGATATTACCGTTGGCTTGAATGTAAACAGGCACGGCAGGCAAAGAGCCGGCAGGTCCATCTGACACCGCTATTGGTGCCGCGCTTAGTCCGGCAGAAATGTCGATTTGACCACCGCTGGCATTCACGGGGCTTGTCCCAACGGCATTAGCTGTGAAAAATGAGCCAGCTGACGACACCGTATTGAGAGCTCCCCAGCGAATGTTGCCACCATCCGCTTCAAAAGTCCCTTGCAGAGAGATCGAGCCTTTGGTAGTCGAGGTGGACGTCACCACAAAATCTCCACCTACAACTTGCACATCAGCCGTGCCAGACACTTTCGAACTTGCAGTGATTGAGACAGTGCCCGCCGATTGCACATTAGAAGGCGTCATTAAGCCGCCGGCATAATTATTCGAAGTTCCGGCAGTGAAACTAGAATTATTCAACGTAATCGAACTCGTCGGCGCTGATAAGCTCAGCGTGCCAGAACTCGTTAAGAACGAACCACCGTTTACAGCTAGCCCGCTCGTCCCTCCGGCTATTGTAATTCCGGCATTCGCTATGAAAGAACCGGTCTGGCTGCCGCTCGTAGCGCTAATTGTAAGCAATCCAGAACTAGAGCTTGGTTGCAGGTTGATCTGTCCCAACGGATCTATAGTTTTGAGGACATTGTAATTTGTCAGAAGTGCAGTGTTAAAAGTGCAAGTGGAACAACTAACATTACCGCTCGTGGCGATAGACGGCGCAGTTATGGCAATAGAGCTGACCGAACTTCCTTCAAGATTGAGCGCACTATTATCCGTGAATGTAAGCGGGCTCTTTCCAAAGTTGAAATCCAGCGATGAGACGTTGACATTAGGGCTGCTTTTCGACACGGCAACTGTGGCTCCTGTGCCGGCAACCAGCGTCAATGAATTAGCTGTAAGTGACTGTAGCGTGATCGAACTTGCCGCATAGCTGACTCGCTGCCCGCCAATGCTCAAGAAAACACTTGGAGCTGAAATGCTGCTAGTAGTAGATTGCGAGATATTGCCACTACTCGACAAGACAACGCTGCCAGCGG
>Ga0182030_10023703_pt1 | contig 11326 bp, 11 predicted proteins | sample 812S3MmetaG_FD_121299 | JGI IMG/M metagenome (GOLD analysis project Ga0182030, IMG submission 121299) | Permafrost microbial communities from Stordalen Mire, Sweden - 812S3M metaG (Illumina Assembly) | ecosystem: Environmental > Terrestrial > Soil > Wetlands > Permafrost | place: Sweden...
AAGAACGGGGCAAAAATATTGCCCCGACTTTTAAGTCGGGGATGATGGGGACTGGACTTGGCTTTAGCCATTAATGAAATTTCAATCTTCCGAACACCTATGGCGGGGACGCCAAACCGGGAGAGTTCGTGGTTGGCGTCCCCGCCAACCACTTTGTATGATATAACAAGGCCTTGCAAGGGCAAAACAGATGCACGAAATAGAACCATACTACCAATGGCGCGATTACTATACCGCTTCTACCGATAAGCTTTCGCCTTTTTATGGCCGTAAGCACAGTGAGCTGCATTTTACCCATAAAATATACAATTACTACATCCACCCGCAGTGGGATTTCTTTGGCTCCTCAACCCTTTATTGCAAGCTGATTTACTGCGACTACGAAAGCGGGTTTGCTGTAATAGAATTTATTGGCGAATGGAATGATGCCGTGCACAATGATATTATGGAGTTAAAACGCACCGTTATTGACCCGCTTATAAAAAAAGGGATAAGCAAATTTGTTTTGATAGGAGAGAACGTATTGAACTTTCACGCCTCAGACGACCTTTATTACGAGGAGTGGTATGAGGACATAAAAGACGATGATGGCTGGATAGTTGCCCTTAATTTCCGCCACCATGTGGTTGATGAAATGCGCCGTGTAAAGCTACATTACTACCTCAACGCCGGCGATGCCTACAACGATTTCCTCTGGCGTAAATTTAAACCCGAAAACCTGCTTGAAGCCGTTGAGCATCTTTTAATAAGGAGTTTAAAATAGGGAGCCCCTTCCGGCCCCTAAAGCGGAAACCAAAGCCAAATACCAATACATGGGTTGTCTTCAGAACTTGCATTTGGCTGTTTTGCCTTGGTTTCCCCTTTAGGGGATGGAAAGAGGGAGACAAGTGATTATATAATCAAGAGTAACAAAAAAATGGAACAAAATAATGTAATACGTAAAACGACATGAAGACATGATTACTTTTCTATCAGGTCTGATTATAAAAGATCGTCCCTATTTTGTTCTTAACTGATTATAGTCGTATTTATTCATCCTCATGATTGATAGCTCACCAAGCAGGTCCTGTAGCTCAACAAAATTAACCAACCAAGTTGTTCTCGCTCAATACCTTGATCCTTAATGTTCAAAAAGCTTTGGATATAGCTCTTGTAATTATTAATAAGCTTGTCGTGAAACTTTAGAATATCGATATAAAGACTTGGCTATTTAAAACGCTATATTAACCTATATACCAGGGCAATAAACATAGTATAATTTTCGGCACAAAGTAATAAGTTCGTTAATTTAAGAAAGCTAAAACAAATCCTCAATTTTCATTTTAAGGAACTCCTGCCAGGGAAGCCCCCCTTTACCTATCAAATAAATTTTATCCGGTTTCATATTGTCCTTGAACGCCTCCATCCCCGATAATTTATGTTGGGTGCCACTTTTCACCTCAAGGCCTATTACCTTTTTCCCGTGTGTTAAAACAAAATCAATTTCGTCATTCCGGTCACGCCAATAATAAAGTTGAAAACCTGATTGCTTGCATGAGTTGAGTAAATGAACGCCTATCGCACTTTCTACATGTCTTCCCCAAATAGCTAAATCCGTCCGCGACTTCTCATAATTTCGCCCTGACATTACACTGAATAAGGCATTATTCTGAACTTGCCATTTAGGAATTGATGCCTTTTGCCTAACCAAGCCACGCGAAAATTTTTCTAAAGCAGATAACAGCCCTGCCGAATCCAGCAATTGAAGGTAGTGAGAAAGCGTTGAAGTATTTCCCGCGTCCTGAAGCTGTCCGACTATTTTTGAATAGGAAAGTATTTGCCCGCTGTAAGCACAGCCCAACTCAAAAAGTTGTTTCAGCAATGCAGGTTTATCAATTCGGCTCAACATCAAAATATCTTTTGAGATAGTTGTCTCAATCAAAGAGTTCATGATATAATCTTTCCAGCGTTCTTCTTCATTTATAAGCGCGGCTGAGCCAGGATAACCTCCAAACCAAACAAAATCCTCTGGCGAAAGGTCAAATGCCTGATGCATTTCACTATAGCCCCAATGTGTCATTGTAATTACCTCATACCGGCCAGCTAATGATTCTGTCAGGCCTTTCTGAATGGTAAGTCTGGCAGAGCCCAACAGGACAACTTTCAATGGTATATCATCAAACGTATCTTTGTCCCACTGTGCCTTAACTGTTTCACTCCAGTTATGTATTTTTTGAATTTCATCAATGATAAGGATAGCGTAGGCCGATTTTCGGGTTCTGAGTAATAACCGGGCATTTTCCCATTGTTGTTCTATCCAGGCCCCGCCTGTGGCTGGTACATCATCTGCCGAAGCAAATATCCACGGGTGTTTCTCATCCTGAGTAAATTGCTTTACCAATGTTGTTTTCCCCACTTGCCTGGGGCCCAAAATTACCTGCATAAACCGGCGTGGTTCATGTAGCCGTTTTTTAAGAATTTGTAGTTGTGGCCGTTGATACATGATTCGGTTCTTTTATCAAAGATAACATTTTACGCAATGCCCTGCGTAATTATATTCATAGTATTGCGTAAAATAAATGTGGCAAGCCCTTTCCCTACAATTGTTTCAACTCCAATTGAACCGCTTTGGCGTTAATGAGCTTGATGAACTCAGATTTTCTGGCTTCTGAAATAAAACTAATTTTCACAAAATCAGTCCATGTTGAAATCAATGATTCAAATTTTGTAAAGATGTTATCCATTGCTTTTTCGCCAAGCTCAAAGCGGCCCATAGCGATATGAAAATCTTTTCTATTTATCCGTTTCTTTTTCCCATTCAGATTAAGTGCAAGTTCTTCAGAATCCCCTTCTACAACTAAAGCCGATGCTACCATGTCGTATGCCGGGCAAAGTGAATATCCTGATTTGGGGCCTTTCAAAAGCGAAAAGTTTTTCAGGTGCATGTCAGCATTGCCGGTAAGAAACGAGAAAACAACCTGCTCGAAGAAATTAACCAGGTCAAGCCCGGGGTCTTCAGAATATTTTTGAATAGCCTTACCAATTTGCTCATACGAGCCAAGATATTTGTGTTCAGTCAGCCTTTCTGTCAACTGGCACATATCTTCCATGTGTATTTTGTCTTTCCCTTTTCGGTCAACCCGTTTTGTTATATAGGCCAGCTTACCCGATTTCATTCGGATAAGAGCATGTGGTACGGCTTTAATACCACTAAGTTCAGCAAGGTGCATTGTAAGGTCTTCTATTTCAGGTAAGTCAGGATATAACTTCGATGGTGGCTTTAAGATGTATCCGCCCCATAAACCAACGATAGTAAAACGCCGGGGATTTTTTGTGTTAGTCAGTTTTTCTATTTCTAATGAAAGCTTTGGCTGTACCCCTGTAACAGTTGTATGTTTTTGAATGATTTGTTCAGCCAATCCCTGCATCTGGTCTTGAGTATATGGCAGTTCAGGAGGAATTGGGGTGCCAAATATCTTTCTGCTGCATTTACTATGAAAGTCCAATTCTTCTCCCCCCAATAAATCGTAACAGTAAAGACATCTTCTGTTCATACTTTTCGCTTTAATTTTCATCGTGAACACTTACTGCCCCTATACAATCTTTACAACAGGCCAGGAGCAACCCCATTCTATCACTCTCTTTTAATTTCCAGTTCTTTTCTGCAATACCCAATAGCCAGCCTTCGGGAATTAGCCCGTCAAAAAACGGCAGCATGGTTTTGCTTACAAAAGGATTGTCCGATATAGGTAGGGTAAGACTTATTGGTTCAGGCTTACCGGATTTTAAATATGCTGCGTCATACGAAAAGGTATAGCCATTTTCATCTTCAACAAGATATCCGGCAACTTTATCATGCATCAATATTCTCGCTTTTCTCATAAAACCGGTTTATCGCGATTGATTTGAACAGGCCCTAACTGATGCCCGAATAGTTTAAGAATTTGATTTACCTTGTCCACTCTCATGCTCGTTTTCCCTTGCTCAATCTCCCGCACTAATCTAAGGCCAACACCTGCCTTCTTAGCTAGTTCCGGCTGAGTAAGTTTGCGCAATTTTCTTTTCTCCTTTAAAAATACAGCTAAAGCTGTTTTAGGTTCCATATTATACCCTTATGGGTGTAAAAATAGAAAAAGATAAGAAAACTATACCTTAGTAGGTATATAAAAATGTTTTAGGTTCGTTTTTATACTCAATTAGGTATAAAACTATTTGCATAAAAAAAGCGATTACAACTTTCGTCATAATCGCTTCATTTTCAGTGCACCTGAAGGGAGTCGAACCCCTAACCTTCTGATCCGTAGTCAAATGCTCTATCCAGTCCAAACCAAGGACAAGATGCCATTCAGAAAAATGCAAAGAATGCGAATTCTATATCCGGTTCAGAAAACTTTTATAACACACAAAACAATAGCTATATCGCAGAAAAAAATTAAATTGCGAGAACCCAAACTAAATTTTGTTGCCGTGCAATGGCAATTTATTATGGATAAGGCAAAACCAGATAACCCTATACAGGTAGTAATTGCCGAAGACCAAACAATAGTGGCCGAAGGACTGGCTGTCGTTTTAGAAAAAAGCAAGCTTTACAAGGTAGTTGGAATTGCGTCAAATGGCGAGCACTTACTGCATCTGCTAAACAGTGTGCAACCTCAAATTATTTTACTTGATTTAAATATGCCTGTGATGGATGGTTTTAAGGCATGTAAAATCATCAGGGAAAAATTTCCATCTATTATCGTTATTGCCTTAACCATGTATAACGATGAAAAGGTAATAAAACAGGTTAAAGAAGCCGGTGCAGCAGGCATGTTGTTAAAACTCATTTCTTCGGGTCAGCTACTTCAAAAATTGAATGAAATAGTCACAACAGCAGCAAATGAGTCGTTTATAACCATTGAAGATATAAACACGAAAGCTCCTGAAGAATCTGTTTCGCCAAGTGATAGTTTTTTATCAGAGTTTAAAATAACCGTCCGCGAATTAGAGATAATGCGATTAATAGCACAGGGGCTTGAAACAGAAAAAATAGCCGCTAAACTCTTTTTAAGCACACATACCGTTACTACACACCGTAGAAACGTATTAAGCAAATTGGACCTCAAAAATTCCGTTGAGATGGTAAATTTTCTGCGTAAACGGAACCTTGTTTAACACTAAAACAAATCATCAATTTTCATTTCAGAAACCCCGCCATGGAATCCCAAACTACCAATCAAATAAAGTTTGAAGGACAGGCGCCGCCAATTTTTTGTTGAGCACCGTTTTCTTTCTGTTGAGTTTATGCTGCATTTGTACTGGCTGCAACATGTTTATCCTATATATTTTTGATTGCTGACGGTTTAGCACCATGGTAAGCCAACCATTTTCCCTACCGATTTTGTGAAAGGTTTTTTCCTTTATGTATGCATCCAGGCAGCTTTACATGTTGTTTGTGTGCGCAACGCAAATTTGCAAAACTGTTTGGTTCGGCCCGGTTATTTAAATTATCGATTGCCTTGCGGCTTTTACCTCCAAAAAAAATACTTTGTCTATTCTTATATGTTTATATTTAGTCCACAACTGAAGTCCCTAACACCCACATATTTATGCAGAAACAACAGTTAAAAATGCCATTGGTTTCAGCTACCCCTGAACCGCACGACCCGCCCTGGAAACCGCTTTCACTTGAAGAATTTATTGAATTACTTAAAGAGGAAGAAGATTATTGGCTGAGGGAAGAGCACAACACACTTATTCAAATTACAAGGCTGCGTAAAATATTTTACGATAAAGGAGGTTGGGATGAGCAGGTAATAAGACAAGCAACAAATATAGAAGGCCGGTACGAGGTTATACTGGTAGATGGAGATGAGGATGATGTGAAAACAAATAAAAATGACGGGAAAGAAAATATAAATAAGCCCAAAAAATATTATGGCAAGCGCTATACCAAAGAAATGGAAAGGGTTTTAAGGGGCAGGCAACTTAGAACAATAAATACTACAGACGTGCCGTATGCAAATGCCCTTTACCGCCCGCAATACCGCAAGGTGGTATATCGCAAAACCGACCGCGTATTTCCAGAGCGGGCAGGTAAATTAGCCTATATATATGAGGACGACCACCAGGAGGTTCTCATCCCGCCTGGAGGCCAGTACAACTATGCCTATGTATCAGACATAGGGCATATACTTACGGGTTGCGATGCCAGCAACTATCCCGATACTGTTGGCTTGTTGCCCGGGCGCCAGAACATTCTGAGATTAGGGCCACATGTAACAAGCAACATGGATATGTCTACCTGGCTGGGAGATATTGCCAGCGCCTCGGCTGCTTTTCTATTTACATATTTTGAAAAAAAAGATACCCTGACCATACCTGAAATGCAGGTTGTTATTGACGAATTTGTGCCCGGCACAGATATGATGGGCAATATTGATGCTTATGTTATTGCCAGCCACTACGATATTAGTTTGCGCCAGGGCATGAGGTTTACTGAAATACTTACAGATTATTATATAGGTAAGGAATACGATCCGCCCCTCCGTAATAGCCGTTACAGGCTTTTTTGCGAAGCTATTGGCTTAAAAGATTGGGATGGTGCTAATTTCAGCAATGAAGCTGCGTGGCTTAAATATTACGAAAAGGAATTGCTGGCTGCTACATGCTTTCTTTATAAAAGCCTTACCGACAACGCATGTGCCAATTTTTTTACAGCCATACGAATGTACTATTTTAAAGCATATAAAGATGAATTAAAGATACAGTTATTATTAACTACATTGCTTGGAGAACTAAAAAAAGCATTGCAAAAAGAAATTCCAATACTTGTTAAACCGGACATAAAACAGTAAAAGCAATTACTTTTCGTTCAGCATCAAACCCCGCACATGAAAAAACTTCGGAACATAAGCATTATTATAGCATCCGTTGCCGCAATTGTTGCGCTTCCACTCATCGGCCGGCTAACAACAGGTGTACCGATGCCACAGGATTTCTTTAAGTTTCCACCTATTACCCCCCCTGTAGTAGATGGCTGGAGCTGGCTTGTGTTTATTATTGTTGCTGCTGTCTGTTTTGGGGTTACCCTTGTTTACATTTTTCCTTCGCTTTTCCGCTTCAAAAAAACCGATACGGAGTTACCCTCCGGGCAAACGCACAAATTTCCCGTTTGGTTTTGGATAGGTTTGGTAATGTGGCTGGTGCCAATCGTTTTTCTTTGGGCGCATACCCCACGGCCTAAATTACTACAGGATTATTCAGATTTTCCGCTGTTTTGGGGGTTTACTTTGTTACTTGACGGCTGCGTGTTTAAACGCCAGGGACACTCAATGCTAAGCAAATACCCGACAGAAATAATGGGCATTGCCACGGCTTCGGTTTCGGGATGGATGCTTTACGAGTATCTTAATTTGTTTGTTAACCGCATGTGGTATTATCCATTCGGTAATAATCTTATTAAAAGCCCCGGAAATAACGACGAGGTATTTTTGATGTATTCCATTTTAGGCTCAACGGGCCTGATGCCTATGGCTTTTGAATGGTATGACCTTATACTTACCATACCATCGTTACGCCATCGCTTTGATGCCGGGGTAAAAATTACAATGCCGGCCTGGCTTAAAATTGTTTTACTGCTGCTGGCTTTTGCCGGCCTGTATGGCATGGGTTATGCCCCTGGCAAATACTTTTTTTATATATTTCTGCTGCCGCTTGTTGTTGTCAGTGTAGTTTTATCTTTATTAAAAGTGTGGACCCCATTTACGCCGGTTATGCAAGGCAACTGGACACCGGTTCTTGTTTTTGGGCTTGCTTACCTGGCGCAGGGTTTTGTAATGGAAGGCTGGAATTGTTTTAGCGCCACGCATTACAGCCCGGGAAATCCTGCCACTTGTTATTCACCTGCTTTCTGGGAGTACAAACTGCCATATGTTGATGGATACCGTATTTTTGAAATGCCGGTAGTAGGCTTTTGGGGCTACATACCATTTAGTATATATTGTTGGGTATGGTGGATTATGTTTGCTTACGTGCTGGGTATAAAAACGCGGTATTTCGATCATACTGAAACATATAAAGAAGCGGAATATTAAATTTTTACACATTATGCCCGCCAACAATATCAGCAAAAAGCTCCTGCTATTTCTTTTTCTTGTTCCATTATTTGTTCGCGCTACAGAGCAAATTACATGGAACAGGAACACGCAATTTATTGATATAGCCAACCGCATCGGGCGCATGGAAGATACATCCGGCACACTAACCATTGAACAGGTAAGTGATACTGCCAAGGCAGACCTGTTCAAACAGTCAAATAATAAAGTATTGAGCTTTGGCTTTTCGGGCAGCGTTACATGGCTTAAAATTTCTTTTAAAAATAACACATCCGATATTTTGTGCCTGTCTTTGGAGCAGGCATTATTGCCCGTTGCCGATTTTTATTTTAAAAACGATTCTAACCAGTGGCAATGCTATAAAGCCGGTTATACGGTAAACATTAATAATAAAAAGGTCCGCAACCATTACCAGGTTTTTCCTTTGCCAGCCGGGCAAAAAGAATATTACATCAGGCTTATTTCGTTTTCTCCCCCGGTAACAGTAAAAATCTGGAATGCAAATGCATTTGAATTAGATGCTGCTACACAAAAACTAACGTATGGAATTTATATCGGCCTTCTGGCCTTTGTTATTATTTTAAATATGTTTTTTGCTTATGCTTACCGTTTAGTTATGTACCTGCAATATTCAATTCTTGTACTTTTTTATCTGATGGTATCCGCCTTTGTAATGGATGGCTATGGTATATATTTTTTTCACCACATTAATTTATCTGTTACTTACAAGCTTCTGCCTCTGCTGACTTCTATCAGTATAATTCCATTTGCTTACAGCTTTTTGGAAGTAAAAAAATATGCACCGCGCCTGTATAAATTTTCACTCTTTATTCTGGGCTGGTTTATTTTTTATGTTGCCATACTTTTTTTTATCCCACAACAACTTGCACTTGTACTAAATCAAATGGATGCAATGATCATTACGCTGCTCATGATTTCCATGGGTCTTTCGGTAGGGCCGCATCACAATAAAATCGGGTACTATTTTGCCTGGGCCTACCTGTTCTTTTTTATCCTGGTAATATCACAAATTGTTTACATGCAGACAGGTTTCCCTCCCTGCCCTTTTGGATTAAGCCATGTTTCGGTAGCAATTTTTATTGAATCTATGTTATTGGCTTACTTACTGGCAAGGCGTTTACGATGGACGGAGGCTGAAGCGCAATTACAACTTCAGCAAAAAACGCAGGAAAACGAATCGCTTATACTTAACCAGAATATTAAACTGGAAGCAACGGTAAAGCAACGAACCTTAGAAATTGAGAGCCAAAAAGTGATACTGGAAACTACACTGGAGGAAAAAGAAGAGTTGCTCAGTGAAAAGGAAGTGCTGCTGAAAGAAATCCACCATCGTGTTAAAAACAATCTTCAAACCATCTCAACCATGTTAGAGATGCAAAGCGATTCGTTAAAGGATGATAACACTAAAGCTGCTATCCTGGAAAGCCAAAGCCGTGTACGTTCTATAGCATTGGTACACCAAAAACTTTACCAAAATGATGGGTTGGAAAAGGTAGAGCTAAGAGGATTTATTGAGGGACTTATTGAAGAAATTAAATTTTTGTTTGGCGAACGATCAAAATTTGTTTCTGTAAAAGTGACCCTGCCCGAAACATTTATAGTAATTGATACAGCTGTTCCGCTTGGGCTAATACTCAATGAACTTATTACCAATTCTTTAAAATATGCTTTTCCGGAAGGCAATACAGGTGAAATATGTATCCGGATTTATACCGCAGGCAATTCGCGCAAATTGAGCAAACTGGTTTACAGCGACACCGGGAAAGGGTTACCTTCATTGGAATATCTTAACTCTTCACAAACCCTTGGCTTGCGGATAGTTAAGATATTAGCAAAGCAAATTGGCGCTGATTTAGAGTATTCGAATACCAGTTGCAGCGAGTTTACCTTTATATTTTGACGTGCCATATGCACCAATATCCAGAATATAGTATTAAGGAGTGGTTTGAGGGTGGATGAATGCCATTGCCAGGATCATAGTCTTCAACTTTATCCTACTGCTCTATGGCTATTTATACTCTCGCTTTTTTTGGGGTAGAAGATTATCACTTGTGACATACTTGTGACATACTTGTGAAATAAAAAAAGCGATTACAACTTTCGTCATAATCGCTTGATTTTCAGTGCACCTGAAGGGAGTCGAACCCCTAACCTTCTGATCCGTAGTCAAATGCTCTATCCAGTTAAGCTACAGGTGCATTAATTTAAAAACAAATTTCTGTAGTCCCGTTTTTAAGCGGGGCTACAGGTGCTTTTTTGCTTAAAGCAGGGCGCAAATATAAAAAATCTGCTAAAAACTCAGGCATGGTCACCTGTTATTTTCAAAAACAGTTTGGCTTTAGGTTAAAGAAGCTGATAATTTGACCTAAAATTGAGCCCGAAACGTTTTAAATTTAAACCATGTCGCTTACACCTTCAAATATGATACCGCTCGGCAGTCCGGCTGTTAATTTCCGGCTCACCGATATTATTTCGGGTCATTCCATGTCGCTCAGCAATATTCAGGGTAAACAGGCCACGGTAATTATGTTTATTTGTAACCACTGCCCGTATGTAAAACATATTAATCCCGAATTAGTGCGCCTGGCCGGTGATTACAAAGCTAAAGGGGTGGGTTTTGTAGCCATCAATTCAAATGATATTGTGGCAGAACCGGAAGATTCGCCTGAACAGATGAAAAGAACTGGGTTGGCTTTAAAATACCCCTTCCCATACCTGTTTGACGAAACCCAGCAAATAGCCAAAGCCTACGATGCCGCCTGCACCCCCGACTTCTTTATTTTTAATAAAGACCTTAAACTGGCTTATCGCGGCCAGTTGGATGATTCGCGGCCGTCTAACAATGTTCCGCTTTCGGGTAAAGATGTACGCGAAGCGCTGGATGCACTGATTGCCGGCAAGGCGGTTTCCCCGCGCCAGCGGCCAAGTATTGGCTGCAACATTAAGTGGAAAAAATAACCACGCACAGGCGATTCAAAAGCTCTTATCTTTAAGAAGCTGTTTAAAATTAAAGAAAAGAAATACATGTTAACAAAACACACAAAGCTCAATACAAACCTGCCTGCCGGTAGCTACGGTTTGGACACATCTTTTATCTAGTTTCCGCCAAGGCGGAAACTGGAATGTCCCCCGCTGGCGCTTGCCTATGCACACATCTTTTTTAAAGATGTCCTGGCCTTTGATTCAGCTGCCTTACATACATTGCAAAAGCCTCAGCCCCTTCCGTCCCC
>Ga0182030_10023705_pt1 | contig 11326 bp, 8 predicted proteins | sample 812S3MmetaG_FD_121299 | JGI IMG/M metagenome (GOLD analysis project Ga0182030, IMG submission 121299) | Permafrost microbial communities from Stordalen Mire, Sweden - 812S3M metaG (Illumina Assembly) | ecosystem: Environmental > Terrestrial > Soil > Wetlands > Permafrost | place: Sweden...
AAGGCGCCATCCCGAAAACCTCGCCAACCAGAGCCACGTTCTCTATTTGAACGGATCGCAACCAGAAACGTGCCATGCCCTTCGTGACCACTCAAAAGAAATGATGTCACATTTTTACAGAGGCAGGGGAGGATGCGAATAAGCGAAACTGTAGACAATAGAAGCCTAAGATATTTGGAATCTGGATAAATGGCTTCCTGAAGCGCAGCAAAATGGTCCTTCCCCGCAAAGTCCCGAACACGGTCTTCCGTCCCGGGCCATTATGGTTAGCAATTCTTGGGGACCCGTGGGGACATGCTGCACTTCGCGAACTCGTCAATAGACTCTGAACTCGGGGACTGCGATAGAAGCAAGGAAGAATTATCGCAATCTACATGCGGCCTTGGAGCGATTGTAGGTGCAAATTGTCCAGCCATGAGCCCGCGCAACGGCATCAATCAAGGCCGCGCCAAAACCGTGACCGTTCGATACCTTTCCTTTGATGCGCGACTCGACGACGATCCAACACAAGCTGTCGTGAGGCTTCAAGTCAATGCGCACTAGTCTCCTGAAATTCCGTCTTGCCGAGGTTCGCTGAAACCCACCCCTCCTCCTCAACGCTTCGTCTGAAACGATCGAACTCATCCACCGCACGGATCAGAAGGTCGGGACCACGCTCTAAACGCGACTTAGCCGCCTCCGCTTCGATCTCCGCGACGATGGCTTGCAAGGTCTCTGCGCCCACTGTCGCTGCCGCTCCTTTCAGCGCGTGCGCCTGTAAGCGTGCGCCCGACGCGTCCGCTTCGTCAATGCGAGCGCACAACTGGGTCAGTTGGTCGGCGGCGTTCGCGAGAAATCCCAGGATAATTTCAGCGGCCAGCTCCCGGTCGCCCATCAGTCTGCCCAGCATTGATTCGGAATTGAAAAGTGCTCGACTAGAGCTTGCAGAGCAACGGGGAACTTCCGCATTTGAAATGTCCGCGTCGCGCTTGAGAATCCACTTAGCGAGCACCTTGGCCAGGTGAGGAAGTTCGACTGGCTTGGCAAGATAATCGTCCATGCCCTCGCGCAGGCATCGCTCCCTGTCACTGGGCATTGCGCTCGCGGTAAGCGCAATAATCGGAATCCGCCGACGATCCAAGAGCCGAATTCGGTGCGCTGCTTCGTAGCCATCCATCACCGGCATCTGACAATCCATCAATGCCAGGTCAAAGCGCTGCCGCTGCATCGCCTCCACGGCCTCCATTCCATTGGTCACCACCACCGCCGCGTATCCCAACTTGCTCAACTGTGCGAAAATCACTTCGCGATTCGTCGCATTATCCTCCGCCACCAGAACGCTCTCTCCGTTTCCGCGGATCACAGGCACATTGCCCGGACGCACCATCTCGCCTGTCGATATGGATGCATGCTGCGCCACCGGTACGAGTCGATCAAAGGAAATTTGACCAAAACTTGCCGTAAAGCTGAACGTTGAGCCTGTACCAACGCAACTCTTCACCCCAATAACTCCCCCCATCATCTCCACGAGCTGTTTCGAAATGGCGAGTCCAAGGCCTGAACCACCGTATCTGCGGGTCGTGGAGACGTCGGCCTGTGCAAATGGAGAAAATAACGCGGCAATTGTTTCTTCTGATATCCCGATCCCGGTGTCTTTCACACTGAATCGAACAGAAGCGGTCGCATCGCATGATGCGCCGAGCTCAACGTTCACGGTCACTTCACCTCGGTCTGTAAACTTAATGGCATTGGCAATTAGGTTCGCCAGAACCTGCCGCAGCCGGTAAGCATCCCCCAGTAACCACTCCGGAATCCCGGGAGAGACCTGTGAGACGAGATGGATATTCTTCGCATCCGATTGGACACGCAAGAGCTGAACGACCTCCTCGACCGTTTCGCGAACGCTGAATTCGCGGATCTCCAGCGCGATCTTGCCCGCTTCAATCTTTGACATGTCGAGAATGTCGTTGATCAAAGCCAGCAGAGTCCTTCCGCTGCTCTGACCCATTTCGACATACCGGCGCTGCTCCACAGTAAGATCTGTTTCCAGCAAAAGAGCATTCATGCCGATCACACCATTCATGGGAGTGCGAATCTCGTGACTCATGTTGGCGAGAAATCTCGTCTTCGCATCGTTGGCGGAGGCAGCATCATCCCGAGCTTGTATCAGAATGGTTTCGTATTGCTTGCGCTCGGTGATCTCGTCCGCAATGCCCGCGATTCGTATGAGTTCCCCGGTGTCGCTGCGAATGGGAAACGCCCGGTCGCGGATCCATTTCACCTGTCCATCCGGAGTATGAATCCTGTACTCGGAATCGATGCTTTCACCCTGCATCTGGCGCATGAAAACTTCATGCGCCCGCTCACGGTCGTCCGCATGGATTGCATTCAACCAGTCCATAGGATCCGCATACAGGCTCGCGCAGCTGCGATTCCAGATCTGTTCGTAGGCAGCGGAAACGTAGAGTGTCTCGGTGCCCATGGGGTTCGTCATCCAGAATACTTCCTTGATATGTTCCGCGATCTGGCGAAACTTCTCCTCGCTGTTGTACAAGGCCTGATCGATCCTCTTCCGCTCTGTGATGTCGCGAACGATGCCTACCGCATGCCATTCTCCGCCTATGGAAAGCGCTGACATCGAAAGTTCAATCACAATACGATGGCCGTCCTTGCAACTTCCGGTGAGTTCGAGACTTTTGCCAACAGCATCGCCCCGCCCCGTGCGCAGGAACTCGGGGAACGCGGAGAGGTGCGCGGCGCGATCGCTCTCCGTTACCAGCAGCGCATGCAGGTTTTGCCCCATCGCCTCCTCTCTTGTATATCCGAAGATGAACGTTGCAGCGGGATTCCAAAAAGCGATCAGTCCGTGCGCATCCATCATGAGAATCGCGTCTTTGGCGCAATCGGTAATGCCGCGTAACTGTTTCTCCAGCCGTTGCCGATCCTCCTCAGCTTGCCTCCGCTCGGTGATGTCCGCGCTCAGGCCAACCATTCCCATATATTCCCCGCTCGGCGATTTGCGTGGCTCGGCTTTCGAACCCACAAGCCTCCACTCTCCATCAGCGCGGCCCACTCGTGCTTCGGCGCTGAAAGACGTATGGTCCTTCACAGCGTCGGAGAACATCGCGTTGTACTTCTCCGCATCGTCAGGATGAATTGCCGGGCGCTGGCCGCCAGCCCGAACCGCGTCGTCGGCCCAACCCAGGAATTCCCGATAGGCCTTGTTGATAAATTGAAGATCGCCCCGTGCATCGGTCACCCACATCAACGAAGGCGATCCATCCGCCATCGTGCGGAACCGCTCCTCACTTTCGCGAAGACGTTCCTCTGTCCGTTTACGGTCGGTAATATTGATGTGCTCGACAATAATCTTGGTCAGCTTATTCGACTCAAATCGCGTGACCCTGCCAATAAACCACCGCTCTTCATCGGGTGAATTGCATGAGTATTCCCTCGAGTATCCTTCGGAATCGCCGCGCAAAACGCTTCGGATCGCGTCTGCAAACTCCCCCGCATCGCTGGCATCCGAGCCTGTAGCGCGTTCGCACACCTCAAGGTAGTTGTCTCCTATGCCGGACCGAAGATGAAAGGCATCGTCCGCCTTCCTGTTCGCCGAGGCAAATGATCGCCACGCTTGGTTCACTGAGATAATTACGCCCAGTTCGTTCAGGACACAGATATGAGAAGAAAGCGCATCCATCGTGGATTGGGCGAACTCCCGCGCCTCGCATATCACGTCTTGCGATTCCTTATCCCTTGCGCATAGCGTCGCGATACCGCCAATGGGCGGATCGATTGCCGCAACCTTGTGGGGAGGATTGATTTTGCCCCGAAGAGACTTCACCGTCACCCCCGGCAGGAAATGCCCGTAATCGCTCTTATCGGCCCTCCGCCACCTTTGTTCATGTCACTGCCCGAGAACCAACGTGATCCTGATCAGCCCGATGACACTCTCAGATTGTCCCCGTGCAGCGAAGCGGTCCGATCTTGGAAAACCCTCGGCGGCGCTGTCCAAAATGCCAACGGCCTTTCAACTCACGCTAAGCAAGATTCATCCTTGCATTCATATTGAAGAGATACCCGTTCTTGCCGATCTATCAGGGAGCACTTCACCACTCTGTTAGCTCGATTGACTCTGGGGCGCCTCCAATTGCCTCAAATCCTTGCACCGTGAAGAGATCTCATACCATGCTGATTCTCATAGCTGAAGATGAACCGGTTAGCTGCACGGTCCTGAAGAAGTTCTTGTCGCAATACGGCCCCTGCACAGTCGTTGCAGACGGCCAGCAGGCGGTTCTGGAAGTAAAAGCCGCATATGAGAGAAAGCAAGGATACGAACTGGTATGCATGGACCTTCATATGCCGGTTATGAATGGTCACGAAGCTATTCGCGAAATTCGACAATACGAGAGAGCGAACGGCATTCTACGACCCACCAGGATCTTCGTCACCACCGCTCTCGACGATATGGCCAGCGTCACTGAGGCATTGCTGGGTAAATGCAATGCCTATCTGATGAAGCCCATCGATCTGAACATCTTAAGGCAAGAGCTTCAGGCAGTTGGCCTTACTAAGTAACGGGTAGCAAGGTACCGTGATGCCTGAAAAGATACTCGCCAATAAAATCGGATTGGAGCAAGCCGCTTGACAAAAGTTAAAGTGACACTCGCCTTTCGAATTCTGTTGATGGGCACCGGGCTTGGAATCCTTACGGTGATTCAAGGGTTTCTTTCGCTGAACACCATGTACCATGCCAAGGCCGCAATCACTCACGACACGGCATCCACCGCTCTGTCCGAACTTGGCCATGGAATCCCCGAGGTGTGGTTCATTCTCCTCTTCACAGTTGTATCCGGAACAGCGGTAGCCCTCCTCTTCGCGCGCATCGTGAATCGTTCAATTGCGCCGCTCGATGCTGCTATCCAGTTGCTCGGCAGCGGTGTGCTCAAAGGCTCGGTTGAGATTCATTCCAGCGACGATATCGGTTATCTTGCGTCGTATATGAACGGCGCCCTGGAGCAGATGACCGCCACCGTGTCCGGCATCGACTATTGCAGCCAGAAGATTTCGAGCGCCACCACCGAAGTCTCCGATCGAGCCAACCGCGCGGCCGCGGCCGCCGTAGGGCAGCGCGACCATCTCCGCCAGGTAAGTCGTTCCATGACAGAGATGGTCTCCAGCGTTCAGGAGGTTTCCACGGAATCGCGATCCGCTTCAGCGCTGGCCAGGAACGCCGTTGAGATCGCAACCAGCGGTGGAGCAACCGTTATCGAATCGTTGGGTGCGATGAACGCCATCGCTTTGTCCGTGCGGGCAGCTGCAACCAAAATCGACGATCTCGGACGAAGCTCTGCTGCCATTGGAAAAATTGTCGCAGTCATTAACGAAATTGCGTCACAAACCAATTTGCTCGCCTTGAACGCTGCCATCGAGGCAGCGCGCGCAGGCGAGTTGGGTCGCGGCTTCGCCGTAGTCGCCGGCGAGGTTCGAAATCTCGCTGAACGCACCGCATCGTCGACACACGAGATCTCGGGGATGATCGAATCCGTACAGCGAGAAACAAAGCTAGCGATCGCCACCATGAGTGATGGAACGGCTCGTGTCGAATCCGGAGTCCAGGCGGCGAATCGCGCCGGCCAATCCTTGGAAAATATTATTGCGGCTGCTCGGGAAGTCGGTGACATGGTTTTACGCATCTCTTCAGCGGCAGACCAGCAGGACGTCGCCGCGATCGACATCAATGCACATCTTGAAAAAATGACTTCGCAAACCAGCCAGACCGCGGCCGACGCGCAACAAGCTTCGGAGTTTTGCCGCAGTCTGGCGGAACTCTCCGCTTCGCTGCGAAAGATCATTGGACAATTCCAGTTCCGGCAGATCATTAGCGAAGGCGCTGAGCAAAAGACCGATCCAAGCCTGCATAGCTCCCCGCCTATGAACCGTTTGAACCTGGAATGACCGCTTTTACGCCTACCCGCTAGTCAATGGCATTGATTCAGCACCCAACGTCTTTTTGGACTCGGTACGGCAAACCGGTTCGGTCTGCTGGTTCTCTCGCGGGCCACTTCCGGTGTGCTTGACCACGCGCATGATGAAGCCTATACGCCTCGTTAGAGATCGCACGGTCGGGCTATCTCAATATCCATCATTACTCGTTGAACTGCCTCCCTCGGCTGGAGTAATGAAGGGTCACCGCCCGGCCGCGGTGCCACCCGGACTTCATCGCACTCGGTCGATTGGAGTTGATTGATGCACCCCAATCATGAATCGAGCGTGTGGGCCACCTACGCCGAGTCGATCTGTGTGCGCCGGAGGAAGCAGCATTAGAACTTACTAATTGGCAAGACTCTAAATTGGCCGCAGGCATGCATCGACGAGCGCGAGTCCCGCTCAAGGACTTTTGGATAACACCGCACCGTGCGTGCCTCATGGCATAAATGGCGGTTGCACATTTGACGGCGAGGCTCGCACAGAAGGCGGATTTGTGGCTATGGACCTGGAGATTCTGCACGATTATCTTATCGAGTCGAAAGAACTCCTGCAGCGGGCACAAGAGGATGCGCTGCGGCTCGAAACGGAGCCCGGGAACGATGCCGCCGTCGCCTCGATTTTTCGCGCATTTCATACCATCAAGGGCGGGGCGGGTTTCCTTGAAGCGGGTCACCTTGTCGACTGGGCGCACAACCTCGAAGATCTACTGGATAAACTTCGCTCGCACAGCCTCCCCATCACATCTGCAAGGGTCGACGCAATCCTCAAAGGGATCGACGTCATCGAGAGCATGTTCCAGCAACTGGCGGACGAAAAGCCGCCGGACCCCGGGCCGGTCGCTCTAAGTCGGGCGATTCAGGCTCTGGCAGGAACAGGCGCCGCAGATGCGGAATACGGCGTCGACACTGCGGCCGTGGGCACAGTTCCCGCGATCGAAAGCACTCAGGTCGATGATCCCGAACCTTCCGACGCGCCGCCGAAAAAAGCGGGATCTGCAGAAGCAGCCACACAGGCCGCGATTCCTTCAACCTCCCGAAGTACGGAGGCGGTCGAGAACTCTCTGCGCGTCGATGCCAACCGGTTGGACGCCGTGATGAATCAGGTGGGCGAGTTGGTGCTGCTGCGCAATCGGCTGACCTCTGCGGTGAGCGGGCTGGGCAAGGAAAACGAAAACATGACGCGCATCGCTCGCGAAGTGGACTTGTCGGTCAGCGATCTGCAAGGCACCGTCATGCGTCTGCGCATGCAGCCCTGCAAGCGGCTCTTTCAGCAACTGCCCCGCGTCGTGCGCGATGTTTCCCGCCAGTTGAAGAAGGAAGTCCGGCTCGAGATCGTTGGGGAAGACGTCGAGATCGACAAGTCCGTTGTCGATGCCTTGTCCGGACCGATGACTCACCTGGTCCGCAACAGCCTCGATCACGGAATCGAGATGCCCGATGTGCGCATTGCCGCCGGCAAGTCCGCCACTGCGCTGCTGCGGATTGCGGCGCTTCACCTCGGCGATCGCGTCCGCATCGAGGTTTCCGACGACGGCAAAGGAATCGATCGCCGTGTCGTCACGCAGAAAGCGATGGAGAAGGGAATTGTCACACCGGAGCAGGCCGCCGGCCTGTCGGAACAGGAAGCACTGGAGCTGATCTTCCGGCCCGGCTTCTCGACCAAAGAACAGGCCTCCGATCTGTCCGGCCGCGGTGTTGGCATGGATGTGGTGAAGGAATCTACCGCGAGGCTGCGCGGACGGTTGGCGATCGACACGCAGATTGGCCAGGGAACGCGGGTCGCGATGGAGTTCCCGCTTTCTCTGGCCGTGCTCCCGGTGTTGTATCTGCGGGTCCGGCAGGATATCTACGCGTTGCCCATATCCGCCATCGACAGCCTGACAGACCTTGAAGAAAATCGCGTTCACCGGCTGGCTGGGCGTGTGACCTACCGCGTCGACGGCACGCAGACGGTTCCTTTGGTCGATTTAGGCGCGATTCTTCAGGATCGGCCCATGCGTCTGGGAGCCGAATGCGTCGAGGGCGTCTTGACCGAACGTGGATTGTTTGTCGTTTCCGAGGTGTTGGGCAACGAGGATTCTGTCGTAAAGCCCATCGATTTTCTTACCGGTCGCAATCTTTACCAGGGCGCCACAATCTCCGGAGACGGCAACGTGGTGTTGATCCTGGATGCCGGAGCCCTGAGCGCAGCCAATGCAGCAGCAGCCGAAGGAGTGTGTTGATGGATACCCAGTGCATCATGCGGATTATGGATGTCTCCTTCCGCACGCGACGCATGATCGAACTCTCGCTGCACGAGATCGACCGGCGGGCTCTCAACGCTATGGTGCTGGTGAAGCGGCATGGAAACAAGCTCGCCAGCTACGGCGTGGTCGCGCAGGCCTTTCGAGAACAGGCAGTGCACCTGAAAGCGGCCGCGACGCCGCTGCAACAGTCCATCGCGCCGCTGGTTCGCATTCACATGCGCATCCTGCAGCAGGGACGCTACACCGAGTTGTTCCGGCGCACGGCCTTGGTCAATGGCGATGCCGGCTTCAACAATTTCCTGCAACAGTCTGAAGGCAACTGGCAGCACAACATCCAGGCGGAAGAGGCCGAGGGCGTAGTGATTCTGCGTCGCCTGGTCGAAACCGTCGCCCGCCTGCAGGAAGGCATCGCCGAGCAGGAATACGTGGTCACGAATGGACGCATCGAAGCCGCGCTCTCGGAACAAAGCGGCGCGCCGCTGATGCGCGTATCCCATGAGATGGGCCTGGCGGTCGCCAAAGTGCGGGATGCGATCTGGAAATATCGCGGCGAACTGGAGGAGGTACTGCATGAAAGCAGCGCCAGTATTTGAAGCAGGCAATCACCGCTGGTGGGTGCTCTACGACCAGGATGAACGCCGGGTCATCGACTCGAATGTATACATCGTCGAATCTGACGGACAGAGCGCTGTGCTCGACCCTGGCGGATTCGAGATTTTTCCGCAGGTGCTAGCCGCCGTAGCCGAGGTGGTGCCGCCGACTTCTGTCGCCAAAGCATTCGTGTCTCATCAGGACCCGGACATCGCCTCCAGCCTTCCACTCTGGAACGCCTGCAACGACCATATTCAGTGGCATGTGCCAAGTCTGTGGGAAGGCTTCCTCCGGCACTATGGAGCGTTGAATGCGGAGTTCATCGGCATTCCCGATGAAGGCGGCAGCATGATGGTCGGAAGCCGAAAGCTGGATCTTGTGCCGGCCCACTATCTGCACGCATCGGCCAACTTCCATGTCTACGATCCGGAAGCCAAGGTCTTCTTCAGCGGCGACGTGGGCGCGGCGCTCCTCCCGCCGGGACACAGCAACTGGGTGGGTGGCCGCCAGGGCGGCGAATCCGCCAAGGCGTTCGATGAACATATCCAGCATGCACGGTTTTTCCATCAGCGCTGGATGCCCTCCGGCGCCGCCAAAAAGGACTGGATCGATCGCGTTCGCCAACTCGATATTGAAATTCTCTGTCCGCAGCATGGGGCAATCTACGCGGGCGAAAACGTACAACGCTTCCTGAACTGGTTCGACGGGCTGACCGTCGGGACCGCAATTTCTCGCTGAAGGAGATCGCATCATGGCCAGCACCGTCATTAGCAATCGCAAAAGCGCCGGCAACGGTATCGCCAAGGAAACGGACGCCGGCCGCAAATCTTCGCAGAGACCGGCGCGCACGCGCCGCAATCCACGGGCCTCCGCGCCTCGCCCCGCCCCTGCGGCGCAGAGGACCGCCCGGGGACAAAGATCCGAACCGGAAAGAGACCAGCTCCTAGACTATGCGCGGCGGCTTCTCGACCCGCTCTCGAGTCTCGAGATGCTCTGCGAAGCGGACGAGAAGATGGAAAACGCCATTTTCTACATGAATCGCGCGTCCATTGAAGCCATGAATCTGAATCACAAGCGGCTCAATCCACTCTTGCGTGGAGCCGATGTGCGTAACGCGCTGGGCCGTTCCATTCATCAGTTCCACAAAGATCCGGAACGAATTCGCAATGTATTTCGTTCGCTGGCGGCCGGCACTTCTCGCGAGCACTCCACGGAACTGGTTCTGGGCGGTGTAACCTTTACTCTAAGCTTTACGCCGGTGTCGACTCCCGATGGCAAGGTCCTGGCTTTTCATGCCTCGTGGCGCAATATCAGTGACGCCAAGCTTGCCGAACAGGTGATTGGCAACATGAGCCGCTCGGCTTCGGAAAATGCCGAATCGCTGATGAGCGTGGCTACCGAAACCGACCGCGCGATGAAGGCGGTGGGAGGTACGCTCAATGGGCTGGCGCAGTCCGTCTCCGAAAGCCGCAAATCTTCGCAGGGTCTCATCACCCAGGTGGGCGCCATCGGAAGGATTGCGCAGACCATCCGCGAAATCGCCTATCAGACCAACCTGCTGGCGCTGAACGCCGCCATCGAGGCTGCCAGGGCAGGTGAACATGGGCGCGGCTTTGCTGTAGTGGCCGATGAGGTGCGCAACCTTTCGAAACGCGTACAAAAGGCCACCGAAGAGGTGCAGAGCAACATTACCGATATCGACGGCTCGGCCCGCTCCATTGAACGGACAAGCCACACTGCGGAGCAAACCGCTCATGGGGCCGAATCGGTCACACTGTCTCTGGGCGAGCGCGTGCAGGCTCTGCACACGCTGGTAGCCACAATGACCCTCGATTCTAACCGCAACGAAGTAAAAATCTTCGTTCGCAATATGCTGGCGGAGATCAGCACTCGAACCGCGCCGCAGGCCGGCTCGGAGGTTCCAGATCATCACCAGTGTGGGTTTGCCCGCTGGTACGAGGGGCTTGGCCGTGAGTCGTTCGGGCAATTGCCGGTATTCCAGGATGTCGACAGCACCCATATCGCATTCCATGGGTCTGCGCGCGCCATCCGTTCCGCTCTGCTGGCCAACGATCGCGAGGAAGCTCTTCGACAGGGATCGGAATTATCACGATACGAACAGGAGCTTCTCGGTAAACTCGATGCCCTCACCGCCGCCATCAGTCAAAAGCAGAATTGAGGAATCGTCATGAGTGACGTTATGCAGGAAGTGGATGAGCGGTCCAAGCTGGCCGGGACGAATAAATTCGAGCTGCTGATCTTCCGTCTCGGAGAGGACCAGAACTCAGGCACGCGCGAGGTATTCGGCATCAATGTGTTCAAGGTGCGCGAGGCGCTGATCATGCCGTTGATTACGCCCATGCCCGGTTCTCCTAAACACGTCCTCGGCGTAGCGAACATTCGCGGCCAGATCATTCCCGTCATCGATCTGCCCTCAGTGGTCGGCTGCAAGCCGTCGGCACGCAATATCCTGCTTGTTACCGAGTACGAGCGCTCGGTGCAGGGCTTCGCGGTTGAAGA
>Ga0182030_10023706_pt1 | contig 11326 bp, 19 predicted proteins | sample 812S3MmetaG_FD_121299 | JGI IMG/M metagenome (GOLD analysis project Ga0182030, IMG submission 121299) | Permafrost microbial communities from Stordalen Mire, Sweden - 812S3M metaG (Illumina Assembly) | ecosystem: Environmental > Terrestrial > Soil > Wetlands > Permafrost | place: Sweden...
AAGAGTGAATAGAGTGAACTAAAGAGTGAATAGAGTGAACTAAAGAGTGAATAGAGTGAACTAAAGAGTGAATAGAGTGAACTAAAGAGTGAATAGAGTGAACTAAAGAGTGAACACTGCATGCTTTACTTTCCCTTGAACGTTAACAATTAAATTCAAATTGAGAAAATGTTAAATTTAACATCTCTATGATAAAGTACGGTATTGCAATTACTTCAAGGACGAAGACATATGCCTATGTTCAGTAAAGAATCATTTACTCAATTGACTTCTTGCCATATCGATCTTCAAGCCATTTTTTTTGAAGTTATTAAGCATGTGGACTGCCGGATAACGGAAGGATTTAGAAACGAAGAAGATCAGGAACGCTATTTCAAGAACGGTAAAAGCAAACTTGAATGGCCTAATAGCAAACATAATGCAAATCCATCTCTAGCGGTCGATGTATATATATTCCCAATTGATATGGACAACATGAAAAGATTCTATTGGTTTGGAGGATATGTTTTAGCCGTCGCTCAACAATTAAAAGATCAGGGTAAAATTACTCATTCAATAAGATGGGGCGGCGATTGGAGCGGGAAAATCAATCTTGAGGATCAGACATTTTTTGATCTGGTTCATTTCGAAATTATTGAATAGCGAGGGAACGCTAAAATGCCTGAAATTATTGCTGATTTTTCTAAAAGCTTTTTTAATTACGCTTGGCAACCCCTTACGGGTTGGACAGCAGGATTTCTTATTCTGATATACTATGCCCCTCAAATAATAATAGCAGATTATGTCTGGGCATTAAATTGCATGGAAACGAGGAACATTGTACCGTTCCCAATTAAAGCCGCTGACATTTTAAATCTAGTATGGATATTATTTGGTTTCGGGACTTATTCACTTGCAAAAGGAAAATTTGCTAACGGAAATATTCAATAATTTTTTCTATGAAACTTTTTTTCTTTTCTAGAAAGAATGCTGAATTAGTAAGTTTTCCTTCATATACCAATCTTACGTGAACTTCATCTATTGTCTCAGTTTTACTTTCATCATTCTTCGTCATAATAATCCTTTAATTCGTAACATGAATTACATTGACCGCATGAATTAGTTTCTTGTATTTCGGCACATTCTTCGCAATAAAAACTCATGGCGTAAAAACCTCCATGAATGGCTTTATGTGATCTGATTTTAAAAGTCTATTACATTCTCTTCTAGCTTCTTCTAAAGTATGAGAACACGAAATTAAACGCCAATCATCTAAGAAACTTAATATTCCACAGCTTTTTCGTTCTATCGAGAAAAAATTTGTATACTTATTTTTAACTAAACGGTATTTGAATTTCATAGCTTGTTATCCTTAACAAGTTGTTCGTCCTGTATATCTTTTATCATACTTTTTAATGGTGATTCACTTTTTTTTACTAAAATAGTATTTAATATATGTATGAAATCTTCAATATTTTTTCTAGGGATATTTATAAAAGCCTCATAGAAATTAGCTATGATACATGCAGAACCTATGGCTTCTATTATTGCGAATAATTCTTTACTTCCCATTGTTATATTCCTTAGTTACTGTTGATAAAAGTAAGTATACTGCATTATGTATATTTGTCAACAGCAAATATAAAAAATTTGCTTTTTTTTTATTATATCGTTATGGTTGCTTTGTTTGAATATTGCCCTAAATAATGGATTATTTAATCTGCTTGGTGCAGAAAAGTGCAGGTAAAATGAAATTTCAACCAGGACAAAGCGGTAACCCAGCAGGACGAAAGAAAGGATCAGGCACAAGGCAGAAGCTTTATGAGGAGTATCTAGTGCCGCATGGCCCAGAATTACTTAAGAAAGCAATTGAGCTTGCGCTTAAGCCGGACAAGACAATGCTTTGCGCCTTGTTAGATAAATTACTTCCTAGGGTAAAAGATGACGAAAGTGTGGATACCAATGCTTTACTTGAGAGGCTAATTGATAAGTTATGAACACTACTATTGAATTGATATGTCAAGCTGACCCATTGGATCTTTTAAAGTTCAGCATATTTAGAGGGAACCAAATCGTTTCAGTCATGATTAGCATCAACGGGAATGAAGAATCTGTAACATTGAGTCTCGAAGAATTAAAAGAAGCTGTGAGTAAGTTATAACCCAAAAGTTCCACGTAGAACATTATAGGATGTCATGGACGACAGAATATTAGACACAATTAGGGATCTTACGCGCTTTGCACCTGCGTTTTTTACGATCAGAACGAAGTCTGGAACTCCACAGCTATTTGAGCTAAATGCAGCTCAACTCTATATCCATAAACGTCTTGAAGATCAGTTGAGAGTAACGGGCAAAGTACGTGCTATCATATTGAAAGGGCGCCAACAGGGGTGCTGTTTCGGAGAAAATATGAAGGTGCTCACTGCTGATTATAGATGGATAAAAATAGCTGATGTTAAAATAGGTGATAGATTAGTTGCATGTGATGAGGAGTTCCCAGGATTAAGAGCCAATGGTAGGAAGCAATCTAGGAAATTTCGTACAGCTATTGTAGAAGATAAACGTGAATTTATTAAAATGGCATATGAAATTTGCTTTGATAACGGGGCTAGAATCGAAGTAACGAATGATCATAGGATGTTGTGTAGACAAAGAGGTGGTGATCGTCAAGAATGGCGTTTAATTGGAGAATGTAAGTTAGGCGATCTTATCAGAATTGCAACTAATCCACCTAATTATGATTCTCAATCTTATGAAGACGGTTGGATGGGCGGAATTATAGATGGCGAAGGAAGCGCTAGAACTGGTAAAGGCGCTAAAAGAATTAGTGTGCATCAAACGCAAGGTGCTGTTCTTGATAGGATGAAGTCTTATTTTGATAGTATAGGAATGCCATATAAAGAGGTTATCGATAGACGCACTAGATGCGGACAAAACAATAAATTAGGCGATAAGCCAGTGCATCGTCTAGATATTCACAGGTTACCCTACTTAATAGAATTATTTTCTCGATGTCGTCCAACAAGATTTACCAATAATGAATGGCATGTAGGTCATGAGCTACCTGGAAAAGCTGCTCAAGATGGTATTAAGCCTTGGGCAACAATAATTAGCATTAAACCACTTAAAAAACAGCGCGTAATTGATCTACAAACCAGCACTAAAACTTATATCTGTGAAGGATTGGTGTCTCATAACTCAACTTATATACAATCGCGCTACTTCCACAAAGTCATTACCTCTCGCGGCAAGAAAGCTTTTATACTCACTCACGAAGCGGAAGCTACCAAAAACTTATTTGAAATGACTAAGAGGTATTATGATCAGCTACCGGAAGGCCTATGTCCAAAGGCTGATAAATCGAGTGCGAAAGAATTGCGGTTTACTGGTTTTGATAGTGGTTATAGCGTGGGTACTGCTGGGAATAAGGGAACAGGACGTTCTCAAACAATTCAATTGTTCCACGGATCAGAAGTTGCTTTCTGGGAGCATACAGACGAGCATGCGACTGGCGTGCTTCAAGCAATTGCAGGGGAAGCGGGAACAGAAATAATACTTGAGAGTACTGCTAACGGCATCGGTAATTACTTTCATAAGATGTGGACTGCTGCGATGGGTGGTGGAAGCGACTATCAAGCCATCTTTGTTCCGTGGTACTGGCAAAGAGAATATACGCGTAACACACCTGGATTCAAGCTTAGCGATGATGAGCAAGAGCTATTAACGCTTTACAGCGATGATGGTTTGACGACAGCTCATATAGAGTGGCGACGGATAAAGATTAGCGATCTAAGTGGCGATCCGGAAGTTGGTCACGAACTATTCAAGCAAGAATACCCGATGACTGCGGAAGAGGCATTTAGAAATCCAATCGATAATGTTTTCATAGCATCCAAATACGTCATTAGAGCGAGGAAATCCCATGTTGAGTCCGAAGCCAATCTTATTATCGGCGTTGATCCTGCTATCGGTAACAACGACCGCACTAGCGTTATTAGACGACGTGGGAGGCACGCTTACAAACTTGAATGTTTTAGAAACCATAATACGATGGAAGTTGCAGGACGTATTGTAACTATCATCAAAGAAGAGAAGCCGTCAAAGGTTTTTATTGATTGTATTGGGATAGGTGCAGGCGTTGTTGATCGATTGAAAGAAATGGGATTTGATTGTGTTGAAGGAGTTAATGTCGCGCGAACTCCTAATTTAAAAGATAAATTTAGAAACTTAAGAGCAGAACTTTACTGGGAACTTCGTGACTGGTTAATGCAAGAAATGCCCGTTCAGATACCGGATAGTGACGAGCTACATGGAGATCTGTGCGGATTTGGGTTTAAGCACACCAGCAATGGCTTATTGCAAATAGAAGGAAAAGATCAGATGAAGGCGAGGGGGATGCCGTCACCTGATACAGCCGACAGTTTAATGCTTACATTCTATTCAGGCGCGTACGCTTTGGAAAATGCCATGGCTCCCAATGTTATTAGAACACCTCGGCCCGGCATGTTTATTTAATCATTTTGCTGATAATATATCATCCAGGAGATTTACTGTAATTGACAAGGATGGTCAAACATGGCACGCAAAGACGCCAAAAAAGCGGGACAAATCCGCGAGCTTATTAAGAAATGGGATGACCAGTGGAAATATAACAAGGCTATCTATCATGAGATGACCCAATTTATATTGGGCGAGCAATGGAAGGAAGATGAAGCTAAGCTCTTCGAGACTTACAAAAAGATTCCGCTTACCGTTAATAAGATTGCGCCACTTTCTAATCACTTGCTTGGCGAGCAACGACAAAATACTCCTAATCTTCAGATAGAGCCTTCAAATGATGTAGATGCAGAAACTGCTGAAGTGCGTGAAGCACTTATTAAAGAAATATCTTTAAACTCTCGTGCTCGAATTATCTATCAAACATGTTTTCAACAAGCAACGATTGGTGGATATAGTGCTTATCGTATTTTCACGAAGTATCGGGATGTTGATAGCTTTGAACTTGAAATAGATCAAGCGTCTTTCAAAGATCCAACTAAGTGTTACTGGGATCTGGGCGCAGAAACCACTTGTAAAACAGATGGGATGCACTCAGGGTTTAGAACCACGATGTCTCGCAAAAAGTTTCGATCACTTTATGGCGAAGCAATCGAGAAAAAAATAGGGACAATGACAACAGACATCACGGACACTGATGCTATTGCGATGTCATTCTCAGATGAGCTCTGTATCACAGTTATTGATCATTTTGAGAGAAAGTCAAAACTAATTAAGGTTTATCAATTATCAAATGGTAAAACAGTTAGAGGAAAAGAATTTAGTAAACTTGAAAAAATAGATATAGATGGAAATGAGATTTTAATTTATGAAGGTGAGCCCGTTACTGTTTTAAAAGAAAAGGAAGAACCCGAGTATTCTATTACGCATACAAAGTGGGGCGGAGACTTTGAACTTGATAGCACTGATTTTCCTAGTGAACAACTCCCAATAATATTCGTGGATCAAAATAGTTATTTTGACAAAAACGGTAAGCAGATTACCCGCCCTTTCTTTAAAGACGCGCGAGACAGTCAGCGATACATAAACTATCTCCGAACTCAAATGGCATATCTCATTAAAGTTTCACGATACGATCAATTCTTAGTAAGCAAGAAGAACGTACAATCGAACGATACACAACAAATTTGGAGAGATCCAGCAACTATTCAAGGCGGGTTGCTTTATGATGAATCTCCTAATGGTAATGTCCCCATTCAATTAAAGCCACCTGAACTTTCTCAATCATTATTGTTACAATATCAAGAAGCGGCAAATGATATCCAAGTAACTACCGGCATGTTCGACACTCAGATGGGAAACCAAGGTAACGAAATATCGGGTGTTGCGATTGATGCTCGTACTCGCCGCGGAAGTTTTAATACTTATGTTCCTTTCGATAGTTTAAATCGCGCGGTTGCTGTTGGTGGTGAGATATACAATGAAATGATCCCTACTGTATATGATACAGAGCGCGTCATGAGCCTTGAAATGAAAGACCGAGGTCGAACTAACATAACTATCAATCAACAGATGGATGAGTACGGAACTCAGATTAAAAACAACATGAAGATTGGTAAGTTTAAGATACGGCTAGTTCCAGGCCCAAGCTTTGAAGGGCAGAAGGCAGAGGGACTGGATTCTATGGATCGCATGATACAGAAAGACCCTGAGTCATTTAGACTAGTCGCTGATCTTTATGCTGAAAACTTACCGATGCCTAATAGCATTGAGATTCGTAATCGTTATCGCACCATGGTTCCACCTGAAATTATCGAAGCCGGAAAGACAGGTCAACCTTTACAGCCTAAAGAAGAAAAGCCAGACCCAATGGTCATGATTAAGATGCAAGAGTTGCAGCTGAAACAACAAAAACTTCAGATGGAAATGCAAACAGTCCAGATCAAGGCACAGGAAGAAGCACAAAAGATTCAACTTGAAGAGCAAAAGTTGATGATCCAGTCTCATCTAGAAGGCGCTAATTTCAACAAAGAGATTCAACAGCTTGAGAATAAGAAAGAAGAATCACTTGCTAAGTTAAGAGAGCAAGAAATGCGTTTTGAGGCTGAGATGAAGCGCATAGAGGCTGATTTACACATGAATCATTTGCAGAACACCGTAAAAATATTAACGCATCAGCCTAACCATTTCAAAGCCGATAATCACAAGGAGGTAAGCGCATGACAGTTGAGTTAACCATAGAAGATAAAATCCATGGATACAAGGCGCCAATCGTGGCGAAAGAAGATGTTAAAGAAGTCGAACCAAAAGAGGATGATGCAGTATCGTCAGAAGATAAAGAAGAAAGTAAACATAAAGATGAAGGATCGGATGAGGCAGCAGGAGAAAAAGAACCTAAAGAACCTGAAAAGCCGGATGATTCCGTAGAAAACAAATCTGACTCTAGTGAAATCGATGAGTACGGAAATAAAATACAAAAAGGTAGAATGTATACAGAGGAAGAGGTTCAGCAGAAGATACGTGATAGGCTAGCTCGTGGGCATCATGCTCAGCAACCGCAACCACAAGTTCCACAACAACAAAATCAACAAAGACAACAGGCATCAGAAGGATTCGAGGCAGATCCTGATAGTAACGAATCATGGGAAATGCAGTTAGAAGCATTCATCGATCGGCGCCTTGAAACAAGAGAAAAGAATTCTCAGCGCGAACAATGGGAACGACAAGAGCAGATTAAGCAATCTGAATTTGAAACTAAATTTACTTATGGAATGGAAAAGTATGATGACTTTCAATCGGTAGTTGGAAAATTGCCGATTACCGATTCTATTATGATGGCAACGCGCGAGATGAAAGATCCAGCGGCATTTCTATATGCAGCGGCTAAAACACATCCGGCTGAAATTGAACGTATTGCATCTCTCCATAACCCGATCCATCAAGCGACGGAAATCGGGAGGCTTGAGGAAAAGATGAAGAAGGCTCGTAACATATCAAATTCTTCTCGTCCTTTGGATAATACTAAGAGCGATTTCTCATCCGAGAAAGTTGCTCCAAAACGTAGCATTGACGACTTGATCGTTAAACACGCAAAGCGTAAGATAAGATAATGATAGAAATTACAGTGCAGAATATAAACGACAAGAATATTTTGGCGTTTAAGTATAAAAATGAAGTTCTTCATGGGCAGATGGCAGAAGATAACAATGGTTTGATTACACTTTTGCCTGAAAAAGAAATTAAAAACTTTATGAACTTATGTATGAAGGCTTTGAGAGAGATTAAAGAGCTTAAGACATTAGAGGAAGCGGCTAATAAGCCGATTAAATTTATTGGAGTTTAATTAAGGAAGATTGCAATGCCAATACCAGCAGATAATGGTCACCCAAAGGAAGAACGAGACGCTCAAAATAAACGAATCATAGATGTAGCCGAGACTGGTGCCTGTGTTCGTAAGGAATTACGGTTTCTACCTCCAGAAACTAAAGAGAAATGTATATTCGGAGACATATAAAAATAAATGATAAAAATTTTAAAGTGCTTATTTAAAGGGCATGCCTATGACATCAAAAAATATAGATACGATCTAGAAAAGCACTATACTTTTAATCGAGAACTGATTTTTAAATCTCGTGAAGAGATAGAAAATTTTTATAATGATCATCCGTCACCATTTTGGTTTAGATGTAAAAGACTAATAAATACAGGAATTAAATCATGACTAAAGTAAAAGAAAATGAAATGCCAACTCCTCATGCTTATGAAGACTCGGAAACGCCTTATCATCATGAGCCTGCTCAGAATGAGTTTGAGAAGTCTAGATCAAGTGATTTTGATCAATCAGGAATGCAAAAGATAAAATGAAATTTAAGGTAGAAGCTAAAAAAGAAAACGGGAAAGAATATTTTAATATTGTTCTTTCTAAATCATTAGTTTCATCAACTAAAAATCCAAGTACAAATATTTCATGGGATGAAAGAGCTAGCAAAGAAGATATTGCTAGATTGCTTGAATCGTCTTTAAACAACTTATTGTTGTATATGGGTCATACATACTCAGAAGATTAGATCAATTTAGCCATATGAAGTGATATACCGCCAAATAAAGTAAGAATTGATAACATAGTCGTAATCATCATGCCAAGCATCCAATGAAATTGTGTATCCATCTTATGTTCCATTTTATCAAAACGCTTATCGATATTTGCTGCAATATTTTCCAGTATTCTTATTCTTACTTCATGATCTGTATATTGTTCAACTGAATTTTCCATATCCACCTCTATTTGTATATGACAATTATAATACAAATTACACGTTTTATCACTATTGCTAAAATATTAAAATAGTTCATAATTAACTCTATTGACGCGTAGTTTCAGAAATCCCCCGTCAGATTTCGCTAAAGCGAGTATATCGTTGCCCCGCTTCGACAATGCAATAAAGACCATCCCTAGAGAGGGATATTATTTAATCATTGTAGGAGCAGGAAGCTCATGCCAGCTAATATTTTTGAAACTACGCAATACGTTCTTGATGAAACATTTGTACGATTTGTTAACTATTTAAACTTTGCAAAAGTTGCTAATCGTAATCTCGAAGAAGACTTTAAATCCCTTAAATACGCTACCGGCCAAACGATTAACTATCGTTTAGAAGAACGTTATTTAGGTGGAGAAGGTGCTACAGCTACATCAGAAGCACGCGTTCAAGTTATTCGTCCGTTATCTATCACAAAACAATTTCATACCATGGTTGAGTTCACAGGTTATGAATTGACGTTTGATCGCGCTCGTGATGAACCTTACTTAGATATGATGTTAAATCCACGCGCTAAGACTCTCGCTAATAAAGTTGAGAAGTTTATCGCATCGGATACTTTCCAATTACAAACATACCAAGCTGTAGGTACTCCAGGAGTTCCAATTGATTTTGACACAGTTTTAGAAGCTGATGCTTACATGACTGAGTTGGGAATTCCTGAAGACGGTAATCGGTACTTTGCTAACTCTCCACGTGTTTCTGCTGCATTGTCTTCTGAATTGAAAACAGTATTCAATATGACGGTTAACCGCGGTGCGTTGATGGATGGTTTCATCGGTCATTTGTCTGGTTTTGATTTCTTCAAAACTAACTTTTTACAACGTCAAATTGCTGGTGCTGGGGGTATCATTGTTACGCCACCAACAGGTTTTCTTGATGGCGGTCAAGTAACGAATGGACCAATCGTTGGTGGAAATACAATTGTTGTAACAGGTGTTCAAGCCGGTCAACAAGTATATAATATCGGTGATAGCATTGAAATTGCAGACGCTGCGGGTGTGTTCATGGTTAACCCATTGACATACGAACCATTAGTACAACGTGCTCAGTTCGTTGTAACAGCTAACGTTATTGCTGATGGCGGCGGAAATGCAACAATCCCTGTAAATCCTACCATTGTGATCTCTGGTGCTCGTCAAAATATCAGTGCGGCTATTCCCAATGGCGCTCAGATTTGGCTCGCTCAAAGTCATAACGTTTCGATTGCTTATCATAATCAAGCAGTAGTTTTTGCGGCTCCTCCTATCAAGGAATTGAAGGGCGGTGTTGAAGCATTCACGACTTACAGTGATCTGTACAAAATGTCTATGACCTACACCTTAGGTGCTGATATCCGCAACTACATTCAATTAGATCGTTTGGATGTGATTTGTGGTGATGCTATCAACCCTGAGTTTGCAGTGCGCGTTAGATCATAATCATAAGAACATTTCCAGTTATTAAGAAATCCTTAATAACTGGAATGTTTCTTTTGAATAGGGAGCAATACCATGGTCATGGATCAGACTAAGAAAGAAGCTCATGGACAAATAGAATACATGGGAAGATGGGTCGATAAAGCTCATTTTAGGGTATTCGTGTATAACGAAACTGAACAAAAAATAACTGATTCTTACGAAGAATATGAAAAGATGATTTCGTCTGGACTTTGGTTTGATACTAAAGCAAGCGCGATTGCGTCTTTAAAACCTAAAACCGCCAAAATAAACTCAAAAAAAGAGAAGTTATTTAACCCAGAATTGGGAGAATAACATGGCTCAAACTGTAAGAGACTTTGTTAATGATTCTTATCAGTTGATTAGCTCTTCATCGCCTACCGTCCCGTTACACGGGAATGATCAATCTAAAGCCGTTCAATTTTTAAATGAATTATTATCTTCATTCTCAGGCACAGGACTGCTTATTACAGTTGCTAGAGAAGTTGATTTTGTGATGTCTATAGGGCAGCAGAACGTCACTTTTGCTGATCCTGCTATTTACCCATCAGCCGATGTTACTGCAGGAAGATTGGCAAATCTTCAAAATGCTTGGTTGTTATTGGAAGGGGAAACTTATCCACTCGTTAATGAATCCAGAAACGTATTTTTTGATAGCTACAAGTACGACCCACAAGAAGGGTTACCTCGTTTTTGCATCATTACAAACGAAGTTAATCTAACTCGCATGCGGGTTTACCCTAGTCCATCTCAGGTTTATCAACTGTCCGTATACGGGAAATTCGAGTTACTGAGTCTAAGTATTAATGGAGATATGTCTACAGTTTCTAATTATTACATACCATTTTTAAGGCTAGCATTAGCCAAAATGCTTTCAAGATATAAGGGAAGATCACAGGCATGGACGCCAGACCTTCAGCAAGATTTGATTGAAGCTACAGATAATATGCAATCAGTTAGCAGTCAAAATCTTGCAATTCAGTCAGACCACGATAGCTACTTGAATGGCTCATGGAGGGTGAAAGCCGGCGTCTAAGGGAAATCTGTATGGTTAATGCCACCTATTAATAGTATACTAACTTCTTCTTAC
>Ga0182030_10023708_pt1 | contig 11325 bp, 9 predicted proteins | sample 812S3MmetaG_FD_121299 | JGI IMG/M metagenome (GOLD analysis project Ga0182030, IMG submission 121299) | Permafrost microbial communities from Stordalen Mire, Sweden - 812S3M metaG (Illumina Assembly) | ecosystem: Environmental > Terrestrial > Soil > Wetlands > Permafrost | place: Sweden...
ATCATCAATGCCAGCGGCCGATCGTCCGCCATGCTGTCGCCGGTCATCGCCGCCAACAAACCACGCGCGTGAAAGATGTCCCGCCTGTCAATCCGGCTAAATACCGTGCGAAGTACGCCGTCGTATCTTGGTCCCAGGAATGCAAATGGCGCAACCAGTGCGCCCGCGCTGACCCCCGTCGCAACGTCGAATTCCGGCCTATCGCCTCGCGACGTCCAGCCCGCAAGAAGTCCCGCGGCGAATGCACCGTCGTCCCCGCCGCTCGATATCGCCAGATAGCTTGCGGGCGACAACTCCTCGGTAGATTGCCCCGCCTGGATCAACGCATCGCGCGCCCGGGACGCCGCCAGCGTGGCCATTTCCATTTCCCGACTCTGATCGAGCTCAGGCCAGAAGCGCGCGTCGGACACTTCCGTCATCAGAGCGCTTTCAGTGAGGGTTGCAGGCACGGCGTCCTCTCGAGGCAAATGCGCGCAGCCGGACAGTGCCGAATTAACTGCCATACATAAAGCAGTGGCAATGCAGGTGGTTGCAGTTTTCACGGCGTGCCACCTCACCGGTCTTCGGAAATCCTGGCGGGCGCCTCCGAACCGGATGGCTCGCCGTCGTGCATCGCCTGCTTGAAGCCTTTGATGGCTCCGCCTAGATCGGATCCGATTGATCGAATCCGCTTGGTGCCGAATACGATCAGAGCGATTGCCAATATGACGATCAGAAATTTTGAGTCGAACATTTTGGTACTCCGCTGCTTTGTCGATGATCGTGCGAGTCAAACTATTCGATGTGCGCGCTCATGCCTATAGCGTTATTCCATTAACGGATTGGAATAACGACACGTCGCAAATCACTCGCACGGCAATCTGGTGCGATGAATCTAATAGAAAGCTCTGAGTTACCAATGCGCACATTGCGACTATCGTCGGGTCCGCATTGATTCGTTTTAACCAGAGGGCTACACGCGTGACTACAGATCAAGATGATTCCGGGCTCAGTGAATCGCTCGCCTATAACCATGATGTCTCAACCTTCGTGGATAAACCTCAGCAAACGGCGCAGCACGTGCTGCGGGCGCGATGTCTGCGCAGCGGCATTTCCAACGGTCAATCCACAAGGATCCCGATTCGTCGAGTCAATGCGACAATAGACAGCGGCGAGTCGCTGACCGCGCAACTGTTCTCGAGCGCTCATGAGGATATAGCGCGGCTGACCGATATCCTGCGCAGCCAGCAATGCACGGCCGTCATGCGTGGAATCGATGGCGTTGAACTGCCGCTTTATAAATCGGTGGGCAACACGACCGAATGCGGTCGCGCGAGCACCATACCCGCACTGTCAGCGCCGATCTATGACGCAGAAGGCCGCGCTCTCGCGTCACTGGAGATATCTCGCGGCGGCTTGGACCGTTCGGATTCGTCGGAGAAGTTGCTTTGCGCACTGATCGAGTCGGCTGCTCGCTCTATTACAGAGCGGTGGTTTCGTCTCGGGCACCGCCGGCAATGGATAGTGGCTGCCCTGCGGCGGAATGCCCCTCACACCTGCCTGGTTTTCGCCGTCGATCGTGACCAACGGATTTTGGCGGCCGAGCGGAATGCGCGGCAGCTATTGGAGCAGAAGGGTCGGCGGTTCGAGAAGCATTTGCCGATATCTACGTTTTTCCAGTCCAGTCCCGCACTTCTTAGACGGCGCGGCTACGGCGATGCGTCGGCCACACTGCAGGGATCGAGCGACGGCGAGTCGTGGATCGTACTCATCACGCCGCCCGACATCGGTGTGGTCGGGCCCGATCACAATGCTCGCGCGATGCTGCATGCAAGGCCGCGTTTGGATTGCCTGACTCAAATGTTGCTCGTGGCGCCCGATGGAGAAGAGCAAGGCGGGATATCTCGCTGGGCGCTCAAGCGAGTCGATGAGCATATCGGCGCTAACCTCGACTCCGCGTTGGACATCGACGAACTCGCGGACCTAGTTCGAATGTCCCCGTCCCATTTCACCCGGTCGTTCCACAAATCGGTAGGCCTGACTCCTCACCGATACGTGATTCAATGCCGGGTAGCGAAGGCGCGCGAACTCCTCGCCGCGACTAACTTACCCCTGATTGAGATCGCGCTGACCATGGGCTTTTCAGATCAAAGCCACTTCTCTCGCCGCTTTCAGGAGATAGTAGGTGTGCCCCCCGGTGCGTATCGCAGAAGCGATGGTCGCGTACAGCGATAACGGCTGCAGCTCCTCAAGCGGGCGTACGGCTCGCTGGGGAACACCCTGAAACAATAGCGGGCGTACGGCCTGCACAGCAAGGCGTGGTCCTGCGCGGGTCAACAGCGTGGCCGCGGTAACCTTGAAACCCAATAGTCCGATTCACATCACGATGTTACGGCAAGTCTATGAAAGTTGCTGGCGCCCCGCGGACCGACGATCCGCAGGGCGCCAGTTGAGGTAGACGCCTATCGTCAGGCGGCGTCCACATCGATGACGGCCTGGGCAAAGGCCTGGGGAGCTTCCTGCGGCAGGTTGTGGCCAACGCCGCCGGTGATCAGGCGATACTCATACTTGCCCGAGAACTTATTGCGATACGCCGTGCTGGGCGCGTGAATTGCGCCGTTGGCGTCGCCTTCCATGGTGATAGTAGGCACAGCGATGGCCGGAAGCGCGGCCAGCCGCTTTTCCAGATCGTCGTATTTCCGCTCGCCGTCAGCCAGGCCGATTCGCCAGCGGTAGTTATGGATCGTGATGGCGACGTGGTCCGGATTGTTCAGCGACGCCGCTGAGCGTTCGAACGTGGCGTCATCGAAGTTCCATTTCGGCGAAGAGTTCTGCCAGATGAGCTTCGCAAAGTCGTGCAGGTATTTCCGGTAGCCGGCCTGCCCGATTTCAGTGGCGAAATAGTACTGATACCAAAACGCCAGCGTCGGCGCGGGCGGGTACGGTACCTGATTGGCTGCGGGGCTGCCGAGGAGATAGCCGCCGACGGACACAATCGCTTTGCAGCGTTCCGGCCAGAGCACGGCCATGATGTCCGCCGTGCGCGCGCCCCAGTCAAAGCCGGCGAAGATGGCTTTCTGGATCTTGAGCGCATCCATGAGAGCGATCATGTCGAGAGCGACGGCCGACTGCTGGGCGTTGCGCATGGTTGCACTGGAGAGAAAACTCGTGGTGCCGTAGCCGCGAAGATGCGGAACGATGACGCGGTAACCCTTGGACGCCAGCAGTGGCGCAACGTCAACATAGCTATGTATGTCGTACGGCCAACCGTGCAGCAGCATGACAGCTGGGCCATCGGACGGTCCGTCTTCGGCGTAGCCGACATTCAGAAGGCCGGCGTTGATCTGCTTGAGGGACTTGAAAGATGTGTTCGTGCCTGGCGTGATCGGAGGCACACTTGCGAGCTTAGCCTTAACCGACTGCGCAGCTGCAGAACCGATCACTCCGAGCTGGGAAGCCGCAACCGTCAGAGCCGCGGCGCCTAAAAAGCGGCGGCGAGAGTCATTGAAATCGTCGTTGGCACTCATCAGAAAGTCTCCTGGTTGGATGTAGGGAAAGTGTTGCCTCAGTCGAGGCGTCGTCAATGTCTAACCGAAAGTGAACGCATAAGCGTGTACTCCGGAATCAAGGAACTCGATCTCAAAGGTCCGATCTACAATTGGACCCGCTTGCCGGACGACTTGATAAAGTCGATCTTCATCAACACTGCCCCACCCGTCCGCATCCACGTCACTGCCATGGTCGGCTCCGGGAGGCGCGCCATCGATCTTGACGCGAAATCGAACGGGGTGCCCTGGCGAGGAATTAGCCAACACGAGATGAAGATCGCGCGCATGAAAACGGTAGGCAATGCTGCCCGGCGCTTGGTTGAGCGCGGCGAATTCGCTTCCGATCGTCCAAACGCCGGTCAAGGTCCAGTGGTTGAGCGCAAGCGCCTTCACTGGCTGATAGCGCTTGGGCGAATTCTCGCTGACGTAACCGGGGGAAGCGAAGCTCCTAAACTGCGCAAAGCCGATATAGGTTTCAGGCGAACCCAGATCTCCCTCGTCAGCCGCCGCCTCCGGGCCCTTGCCACTGACGGGCGCGATCTCGTTGGCAACGCGCGTGCCATTAGCCTCGGACAGCAATTGTTGGATCAAAACTTCGGAATCATCGTAAATCCCTTCGCCTAAAACGCGGCGACGAATCTTCCCGTTTGCGCCTATGAAGTACAGCGCCGGCCACGCCTCGTTGTCGAATGCGCGCCAGATCTTGAAGTCGTTATCGATCGCTACGGGATAGTCAACGCCGAGATCCACTAACGCCTTGCGGACATTGCCGAGGACTTTCTCAAACGCGAATTCCGGAGTCTGCACACCGACAACCACGAGACCGCGATCTTTGTATTTCGATGCCCAAGACCGGACGTGCGGCAGCACACGCAGACAGTTGATGCACGAGAAGGTCCAGAAATTTACCAGGACGACTTTGCCTTGAACGTCCTTAGGTTGCAAAGGTCGCGTGTTCAGCCACTGCGGTGCTCCAAGCAGCGATCGAAGAGACGCGGAGAGTGCGGGTTCTTCGGCCGCATAGGCGACGGTCGCGATTCCTCCGGCTCGTACATTACTTACTGCGGCCGTTACGTCTTGTTCGAGCATATTCACACGCGCTGAAGATAGGTGGGCGATTAGGCCGTTGCTGGATCCGAACCAGATGATCGACGCTCCTGCGACAACCGCGGCGCCGAGGATCCGATGAAGCGCATCTCCCCATCGCGCCGACCGCTTGATGATTGAGAAAAGACGTCCGCCGAGGAGCGAGCCGACCGCAAGGGAGGTCGCGGCGCCCAACGCATAGGTCAGAAGCAGAAGCGACGTATGAACGCCGGGTCCTCTGAGCGCGGCAGTCGTTAGAATTAAACCAAGAATCGGGCCGGCACAGGGCGCCCACACCAATCCCGTGGCGACTCCGAGCAACACCGAGTATCCCCCGCTCATGCCCTTGCCTGCGGCGCGTCGCTGAACCCAGATTCCTAGCCTGCCTCCAATCGACACGATCGGCGCCGTGAGGCGCGCCGTGAGATTGGGCAGGAGCATGGACAGTCCGATTAGAGCAATCAGTACTAAGGCGACCGTCCTGCCGTCCCGGTTCCACGTGATCGCCCAGGCTCCCGCAATCGACGCAAGAGATGCCACAGCGGCAAAGGCAAGCGCCAGTCCGAGCAACATCGGGAGTGCTCCCCGCCTGAACGGTTCCTCTGCCCGCGCGAGAACGAAGGGGAGAATGGGCAAGATGCAGGGTGTGGCAATGGTGAGCACACCGGCGAAGTACGCAAGAAGAAAGAGTGTCATGGGTTTGTTGAACGACGCGGTGCCCGGTAGGCCCGGTTAGATCAAGGTAATCACGACGTCGACGTTGCCGCGGATCGCTTTGGAGTAAGGACACGTCTGGTGCGCGGTGTCCACTAGTGTCTTGGCGACTTCATGCTCGACACCCGGCAGGCTGACATTGAGACGGGCTTGCAGGAAGTAGGCGCCATCGGTTAGGCAAAGATCCACTTCCGCGTCGATGGCCAGTTGAGGTGGGAGCGCGATCTTCAATTTGCGGGCTGCAAGCCCCATCGCCCCCTCGAAGCAGGCAGACCAACCAGCGGCGAACAGTTGCTCGGGATTAGTGCCCGCGCCGGCGCCACCGGGCGAGGAGAGCTTGATGTCCAGGCAACCATCAGAGCTGCGTGACGCGCCCTCCCGGCCACCCGTAGTGTGGACTTTGGCGGTGAACAGAATTTTTTGGGGAGTCGTCATGGTGGGTTCCTCTTGAATGGATGCTTTTCACGGAGTGAAAGTAATCATCAACTCGATCGCCGCCTATCACGTTTTTCTATTAGATGCGCCGCACGCCTGGACTAGTGGCTCCGAGGATTGGAGGTGAACTCGCCACGACAGGAATACACAGTCGCGCCGCTTAGATACAAGACCGGGAGCAGACCCAAGCGGAAGTATGTGCGCGTGGTTTAGTTATCGGAGCGTCCCATGCTGAATACAAATAGTCTTTCCTATCGCTCGGTGCGGCACCTTCCGCGATTGCGGCCCACTGAGAAACCGAGATCCCATGTTCGTCCTCTCTGGTGCGATGTCCGGGACACGCCATGGGTAAATATGATGCGCGGGCAGACCGCGACTGCCGCCCTTGTTGGTGGGCGCGGTTTTGTCCGTGCGTGGCGTTTTTTCCCGGTTTGACCGGGAACTGAGACGCAATGAAGAACTGCGTGTGCTCGCCCCTGCGGAAACTTAGAGGAGTAGCGTCGATGCTTCGCAAAGTCGCCAAAATCACTCATGAGTAGCGTTCTCCTGCTCTCGCGTCTTCAGTTCGCATTCACGATCTCGTTTCACATCATCTTCCCTTCGTTGACCATCGGGCTCGCCGCATGGTTGACGGTGCTCGAGGCGCTGTTTCTGGCAACCGGACGGCCGACCTACCGCCGGCTATTCGAGTTCTGGCTCAAGATCTTCGGCGTGGCATTCGGTCTCGGAGTCGTCTCGGGCATCGTCATGGGGTTCCAGTTCGGCACCAACTGGAGTGCGCTCTCGAAAGTCGCGGGGCCGATCCAGGGTCCCTTGCTCGCCTATGAGACCTTCTCGGCGTTCTATCTGGAAGCGAGCTTTTTCGGCGTCCTGCTCTTCGGCCGCTCGCGGGTGCGCCCGTGGTTCTATCTGTTCTCGACGGCGATGGTCGCGCTCGGTACCACGCTGTCGGCCTTCTGGATCATGTCCAACAACAGTTGGATGCAGGTGCCGCTCGGCTACGTCGTGCAAAACGGTACGTTCGTGCCGAAGGACTGGGCTGCGATCCTGTTCAGTCCCGTGCTCTGGGTGCGATTCCCGCACATGTATCTTGCCTCCCTGATCACGGGGTCTTTCTGTGTTGCGGCCACCGGGGCATGGTACGTGCTGCGTCGCGAATTCACCGCCGAGGCGCGAGTGATGCTGCATATGGGCCTGTATTTTGCCGCTGTGCTGGTGCCCATTCAGCTCTTCTTCGGTCATTTGAACGGCGACTATGTGCACAAATATCAGCCGGCGAAATTTGCTGCCATCGAGGCTCGCTGGCACGACGAGCAGCCCGCTCGGGAAGTATTGATTGCAATTCCCGATGCGGCCTCAGAGAGCAACCGATACTCCATCAGCGTGCCTGTTCTCGGCAGCGTGATCGGCAGCTCGAGCCTTCACTCGAAGGAGGTTGGACTGACCGACTTTCCGGTCAAAGATCGACCGCCCGTCGCGCTGCCATTCTTCACTTTCAGAATCATGGTCGGATGTGGTTTGGTCATGCTGCTGCTCGCGTGGATTGGGAGCTACCTCAGCCGCAAGGAGCGGCTGGAACGGTCACGGAGCATGCTCTGGCTCATATTCTTGAGCTTTCCTTTGCCTTACATCGCCATCTTGACTGGCTGGTTTACGGCCGAGGTCGGACGTCAACCGTGGGTCGTGTACGGTCTTCTTCGGACGGCACAGGCAGTGACACCGACGCTGACCTCCCGCATGGCGTTGGTGTCGCTGTGCGTCTTCTGCGCCGTGTATGCCCTCATATTCGTGTTCGGAATCGTCTACATCCACAAACTGCTGCGCGCCGGGCCACAGGGCCGACTGGTTGCACCCGTCGATTCCACCTCAACGCGTCGTCCGATGGCGATCGTGGATGGAGCCCTACCGGCGCTCGAGCACGCGACTGCCCTGCCCGCCACGCCTTCAGCAGCCTCTCCGAATTAGGAAATACAATGGCCATCTTTTGGGTATGCGCCTTAGCTCTGAGTATTTTGCTGTACGTACTCCTCGACGGGTTCGATCTGGGTGTCGGCATCCTGTACGGCTTCGCGCGTGAGGAGAGTCGCCGCACCGCCATGATGACCGCGATCGCTCCTGTCTGGGACGGCAATGAGACGTGGCTGGTGGTGAGCGGGGTGATCCTTTTTGGCGCGTTTCCAGTCGTTTATGCCACGCTCTTCTCCGCCTTTTACCTGCCGGTCATCTTTATGCTGGCGGGCCTCATCCTGCGCGGCGTGGCGTTCGAGTTCCGCGGCAAAGCGACCCAGTCGCGTCCGCTCTGGGATGCGGCCTTCTTCGGCGGCTCATTGGTCGCCGCGTTCATGCAAGGACTCATGGTCGGCGCGCTGGTCGAGGGCCTTCCCATTTCCGACGGCGAATATTCGGGCGGTGCCCTGGGCTGGTTGAGTCCATTCGCCTTGCTGTGCGGCGGCGCGCTTTGCTTCGCCTATTCGCTACTCGGCGCCTGCTGGTTAATCCGCAAGAGCAAGGACGAATTGCAAGAGACCGCTTATCGGATCATATCCCGCGCAGCGGTCGGACTGGCAATCATTCTGATTTTCGTCTTCGTGTGTTCGGTAGCCGAGCACCTGCGTGTCATGAGCCGATGGCTCGAGCGGCCGTACCTGTTGGTCTTCCCGATGATCGGCGTCGCGGCATCCATCGTGCTCGCGCGCAGCGTGCGCAAACACGGAGATCGCGCACCCTTCCTCATGGCTGCACTCGGCTTTGCAGCGGCGTTCGCTACCTTTGCCATCACATTCTGGCCCTACATGATTCCTTTCTCGATTACGGTTGATCAAGCGGCGGCGCCGCACTCCTCGCTTGCGTTCATGTTCTGGGGAGCGGGTATCTTCATCCTGCCACTTATGCACGCGTATACAGCGATCAGCTACAGGGTGTTCCGTGGCAAAACCGAGCCGGCGGCGGGCGAATACTAAAGGGGGATATTGCTCATCGCGGCAATGACCCTTCGTCCCAGCCGCCGCCCAGCGCCTTGATGAGCAGGACGCTGGCGCTCATGCGGCGGATCTGGATGTCTGCGGCCGCCAAGCGCGCCGCGAGGGCGGCGTTCTCGGTTACCACGATTTGCAAATACGCGACGAGCCCCATCTGATATTGATACTGGAATTGCCTGAGTGCACTGGCCGTGGACATTACCGCCGCCGCCTCGCTCACGCTCTCGAGTTCGAGATCGTGCAGCGCCGAGAGGCTATCCTCCACTTCTTGGTATGCGGCCAACACGACACCCCGATAATCGGCGACTTGCTCGTCATATCCTGCGCGGGCTTCGGCAAGCTGTGCGCGGTGCCGTCCCGCATCGAACAGTGTCAACGCCGCCGCGGGGCCGAACGACCACATGCGTGCCGGAGCAGTAACCCAGCTGGAAGCCTGCGTGCTTTCGAATCCCGCCGAGGCAAGCAAATCGAACACCGGGAAGTAAGCGGCGCGCGCCACGCCGATCTCGGAATTGGCGGCGGCCACGAGGCGCTCCGCCGCGGCGATGTCCGGCCGGCGCTCGAGCAGCGCGGACGGCAGTCCGGGGTCGACGGATGGCGGGGAGACGTCGATCGGTAAGGGCTGGGCCGCGAGATGGAACCTCGACGCCGATTCGCCGAGCAATACGGCGATGGCATGTTCGGTTTCGGCGCGCAGCAAGTGTGTTTCAGCCGCCCGTGTGCGGGCGGTTTCGAGCTGGGCTTTCGCCTGATCCACTTCGGCCCGGGCTGCGAGGCCGCCATCATGAAGCCTTTGAGTCAGCGCAAGCGCCCGCGCGTAGTCGGACACGGTTCTATCCAAGATTTCCTGCTCTGTATCAGCACCCCTGAGAACGAAGTAATCGCTCGCAAGATCCGCGTGGATTGCGAGCGATAGTACGGCAAAATCAGCGGCGCTCGCCTGTTCCCCCAAGCGCACGGCGGCCACGGAATTGCGGATGCGGCCCCACACGTCGGCTTCATAGGACACGTCCACATTCGACGGCAGGTCGTTGGTCACAGTCGGCGTCGCCGGGCTATGCGTGGGCGAATACAGCGAGTTTCGGTAATGCTGGATCGATGCTTCGGCAGTCAGCGTAGGGAAATAAGCGGTGCGTGCGATGCGGGTCTGCGCGCGTGCTTGCTGCAGGCGTGCAAAGGCGGCCTTGAGACCTTGATTGGCTGCGTCCACTCGTGACTCCAGCTCATCGAGCTCTGGGTCGCGGTACGCCCGCCACCAAGCGCCCCGCTCGATCCCGTCCGCGGGCTGCGCGGGCTTCCAATCCGCGGCACCCTGATAAGCATCCGGGGGCGTTGAGACTGATGGTCTCTGGTAGGGCGGCGCGAGCGAACAGGCCCCAAGTGCCGCGCAGAGGCTGCCCGCGAGCGCACGTTTCTTGGATCGAGACATGACGGCATGATTAACCGCGCGCGCTGGGATTGATTGTTCCAAACCCGCGCGCTTGGCTAATTCTGTCCGTCCTACCAAGCGAAGCGGACATGTCCAATGCTGATCGTCATTTGCAATCCTCAGCCCCTCGGCCGAGGCACCCTAACTCGGGATCCATGGCAAGCGTAAACGACATGCATTCAATCATGCGCACACTCGCACGTCGGCGAGTCCTCAACGGCGACAGCGAGTACTGGCGATCGATGGTGGGGAAGCTGCGTGCCGCCGTCGGCGCGTCTCATCCGGCGCTCGTCTGCGGCCTGCGCCTGTCGGCCTCTGTGAGCCTCGCGCTACTCTTGGCTTTTTGGCTGCAACTCGACAACGCCTATTGGGCCGGCGCGTCCGCGGCTGCGGTGTGCCAGCCCACCTTGGGAGCCTCCCTTCGCAAAGGTTGGTACCGCATGATCGGCACAGTCGTAGGCGCAACGGTCATCGTCGTAATCACCGGATGTTTCGTACAGAGCCGCGCCGCATTCCTCATCTCGATAGCCCTGTGGGGTGGCGTCTGCGCCACGATATCGACACTGCTTCGCAATTTCGCATCGTACGGGGCGGCGCTCGCCAGCACAACGGCGATTATCATCGGATGCGAGACGCTTGGGACGACGGGCGGGCCCGATGGCCAGACCTTCTTGCTCGCCGTCACGCGGGCGAGCGAAATCTGTATTGGCATCGTCTGCGCGGGGTCTGTCCTGGCGGCCACCGATTTTGGGGGCGCGCGGCGTCGCTTGGCCGCGCAATTTGCCGCTTTGTTGTCCGACATCCAGGCGGGGCTCGAAGGCTCTCTGAAAGCGCCCGCGGTGCGACCGGAGAATCTACAATCGGTCCGGCGCGAGCTCATCGGCCGCGTCGTTGCGCTCGATCCCATCGTCGATCAAACGATTGGGGAATCGTCCGAGATCCGTTATCACTCGTCCGTGCTAGCGCACGCCTTGGAGGGGCTGTTTGACGCTTTGGTTGGTTGGCAAGCGATCGCCAATCATGTAGTCCGGCTACCCCTCAATCTCGCGAACGAGCAGGCGGTTGCGGTGGGGCGCTTTGTGCCACGCGACCTCACCGCTATAGGACAATGCGATTCCCCGGTGCTGTCCGGCCTGAGCTCACCCAGCCTACATCG
>Ga0182030_10023709_pt1 | contig 11325 bp, 10 predicted proteins | sample 812S3MmetaG_FD_121299 | JGI IMG/M metagenome (GOLD analysis project Ga0182030, IMG submission 121299) | Permafrost microbial communities from Stordalen Mire, Sweden - 812S3M metaG (Illumina Assembly) | ecosystem: Environmental > Terrestrial > Soil > Wetlands > Permafrost | place: Sweden...
AACATAGTCCGCAGCCGTGCCGAGGGGATGAGATCGGCCGAGGCGCATGCAAAAAGCCTTTGGATCGGTACAACGGTCGCAATATTCCTCACGTTCACGGGATCTGCTGCTATGTGGCGCGCTTTGGCATGGCTGGCCAGTCAATGGAATCTCCCCGGCCGCGTATGGCAGATCGTATTCGCGGCGTTCTGGTTGCTGCCGTCCCTTCTGCTCGCGTTGCTGCCGCTGTTTCGAAGAAGACTTCTGGGTGAGGATTCCGATAACAAAGGACAGACTATATGAACGGCCGCAGCGGATTCGGTCTCATTCCAGGTCCGGCCAAGATCCTGGCCGCTTTAAACTTCGTGGTTTTCTTTTTCTGGACCTTCGACCATCATCGCGCGATCGGCCTCGGGACCTTGATCGGTCTGGGGGGTGGTACGCTTGCCGGCGCTTGGATTCTTCTCGCCGGCTATGTTTACGCAGATGCGGTGCGGCGCGGTATGCCGCCGATTCCCTGGACGGCGCTCGCGGTGCTCATTCCGAACTGCGTTGGCTTCGTGCTCTACTTCCTGTTGCGAAAGCCGATCCTCCATCCGTGTCCCAGTTGCGGGCGCGGAGTTGCACCAGATGCCGCGTTCTGTCCCCGCTGCGGCCAACCGCAAATGAACATGGGACACCAACCCTCACGGGAAGCATCTTGAAAAATGAACCGTCGGACCTCGGTGCGCGTACATGAGGCGCAGAAAGGCGAATCTCACATGAAACAGACCGCTATGTTGACCACAGCATCGCTGCTCACCATTCTATTGATGACGTTTCACCTGGCCGGCGACATCCTGTACAAGATGTCCCCGGCAGGTCTCTCAAATCTGTTTGCGGTGTTCATCTTCGTAGTCTTGCTGTGTGGAACGCTGCTGCTCTCCGGACGGCGAGCGGGATACATCATCATCTTCTTCGGGTCGCTCCTCGGGCTGCTCATGCCTGTCCTCCACATGAAAGGGACGCGGGGCGTTATCGGTGGCGAGATCGGCAACTCAAGCGAAGCTTTCTTTTTCGTCTGGACACTCCTCGCGCTGGGTATCACCGCGACGTTCTCCATCATCCTATCGGCGCGCGCACTGTGGAGCTTGCCCTGGCGCCGGAGTCGCCGCGCGTCAACTGCCGCATAACGCCCGTTGCTGACATTTGCCGGGATCGGCCCTGTCTGACGGAGCGTTTACGGGAGGGAGCAACTGGTTCAAAAGGCAACCGGCTACCAACAGCAAAGAGCTGAAGCCCCCACAGGTTCGCGGGCTGAGCGAACCGGGCTTCCGCCGCCATTGGAGCGTATCAGTGACCCACAGATTCCTCCGACGAGGCTAAAATAAAAGCAGTGGACCAATTCCAAACAGCGCGGGAAGGCTTCGCACGGCTGTGCAGGTGAGACGCCCTCAGCCCGTGCAGGATTACATCCGGATTTGTGGGGCGCGGGTTCATAACCTCAAGAACATTTCGCTTTCCATTCCTCACAATCAACTGAGCGTGGTTACCGGGGTGTCGGGCTCCGGGAAATCATCGCTGGCGTTCGACACCATCTACGCCGAGGGCCAGCGCCGCTACGTGGAATCGCTCTCGGCTTATGCCCGTCAATTCCTGGAGCGCATGGAGAAGCCGGACGTGGATGAGATTGACGGCATCGCTCCGGCGGTCGCCATCCGCCAGAAAAACACCAGCCGCAATCCCCGCTCCACCGTCGCCACTTCCACCGAATGCTACGACTTTCTGCGCCTGCTCTACGCCCGCGTCGGCCAGACCTTTTGCCCCAATTGCGGCACCCGCGTCCGCAAGGATACCGTCGATGAAGTGGCCGGGCGCTTAGCCGAATGGCCCGAAGGTTCGCGCTGGTATGCCCTGTTCCCGTGCGGCCAGCACGCCACCACCCAGGCGCTGCGCGATCACCTGTTTGAGCTTCGCAAGAAAGGCTTCAGCCGTCTGTTTCAGGACGGTCGGCTTTTCGAATTCTCCACGCCCGAATCCCTGCTCGATATCGATTTCTCCAAGCCCGTGTTTATGTTGGTGGACCGCATCGCCATGGGCCCCGGCCTGCATCAGCGCCTGGTCGACACGATTGAGATCTGCTACCGCGAATCCGGCGAAGTGGTTTTTGAAAATGCCTCAGGCGGGCAGCAGTTCCGCTTCAATGAGCGCTTCCAGTGCAAGACCTGCGGCATGGAGTTCGCGGAGCCGGAGCCGCCATTGTTCAGCTTCAATTCACCCACCGGCGCCTGCCCGCGCTGCCAGGGTTTCGGCAACACCGTCGATTTTGATATGAACCGCGTCATCCCGGACGCCGGTCTGACTCTGGCGGATGGCGCCGTGGAACCCTGGACCAAGCCGAAATACCGCTCCTGGCTCGCCAATTTCAAGAAGCACGACAAGACCGCGCGCCTCAACGTGCCGGTCTGCGATTTCACCGCCGCCGAGCGCCAGAAGCTGGACGATTTCATCCGCCGCTTCTTCGATTCGCTGGAAGCCAAGAAATACCGCCTCCATGTGCGCGTCTTTCTCAGCCGTTACCGCGGCTATGCCCAGTGTCCCGATTGCAAAGGCGCGCGCCTGCGCAAGGAAGCGCTCTATGTGCGCGTGGGCGGTTGCAGCGTGGCCGATGTTTCGCGAATGAACATCGCCGAGGCGCGGGCATTTTTCGATTCCCTGGCGCTCAGCCCGGAAGAAACCGCCATCGCCGAAAAAATCCTGGTGGAGATCCGCCAGCGCCTCAAATTCCTGGTGGATGTCGGCCTGGAGTACCTTACGCTGGATCGCCTGGCGTCCACGCTTTCCGGCGGTGAAGCGCAGCGTATCCAACTGGCCACCTGCCTTGGCTCAAGGCTCGTGGGCGCCTGCTACGTGCTGGATGAACCCTCCATCGGCCTGCATACCCGCGACACCGGCCGCCTGATCCACATCCTGGAAGAGTTGCGCGAACTCGGCAACACCATCGTGGTGGTGGAGCACGACGCGGAATTGATGAAGGCCGCCAACCACATCGTCGATATGGGTCCGGGCGCCGGCGAGCACGGCGGCCAGATCGTCTTCGAAGGAACTTTGGCGCAGTTGATGGCCGATGGCGCCGGTTCGCTCACCGCCCGGTATCTGCGCGGCGATCTGAAAGTCTCCGTCGACCGTCCCCGGCGCACCGTCAACATGCGCCGCACGCTGAAAATCCTGGGCGCGCGCGCTCACAACCTGAAGAATATCGATGTCGAAATTCCCCTGGGCATGATGGTGGCCGTCACCGGCGTCTCCGGTTCGGGCAAGTCGACCCTGGTCCACGACGTCCTGTACCGCGCCCTCGAACAGCGCAGCCGGTCGGCGGAAACCCGCCTGGACGCCCCGGATGGTGCCGGAGCCGAAAGCATGGCCGTGCCGTCGCAGCCTCTGGGCTACCGCAAACTGGAAGGCGCCGAGCGCATCGCCGCCACGGTGATGATTGACCAGTCCCCCATCGGCCGCACCCCCCGTTCCAACCCTGTCACGTATATCAAGGCCTTCGACCACGTCCGCGCGCTGTTTGCCTCCACCCGCGAAGCCTCCAAGCGCGGCTATACCGCCGGCCATTTCTCATTCAATATTCCCGGCGGCCGCTGCGAAGTCTGCCAGGGGGATGGCACCGTCACCGTGGAGATGCAGTTTCTGGCCGACGTGGAACTCATCTGCGAGGAGTGCAAAGGCACGCGCTATAAAAGCGGCGTCCTGGAGGTCAAGTATAACGGCCTGAACATTCACGAAGTCCTGCAACTCACGGTGCGCGAGGCTCTGGAATTTTTCCACGGCTCGAACCGCCTGGTATCGCGGCTGAAGGTCCTGGACGACGTCGGCTTGGGCTATCTACGCCTGGGCCAATCCGCCACCACGCTTTCCGGCGGTGAAGCGCAGCGTGTGAAACTGGCGTCGCACCTGGCAGCCGCCACTTGTGCCGGCACGCTCTTCATTTGCGATGAACCCACCACAGGCCTGCACTTCGACGACATCGCCAAGCTGTTGGCTTCCTTTGAACGTCTGATTGAAAACGGCGCCAGCCTGGTGATCATCGAACACAATCTGGACGTCATCCGCGCCGCCGATTGGGTCATCGATCTGGGTCCGGAAGGCGGCGCCGGTGGTGGCAGAGTAGTCGCCGCCGGCACACCCGAAACCATCTCCGCCACGGAAGGCTCCTACACCGGTTTTTATCTTTAGCGGGAACCTTGACCTCAGCCGTTCCATCCCCTTGGGTGGCGCGTGGGCGGTTCCGCCCGCGCTATGCTGCTCGTCGGGAATGCTGCCGCTTGTGGAATCCGCATTTTTGCCCGCCGCCGCTACCCGTACTCGCACCGCGCGCTAGAATCAACCAAGGAGGTCCCATGCGTTCTCTTATTCTTCTTGCCTTACTGCCGGCGCTGGCGCCCGCGGCCGATCCGCTTGCTGTGGTGCAGCCCCTCATTTCCCAAATGGAGGGTGGCGATGCGTTGCCGGCCGATTTTCAACACACCCCCGGCGAAACGCTGTTCTTCACCTGCCGGGTTGCCGGTTTCACGAAATCTCCCAAAGAGCAGGTCCATTTGAAATATTCCGTGCAGGCCTTCGATCCCAAGGGCGTGGCGCTCAGTGAGATCTATCAGAACGAAATGGATGAGGAAGTGGGCCCCCAGGACAAAGAGTGGATGCCGCAGATCGCCACCCAATTGGACCTGCCCGCCATTCTGCGCGGTGGCGCTTACACCATTAAGATCAAAGTGGAAGACGTGCTGGCGAAGGCCTCCGCCGAACAGTCCGTGCCGTTTCAGGTGCGTGCCAGGGACGTAGCCACCAGCGCCGCGCTGACGGTGCGCGACTTCCAGTGGTTTCACACCGACGAGGATGAGAAGCCCATGGCGCGGCCCGTCTATCACGCCGGCGACAACATGTGGATGAAGTTCGACATTGTGGGCTTCAAGTACGGCCAGGAAAACAAAGTAGACGTCAGCTACGTAGTCTCGCTGGTCCTGCAAAGCGGCAAGGTACTCTTCACGCAGCCTGAGCCGGCCGTCGAGCAAAGCGCCTCATTTTATCCCAAGCCCTACGTCACCGGTGAATTCGGTCTCTCGCTGAACAAAGATTTCCAGCCGGGGACATACACCATGGCCGTACTCGTGAAAGACGCTGTCGGTAAGCAGTCCTTCGAAGGCAAATTCAACTTCACGGTCCAGTAAGTGCTGTGGGGCAGGTTGCCAACCAGGATGCCAACCTGCGGACCGATTGGCAATCGGTCCAACCGGGCGATAGCCCGGTAGCCCCTCCGCAGGCCGATCAATCGCTCCTAGCGCAGCGCCGAAAGCGGAAGCATCACCGGTCCGGCATTGCTCACGCGCGTATCGCTGGTGAACGTGATCGTGCTGCCGCTGGTGGCGTCGAAAACTTCCAGCGTCGTGAACACCGAGCAGTATCCAGGCACGGCGGGCGATGCGACGGGTGTCGCAATCGGGTTCACCGTCACAACTCCCCGGATTTCCGCCCGCGGCGTGGTCTGCGTCGTCACCTCCGTCCGCGTCAGATCCAGGCTGGTGGCCGTCTGCGGCGCGAAGTTGGTCACTAGCGCCGACTTCAAGGACTTATCCTGCCCGTCGAAAAACTGCAGTTGCACCGTGCAATTGTTGGGCGTCGTGGTGGTTGTGGTTGAAGAGGGCGTCGTCGTTGCCGCCGCCGAATTTAGATTCAGCACGGTGAGCCGTGCTGTCTGGTTCGTTGTGAATCCCACCATTCCGGTGGTGTAAACCGGCTGTTCCAGCACCACCGCGGGGATCGCGGTCTGCGCCATCGATTGCGCGGTAAGGGCCAGGAAGCCAGCCAGCGTCAGCGTAAACAAACTTGTCGCTTTCATGAGATTTCTCCTATTCCGGGATGACGCGGGAAACCCCGGCTTCTTGCATTAGAACACGGACAGCCCCGTGCCAGTTGCGCAAGCACCGTTGGAATCGGTCTGAAAAAGTACCGGTTCAGCTAACCAGCGACTGCGCCACGCGCGAGGCCAGTTGGTCGAAGGTCAGAATTTCGTAGAACGAAGGATCTTGCATAATGCGCGCCACCAGCGCCGCGTGCATGGCGTGGCCGGCCCGTTCCGCAATCACGTGGCCCAGCAGCGGCCGCCCCAGCAGCGCCAGGTCGCCAATCAGGTCGAGCGCCTTGTGCCGGCAGCACTCATCCGGAGCCCGCAAGCCGCCCTCGTTGAGCACCCCGGTCGGCGTGAAGCACACGGCGTTTTCCAGGGACGCACCCCGAATCAACCCCATGTTGCGCATCTGGTCCAGATCGGTTTCCCACCCGAACGTGCGCGCAAAGGCAATTTGGCTGGCATAACTTTCCGGAGTCACTTCCAGTTCCAGCGACTGCCTCCCGATCGGCGCCGGGTAATCCGTATCGCAGGTCAACCGGAAGCTCTCCGCCGGCAGAATGGAAATGCGCTTCCCCTTGTCTTCCACCGAAATGGGCCGCCGGATTCGCAGGTAGCGCCGCTTGCGCCGGTACTGCCGGATCCCGGCTTGTTCAATCAACCGCACGAAGGGCAAGCCGCTGCCGTCCAGAATCGGCACTTCCAGGTTGTCGATCTCAATATAGGCGTTGTCGATCCCCATCGAATAGAACACACTCAGCAGATGCTCTGTCGTGGAAATCAGGACGCCTTTGTGCATCAGACTGGTGGCATAGCTGACGCGCGAGACATGCCGCCAGCTGGCCGGAATCTCGAAGCGGTCCAGGTCAGTCCGTACGAACACGATCCCGGTCGAGACCGGCGCTGGCAGCAGGCGGATCTTCACCGGTACGCCGGTGTGTAGTCCAACCCCGCTGGCTTCTACCGGCCGTTGTAAAGTAGTTTCAAATCGCACGGCTGTTTACGCGCATTGTAGCATCTCAAATAGGAAGGCCACTTCGTGCTGCAAATATTTGATGCACAAAGACTTGATCTGGTTGCGGTGTGGCTAAAGCGCAACACTTTGCAGGCCGTTTGTATCAAAAATGGAGCACTTTGTGCCTCGATTTAGCTTCATTCTGCCCGCCCCGTTCAATCCCGGGCCGTTGAAGGGAAGCGCGGTAGAGGCCGCACATACCGCCACGGCGCGGACACCCGGGCCATATTCAGATCGCTCGGCTCCGCGTCGCGGACGTCTTCCACCACCACCGTGAGGAAGCGCGTTACAAAGGCGCCGTCGAAGCCTTCCGCCAGAATTGTGTAGTGGGTGGTCCGCTCCGGCTCAACTTCCAGACACCGCTTAGTGGAAAGCACCACTCCCTGCAGCCGGGGAGAGATGTGGATGGCCTTCGCATTCTCCACGCCATAACAAAGCTCAGCCTTTTGCCCCGCCATCACCATCCCGGCGCTGGCGTAAAACTGCAGGATGCGCACGGGTCCGTGCGGGCCGCCCACCGGCCGCACCCACGAATCCGCGCCCGTGCCGCCCACCGTGCCCACGCGCCACACCAGCGCCAGCAGCGCCACCGCAATCCATACCCGGGTTAATAAGCGCAGAAACATCCCAGCTCTTACATATAGACTGCACCCCTTGGGAACCGTTTGCAAGTACGGTACCCTCGAAAATATGCCAGTCCGCATCGTTCAGGTGGATGCTTTCACCAATCGCCCCTTCACCGGCAATCCCGCCGCCGTCTGTGTCCTGCCTTCCGCGGCCCCCGAGGAATGGATGCGAAACGTGGCCCGCGAAATGAATCTCTCCGAAACCGCTTTCCTGGTCCCCCATGATGGCGGCTTTCACCTGCGCTGGTTCACTCCTGCCGTGGAAGTGGATCTCTGCGGCCATGCCACCGTCGCCAGCGCTCATGTCTTGTGGATGGATGGCCACTTGGCCGCCGGAGCGCAAGCCCGCTTCCACACGCGCAGCGGGCTCCTGCTGGCCGATCGCCGCGGCGATTGGATTGAGCTCGATTTCCCCGCCAAAATTGTCTCGCCCGCGGAAGCGCCCGCCGAACTTCTGCCGGCCCTTGGTGTCGCCAGCGCCCCGTTCGTCGCCCAGAATGCCTTCGATTATTTCGTGGAGGTGGATTCCGAGGCCACCCTTCGCGCGCTCACGCCGGACCATTCCGTGCTCCGCCGCTTGCCCGTGCGCGGCATCATCGTGACTGCGGCGTCTTCCACTCCGGAATTCGATTTCGTGTCGCGCTTCTTCGCCCCCGGGTCCGGCATCGACGAAGATCCGGTCACCGGTTCCTCCCATTGCGCCCTGGCGCCTTATTGGGGTAAGCGCCTCGGCAAGACTTCCATGACCGCGTTCCAGGCCTCCGCCCGCGGCGGCGTGGTGCGCACCCGCCTGCAAGGCGACCGCGTGATTCTGGGCGGCCACGCCGTCACCGTGATGACCGCCGATTTGCTCGTATGACTGCTTCCCGTTAGACCCCTGTTGATGAGGTCGCCGCCCGCCCACTTGCCGCCGCTCTTGTAACCGGCCCGCGCGGATCTCCGTGATACACTCCGTTCATGCCGGAACTTCCCGGGGTGCCCGACCCCCCGCCGCCCTTCATGGGTAGCTGGCGGCGCCTTTACGCCGCGGTCCTTCTCTATCTCTGCCTCATCATCGCCGCTCTCTACGTGTTCACACTGGCTTATCGATGAGAACGCTCGACTGGTTGGTCCTGGTCACGTCCCTGGTTTCCATCATCGGGTACGGTCTCTATCGCAGCCGCGGCAGCAACACCGTGGACCGTTACCTGCTGGCCGGGCGCTCCATGCCCTGGTACGCCATGGCGCTTTCCATCATGGCTACTCAGGCCAGCGCCATCACTTTCATCTCCACTACCGGCCAGTCCTATGTCGATGGAATGCGCTTCGTGCAGTTCTACTTCGGCTTGCCCATCGCCATGGTCATCATCTGCGCCACGGCCGTTCCCATCTTTCGCAACGCCAACATTTACACCGCTTACGAATATCTGGAAAGGCGCTTTGACGGCAAGACGCGCTCTCTGGCCAGCCTGATTTTTCTGTGCCAGCGCGGCATTTCGGCCGGTCTCACGATTTACGCTCCGGCTCTGGTGCTCTCGGTGATTCTCGGCTGGCCCGAACGCGCCACCACGTTTCTGATGGGCGTCACCGTCATCACTTACACCGTGGCTGGCGGCATCAAGGCCGTCACCTGGTCGGATGTGCAGCAAATGTGCATCATCTTCCTGGGACTGGTGGTGGCGCTCGTCACCGTGATCGTGCTACTGCCCTCACAAGTCTCCTTTAGCGATGCCGTCTATCTGGCCGGAGCCGCCGGGCGCCTCAACGCCGTCACCACCCACTTCGATTGGAACGACCGTTTCAACGTCTGGAGCGGCCTCTTCGGCGGCACGTTCCTGTTCCTCTCGTACTTCGGTTGCGACCAGTCGCAGGTGCAGCGCTATCTCACCGGCCGCTCCATCACGGAGTGTCGCCTCGGCCTGCTCTTCAACGCCGTGGCCAAGATCCCGATGCAGTTTTTCATTCTCTTCATCGGCGTGATGGTCTTCGTGTTTTATCTCTTTATTCAACCGCCCGTGCTGTTCCAGCAGACCGAACTGGCGCGCATCCAAAGCCATGCCGAATACGCGCCCATAGCGAGCCAATACGCTCAGGCTTTCGAACGGCGCCGACAGGCCACACTGGCCCTGGTGCAAGCCCATCACAGCGGCGATCCCGGGGCCGAGCGGCGCCAGGCCGCCGGTTATCTGGCGGCCCAGCATGAAGTCGACGCCACCCGCGCCCGGGCCTCCCGCATGGTGTCGCAGACCGGTGGCGAGAAAGATTTTAGCGATACCAATTATATTTTTCTCTCGTTCGTCACCAAGTACCTGCCGGCCGGAATTGTGGGCCTGGTCATCGCCGTGATTTTCGCCGCCACCATGTCCGCCAGTTCCGGCGAAATCAACTCCCTGGCCACCGTCACCGTCGTCGATCTCTATCGCCGCTACTTCCGCCGCGGGGCCACCGACCACCATTACGTACTGGCATCGCGCTGGGCCACGCTGTTTTGGGGCGTCTACGCCGTGGCCTTCGCCGGGTGGGGCAAGCACCTGGGCCCGCTCATCGTGGCCGTGAATGTGGTGGGATCGCTGTTTTATGGCTCACTGCTGGGCTGTTTCGTAGTGGCCTTTGGCTTCCGCCGCGTGCGCGGCACCGCTGTCTTCATCGGAATGCTTGCCGGCGAAGCCGCCATTTTCGCGGCGTTTCTGTTTACCAATATCCACTGGCTTTGGTATAACCTGATCGGCTGCGCGACAGTGGTGGTTACCGCCCTATTCATTACGTATGTGTCGCCCGCTGGCGCTTTGCCCGCACCAGCCGCCACGTCAGGTATGCGGCAGCCAGGATAACGCAGCCCACCGTGACGGCCGCGAAGTAATGCTCCACGTGACGCTCCACCACCCGCCAGCGTTCGCCCAGAAAATAGCCCAGTCCCAGAAAAGTAGCTACCCAGGCGCAGCCTCCGGCATACGCGAACAGGGCGAATTGCGGCGGTTCCACCGCGCTCATGCCCGCCGCATACGCCGTCAGATGCCGTACCCCCGGCACGAAGTAGCCGAACGTCAGCCCCCAGTGGCCCACCCGCGCAAACCAGGCATGCGCTTTGCTCACGTGCGCCTCTGTGATGCGCACATACCGCCCGTACCGCTGAATCAGTTTGATGCCGAATGTTCGCCCCAGCGTATAACTCAGAGTGATGCCGCACAAACTTCCGCCAAGCGCCGCCGCATAAGCCAGCGGCAGCGACATCCGCCCTTTGAATACCAGGTATCCGGTAAAGGTCAGCAGCGTTTCATCGGGCACCGGCAGCCCCACAATCCCCAACACCAGCAGCAGGAAAATCGCTAGGTATCCATACTGCGCGATCCAGGCCAGGACGTTCTGCTCCATGTTCAGCGCTCCGCCTTTCCTGGCTGGCGGCATTGTGGGGCAGCCAATCCTGGCTGCCGCCGGCTTTCAGCCGGCGCACTTCGTTCCCCAATCATGCCAACGCAATCGAGGAACTCCCGCCTCCAGCCCATCACACCACCAGGCCGGTGACTTCCACCTTCGATCGCTCCCCGCGCAATACCACGATGCCGCTCTCGGTGACGTGATAGCGCTGGCGGTCGGCTTCCAGATCGTACCCGATCGCCGCATCCGGCGGCACCTTGACGTTCTTATCCAGGATCGCGCGACGCACCTTCGCGCGGCGTCCGATGTCGCAATGGTCCAGGATGATGGAATCTTCCACCAGCGCGCCCGTATGGACGCGCACCTGGCGCCCCAGAATGGAATTGCGCACCACCCCGCCGGAAAGAATGCATCCCCCCGAGACGATGCTGTCGATGGCCTGTCCGCGCCGGTTTTCGTCG
>Ga0182030_10023713_pt1 | contig 11324 bp, 11 predicted proteins | sample 812S3MmetaG_FD_121299 | JGI IMG/M metagenome (GOLD analysis project Ga0182030, IMG submission 121299) | Permafrost microbial communities from Stordalen Mire, Sweden - 812S3M metaG (Illumina Assembly) | ecosystem: Environmental > Terrestrial > Soil > Wetlands > Permafrost | place: Sweden...
AAGGCCTGTGCACTTTTCGAGGCACTTCAATGTAGCAGCGTGAGAAGGTTCCCCTGATATTCATAATCGCAGTTTTCAAGGATTGTATTTGGGAACTTTTTAAAATATAAACTGTCGATATATATATTAAGGCTCACAAGAGATTCATATAGAATAGACGCTTTGATTTGATAAAAATACCTTGATACTAAAAGTATTGCCTAAGTATTTATAATTACTGAACTAACTTTTTTAGATTTAGTTGGTCTGGAATCACAAAATGACTTTGATAGTAGCCCAAAAAGTTCTAAGACAGAAAAAGATTCATTATTTATTTAAGACTTGACATATATTCTTAGGATTTTCGTAATTATTTCTGATGCCAATTCCAATAAGGAAAAGCTTTTAGTAGTTTCCGAAATTCCTATCTTCAAAAAGGTTCATATTGGAAAACTAAGATATTAGAATCAGAAAAAAAAGTTCAAGATATTCGAAGACCTATAATATGTGTATATTTGTGATTGTTATGCTTCTTTGTCTTTGTGTATTCCAGGTTTTGGATCAATATTTCGGAAGATAAATACAAAATAAAAATATTAAATAATTAGAAATATAAAGGTTGGAGAGTGGAGTTGGGTAATGAATTTATAGTTTTGGCTAAGTGGCTGTGCCAATACTAGGCTGGGGGAGGAAGTTATCCGCCATAACAAGCAAGTGTGCTGGTGGATGGGCTAAGCAGCTTGCATAACGATACTATGTATTAGCTGCGAACTCATGTCCCAAAGATAATGAAACATGCCGTGGCTCAAGTATACGAAGTGGCCCCGATCATCTTCCAGAACCGGAAGATGATCGGGAAGATGCTGGGAGAGGAGTAAATATTGGAAGAGGTGATGCGTAGGTACAGGTGTAGTAGATATACAATCAACGCTATAGAATCATGTTTGTCTAGAAAACCCAACGACGCCTCTGATAACGTTTGGCCAAATTCTATAACCTGCGAATCTAATCTTGATGAAACAATGACAACCAAAGCCGTGGAGGACGAGAAATTTCATGAACTTAGATACATAACGTTTGATTTCTATATTGACGTGCCGTTGATGGTCAACTTGGCGACCAACACCATGGGGGGATGACGTTTTCGATATTGGCTACATGAACCAATAACCAAAGATTTCAGAAATGGAAAGAAAATTGGGATGAGAAAATGCTCCTGATCAGCTAGAAACGTGGAGGAAAAGACTAGAATGATATTACCAAAGCTTTCCAGATAATGAGAATTCGAAAAAGTTCAAGCAGGGATGTCGATGGAGGCTTGAAGGCGACTTTGATGATATGATATGTCGGCCCTGGGTAAAGCAATTTCAGCTGATTGAGAAGGTGAACCCAAGTTAAATATAATAGTCTTTGAGCTCGTGTGCATAGACTCTTTTGTGGTAAGGATTGTGGCATTTTCGAATCTGTAATTGTGCTAGCGTATCTGTAAATCTGGGACTCGCATAAAATTCTTAAGTGTTCAAGTGTGAAGCCGATTTTTTTACTGTACTGTATGTAACGTTAGTTGGAGCTTTGGTAGGGTTCATTCCTTTCAGCCAATAGGAATAGAGTGATTTGTTTCCATTGCCGCTGATCTGTACTGTTTTGGGAAGCTGCTTTCTTAGTTTCCATGCCACTAATTTAAGGTCAATATCAATGAAGTCAAGCAGCGGAAGCAGCAGTCCTAACAAAAATGATCAAGTTACAAGACATTTACGCGACAATGTGCCAGCTCCATCAAGCATCGCAATCCAACACGTCTATTACAATTACCAAGCAATGCTCATAAAAGAGCCACTCAGCCCCGCCAAACTGCCGACCTACACACTCCCTCCGACTACCTGACAAACAGCAACACAAGGAGTGAATGACGTATTGAAGGGCCACCACTCTAGGATCAGTGAGATTTGGAATTAATACAAACATTCTCCTCAACGTTTAATAGAAACCTTCTGCGGCGTCATGCTCTTGCAATCTAATCCGTTCCCCAAACTGCTACCGTGGGTATGAACTGCTTTCGTATGGTGTTGTTACTTTGTGTCTTACTAACAATTTCATAGCATCCAACGAACCTGAAACTGTTCATCGGCAGCAGACGCAGCGCTGACGCTCTCGAATTCTTATTGTTGCAACCCCTATGTAAGATGTGAGTTGGTGGTGGGCGCTGATTGTGCTGAGAAGAAGTACGTGATATCGCTCGCACTTACATATGCGGCTCTGAAAGGTGAACTGCGGATCTTCGGAGTCGTCTTCCGAGTACAACTAGTTCTGTCAAAAGTTTATACCGCGGGTTTGCTTTAGACATCACCTGCCCTATTCCCCGACACGCTATCCTCCGCCCAAAAAGAGATTCTTGAGTTCCATAGCTGAAGCCGGTGACGACCTCTCGTTCAGGACTGTGAGATGACTTAGTTGTTCCATCAAAAGCACGGCCACCATCCGGAGTCATTCCTTTTGGTCTGTATGGCAATGGAATATATTTATTTACAGGCTCGGCAAGATCGTCGATGTATTGACCACGGATCTTCACTTGGGTATCTTTCCAGCCTACAAAATTGATGCTTCCATCCGACTTATGCTTCAAAATGTCTCCAGTCTTCGTGTGGTGGTCTTGTTAGGTTAGGGTCATTGAGGTAAACATCTCATGTCCACCTTTATCTACCTTACCTTATTTACCAGACTATATATATTATCTTCCTAGAGATAATCTATTTTATTAAAAGTTAGACTTTCTTTAGATTGACAGTCGTCTATTATGAACAAGTAAATAGCTAAGACATTATTTTCAACTCCTTCCCTTGAGCCCGGAGATTAAGCAGAAATCAAAGAAGAAGAAGGAACATATATCGGCAAAACACCACTTTGGGATATATCTTGGACTTAATTAATTCTTGTCGAATTTGTCTTTAACCTTATTAACCAATTCCTATAAGAATTTCTCTCCAGGCTTCATGAGAAGAACGAGTAGAATAATTTCGCCTTGATCCTGTGGTTGCCGTTGTCCAATACATATCGAGTCTGCGAGCTATGGGAAATACGCTTTGAGCACTGAATAAATTTTGGAGACAACCGAAACGTGGGTTGAGTATACCGTCTTCTTTGTCGAGGAAGATGAGGTTTTTGGTTATAAAGAGATCATCACAAAATCGCCGTGTGTCCGCATGTTGTCAAATTTCTCAAGATACGCCCCAAAATACCCTTTTCCCACCTCATCGTTCTAGAAGAAAAAAGTATGTTCGGGAATGCTTTATGTAATAACGACTTTCTAAGTGTGCTCCGCAGGATCTCAGCACCAAGAATGCCGTGCCCACCTTCAATAAGGGAATCGTAGACGGTCCCCGAGACTGGGTTCCGCCCACGTAGACGGGCGTTAGAAGAATTTTCTTGGCAGAAACACCCTACCTGTCCTCTATTAGCACAACGGTGATTCAGGGGAAAGGAGAAGGAGAGGGGGTAAAATATCCGTGCGACCAGAAATATTCGCCAAATGAACATGTCCTAGAAACCCCACATCATAAAACCACTCAAAAGCTGACCACTCAACACCATCGAATTTCTCAAATCGATAACCTCCCTAGGCAGAATTCTATCCTTAATCAAGTCCAACATCCACCTTGGACTAACTTCTAACTTGGTAATGTTCTGCTCGCCGATTGTGAGACCGGATTGGAAGGAGCTACCTGAAGCGGTATAGAACACTTTATTTTGCGGCGGAGAACCGCTGACGGAGTGGACGATGCATTTTGAGATTTCGGTTTTACGAGAACTGTAAGCTATGAAGAAGGGATCGTAGAAGGCTGTCTGTGTAAAGGGTGGGATTTGGGAAGGGCAGACGAGAGGAAGGCGAAGAGTATTTCGGTTGTGGGAACTGAGATGATAGATACCAGAGTTAAGAAACGAGAGATTGAAACCACGCCCATGAATTCGATGGCAGGCTATCATTTTGGGACGGAGATCGGTGTGTTTGCTATTTTACAGGGCGGAATCGTTGAAATATATATATAAGCTATTCTATCAACATTTCCTTAGAGAAGACTGACCTTCGGCAGCGCCCTCTGCAAAATCCCCTGAACACCCATATTCGTCCAACTACTACTAAACAAACCTCCCGACCACTTAACTTAACCGTCCCCCTAGCTTTCATCGCACTCGCCAACTATCCTACTTCTTTTCTTAGCTGCCCCCCAACTCACATACCTGATCTCCGTTGCACCCTCCCTTATCTCTGTGGCTACCAACTTGCGATCTTTTCCCCCGGTTGTATTGCGTGTACTGTACTAGTTGAGGAACCGGGAATGCGAGGTGTTTTGTGTGCGATTTGCAATAGAAGTGGTACTGTTTGGCCGAAATAACAGCTTGCTGCATAGCTTTATTTAGAACAAGCATATAAGTTACTTCTTGGCAAAACAACCAGCCTCCCTCTTGGTATTACTTGTATTCCTCTTTTAATCGAAATATCTATTGGGAAGCACAAGACCACCCAAAAACGCAACACCAGATCCTAAGAAAGACTCTGGTAGCTCAAATTGAAGGAGAGCGACTATGAGGAGAGTTATGTAAGGCAATGTCATCAGTAATTCTAGATGCACATCATTTGACAGCCTTTGACATTTGTAAAGGGCACTAGTCAGTGTGATTGGTCATTCATTTTTACAATGTGCCTTTGACAAAAACACTGCTTTCTACTTGGTTTTACTTTGTAAGTTGATCAAGGAAGCTCCTTGGTCCGGCCAATGTCTCCTGAAATCGCAATAGAGTGCAGTCCTGGGGGGCTTGTGAATGGAGTATTGCTTTCCACCCGGCTTGTCGAAGCATGAGAGGTCGATCTTGACAAAGGCTGCCTAATCAAGGTTCTCTTTCGTAGTGTAAGAATCTCGTTGAAAGATAAGTTTAAGTTCAGCCAGGTGCCGAAAATTCGTAAGGTTGATAATTCGATTACTTTATGTTGTCTGGAAGTGGGAATGCGCAGGCGGTTTGAGTGTTTGTATTGCTCTACAGAGGTAATCCAGAGGTCTACGAAGCCCATATTTATAATGGTTCAAATGGCGTTAGTCCACTTCGGGACTACCCATCAACACTTTATAATATAACAGCCCCATCTTGGCTATTACAATAGGGCTACGACAATCTGAGTCTCATTACATGCCATAAGAGCCACATCCCGAATCCTTCGCTTCAAGAAAATCGCTAGATAGATGTCCGCAGAGCATAGGATAGCGGTCCAGGAGGTAATGGTCGTCAAATTTCCTATGCGAAACCTCGGCAACAATCTTAGGAACCGGAGTGAGATCACGCGTCACCCAGTCAGAGACCCATCGTATCAGATCGCTTGCCATGCCCGAGGTAATCTTACTACTGTAAGGTTGGGGGAATGGAATTGTCTGCTACACATCTATAACGCCGTGTACAGTCATTACGTCGAGAGGAGAACCTTGAAGTGCTTATTTCTATAAATCTATAAATGGATCAGAGGCGATATTTCCAGGCACCAGGCGGATGGCTTGAGGCGACTACGCAGAACGATTCATGTCGGCGATTGGACGTCGATCTGAGGGATGCATTTGGTGCTTCCAAAGGCATCTCATATGACGTGTGGTCCTATGCAGATCTTCACACTTCACTCAATGACAAGGAAGTCTTTGATGACAATCGAATCTATGCTTCGTTGGCAATTCCCGCCAATAGCAACACCACCTCCAATATACCAACCGATCTATCCCTACTATTACCTCTACTCCGCTACCTACGCCTGTAACAAGACAATCTCCACCACTCCACCAGTAGCTACATCGCCTCGCTAGCACCTCGGACGATTCCACTCAGCAAGCAACGGAGTCTCCAGAAACGCCGGCACCGCTGCTATCAGCGCCGCTGTCACTACCATTTCCCCCCTCTCAATTCCATCTTCCTCCATACCATTGTCACCACTATCACCCCTATCTTCTCAAGCCCAACCATCCCTACCATCACCACCACGACTTCCATTTCTCCCATATACCCCATCCCCTACACTATACTTAAGAGTCAGCATATTCATTAGCCCCAGGCTAGTGTACAATAAAGCTCCAGGCTGGTGGGACAATCAATCCATGGTCAGGAATTTCACCACCACTGCTATGTGACAGATAGTTGTCGATACAGATATGGGGAGATTGGCGTTACTGTTGAACAGGTCAAATTCTAAGTATATAACTCAGCTCTCCGAGACCATCAGAAGTAAGCATTGATGAGACTACGAGTGGACGAGGTCCGCCCCTCAAGCAAGCCTAACTAATGCGTTAACACATAGTGGGTGTGAAGAATTTGATGGCTTTGTCCTAAACTATCAAATAGTCTCATGTACAACCTTTCTGAAATTCTAGAAGCGTAGGTATTCTTGTCCTTTAGTCATTTTTTTATGAAGATATAAGTGACACAAGGCTGAGTACTAGACAAAAGGAGACATTGACACAGGAGAAAACCAAGAGAAATTATTTTGCAACTCGCTGGAATCGAGGAAGAGGGCGGTTCTTGTCCGCATCTCTACCAGCCCTCTCAAGTTGCCGTCACCAAGAACGGAGGCAGGAGGTGGATATGAAATGCTCTGATTATCAAAATGGCCAACGAACGTGGAGTTGCCTGTTTGGCGAGCTGCGCCAAAGGTACATTCGTAGATGACTCCCATTTCCTACAACTGTTTCCTTGATGAAAGGATCGAGCTAATACCTACAAAAGTTTGATCGTAGGTGCAGGTCCCTTTAGACGTCTTAATATTCGGCTTTGGTCGTGATACCTCGAGATGAAATTTCAAACAACTAGAACGGTGGCAATGTTTGAGCTCGGGAGTCCCACCAACCACATCCTAAATAAATGCTCTCTCATTTTGATGGTTCCAGATAACCGCCGCGACATTCTTCCTATTGGAGAACAAAGTATTTTTGGGGGTGGCCGCACGATGATGAAAGCCTGGAGCTTGGACTGAGGTTGGGTGGGTCCACACGCAAAGGCTACCTCACCAAGTTATCTCTTATGTTAACGAAATACCGACACAACGCTGATATACACACGAAGGGCAGCATCTTTCTTCCATATCCCTGCCAAACTTAGACGAAAAGAGATTGAAACCCCAAAACTGCTCCTACTGCAAGGAACGAACGTTCGCCAAATACAGCAAGATTGGCTGCTTGCCAAATGAAATGGACACTCTATCAGATCGACTCTGAACCGGTCCCAGCTGCTGATGTCTACTGCATTCGACAGGGTTCCTTCGAAGAGGGCGGAGACATGGATTCTATTCCCGAGGACTGTTTTGTAGCCCCTCTTCGAAGAGCAACAGTAAGATCTGGTCTATCTGATGGGCACCATTTGATAGTGATCTGAAATGTCTTGATAGAAGCAATGAGAATATCCACCATCTCTCACGCAGTGCCACCCTAAGACTTGAAGTAGACGGTGAAGAATCGTTGGACGAGAAATGTTGGGAATGGACAACTAGATGTTTTGATTCAGAGGACTTGCACAGTACCGTAAGACCGAGCCACGTAAATCGGCCGTACTGCCATGCATCTGCTGAGTAGCGAAGGATGGATGGATTGATCTGATCTGATCACCTGACCATTAGCTATCCATACCCCCTGCTCCGCCACACCATTTCAGTCCGAGTTCAGTTCACTGTATCCTAAATGATGCCCAGTGCATGGCCTGTAATTATGAAACCTGTAATTGCACAAAGAAACCCAGTCTCTCTCATAAATTTTGCCGCTTTTAATGCGAGAGCTGGCGCTTCCAATACTTTCCTAAGATCTTGCTGTTCCCCTGTTCCCCTTCCTCATTTTTCCTACTGTAACAACTTACGAGAAAGGGGGCAGAAGAAAATGACATGACGTACTATTTGGGAGCCTCTTCTGCACTCGTAGTACTTGTCATCATCCACGTCCGGCACCTTCAGAAACAAGAACTGCCGGTGCCTAAATTTGCTGTGCGCAACTGTACTATTAGCGAGCTGAATGCTGAATGGCACTGACTTATGTAGCAGAAGGGCCTTGGTGGTTGGCATCGGGCATATCCTGTGGAGATCTCGTCCCGTCTTTTCATGTGTTTAACTCTCTTCCCATCCGCTTAGCAGGAGTGACTTATGGACTGCTCATCGCCGCCACGAGAGAATAACCTAGCCTTCTCTTAGTAGTTTAGCCAACGCCTATATGAGGTGGTGCCCAGCGTACCTCTGACTCTCATCCCTTTTCGTCTCAACTGTCTTTCATCCACAATATCTGAAGCAGGATGTACTGGCCGGATTGATTGTCAAGGTTGACCGGGGGTCTGATTGCCGCTTGGTTATCCGTGAAAATTATGATATTCTAGGAGCTGTTCCTATACGCGATCTAGAGTGCTGAGAAAATCCCTCTTAGCTCGGCCGCGTACATGGTGGTCTCCGATGCCCGGTCTAGGTACGACCGATATATGATAGAGCCGTTGGCTGTCACGGCTGAAGCGCCAACTTTATCGTTGATGCAGCTGCTGTCTATGTAGAGGATGAGTGCGGAGATATGCGATCTGCTTACGACTGAATCATGCTCTTCCATCCCACGCGCCATGTCGTGTGCAGTGTCAATATTTGGTGGTCTCCACTAAGGAGCGATTATTTATGGTCGCTTAGGTTCCAGTTGTTGCTCAGGCTACTGCCCTATTCGTGATCTGAGATAGTGTTCGACCTTTTCAGAGGGTTCCACATCCAATTCGCCTTCCCCCCGCGTGGTGCGCTATACGGCGCCTTCGAGGGTACCCTTACGTCTTGGATGTGCTGGTAGATCTCCTTCTTCGGCCGCCCATATATTCCCCTTGGAGCAGGCCGTGCACCTCAACTGCGAAGTTGATCCTCCGAGCGATGATTTTGGTAGTATCCTGCCACCAGGCATCCGTGGAGTAGAGCCTGTGAAGCTGGAGCAATGATGTCCATTGCCTTTGTAGGATGCGGTTTGGTATTCCGTCTGGTCCGGGTGCTTCATTTCCTGGTGCGTGTTGTATTGCCCTTTCAATTTCGTGAGATGTAATGGGGGTTGCGGGGGGTACTTGATGTCGTCTGCGTGTTGGCATCTGTCCAGGTCGGTGAGGTCTGCTTCTGGAGATCGAGGAAGAACATACTCTTGAGAACGCCAACCTTCCCTTCCATCCCATCTTGATTCCTCGGCGGTAGGATGTATGGCGACCGTAGCGATGTCGACTTCGCTTTCCGGTTTCTTGCCCGTCTGTACTGCTCCCATGACTCCTCCGTCCGGAAACATTTCGTCATCCTCTTCAATGATCTAGCCTCAATTTGTGCTTCCTTACATTCTTTGGTGAACCCGACCACAAACTTTGGGCTTAGCCTGCTCCACGGGGTAGACTGGTTGTTCGCAATGTTGATAGACCGCACAATAGCGTGTGCAAAGATTTCCAGCCGCCGGTACCACAGGCATCTCTCTCCGTGTAAGGATATATGTGTCTCTCCACAGTCTTCTTGGCGTGATCGACTGCTGTCCGGTATGAATGTCGAGTATGGTTGAGACCGGGGAAATGGTCTGAGTCGAAGTCGAGTGACGGCTGCAACTTGCATTCTATCACCTGCTGCCCCACCAACTCTGTGGCAAAGACTAGGTCGAGGGTGGTTCCCTGGCCTTCTTCGACTGCCAGGTGCACTCCTCTAAGATGTCAACCAATTCTTCGGAGTCGCGTCGTCCTTTTCTCCCCCCGCCCATAGGCTGTGCTCCGCATTGTAGTCTCTTAATAATATGTGTCATTCGCCAGGAGTATTGTTCAAGAGCCTCGCAGTAATCTCGTAGGTCTTGACTTGCGATTGTATACGTTTTGAATCTGTATATACTGGGATTGCGTGTTGTCGTCCTTTCCAACGTCGATTCTCAGGCGGCACACGTCTGGCGAGTGTATTCTTGCCCGCTGTGGATATTTGCTTGTTGGCGAAAGAGCAGGTTCCTCTGTTCTGGCTGTCCGTATACACTAGGTGAGAGTGATCTACCGTAGTAGTATCGTGGATTGTGTTATGTGTTATGGTGTGGGTTGCGCCATGGCTCTTGGATGGCAATGATATCCAGTTCCAGGACTGCCGGATCTCTGAGCAGTGGGGCCATGGCGGGTCCTCAGGTCGGTTTGCCGGCGCCCTCTTGATCTTCAACCGCTCCTCCTGCCTCTTCTTACATGCGTTGCCCTAACTTGTGTGTTTTCCGTTAGACGCCGCGCGTTTGGGTTTTGCGGTGGGTAGACCGTCCTCCTCTCGCACTCCTTTGCGTTGTGCGCTTCTGCGTAATAACGGTGTGCCTGAGCAGCAGTGAACTGGGAATCTATGTGTCCATATTATTGGCAATTGAAGCATTGCTTGAGCTTGCAGCCCCGATCGTAGTATTCGCACTGTTGCCCCCCCGCGCCCCCGCGCCCCCAGTTGTACGTGTGCACATCATGGTGTCTCCGCTCTTGAGTTGTTTGACTTGGCTGGCGAGTTTGTGGTGGTCGGTTCCGCCGCGAGGGCTTGAGTAATTCTCTCCCCGATGTCCTCTTCCGTGAGCCGTCGCAGGGCTTGGATCGAATGACTGTTTCTCACTTTGACCTTAATATCTCGGTCAAGATTGCGCGATGCCGTCTTTGGGAGCGTGGCGGTTCGAGATGATCTAAGGGACGAGAACTGCAGGTCGCACACGGCCTCATTCTGCGCTGTTTTCGGAAGCGCTGGCTGGGCTGGGCTTATCGCGGTTGATAACTCTCTCCCGGACGATTTTTACTCTCAATACTAATCATTTTGCTAGTTATAATGTTATTAATAATTCTGATATTATTTAGACTATCTGATTGATTATTTACAATAAAAAGACTACTGCCTCAGACAAGAGATCTGTTCTTAGATATTCTACTAGGTCTCTTTTATATTAGAATCAGTTGAATTCAAAATAGTTTGAAGCCTAGAATTATATTCGGGGTTTTTTATATAAAAATTTATCGTCGATACAATACCAAAGATATTGTTCATCGCTTCAGTTTCCATTATTATTCGCCAGTCCTGACGGCCAAGAGGCGAGGGACCACCCAATGGGGCTTGCGGAAACATGTAGTCTTCATTTGATAGGACCCGTGCCCTTCCTAATTCTTCTCTGAAACTTGAAGATCCCAATAAACTGAAAACGATTAATAATAAGAAGTAGTTACCATCTTACACAGCTTAAGAAATTACAAATACTGGTAACTAGTGACCAGCAGATTCAAATATTACATACTAGAAACCATTTTGAGGTTTTGAATAATATCTTAAAATATTCTCAAAACCAAGAATTTACGTATTTAGG
>Ga0182030_10023715_pt1 | contig 11322 bp, 11 predicted proteins | sample 812S3MmetaG_FD_121299 | JGI IMG/M metagenome (GOLD analysis project Ga0182030, IMG submission 121299) | Permafrost microbial communities from Stordalen Mire, Sweden - 812S3M metaG (Illumina Assembly) | ecosystem: Environmental > Terrestrial > Soil > Wetlands > Permafrost | place: Sweden...
GTCGTTTGAGCGAAAACTGCACCTTTTGCAGATGTTGCAGTGGTCGCGGCAGGAGCTGGAGCGGCACTAGAGGTCGATGTATGTTGGCCGGCTGCCCAAGCAGAGGACCAGTCAATTCCCATCGAAGCCCAGTCGAGGCTGGCCCAGTCGACACTACGGATAGAATATTAACAAACTGGGACTTATCCACGCTGAACAAGAATGACCTACTCCCTCTTCTCGTGAGCGTGAGCATGTCGGTGAAGATGAGCATGCGCTGGTCCAGCCACGGCCTCGCCAATGCTCATGGCGGCCACAATCATTGCTGTTGAGTAACGCATTTTCGAAATGGTCTGATGTTTCGCAGGGTCGGTTGTTAAATATTATTTTTCGGGGGTGTTAGGATATGCAAAAGTGTTCAATTTGGATCGTGGAGGGTAGGCCGTTGATGTAAAAGAGCGTGCGAGCGAGGTGTTGCTCAATAGGGATAAATGAGTGTATGGAACTGAAGGAGTGCGTTCAACGGCGACCTCTGTCCTCTTTTGAAGCGATGCAGAAGAAAAGAAGAGAAGAGACCGAAAGGGGAGACACGCGGAAGTTATGGTATGGGGGGGTACAGCAAGAAACGGCACCAGTTTAGTGTGGGTAATTATGGAGCATGGACTGCGCAACCATGCTGAGATGAACAACAGGGGTAAGATTGAGATGAACCAGCTAATTTGCATTTTGGGAGGGGCCGCGGCCCACTAGAAACGCGTTCCTGAGCGTAGCGGTGCTTTTGGCCAGGGGCTCAGCGACGCTGAGTGGTTGTAACTCCTGGTACCTGGCACGCTACGACCCGGGGTTGTAAACAGCCATCTCATCACTTAAAACTTGGCCGCAGACGCCCCCTTTAACAGGCCAAAATGCCAAACCTGTTTAATGAACAGGTGCCTTTTCAGGCTTTGACTTTTCACTTTTCAACAAAAGCCGGGCTTATGGCCCACCAGCCAGAACCAATCATACTCCTCTATTTGACGAGATGATTATCAAAGATTGTTTCATCCTTCGTGTTTGGAACCACGAGCACACGGCGACGACGATGACCACCAAGAAGGATCTGTTTGCTCGTTTTGCTGGCCGAGTTTGGGCTCTACGGGCGTGCGAGAAATCGCATGCAAAGTCTGTGTTAAAGGCTAACATAATAGTATCATTTAATCTAGTAGTTCGTATCATTCTGGAGTAGATTTTCAGCACCAGCAACGAGGACGATGGCTGATTACGGGGAAGTCGGGATGATCTCGAGCTTATGCGAAAATATGGCGAGACTCCAATTATGTGGATCTCAACATAGAAATAGGTATATTTAGGTCGATTATTTTTGCGCATCAAAGAGTCCAGAACAAAATCCTATGGAGCTGAGCCACGTAAGTCTGACTGTGGCACTGCGGTATTTTTACTCGTCATAAAAGGTCAATCTTAGAGACTACATAAGTTGAATCTCATGCATAACGTGATTGGATAAGATGAATAACTAATGCAGACTTTGTGCAAATTCTTCCTGAGCCACGATTCAGTCGATTCAGTCGACGCCTATTTCTTGGAAATCCTCCTTCACGATAATGGGGATTGGATGAAGTCTCGTTTCCTCTGTGTCAATGGCTAAGGTACGATTCGGGCCTCTATCGGACGGCATTGTCCTTTGGTAGAGGTTTCGTCTGTTTTTCTGACGTCTGCAGGAACAGGAACAAGAAGTCGTGTACCTGCAGTAGCTGATCGAGATCACAGAACGTCCAGCGGGTGTCGCCATGTGATGGTTGTCTTCTTCGTTTTCCTTGATTCAGTCCAGAACATTGAGCCTGCAGACCATGACATTTACGAGCAAACAATAATCGTAGTTCATTTACACCCCTCCGGCGGCAATTGACCCTGAGGCCTGATTTTGGTCGCTATTGTCAAGGAACGTCAGCTCATCGTAGCCCAGTGGCCAATGAACATTGTACCACATCTCTGCGTTGGATCACGCCTCATAAAAGCTGGCAGAACGGTTTATACTTCAATCAATAACAAGCCTCCCGCATATTCCGTTGAAATTTGTTTACCGCCGATTCGAGTTGTCTCGGATTTTATAGAATGCCTTCGCTGTTCGGTAATGGTTGGAATGCTCTTTGTTTTGGATGACCGCCGGTCGGCATAAATTGTTTTGAGTAATAGTTATTCGGGCCTTTGATAGGGTTCTGAAGTGAGTCTGACCTTGAGATCCTTTACGCTCCGTAATCCGGAGTTTTCGAGGGTTGTGGGATTTAGCTGCATGATGGAGATTTCTGATCTAGGTAATGGAACGCGTGATTGCTTTGGAAACTCTTCACACCGGCCCACCACATCATTGGGTCGAGATTCGAAAGAAAGAAAACCTCAATTATCTAGCTGCTTTTTTTTCACTGACTGCAAGGTGAAATCGCTTCAATACTACGAGTGGGAAAAACGGTCAAGCAATTTTGGATGTGGTCATAAACTAGAACTTCTTTGTTCTCGAAAGGTTTTCTGTAGTAGTGTAGTATTGGAGCCTTTATGCCATTCTCTCAACGCTTCTGTACTGTGATTCACTTCTCCCCATAATAGGTATCATATATTCTTATTTTTCTGTGCGTCTGGTCTCTTTGTTCAGGATTTCTGTTGACTCAGACTCACGACTTCTTTCTGCTCAGGAGATGATCATGACGCTGGAGTGGCTATCCAGCGATAGGAGGCCTGAGATTACCAGAAGCCAGATTCACGTCCACTGCGGCGAAATAAACATCCCATGAATTTTACCAATAATGTTGTATTTAATAATGTACCTGATCTTCTAGAATAGTACTCTAATATCCAAAAGCCAATATTCAGTGATATCGATCGATCGAGAGGCTACATTTCTCTATCGAGGCTTCAATTTCGTCCAACCACTAGTTCCGGCCTTCCTCTCCGCATCCCCACCCACCATCTCTACAGCATCCATTACAGTTCGCATACTCATGAAGCTCTGCATACCCAACCCCAACCCCAACCCCAACCCCCTCTCTCCCTCCCGCCTCGCCCCAACAACAACTCCATCATCCCCCATTTCATCGTCCTCAGCCCAAGCATCCTGGTCCAATACTTCCCATTCCGCATTCGCAACCTCACTCATAAGCTTTGATTTCAATTTATCAGCGATCTTGATAGGACTCAGAAGCTTCCAGCTTCGTATAAACTCCGTGCCATCTGCATTTCCAAGAAATGAGTGTGCTGAACCATGAGAAAATCGCCCCAAGATATACTCCGAGGCCTTTCTGTCCTCGGCTTCACTTTCACCGTCTCGAACCCCTTTTCGTGGTGTGGATTGCGCAGACGGCACTCTACTTGCTGGAGCTGGGCGGGATTGGGAACCTATGAGCAGGTTGTAGAAGTTCTTTCCGATATTGCAGATATCATCAAAGCTTGTGTTCTCACCAACGGGAATACCTTGGCTCTTGCAGATCCACGTTATGTCGTAGGCGAGGAGGGTGGCGCCTTCGAGGAATAGAGCGTAGCCAGCTGGGTCCTCTGTTGCAAGGAGGGGAAGGGGCTTCTCGATGAATAGAGGCCTTGGTCGTGGCTGATTTGCTTGTTCGGCATGCCTCGATGTTGTTGGACTATTGCCAGAGGATTGCCCTGGAATTGTGCCAGGGAAAGGGACATTTGAATGCTTGTGTGATGAAGCTAAAGGAAATATGGTAGGCAGAGGATAGTCTCGGTGGGGAAGAGTTATTTCTGCGGGAAGGCGAATGGCTAGATAATGCGTACATAGCATCAGAAGATGCACAATATGTGACAATGCTGTCGAAATCTGGGCTGGGCTCGCAGCTGCCTTCAAGTCAATGCGGTGTTCAATAGAGCAAGGGCCGACTTACTATTCATAGACCTCAGGTCAACAATACTTACCCCACCTATACGATGTTCCTCTACACCGCCGTGCTTTCGTACCTTGCGAAGTCCGTACAATTTCGCAGCCTCGCCGCAAAGGAAGGCCCTCGAGGAGGCTGTCACAGAGTGCGTTTGATTCCATTTGTACTTGGTCATCCGAATAGCCTTCTCAACCTCTTCGTTTTGCTTCGTTCTTCTGGAATCTACTTCATTTGTCGCCGAGGCCAGCTCAGACTTTCTCCGATGAACTGCTGCCTTTCTTTTCGCCAGGTCTTCCCTTGCTTTCTCGATCTTTGCTCGCAGCTCATCCGCATGTTCGATGATCTGCTTTGTCCGATCTTCTGCCTGATCTCTTTCAGCAAGTACTGCACTAATATCTGCTCGGCTTGCTTCAGGGGCCTTCCCTTTCTGTCCGACCTGTTTCGGCTCCGCGGAAAGAAAGCTGCATATTTTACTGTCCAGGGCGTCTGTCTCAACCAGAACTTGAGCATGGCGGATTCGAGGCTCGTAGAGTCGGTTTCGCGCATCGGTTGGACATAGAAATGGTAACTTCTTCCCGCCAGCTCGAAAGCAGATGTCACACTGCATCGCGAGGCTTGATCTATTCAAGTTTCGGATTCCTATGTATCGAGGCGTGGAGTTGGACTCGAAGTATGGGGACATTCATACTACAGATTCAGCAGGAGCTGCGTGAGAGCACGAAGGAATTATAGAGTTTCCATGTCGTGAATGGGAGGGAGATTGTCTGGGACGCCAGTGAGGCTGCTTGAAGCCTGTCTCCGAAGACGCCCCTATTATCGGACCCGCCTCGCTTCCTTATCAGTCACCTGACTGCGCGCTTTCGGAAGGCGCGTGAACTTTGTTCCTGTCTAGCTCTTTCCTCCTCATTCTGCAGCAGCAGTCTTTCTATCACGAGGAAGCATCTGAAATCTTTTCAAGGCTCTACCTATTCTCATGTCATCTACGCTTCACTCTCCACCTGAGACTCCCTCTAAGCTTGCCATGGCTGTGAATGGAAATGCCAGACCCAGAACTCCTGTTATAGGAGGTCCATCACAACTGATCGGCAAGACCGTCAACCCTCTGCCTGGTTCAGAGGAAGCCGGCCAAGAGGGTGAACGGGTTCAGGTACCATCATCTATTCCACACCACAATATTCCTCATCACCATTCTGAAGATCGTGGAGTCAATGGACACGCGGAAGCAAAGTCGGACGACGATCTTGGTCACCTAGAAGTGACTGCTGCTGATGACAGAACTGAAGAAGCCGATGATTATGGCAGACAAGTTGAAGATACGGGAATTAGCTCGGATCTTGACCTTCCGCCAATGGATTGGGCCGACTTCGAGGAGAAATACAAGGAAGCTATAAATGCCACAGTTGAGGAGGAAGCGGCCATTGGTGAGGAGTTTAACAAGCTGGTAGAGGTCTGTATCCAAGATTGATATCTACGGGAATCTAATCGTTTAAAGTCTTTTGATATCTGGACTCAACACTCTGCCCAAACTGACAATAATCGAGCATGGAAGCGGTAGGTCAATTTGTGACTTAATGTGATGGAGTATGCTGACAATTTACAGTATCAAAACTCGACAACGATATGTTGAACTGTCTGAGCAAGCGTTGAAGGACAAAAAGAAGCACTGTAAGTTTACCATTGGTCAACCTCTGTTATGAATCCGACCTGATAGAGTTTAGATGAGTCGGTCGTACAGGCGTTCAAGGCAGCTCTTGCTCTTCTAGGCCAATAGCTTGCTCATATCTCATGCCATGTCGAATATTTCTTGTGTCATTTCGATATTAGGCCAAGGAGATTTGCATTTCAATCATGTCGAGCATGGGACGAAGAACTGGGCAGGCGTTGGAGGAGTATGTAACGGTTGCTGTGCTTGTAAGAATACCCCATCTAGCTGGCCGTACGATTTGACAAATGCATAATGATGTCTATGCCACCGCTGTGGATTTTATCGCGATGTTGTGTGAAAAAGCTTTCCCGAATGTGCTAGTTTACAATCCTCACAATACTTTCTAAACAACTCAAAGCGATGGTCTATAAGAAAGTTGCGGAAGGTTCTTTGCCTCTGTGTGGTATACATCAGATGTGTATTCCGGCAAATCATTTTATTCAACACAATTACTCCATGACATAGTTTCATGCCATCGTCACAAGCCCCCACTCCAATTCTATCTTCTCTCAGCTGGAACATTTTTCTGAGCATAACCCATAATAGGGGGCTCCACCAAGGTCCGATTCGGATAGCTCACAATGTCATAAGCGGCAATGACAATCTGGTCCTCGGTCACAAGCAGATCAAGCAAACTCAGTCCATCAGGGGCAATCTTCTGGCACTCAGCATCCACGTCAATCCTGCTCAGATTCCCAGGGCCTCCATTAGTGAGTGCGTCTTTAGCAAGCGCAAATGCCAATGCGCTGAAAAGGACTGTTTCATGGAAATAGAGTGTTCCGCCTGGTTGAGCTGTCGTGCAAGTGTTTTGGAGTTCGGTATTGGAGACACCTACTTGGCGCTCGTCGAGAATGAACGCCGAAGCGCCAGTTCCCTGTTGGGGTTGGACAATTTGGTCGAACGCGCTGTATACGCTCGTTGTTGGGACGTATGCTGATGACCCTCCGGCATTTCTCAATGTTGCGATGAATGTTGAGTTGTATTCTTGCTAAAGAAAAGATTTGTTAGCCTAGTCACGGTTACGACAGGTTGGAAGTTATTTACCTGAAGAACGGCAGGGGGGCAAGGATTCTGGGGAAACCCTGGCCAGATGAGGTATGCCAAATCAGTTCCGTGGAAGTCTGCGCTGATAGCGATAAAATTAGACACGAGGGATCTTGTAGAAGGCCAGTATGTCTATCATCAAATTAGCATATTAAAAAGTCGTTTTCTTTGGTGAGAGCTCCGGAGCTGGGAGCTGTTTCAGGAGCTGAGATGCAGGATAAACGCGATCCGTTTGTATGCTCTTGAGACAGCTTCTACCTCTGGAGCTCCCATATATACATGGATATATAAAAAGCAATTGTGTAAGGCAAGAAGACGAACCATAGCCCATTGACCATCCACTGATCCAGCGGACCAGGATAACAGGGAGACATTCTTGTTGTTAGATATTCCAGAGATATAGTTGATAGCGTACGCAACGAACTCGGCTTCTACTTGTATATCTGCCAAATTGTTCCCTGGGATGTTGACATAGACGGGATCCGCGTAATCTGACCCTGTAAAGAGCTTTCCAAAGTTGGGGGCGAAGTTAGCTCCACTGGTTCCAGCAGTCCCTGGAATGAGCAGAACAGGTGGGACTTTGCCATACGTGAAGTTTGATGGGATGTAGATGGCAGATCTCAAGGTTTTCTCGGCAACTGAATAAGGAGCATCACCTTTGTCCTTCTTTGGATAAACAGCAGGAGTCGGATTTATTGGGTTGATATTGTCGCCCGAGTTCTCAAGAGGACCCTCTCCGCTGACCACCTCTTGCAAATCGTTTGTTGTCAGGCCATTCAGGGCAAGACCCAATACGTTTGCCACGAAATCGGCTGTAATGATCAGTACCGCAATCAAACAGCTTTTCGGAGGTCTTACTTGGATGAGCTGCATACACACTTGCAACGCTTGAAAGAGCATCAGGGATAGATGCAGGAGCAGGCGATGGAACGATGTTCTCAAGAGCTGCCGCAAGCACTGAAGCTGCTGCAGAAAATGCAGCCGCATCAGACTGCAGTCCTGCAGCAATAGACTCGATTTGTGATTCTGCTGTAATCTTTGCAGGGATATCGAGTAATTGTCTCTCAGCAATGTCTTCAGGCTTTGTTGGAGTTGGGGATGACAATACTCCTGTCAAGAGTAAAGCTCTCGCGAAAGAGAAGAGATTGTTTCTCATCTTGAGGATAATATGTACAGCGAAATTTAAGGGGAAAGGAGGGGAGAGGAGGGAAGAGGAGGGAAGAGACACGGGACGCTTGTCAAGGCAATTCATGACTGAAGTAGGAGGTTAAGTGAACTTTATACTATACTAAACCGTTGTGAAAGCTGTTATTTGAAGGACATGAAAACCGAGGTACTGGATGGATCTGAGGTCTTTTATGAACGCGGTGGCAACCTTTGAGCAATAAGCTGCATCACCCCATGGGGCTATGGTAGATCAATACCATAGCAAATCTAAATGATCTACAAGCCACTTCGTCTTATATAGTCAAGCAATTAAATCTGGCTTGCTGGAGCGGGGAAGGGGAAGCTACTACTAGCAGCGAAAACTACCTATGCCAAGCTCGGTTCGTTTTGCGTATGGATTTTGAGAACGAAATCCGGGAATAAAGCGTCCGGAAAGAAAGACTATTTGTCTTCAACAAGAGCCGCTCCTAAAGTCTGCAAGCAGATAAAGAACAACTAGGGAGTACGAGGCGGAAATCTGATCGATTCTTAAACAAAAATTCAAAATATTTCGGGCTTGTCCCTTTGCGAAATATGTTTTGATATACGGAGACTCATGCAAAATGGATTAAAAATTGCACTGAGTGGTACATTATGCAAAGCTGACTGAAGAGCTCGACTCCAGAGTAAAGCATTATGAATTAGTAGCCCAGCTATTGGACTAAATGAGGCCAGATTCCTTCTCCTTACCTAAAAGAGGTAATGATTCGACTAGTGCACTCTACCAACGACTTTCCTACTAGAAGTGTGAGAGAAGCTTTGATATGGAAATCCGTTTCTGGACATAATGATGGCTGACTTCAATCTCAGGCATGTTATTGTGGACTATGAGTGCTCGCAGTTTGCTGTCTCGCAGGCCTTTCGAGGAAAAGAATCCCGAGGCAAGTCTTTAGTAAAGGTCTGTTGGTAGCGATTATGTCGCCGCAGTTATCCTGGCTTTGATTCTTGGGCCAGGACCCTTGAGGATTTTCCGCAACTGAAAGACGGGGAGGGCTCCGAGAGCCGCGGAAGAAGCTGCAAGCAACGAGCGAATCGAGTAAAATAAAAAAAAAACCTGGAAGTGTGAAGGGCAATGAGATAAAGGAACAGCGTTGGGAAATGAACACCAGCTAGGTTATGAGGCATAATGCTGCTAATCTAGAGGCAATATTCGAACTGCAAGTGATTTCATATGGAAGATGTGATTTAAGTCAGGTTCCGTAAATGAGAGCCTAGAGCTGTTGATTCGTCTTGAGTGACATGTAGAACAAGAAGTTTTCGTTCTATATCAGCATCACTTTAATAAGTCCAGGCTTTAACAGAGAGAAATCCAGAGCTTCGATCATATGTTATGCGTAGACCATGAGAAGAGGTTCTTCCTCCATCAATTTCCGAGCCCGTGAGCGCGACCAATCAAGTCCTTTGAAACCTCTTCTCAGCCTCGCCTGGAATCAATTTGTTTGTTTCTTTCTCGAGTCGAAATTTGAGACTACAAATCAAACCTCGAATATGGGAAACAGTAACGCCGCTGAATCAGATTTACCACTCTGGTGAAAGCCATGGCTGCACCAGATATTACTTCGGTATGACTCCTCTCGTTGCCCATTATTTTAATACTAACTGGTATTTAGGAAGACCTTACAGCCTTCCACTCCGCCCACTTCTCCCACACATCTACAGACCATTTCTCGCTCCATTTCCTAGGCCCGGTGGAGGAGGTTTTCGAGGATCAGGATGAGGACGGACTGGGCTATTATGAAGATGGGATGAAGCGGACTCTGACCGACGAACAAATAGCCATATTTAGGCACTCCGAGATCCAAGCCCTGTTACGAGATCGAAGGAACGCCTATGAAAGACACAAAGAAGACGAGCGTAATCGAGCCGCTTCTGCGCCGGAAGAAGGAGAGCTTGATGATGGTGAGATTGAGGATGTCTTAGTCAAGGAGACGTCGAGCTCTTCACGCTCTTCACCTTGTAAGAATCCTCTAAACTCATCAAATGCAACAAACTCATCAGAGAAAATGAGCAAGAAGGCAAAGAAGGCAGAGCAGGCACGTCAAAGAGGGTTCTTTAAGCAGAACATTAAGCCAGACTTGAGGAAGAGGACGTGGGACAAGGTCGATTCAGGCATGGAGAGTCTGGATTACGACGAAGAGAGTGCTGCTCCGATGCCGAATCCAGTAGCACAGCGGAGGCGGATAACCTACGATGATTGAAGCTCTCTCTGCGCGGTAGCGGTTAAATGGCCACTGGCAAGATTGTTTAAGGCACCATTACGAGTTGCGCTGGTTAGGGGATCTGTCCTACGCAAAGGATCATGGCAAACAAGGTGAGACTTTTCCAAACCCCCGTTTAACCAATACCAAAGTCATATGATGAAACCCAATGTATCGTCATCCTTAGTCTTACCTGACGGAGGACTTCATCTTCTTGGCTTGCTGGGACAGATGTTTAACTTTATGCTCAGTCGTGATGAAACACATAATCTTCTCTCTGATCAGACTTGGTCTCTCCTACTTTCAAACGAAGACTTCCCATTACGCGCAAGCTAACTGATAACATTTAGGCCAACATAAGATCTGATCTCGAATGGAAAAGTGAGGATGTATTACTCAGTCCTCGATTCCCAAATATTAGTAGCCTGGGCAGAACATGAGCCTCTATTTGAAGCCATTGTAATGTATCAATTCTTGTTGGTTCGTGTAAAGGACTCTGCCAAGGAGGGATACAGGTCAAGTAATCAAGACCAGGTTGGCCTGAATCGAGACCAGGCTGAATCATAGCCCCATTTTCCGTAGAACTAGCAGTCCTCGAAAATGCAACAATTCAAACCACAATTTTCACACAAACCAATACAAAATGAGTGATCCACCTGAATACGATCATAAGTTGCTCGATCGTCTAAATGCCCTCAAGAAATCAAGTATTGCATTTACCACCTCAAAGTACGTCCCGTCGAACCATTTCTTAATTACATGCTAAGATTCTGATAGAGCGCAACCACTCCCCTCAAAACCCAGAACGCCAGAAGCAGATCTCTCATTCCGTCTACACAGTCTTCGAAATGGTTTAGCATCGCCCTCGCCCTCACCAACTCCTAGAGCCTCTCAAACCACACCTCTCCCAGAAACCCCGCGTCATGAGTTAACCCCAGACCCAGACCCTCTCCTGAACCCCTTGACCTCAGATGATAAAACGCTTGAAGACCTCCTCGCTGATCTGGGACCTGAGAATCAGTGGACATTGAATCCAGACAATTCTAAAGACATCCAGATGTTACTGGATGAAGCCAAGAAGACGTCACCCCGCGATGAGGACAAGGCTGAAACCTTAGTCAAGGAATCTGACCATGACGCCCCTGTAGAAACAAAGAAGACGAGTGAGAAATTTCTGACCAGAGATCTCGATATGTCAGTCTTTGCCCTCGATGACGAAGACAGCAAGGAGAAAGAGATGCAGACCTCAAGGCTCGAAGACGAGTCACGTGAAGTTCAGGATATCGTTGCGAGATTATTAGATGAA
>Ga0182030_10023717_pt1 | contig 11321 bp, 7 predicted proteins | sample 812S3MmetaG_FD_121299 | JGI IMG/M metagenome (GOLD analysis project Ga0182030, IMG submission 121299) | Permafrost microbial communities from Stordalen Mire, Sweden - 812S3M metaG (Illumina Assembly) | ecosystem: Environmental > Terrestrial > Soil > Wetlands > Permafrost | place: Sweden...
AGGAGCCGAATTGAAAATTTTTTCCTCCGTGTCCTCCGTGCTTCCGTGGTGAAATCACTCGTTTCGCAGCGCCTGCATCGGCTCAATCGTCGCTGCGCGGCGCGCCGGCGCCAGGCTGGCCAGCAGTCCAATGACGCCCAGGCCCAGAGCGAGCAACGCGATCGCCATCGCGTCCCGGCCTGTCTCCACCGGAATGACGCTGGCCAGAAGGCGTCTTGAAGCCACGCTGCCGAGCACGCCAATGACGACTCCAACCGTCATCAGCAGCGCGGCGCGGCTCAGCACCAGGCGCAGGATGTCCGGTCGCGACGCGCCCAGCGCCATCCGCAATCCGATATCGCGCGTTTGCAGGCCAACTTCCTGGCTCAACACGCCATAGATTCCGGTCAGCGCCAGCAGCAGCGCGATCACCGCGAAGATGCTGAACAGCCAGCCCTGCATGCGATTGAATACCAGCGCATCGGCCAGCACGTCGTCCATGGTCTCGGGTGTGCGGAACGGCACTGACGGCGCGACCTCATGCAGCGCCTGCCGAAGCTGGCCGGCAATCGTTTCCGGCGGCACGGTCGTGCGCACAAACAGCGACATGGTGCTCAGCACGTCAACGTTGTCCTTGAGCTCCACCTCGGACATGGGAAAGTCCACTTCAGCCATCACCGGTTCGTCGATCGCCTGGCGGCCATTGCTCACCACTCCGATAATGGTCTGGTTGTCCTTGTCTTGTTTGATCTGCTGGCCCAGCGGCTCTTCGCCGGGGAGAAAGGTATCGACGAACTTCTGATTCACCACCACGACCTGATGCGGGCCGGGCTTATCGATTGCCGGATCAGGCAGGCGGCCGCGCAGCAGATGCAGCCCCATCGCCTGATACCAGCCGGGCGAAATCATGCGGACTTCCGCCAGTCGCTCGTGGTCCGGCGGATCGGGCGGCTTGCCCACCATCGTGATCCCGGTGTTCCAGCCCCAATTCAGCAGCGGGACGAGCCGGTTGTAACCTGCGGCCGTCACGCCCGGGATCGCGCGCACCTTCTCCTCCAGCGGCCGGTACAACTCGGCGTCCAAGTCCTTGCCGGCGTACTCTCCCGGCGAGACGTTGATCTCCAACGTGAGCAAGTGGTCTGTCGTGTAGCCGAAATCCACATGCTGCATTCGCCACAGCTGCATTAGCACGAGTCCCGTGCAAACCAGCAGCATCAGCGACAGCGCCACTTCGGTGACCACAAACGCCGACCGCAGACGGTAGTCGCCGCGCTCCGTTCCCACGCTTGCACCGGACTTCAGCGAGAGTGAGGGATCGCCCGCGGACAGCTTCTTCGCTGGAATGATTCCGAAGATGAGACTCGACACGATGGCGATGGCAAACGCTGCTGCAAACACCGCCCAGTTAAGATGAATGTCGCCGCCACGCTCGAACGACTTACTGAGGAACTGGCTCATCCCGGCCGTGAGTCCCCATGCAATCAGCAGGCCGCCCAGCGCCGAAACCACGCCGAGCACGCAGTTCTCCAGCAGGATTTGCCGCACGATGCGCACGCGTCCGGCGCCCAGCGCGGTGCGAATCGCCATCTCTCGCTGACGGCTCACGCCGCGCGCCAGCAGCATTACGGCCACATCGACGCAGGCGATGAGCAGCACGAACACCACGCCCGCGGCCATGATCCACAACGCCTGCCGCTGGTCTTGCCCGGTAACCCGCATCGTCAGCGGCATGACGCGAGCCGTCCGCCCCTTGTCCGTGTCCGGATAAGCCCGCCCGATGTTCGTCAGCACGCTGGTCATGTCCGCCTGCGCCTGCGCCACCGTGATGCCCGGTCTCAAGCGGCCAACCACTTGCAGCCAGTGATCGCCTCGCGCGGTGCGCAGCTCTTTGGGAACGCGCATCGGCGTGTAAACGGTATTCGGAACGCCGATGGGAAAGCGAAAACCAGCCGGCATCACGCCGACGATGGTGTACGGGAAGCCGTCAATGTGGACGGAACTCCCCACAATGCTGGGATTGCCGCCGAAATTCTGCTGCCAGACCTCGTAGCTCAGGACAGCAACGCTGTTGCGGCCCTCTTGCTCTTCGCCGGGAAGAAACGTGCGTCCCAGCAGCGGCGGCACGCCGAAGACGTCGAAGAAGTGGTCCGACGTTGCCGTATTGCGCAGATGGAGCACCTGCGAACCTGTGTCTAGGTTGATTCCGGTGTAGCCGCTGAATCCGGCCAGCGCCTCGAAGCTCTTGTTCTGCTCGCGCTCGTCGAGATAGCTGGGCCATGACGCCGGCTGGATGTAGGCCGCCGCCGCGTGCGTCTCCACAAACACAATCCGGTCAGGATCGTGGAAGGGCAAAGGCCGCAGGACGGTCGAGTAAATCACACTGAACATCGCCGTCGCCGCGCCAATGCCCAGCGCCAGCGTCAGTACGGCTACAATCGTGAATCCGGGCGATTTGCGCAGTTGCCGCAAGGCGAAGCGAAAGTCATGACGGAAGGAATACATGGAGTCTCCGCGAGCAGAAAAATCTTGGATGATAGACGTAAGGGCAGGAGATTTAGTTCCACGATCGTTGTTTTTCAGCTCTCTGGCCCAAAAGACACGCAACTGAACTTTTCACAGAGCCGATTATGAGCGAGGATCACTGTAACGGAGGAATCGTCGCGTGAATGACACCACTGCCGAGAACACCTGGGCAACCACAATTCACCAGCATCCGGAGCGCTCTGTTCCCGCTCGTGCGCAGGAGTTCCTGGCGCAGGGTCAGGTGGCGCACGTGGGTTTCGAGCAGGATGGACGGCCTTATGTCATGCCCATGCTCTATCACTACAGCGCCAAACGCCCTGATCGCCTCTACATCCATGGCGGATTGGCCAGTCGGCTGATCCAGCACCTGGCCTCGGGCGTGCCACTCTGCGCGACCGTCACCGAACTCGACGGGCTGGTGTATTCCCGCGACGCCAAGTATCACTCCGCCAACTACCGCAGCGTGATGTGCTTTGGACGAGCGAGCCTGCTGGAGGACGACGACCAGAAGCAGGCCCTGTTCCAGGAGATGACCTCGCGCTATTTCCCCGGACGCACTGCGGGCCGCGACTATGCGGTGGCGCCGAAAGCTCATCTCGACGCGACGCCGATGCTGGAGATCGTCATCGAGGAGATGAGCGCGAAGATGCGTGAAGGTGGTCCTAAAGGGCCGCGCGATGCCGACGAAGATGCGCCCGGAACCTGCGGCGTGGTGGAACCGCGAACGCTGCGTATCGCGGAGTGAAGACCAAGACTTTGGAGACATCCGCGACCAAACTCTTTGCAGGGGCGCACCTTTAGAGCCTGCCCTGAGCTTGCCGAACGGGTGCGTCGTCATAAGTCCTTTTTTTCTTTCCGAACGGCCTTCGGTGTCTGCGTGGAGTACTCGATTTGAATGTTCAGGGTGGGAGAAGACCGCCTGGATCGGCGTTAATTAAGCCGCGCAGCGGCGGCATAAAGTTAGCCCGGCGCGTAAGCGCCGGGTAGCGTGGAAAATTGATCTGAGCCGCAGAGCGGCGACACGGTTCTCACGCAGACACGTCAGGCCGTCCGTAATTGCCGCAAATCAACGCGGCTTTAACCGCACTACCCTTATCTTCGTTTCCGAGCCGACGCCGTCTTCTTCGCGCTTGGACGCTTCGTTTTGACCATCGCGGTACGCGATGTTGCCTGCTCGCGCCCCGCTTTCGTTGTTGAAGGTTGGGCTGCGCCGCCGGTCTCCATCCCTTGCAGCGCTTCCAGCGCGGGCATCTTCTGCTTCAACTTCAGCACCGGCGCAAACAGGTCACCGTACTTCTTCGCTCGCTCCAGCACTTCGGCCGCCTCGAACACCAGCGAACTCGGATCTCCTTTGGCCAGGCACTGCTCAACCTCTTCCCATTTCACCGGCGTAGAAGCCGTGGGCCGTTCCTTGGCGCGCAACGAATACACGCAGACGGTGGTTTTGTGATCGTCATTCTGACTCCAGTCCACCAGCACCTTGCCCGTGCGCAGCGCCTTCTTCATATCGGAGACGACAAGCTGCGGATGCTGCCGCTCCAGCAGCCGTGCCAGCTCGTGCGCAAAGGATTTTGTCTGGTCGTAAGTGACGGCGGTATTCAGCGGGACATAAATTTGCAGGCCCTTCGATCCCGAAGTTTTTGCAAAGCTCCCCAGCTTCAGTCTTGCGAAAATCTCCCGCACCCACACTCCCACCTGGCAGCATTGCACAATATTCGCGGGCGCGCCCGGATCGAGATCGAAGACGAGGACCGTGGGCCGCAGGATCTCCTTGCCCATGGATAGGCTGGTGTGCAACTCCAGGTCGGCGAGGTTGGCCGCCCACACCAGGGTCGGCAAGTCCTCGAAAACGCAATAGTCCATCCAGCGTTTGTTGCCCTCGCTCCAGACGCGCGCCGTCTTCACCCATTCGGGGCGATGCGATGGGCAATTCTTCTCATAGAAAAACATGCCGTTCACGCCGTTGGGATAGCGCTTCATGGTGAGCGGCCGGCCGTGCAGATGCGGCAGCAGCACGGGCGCGATGCGGACGTAATAGTCGATCACCTGGCCCTTGGTGAATCCGGCTTCGGGATAGAGCACCTTGTCGAGGTTCGACAGCTTCAGGTGCTTGCCTTCCACGTCAACCACAGTGTCTTTTGGCATCGCTCCTCGCTTGCGCTTAGGAATGATGCCGTGTGCCGTGGGAAGTATGCAAGCGCAGCAAAAGGGAAATAGCGGGTCAGTCTAAAATTATGGTCAGGTGATCTTGGGTGGAGCATGCCTTCAGGCGTGCAGTTGAGATCCTTTAAGTGTCTCGCCTTCAACCGCGGAAGGGGTAGATTTACCTCAGGCGCTAAAGCGCTTTCGAATTGGGGGCTGCAACATGCACGCCTCAAGGCGTGCTCCACCCGGCCCAGGGTAAGCGCAGAGCTACTAGAGCTTGTTCAGGCCATCGAGGGCGGCCACTTTGTAGGCCTCCGCCAATGTGGGATAGTTGAAAACGGTATCGCGAAAATATTCAATCGTCCCGCCCATCGCCAATATGGCCTGTCCAATGTGGACGATCTCGGCGGCGCGCTCGCCGATGATGTGCACGCCCAGCAGCTTCAGGCTGGTGGGATCGAAGACCAGCTTCAGGAAGCCCTGATCGTCGCCCAGCATCTGTCCTTTTGCCAACTCCGCGTAGCGCGCGATGCCGGTCTCGTACGGGACCTTATCGTTCGTGAGCTGCTCTTCGGTCGCTCCCACCATCGAGATCTCGGGAATCGTGTAGACGCCATAGGGAATCAGGTTGGGCGGCATGTTGCCGGCAATGCCGAAAATATGGCAACTGGCGAGCCTTCCTTGCTCCATCGAAGTACTGGCAAGAGCAGGGAAGCCGATGACATCACCGGCGGCATAGATGTGCGGTATGGAAGTGCGGAAATTTTCGTCGACAATCAGCTTGCCGCGCCCATCCGGGACCAGGCCAATCGCATCCAGGTTGAGCTGGTCGCTATTGGCATGTCTTCCCACGGCGTAGAGCAGCGCTGAGCCGTGGACCGTCTTGCCGCTCTCCAGCTTGGCGAAGACGCGGTCTCGGTCCTCGTCAAAGCCCACCTCCACCACTTTTTCGCCCAGGCGAAACACCGTGCCGAGCTGGCGAAGCTGGAAGCACAGGCTCTCGACGATCTCGCGATCGACGAAGTCCAGCACGGTGGGACGCTGATCCAGCAACGTGACCTTCACTCCCAGCGCGGCGAACATGGACGCATATTCCAGCCCGATGATGCCCGCGCCCACAACGATCAACTCGCGGGGCAGATCTTCCAGTTCATGGACCTGGTCGGAATCGAAGATGCGCTTGCCGTCGATGGGAATGTCCGCCGTATGGGCGGGCCGCGTGCCGCACGCAATCACGAAGTTATTGCCGCGCAGAAGTGTGTAGCCCTCTTCATTGGCAACTTCCATGCTGTGGGCGTCGAGGAAGCGCGCGTCGCCTTCGTAGACCGTCACCCGATTGCGGCGCAGTTGCGCCTTGATGACCTCGATCTCCCGCGCCATCACGGCGTCAGAACGAAAAACGAGGTCTTGCATACAGATGTTTTCCTTCAGCGCATAGCCGCGGCCATAGAACGTGCGCTGCCGCAGGCCACTAAGGTAGAGGATGGCCTCGCGAAAGGTCTTGCTGGGGATGGTGCCGGTGTGAACGCAGACTCCGCCGATGGTGCGCTTGCGCTCGACAACTGCGACCTTCTTGCGCAGCTTGGCCGCGCAGATCGCGGCCTTTTGTCCCGCCGGACCGCTGCCGACAACAATGAGGTCGTAGATGATGTTGTTGCCGGTTTCCGTCGCGGGCAAAGCAGTGATCTCCTGACCGATTAATCGGCAAAGGTGAAGCTATCATCAAACATCGCGCAACGAAAGCCGTAGGACGGAATTCATCTGGGATTTACATTGGCTGGCTCGGAGCCTCAACACAGGCTTGGGATATACTTCAATGTTTGCCGGTCGGTATTGCCCTAATCCCAAAGGAGTCGTTTTTTCTATGTCATCCGCGCCTGTTTCCTCTGCTGTTTCCTATGCCCGCGAAAACCAGAAGCGCTTTGTCGAGGAGCTGAAAGATCTGTTGCGCATTCCCAGCGTCAGCACCACGGAAGAGCACAACGACGACGTTCGCAAGGCCGCCGAAGTTGTGGCCGCCGATCTGAAGAGCATCGGTTTCGAGAACGTTGAGGTCATCAAGACGAAAGGACATCCGCTGGTTTACGCAGACTGGCTGCACGCGCCGGGCAAGCCCACCGCGCTCTGCTACGCGCACTTCGATGTGCAGCCTGCCGAGCCGCTGGACGAGTGGAACACGCCGCCGTTCGAGCCCACTGAGCGCAACGACAACATCTATGCGCGCGGTGCGGTGGACGACAAGGGCCAGCTCTGGATGCAGGTAAAGGCGTACGAATCGCTGTTTAAGGCCGGCGGCGGCAAGCTGCCCATCAACGTTCGCGTGCTCTTCGAGGGCGAAGAAGAAGTGGGCGGCGAGAGCATCGAGGAGTTCGTCAAGGCCAACTCGAAGTCGGGAAAGCTGAAGTGCGACTTTGCGCTGGTGACCGATACCGAACTGTTTGCTCCCGATCTCCCCACGCTGTGCGTCGGCCTGAGAGGGCTGGTCTATACCGAGATCGAAGCGCAGGGCGCGAAGACCGACCTGCATTCCGGCGTCTACGGCGGGGCCGCGCCCAATGCGATCTTCGGGCTCATCGAGATCATCAGCAAGCTGAAAGATGAAAGCGGCAAGGTGCTGATCCCCGGATTCTACGACGCCGTCCAGAAGCCGACGGATGACGAGCTGAAAGCCTGGGAGCGTCTGCCGTTCAACGAAGACGACTATCGCAAGGCTGAAGTGGGATCGGATGTGCTGACGGGCGAACCCGGCTATTCCGTGCTATATCGCACCTGGGCGCGGCCCACGCTGGAGGTACACGGCATCATCGGAGGCTTCCAGGCTCCCGGCGCGAAGACGGTGATCCCTGCTCGCGCATCCGCCAAGGTCTCGATGCGTCTGGTGCCGAACCAGGACGCCGACGACATCTTCAAGAAGTACAGCGACTACGTGACGAAGATCACGCCGAAGGGCATCAAGATCAACATCAAGATTCACAGCAAAGGGCCGGCCTGCGTGGTGAACACCGACAATCCGTACGCGCGCGCGGCGGTCGAAGCTATGCACGAGATCTTCAAGAAGGACACGGTCTACATCCGCTCCGGCGGCTCGATTCCAATTGTCACCCAGTTCGACAAGGACCTGAATGTTCCCAGCATCATGATGGGCATGGGCCTGCCTGACGACAATCTGCACGCGCCGAATGAGAAGTTCCACATCCCCAACTTCTATCGCGGCATCGAGTCGATTATTCGCTTCTTCCAGATACTGGGAGGGCAGTAGACAGTATTCAGTGGCCAGTTGTCAGCATAAGCAATATCCGTCCGCCGATGGCATGATAGTGGTGCCTAAATTCGCCAAAATTAAGGCACCATACGGCCATTTTTAACTTGACAATCCCGATCCACTCTCTCAAAATACGGCAACCCAAAGCTGTCCGACTTGACCACTTTTCACACTGGGAGGAACAACCTATGGAAGCCAGACGAGTCCCACTCGCCAAGCCCTTCACTTTTGTTTTGCTCCTTGCGTGCTGCTTCATTCTGGTTCAGAGCACGCAGGCACAAACGTTCAACGTGGTCCACAATTTCACCGGCGGCACGGATGGCGCCAGCCCGCTCAACGGTTTGATGATGGGCGCAGCCGGCTACATGTATGGCACAACCAGCGCGGGCGGAGCCTATAACAGCGGCACGGTTTTCCGCATCTCGCCGCTAGGAACCCTCCAGACCGTCTATGCCTTCCAGGGCGGCGCCGACGGCTCCAGTCCGCAGAGCTTTCTGATTGAGGATTCCCAGGGGCGCTTGTACGGTACCACGTCGGCCGGGGGCGCGTACGGCGGAGGAACCGTCTTCCGCATCACCAATAACAGCAAGGCGATTCTCCACAACTTCGGTTCCGGCAGCGATGGCTCTGCGCCTCTCGGCGGCCTGGTGTTCGACCATGCCGGCAATCTGTACGGCACGACCTCGGCCGGCGGCGCAAACGGCAATGGTGCGGTCTTCATGCTCAGCCAGACCGGCCCCATCGTGCGGGAGACGGTACTGTATAGCTTCGGCACGGGCACGGACGGCGCCGTTCCCTACGCAGGCGTGACCCTCGACTCCGCCGGCGATGTTCTGGGTACGACTTCGGCCGGTGGTACCGGCGGGTACGGAACTGTCTTTGAGTTGAGCAAGGCCCACGGCTGGGCCGAAACCGTTGTCTACAACTTCCAGAACCAGAACGACGGCGGTGTGCCCTACGCCGGACTGATTGCCGACGGCCTCGGCGACTTCTACGGTGCGGCAACCGAAGGCGGGAGCCAGGGCGGAGGTTCCATCTTCGAACTCACTCCGGCGGGAAGCGGCTGGAATTTCACCGCAATTGACAGCCTTGCAGGCTGGGGAATTTCTGGCACCTTTCGCAATTTGATGTTGTCTTCCTCCGGCACCCTGTACGCCACGACGCACTGCGACGGCCAGGACAGCGCCGGCACGGTCTATGAGCTCGTGCCGGGAGGGGGAACCTGGACCTATACGCAGCTTTACAGCTTCACCGGTGGAACGGATGGTTTGTACTCCTACAGTAACCTGGTGATGTTTGGTAACCGGCTCTACGGCACTACCAATCAAGGCGGAGCCTACGGCTATGGAGTTGTGTTTGCCGTATTCCCTTAGGCTTTTCCTCGGCGCGGAAGTCGACTGTGTTTCGCCGGCTTCCGCGAACCTTCTTCTCTCGTAACGTGGTGACGAAACTGCCTGGGTGGGTATCTTTGCTGGCTGGGTTAGAGCCTCACGACTAAGTGACTCCCCCTTGCACACGCCTTACGACCTTTTTACAAAAAACTTATAAAGCCGGTAGTCAAATGAGGTAGATGCTTCGTTTGTCCTCCAGACGCCGGAAAGCGCGCCGATGAGCGCCCTCGTGCAGTATGCCGCCTTCCTGCTCACGGTGACGCTGCTGGTCAAGCCCGTGGGACGCTACATGGCACGCGTCTTCACCGGCGAGCCCACCCTCCTCGATCCTTTGTTATGCCCGGTGGAGCGCCTTCTCTACCGGCTGACCGGCGTGAAGCCAAAGGTAGAGATGTGCTGGAAGGAGTACGCCGGCGCATTTGTTGTGTTCGGTATGGCCGGTACGCTGCTCCTGTACGCCATCCTGCGTCTGCAACAGTTTCTTCCCTGGTTCTTTTCCTCCTGCATGACCATGCCCATGACGCCGGATCTGGCGATGAACACCGCCGTCAGTTTCTCCACCACCAGCACCTGGCAAGCCTATGGAGGAGAAACCACCCTGAGTTACTTCAGCCAGGTCGTAGGCCTGACCGTACAAAACTTCCTGGCTGGCGCAGCGGGCCTGGCGGTGGGCGTCGCATTCGTCCGCGGACTGGCGCGCGATCGCGCCGAAACCATCGGTAACTTCTGGGTCGACCTTGTCCGCTCCATCCTTTGGGTGCTGCTGCCGCTGTCCATCGTGGGCGCTCTGCTTCTAGTGTGGCAAGGCGTGCCGATGAACTTCCATCCCTACACGGGAGCGGAGGGACTGGAAGGCACGCGGCAAACCATCGCGCAAGGACCAGTGGCCGCTCTTGAGATCATCAAGAACCTGGGCACGAACGGCGGCGGCTTCTTCAATGCGAATGGCGCCCATCCTTACGAGAACCCGACCCCGCTGGCCAACTTCATTGAGATGCTGGCCATCGCGCTTCTCCCGGCTGCCTTCACCCATACCTACGGATTGATGATCGGACGTCCGCGCCATGGCTGGCTTATCTACCAGGTGATGGTTTTCCTGTTTGTCGTTGGCCTGCTGATCTGCGGCTGGGCCGAGCAGCACGGCAACCCGCTGCTTTCGCGCTCGCTGAACACCCATGCCGGCGCCGCTCAAGCCGGTGGCAACATGGAAGGAAAAGAGGTCAGATTCGGCATAACCTCGTCCGTGTTGACCGCAGTGACGACATCCAATGGCGCGACTGGTTCCTACAACTCCATGCATGACAGCTACACGCCGATCGGCGGCATGGTGACGCTGGTGAATATGCTGCTGGGAGAAATCGTCTTTGGCGGATTGGGAACCGGGCTCTATAGCATCATCATGATCGCGCTGGTCGCGTTGTTCCTCGCCGGGCTGATGATCGGGCGCACTCCGGCATTTCTGGGCAAGAAAATTCGCGCGCCAGAAAGCAAGATGATCCTGCTGTATATCCTTGCCAGTTCGCTTTCCATCCTGTTGTTTACTGCGCTGGCGGTGTTGACGCGCGCGGGTCTCGCTGGACTTGTCACCAACACCGGCCCCCACGGCTTTACCGAGATTCTTTTCGCCTACGCCTCGGCCAACGCGAACAACGGGCAGAACTTTGCCGGACTCAACGCCAACAACTTTTTCTACAATCTGACAACCGCGGTCACGATGATGGTCGGCAGGTTCGGGTTAGCGATTCCAGCGCTGGGATTGGCGGGCATGTTCGCAGCCCAACAGCCCGCTCCGGAAAGCGCCGGCACGCTGCCCACAACCTCACTGTCGTTTGCTGTCCTGCTGACCTCGACGGCGCTGATTGTCTCCGCACTCAGCTATTTTCCCGCCTTGGCACTGGGACCACTTCTGGAACACCTGACGATGATGCATTAAGGGCGGGACGCTTCGACTCTGCCCGCAGCCGCCGGCAAGCAGGCGTTATTAGTCAAATAGTGGGACGTCTTTCTACTATCTCAAGTAG
>Ga0182030_10023718_pt1 | contig 11321 bp, 7 predicted proteins | sample 812S3MmetaG_FD_121299 | JGI IMG/M metagenome (GOLD analysis project Ga0182030, IMG submission 121299) | Permafrost microbial communities from Stordalen Mire, Sweden - 812S3M metaG (Illumina Assembly) | ecosystem: Environmental > Terrestrial > Soil > Wetlands > Permafrost | place: Sweden...
CGAATATCTCTTCCTTGTAGATGCGCATGTCCTTGGTCACGCGATCGAACAGGCTGCCGCCGAGATAGAAGCCGTTCTCGTAGCCTTGCAGCTTGAAGCCTCGGCCGTCGACCGCCAGCTCCGCGCCCTCCCGGACGCCGATGTCGATATAGGCCTTGACCTTCTCGAGATGCGCGCGCGTCACCAGCGGGCCGTAGTCCGCGCCGGAGTCCGTTGACGGTCCGACCTTTAAGGACTCGACGCGCGGCATGAGGCGGCGCACCAATTCGTCCGCCGTCTTCTGGCCGACGGGGACGGCGACAGATACCGCCATGCACCGCTCGCCCGCCGCGCCATAGCCAGCGCCCATCAAGGCATCGACCGTTTGGTCCATGTCGGCGTCCGGCATCACCACCATATGGTTCTTGGCGCCGCCGAAGCACTGCACGCGCTTTCCGTTCGCGGTGCCACGCGAATAAATGTAGTGCGCGATCGGGGTCGAGCCGACGAAGCCGATCGCCCGGATCGCGGGATCGTCGAGGATCGCATCGACGGCTTCCTTATCGCCGTTGACGACGTTGAGAATGCCGGGCGGTCCGCCCGCCTCGACAAACAACTCAGCCAGGCGTAGCGGGACGCCAGGGTCGCGCTCCGAGGGCTTGAGGATGAAGGCATTCCCGCAGGCGATCGCCGGCGCGAGCTTCCAGAGCGGTATCATCGCCGGGAAGTTGAACGGCGTGATCCCCGCGACGACGCCCAAGGGCTGGCGCATCGAATAGAGATCGATCCCCGGACCGGCGCCGTCGGTATATTCGCCCTTCATCAGATGCGGGGCGCCGAAGCTGAATTCCAATACCTCGACGCCGCGCTGAATGTCGCCCTTGGCATCCGCGATAGTCTTGCCGTGCTCGCGCGCCAGAATATCCGCGAGTTCGTCGTTGTGCTGGGCGATGAGATCGTTGAATCTCATCAGGACGCGCGCGCGCCGCTGCGGATTGGTGGCGCCCCAGGCGGGCTGAGCGGCCTGCGCGTCCGCGACCGCGGACCGCACCTCGGCGGCGGACGCGAGCGCCACCATGCCCCGAACTGTGCCGTCCATCGGCTGAAAGACTTCGCTCGAGCGGCCCGAATTTCCGGCGACGCGCTTGCCGCCGATGAAATGCCCGTACTGGATCATGGTCCGCTCCCTGGATAACCTTTTTCGCCGTCCTTATGCCCCAGCCGTTTTCGCACAGCAATCCGGCACATCCGCTTCGTCCGGCGCGCAGGTCAGCGCACCAAGTGCAGGCTAGACCATCCCTCCAGATCGATCCGCTCGGCGAGATAAAATCGCTGCGCGCGCCACGCGGCGAGGACGCCCGGGACGTCCGCGATGAGCAGGCCCGAAACGATCGCTTCGCCATCCCGCGCCAGGACGGCCGCGAGCGACGGCGCGAGTTGGCGAAGCGGTCTTGCCAAGATGTTGGCAAAGACGACGTCGAAGGGGCCGCCTTCGCGCAATGCTCGGTTCTCGACGCCGCGCGAAACGATGGCGCGCGCGTCAGCGCCGACTCCGTTGAGCCGTGCGTTCTCATTCGCGACGCGGACGGCGACAGGATCAATGTCGCCCAGCCAGACGCGCCGCCGCACTACCTTGGCCGCCGCGATCGCCAGGACGCCTGCCCCGCAACCGACGTCGAGCACGTTTCGCGGCCGTCGGCGCTTGAGGAGACGATCGAAATGGATCAGGCAACCCCGCGTCGTGCCGTGATGACCTGTGCCAAAGGCGAGGCCGGCTTCGATCTCTATGCCGATATCGCCCGCGCGGACCCGCGCGCGGTCATGGCCGCCATGCACGAGAAAGCGTCCCGCTCGAACGGGCGCCAGTCACGCAAGTGAGTTCGCAACCCAGTCGCGCCTTTCGGTCACGCCGAACTCCACAATGTTCGCCGCCTGGTCGCCCGCAGCGGCCGCGACGAGTGCGCGCAACTCCGCTTGGTCAGGCTCGAACCCGAAATAGACTTCGACCTGCCAGGCCTTGCCTCCTCCGGGCCAGGGCGCTTCCGTCTCGAATGCGGTCGAGGCGGCCTCTGCGAGTTCGAAGCTTTCGACGATGAGATCGGCGATCGCGCGCGCGCGCGGTTCATCGATCGTCAGGCGCAGCAAATGCGAGGCGTTATTCGGCGGCAAGCCTTCGAGCACGAGGGACGACTCCAAGTTCCGGGGTTGGGAGAAGCAACCGCGCCCCGCATGCCCCATCCTATCCGAAATTCGGCGAAACTGCCGGCAATCGCCATCGGTCTTGGCATTTTCCCTCTCCGGCGCCGCCGATTGACTTGGCGCCTCGACTTTCTAATGTGCGCATCCCCGGCCGGAGCTTTTGCGCACGTACTCAAAAGAGTTGAAGGATTTCATGTCTTCGGAAAACCTGCGCGCGGCCGCCGATGTCTCGAAGGCCTGGCCTTTCGAAGAAGCGCGCAAGCTCGTCGCGCGGGTCGAGCGCACCGGTCAGCGCGAGGTCCTGTTCGAAACCGGCTACGGTCCCTCGGGATTGCCGCATATCGGCACCTTCGGCGAGGTTGCGCGCACGACGATGGTGCGACATGCGTTCCGCATTCTGACCGCCGACGCGATCAAGACGCGGCTCCTGGCCTTTTCCGACGATATGGACGGCCTGAGAAAAGCACCCGACAACATCCCGAACCGCGCGATGGTCGCGGCGCACCTTGGCAAGCCGCTCACCGAGGTCCCCGATCCCTTCGGCGAATTCGAGAGCTTCGGCGCGCACAACAATGCGCGGCTGCGCAGGTTCCTCGACGGGTTTGGTTTCGACTACGAATTCGCTTCCTCGACGGACTATTACAAGTCCGGACGCTTTGACGCCGCGCTGTTGCAGATGCTGCGCAGATTCGACGCCGTTCAACAAATCATGTTGCCGAGCCTGCGCGAGGAGCGCGCCGCGACCTATTCCCCATTCCTCCCGATACATCCCGAAACCCGAATCGTCATGCAGGTTCCCTTGCTCGGCTACGACGTGGATAAGGGAACGATCCGCTGGCGCGATCCGCAATCGGGCGAGGAATTCGACACGCCGGTCACTTCGGGCCATTGCAAGCTTCAGTGGAAGCCCGACTGGGCAATGCGGTGGTATGCGCTGAAAGTCGATTACGAAATGTCGGGCAAGGACCTGATCGATTCGGTGAAGCTCTCATCGCAGATCGTGCGCGCGCTCGGGGCTGAGCCGCCTGTGGGCTTCAACTACGAGCTTTTTCTTGACGATAAAGGTCAGAAGATTTCGAAGTCAAAGGGCAACGGACTGACGATCGACGAATGGCTGACCTATGCAAGTCCGGAGAGCCTTTCGCTGTTCATGTTTCAGAAGCCGATGGCGGCCAAGCGGCTCTATTTCGACGTAATTCCCCGAACGGTCGACGAGTACCTCGGCTTCCTCGAAGCCTACCCGGGCCAGGAATGGAAGGAGCGGCTCGGCAATCCAGTCTGGCATGTGCACTCCGGGGCGCCGCCGATGCCCGAGACGCTCGAACACGGATCCCGCGGGCAAACGACCGTGAGCTTCGCGATGCTGCTCAACCTCGCCGCGGTCGCCAACAGCGACAATCCCGCCGTTCTCTGGGGCTTTCTGCGCCGCTACGCGCCGACCGCCTCTCCGCAAACACATCCGCGGCTAGACAGATTGGTGCAGTACGCCGTGGCTTATTTCCGGGATTTTGTGGCGCCGAAGAAGCGCTACCGAGCGGCGGACGAAGTCGAACGCGCGGCGCTGGAGGGAGTCGCCGCCAAGCTCTCGACGCTTCCGGCGGAAACGAGTGCGGAGGAAATTCAGCACGCGCTCTACGATATCGCGCGGCCGATCCCTCGCTATCAGGACATGCGCGCCAAGAATGCGACGCCGGAGCGCCCGGGCGTCTCCAACGAATTCTTCAACATGATCTATGCCGTTTTGCTGGGCGAGGCGCGCGGGCCGCGGCTGGGCTCATTCATCGCGCTCTACGGCATTGATGAAACCCGCGCGCTAATCGCCAGGGCGCTTGCGGGAGACTTCGCGCCGGCCGCCTGACGTTAGGCTCCCGCGTTAGATCCCACCAACAACGCCATACCAAACCCTAGCACGAGAAGCGCGGCTGCAAATTCGAAGCCGCGAGCGATCAATGTCACTCGCGAATCCTCGCCTGCGGCTAACCGCAGCGCGAGGCCCTTGGCGAAGACTGCTGCAAACGCCAGTGCGCCCGTCGTAAGAGCCGTGCCGAGCGCCATCGCGAACGTCGCCGCGACCCCTGCCGAAAAGCGGTTTTGCGCAAGCGCAAAGACCAGCACGAGAATGGCCCCCGAACATGGCCGCGATCCCGCCGCAAGGACAGTTGCGACGGCGCTGCCCCAGGAGAAGCCGTCGCCGAGTTGGCCGGGATCGGGGGCGTGAACGTGGCCGCATTCGTTGGCGCTAAGGTTTTCGTCTCCGGGCGGGACGGATCGAAATGTCGTCGCGGGGAAAGGAGCGGAAACCGCACGCCAAGGCGCGCCGGCAAATAGCGCGGCGCCCGCAATCGAATCGCGACGCGAGAGAAATTCGTTCAGGGCGGCGACAAGCGAGCGGCCCTTTTTCCAGACTAGCCAGGCGCCGATCGCGGCGATGCCACCGTAACTCGCCAGCGCCAAAGCGTTGGCGGCCTGGTTCATTTCGGGCGCCGTTGCGTTGAAGACCAGCGCGGCAACGCCGACGAGCGTCACGGCGACGACACCTTGCAGCACCGCGGCGAGAAAGGCGAGCACGATCCCCCGCTTCAGCGCGCGCTCATTGGCCATCATGTAGGACGCGATCACGGCCTTGCCGTGCCCCGGTCCCGCGGCATGGAACACCCCATACGCGAACCCAAGGCCCACGAGGCCCCAGATTGACGTGGGATCGCCCGACAGCGCCTTCAGGTGAGAAGACATAAGATGGGTGAGTTGAGACTGCTCGTTCAGAAGCCAGCCGGTGAAGCCGCCGCTGGCCCCTCCTCCTCCCTCGCCTCCGCCAACTCCGAAGGGCCGGTTTAACATCCCGGCATCCGCCGGCCCGGCGCCGCAAAATGGCGAAGCGGCGATTAGGGCGCGACAAACTAAATTTCCGATTCGGTCGTTCACGGGCAGGCAATTATAGCTCGGGTCGCCATTTTGAAGCCGAAATTGGCTCCCGGGGCGAGGCCGCTAAAGAAAGATTCGTCGAGCGTTTTCTTGTCTCCGCCTTCCAGCGGCTTGGGTTTTGCTGTGGAGGTCGAACAGCCTGAAGGCGCAGATTTCAAGGTTACGCCATCCTTGTCGTCAAACTCAAAATCAATGAAGAACTCCGGGTCTGCGACGAGCAGCGAGCCAAATCTTCCAACTGCGGTTGGATTCTTCAGCGGCAAGACGACGTGGAATTCCACGAGATGGTCGGCGCGCTCCTCCATCCAATAGTCATTGACCGGTCCGAATTCTGCTGCTTTGCCGTCGAGCTTCAAGGTCGTGAAATAGCCGATCTGAGCGAGACTGCCAGCATTTTCCTGCGCGAGCGGGGCGAAAGTCTCCCGTTTGACCAGCTGGCCGGGCTTGGCGAGGCCCTGCGTAGCAAAGGACGAATACATCTCGTCGAATACCCAATCGTGCACGACCGCCGCGACCTTTCCATCCGCGGAGAAGACGATTTGGCTGTGCACTGTCACCCAAACGTGGGGATGCGCGTAAGCCGCCGACGCCCCAACAAGGGAGCCGAATAGCGCGACAGCCGCCGCGAGCCCTCGAACCCCGGACCACTTAATCTGCTTGGTCAATGCCTTGCGGTTCCTCGATCTTGCCTTCAGTTGCCCTGCGGTGCGATGCCCGCCAAAAGCGGCGTCAGCGTGACCGCGGGCAAGGTTCAAGATTCGTTTAGGAAATGCGAGCAAAAGTGGGCAATGGCGCGTAGCGTTTTGCCCTTTGCTATCGGCGGCCTTGCAATCGTTTCGCTCGCCGGTTGCGGCTGGAACGAGCGGGAGGAGCGCCCGGCGTGGCGCACGCAAGCCGAAAACTTCTGCCTCTCTCGCGGACTCGTCAAGGCCTCCGCCTACATCGAGCTCGAGCCAGAAATCAACGGCCCAGGGATTTGCGGGCTGACACATCCCTTCAAGGTCTCGGCGCTAGGCAACGGCGCCGTCAGCATCGCGAAGCCCGTCACCATCGATTGCTCGATGATTCCGGCTCTGGAATCCTGGCTGACCGACGTCGTTCAACCGAATGCGCAGACGCGATTTGGGTCCCCCGTGGCCGAACTAGAGGCGTTCGGCGGCTACAGCTGCCGATCGGTCGACAATATATCGGGCGCACGGCTTTCCGAGCACGCCTTCGGCAATGCGATCGATGTTGCTGGTTTCCGGCTCGCCGACGGGCGCGAGGTCAGCATTGTGCGAGACTGGAAAAAGGCGGATACGCAGGAGGCCGCCTTTTTGCATGAGGTTCACGCGGGCGCGTGCCAGCATTTCACCACGGTTCTTGGTCCTGGCGCGGACGTATTCCACTACAATCACTTCCACCTCGATCTGGCGATGCACGGCTCGACCGATAGGGGTCTGCGTCGGGTTTGCAAACCGGCGCCCGATCAGTTGGCGCCGCTTGGCAAGCCGGAGAGCGTGCCGCCTTCGCCCGAGGATGACAGCCCGCCCGATACGACGCTCGCCAATCCGACCCCGCGGTTCTTGGAGGAGCCAATGGCCTTGCACGGACCAACAGGCGCGTTGCCGCCGCAGATACGGACCAACCACGATCGACCGTCGCCGCCAATACTCCCGATTGAGCCGGAAGCAGCCCTCGACAGTGCTCCAACCTCAACGGTTCGCCCGCCGCAGGACGACTAAGGGGGAAGAAAAAATCCACGAACCTGCCGCTCCAGCCAATCGACGCGTTTTCCGACGCCCGTCAGTTCGACAAAAGATTCAGCCAGTGCGAGCCATCACGGCTCTCCACTTCGACCAACCAGAGATCGGGGTCGATATTTAATTCTCGCGTCATTTGGGCCTCGTTTACGATCGCATCGACCCATTCCGCCGCGTGCGCTCGCATCCATCGGCGCTCGCCGCTGCCATCGATGTCCGCGGGGCCCGGCGCGAATAGCGCGGTTAGCCCGTCTCCGCGATCGACCAGGACATAAATCGCTCCCGCCTCCGCGGCGCCCCGCTTTCGCAGAACTGCATAAGCCCCTTCCACCGCTGTTCTGCGAAGATAAGCGGCAACCCAAATGTCCGAGCGCAGGCGCAAAGAAACTAACGCGTGACAGATGAATTGACCGCAGCGGCAAGCAGCTTGACGATACGCGGCGTCACTTCGCTCGAAATCGACAAACCATGGGCTTTTTCAAAATCTCGTAAGGCGGCGATTGTATCCGGGCCACTCCCGGTCCCATTCCTTATCGAATAACCTAGCTTAATTAGCGCGGTTTGAGCGGTGGCCAAAAGGCGTTGCGTGTCCTTGTTCGCCGCGCTCCGCAGCATTTCAGCGATCGGGTCCACCGGCCGCGAATTTGAATTCGGTTCGGGATGAGAGCTCGATTCCGATGGCCGAATTGGGGGCAACCCACGCGGTGGTGCGGGGATTTCGCTTGTTGTTGAAGGCCCTGAGTGCTCGCTAGGAGCATTGGCCGATGCCGCGGACGAAGGGGCGCTCTCTAAAAAGAAAGGCGCGGGATGCCGTTCGCGCTGCATAATCAGGGCATTGACAACAACTACCATCATCGCGAACGCCATCGCGATGCCGGCGTATCCGTCAGCGCGAGTCGGTAACGCGCCCCGAAGTCTTTGCAGCCACATCACACCAATTCGTGCGCTGTTTCTCAGCGCACCGTCATATGCGCCCGATAGCACCGAGTCGTGACGCATACGGGCCAGGACTTCAGACAAACGCATACTCCCCACGCATACTCATTGCCGCCACTTTGATCATTAGGAGCGAACGAGTCCAAGCCGACGCACGAGGAACCCCAGCGCTAAATCAATCCAATACCGACGATAATGTTTACTCCGATTGGCGTCCAACTGCCACTGTTTGTGCGGCATCATGGTTGACGTTTGGTTTCTTTCAAACGTACCGTTTACGTTCCGACTCTTTCGGAGAAGCAGATAGGTCCCCAAAAGCCCCAGCAAGCCCGAGACCCCCCGTTTCGGCCTTTTCGCAACATCTGGACGCTCGGTCCCGCTTTCTTCACACTCGGCCCTAGCCCCCAACATTCTCTAGACGATATAACTGGTTCCAAACTCTCCGGCCAAAGGACAGAAACTGTCTACAATCGTGACCATCCGCGACGACTTCGCCTTCCTGCAGGATTGGGAAGACCGATATCGATATGTTATTGAACTCGGGCGGTCCCTGGAACCTTTGGACGAGTCGGCTCGAAACGATTCGAATCGGGTGAGGGGATGCGTGAGCCAAGTCTGGATACAATGCGAGCAACGCCAAGGCGTTGACGGCCGATCAATCCTTCACTTCCGCGGCGATAGCGATTCCCACCTTGTCCGAGGCCTCGTGGCAATCGCCTTGGCGCTCTATTCTGATAAAACCGCCGACGAAATCGCGGCTACCGACGCAATGTCAACTTTTCGAGAATTGGGGTTGGAGCAGCACCTGACGCCGCAGCGCTCCAACGGCGTTCGAGCGATGATCGAGAGGATTCGCGCTGATGCTTTGGCTCACGCCTAGCAAACGACATCCGCGCGTAATTAATTTCGCTGGAGATTTTAACTACCGTCGCCGATCGTGTTGCGAATGCCGAATCGCCTTGTAAACTGCGAATGGCGTCGCCGGCATATCAATGTGATCAACGCGATAGGCGCGCCACAAAGCGTCGGCGATGGCGTTCATTACAGCAGGCGTCGATCCGATCGAACCGGCCTCGCCCGCGCCCTTCAATCCCAACGGATTCGTCGTAGAGGGGATATTGCGCGTCTCGAAATCGAATTCCGGAAGGTCATCCGCGCGCGGCATAGAATAATCCATGAAGCTCGCCGTCAGCAGTTGCCCGTTTTCATCAAAGACAGCCCGCTCCATCAACGCTTGGCCGACTCCTTGCGCAATCCCGCCGTGAACTTGGCCCGCGAGCAGTAGCGGATTCAGCGTGAACCCAAAGTCGTCGACAATTGTGTATCGGACGATTCGCGTGACGCCTGTATCGGGATCGATTTCGACCTCGCACGCGTGTGTGCCGTTTGGATAAGTCGCGTTCGGCGGCACGAAAGATTCGGTGGACGTCAATTTGCTCGGGATGGCTTCCGGAAGCGCGGCGATCTCCGCATAGGAAATTCCGCGATCGGTGCCCGCCACGCGAATTTGCCCGTCGGCGATTTCGAGATCCTGCACGGCAGCCTCCAATTTGTCGGACGCCAGTTCCTTGAGCGAGGCGGCAAGCGCCTGCGACGCGCGCGTGACCATGACGGCGCCTACTGGGATCGATCGCGAACCACCGGTCCCGTTGCCGCTCGGGATACGATCCGTGTCCCCCTGAACGACTTTGATTCGATCCAGCGGCACATCCAGATACTGAGAAACGACTTGCGCATATGCCGTTTCGTGTCCTTGGCCATTAGACTGGGTGCCTATCAAAACCGTAAAGTCGCCGTCCTTATCTAGCGCCACAGAGCCCTCCTCGCCATCACCCCATGCCGTACACTCGATGTAGCTCGAAATCCCAAACCCGCGGATGGTTCCGAGGCGTCTTGACTCGGACGCCCGGTGTTCGAAGTTCGCATAGTCTGCCTTTGCAAGGCACGCGCGCATTGCGCCTTCGAAATCACCGACGTCATAGTCGCGATCAGTGATGGTATGGTAGGGCATCTGGTTTGGTGTAATGAAATTGAGTGCGCGAATCTCATTTGCGCCTACGCCGATTTCCCTCGCGCACGCGTCGACCAATCGCTCGAGAACATAGGCCGCCTCCGGTCGCCCGGCGCCGCGGTAGGCATCGACGGGTACAGTATGCGTATAGACTCCGCGTACCCGTGCGTAGAGCGCATCGACGTGATAAGGGCCAGTCGCCATCGAGGCTCCCAGCCAAGGGATGTAAGGTGCGAACAGATGCAAGTACGCACCGAGATTTCCTAGAATATTCACGCGCATCGCCAGAAATCTGCCGTCGGCATCCATCGCCATTTCGGCAATGGCTACGTTGTCGCGACCTTGCGCGTCGCCGACGAAGTGTTCGGTGCGATCGGCGATCCAACTCACCGAACGTCCAAGGCGCCGCGCCGCTTCGAGCACCAAAGGATACTCGCGATAGACGAAGGTCTTCGTCCCGAATCCACCGCCGACGTCTTGCGTTATCACGCGAAGCTTTTCAGTCGGGATTTTCAATATTTGATTGGCGATCACATTCCGAATCATATGTACGCCTTGGCAGCTTACATGTAGCGTCCTCCGCCCGGACTTCGGGTCATATTCCCCGACCGCCGAGCGCGGCTCCATGAAGTTCGCCACCACTCTGGGATTAACGACTTTTATGCGTGCAGTCTTCGCCGCCGATTCAAAAACTCCATCGGTCTTATCTTTGTCGCCGATGAAAGTATCGTAAGCAACGTTGTTCGGGGCGCTTTTGAAAACGACTGGGGCGTCAGGCAGGATCGCAGCTTCTGGATCGGTTACGGCCGGAAGCTCAGTCCAGGTTATTGCGATAGCCTCTGCCGCATCGCGCGCTTGAACGGCACTGTCTGCGACAACCATAGCGACGATATCGCCAACGTGGTCGACCTGACCCTTAGACATAACGGGAAAAGGCTTGAGCGGCGTCAGTGACTTGTTCGAGTTTTTCACACTACCCAAACAGGGTAGATCTCCAAGTTCCGCGAAATCCTCCGCGACGAACACGCCGCGAACTCCGGGCAGACCACGGGCAGATTCAATGTCGTCGATGCGAAAATTTGCATGGCCGTGCGGACTACGCACAAACACTGCGCGGAGCGCGGCTCCCTCGCTCGCATCCGTTGAATATCGCCCCTCGCCCGTGACGAAACGAACGTCCTCAATGCGTTTGACCGCCTGGCCTGCACCAAACTTCATGACTTTCATTGTCGTCGATGTTCCCTAAATTCCAAGGACGATCGTCCTCTGAAAGCATCTTAACATGTCCCCATTTTCTCGCCAGCCGTCGGATCGGCCGACAGTGGAGATAATTTCGCCGCAAAAAATGAGCTAGCGCGACGAATTTGGGCAAGGTTCCGTTAACAACTGAGGTTGAGAATTTTACGAAAGGGCATCAATTCGGGCAACACCAATAGACATGAACGACGAGTTGAATTGCGACGCCGACTCCCCAGACGACAAGTCGAATGGGACATGCGCTTCTTGCGTACCGCAACGCCCAGCGAGATTCA
>Ga0182030_10023719_pt1 | contig 11320 bp, 3 predicted proteins | sample 812S3MmetaG_FD_121299 | JGI IMG/M metagenome (GOLD analysis project Ga0182030, IMG submission 121299) | Permafrost microbial communities from Stordalen Mire, Sweden - 812S3M metaG (Illumina Assembly) | ecosystem: Environmental > Terrestrial > Soil > Wetlands > Permafrost | place: Sweden...
GTAGTGAATGTGGCGACGCCGCTTGAGAGTATGCTCGTGCCCAGAGCCGTTGTGCCATCCATGAATGTCACTGTCCCAGTGGGCGTACCTGCGCCTGAGGTGCTAGTCGCGGTCAGTGTGATCGCATTTTGCACCAGGATGGGGTTGACGCTGGTGGCAATTGCGGCAACGGTTGGGGCCTTGTTGACCGTGATGGTTTCAAGCACCTGCGGCGCGGCCAGGTAATTGGCGTTCCCAACCTGATTCGCGGCGATCACCACGGCGCCGGCGCCGGTGATCGTGAGTGAGCTCCCGTTTAGCGTTGCCGGTCCGGAGATGAGGCTGAAAGCGACAGGAAGCCCCGAACTTGCCGTCGAATTCAAGCTGAGCGAAGCTGTTCCAAAGGTTACCCCTGACGCATACGTCAGGGTGTTGGATGAAAGGCTGATTGTCTGCGGCTCCTGGGTCACGGTAAGTGTGACACCTGTCGACGCAGTGGTGTAGTCAGTGCTATCAGTCGGGTTCAGCGTGACCGAAAGCTGCTGGGAACCAGCTGCGAGGACGCTGCCGGGTGCTGGACTGTAGATGAACGTGCCTGCGACCGGGGATGCGGCATCGAGCTGTATCGCACTAAGGGCCGTTCCATAGGTGATGGCCGCGGGAGTTGGCCATGTGATCGTGGGCGTGGCCTGATTCACCATCAGCGTTACAGCGGAGGTCGCGGTAGTGTAGTCGGCCGTATCGGTCGGGGTAAAGGTGGCCGTAAGCTTCTGCGAGCCAGCGGTTAGAACCGTGCCAGCGGCCGGACTATAGATAAAGGTGCCGGCAACCGGCGAAGTTGCATTAAACTGGGCTGCGCTCAGTGCCGTGCCGTAGGTGATGGCAGCCGGAGTTGGCCAGCCGATCGTGGGGGTGGCCTGGTTGACCGTCAGCGTGACACTGGAAGTTGCCGTGGTGTAGTCGGCGGTATCGGTTGGCGTGAAGGTGCCCGTAAGCTTCTGCGGGCCCGCGGTTAGAACCATGCCAGCGGCCGGACTATAGGTAAGGGTGCCAGCGACCTGCGAAGTCGCGTTAAGCTGGGTTGCGCTTAGCGCTGTGCCGTATGTGATGGCAGCCGGCGCGCTCCAACTGATGGTCGGCGTGGCCTGGTTGACCGTCAGTTGAACCGTTGTTGTTGCGGTCGTGTAGTCGGCGGTGTCGGTCGGTGTGAAGATGACCGATAGTGTCTGCGATCCCGCCTTCAGCATTGTCGCCAATGCGGGTGAATAAGCGAAGGTTCCGGCCACTGGCGAGGCTGCATCGAGTTGAGTTGCGCTGAGTGCCGTTCCATACGTGATGGCAGCCGGGGCGGTCCAACTGATGGTCGGCGTGGCTTGGTTGACTGTCAGTTGGACCGTCGTTGTTGCGGTCGTGTAGTCGACGGTGTCGGTCGGTGTGAAGGTGACCGACAGGGTCTGCGGTCCCGCCTTAAGCACGGTCGCCAATGCGGGTGTATAAGCGAACGTTCCGGCCGTTGGTGAGGCCGCATCGAGTTGGGTTGCGCTGAGTGCCGTTCCATATGCGATGACGGCCGGGTTGGTCCAACTGATCGTCGGCGTAGCCTGATTGACCGTCAATGGGACCGTTGTTGATGCGGTCGTGTAATCGGCGGTGTCAGCCGGTGTGAAAGTAACCGACAGTGTCTGGAGTCCCGCCTTCAGCACCGTCGTCAACGCCGGCGTATACGCAAAGGTTCCAGCGACTGGGGAGCTTGCATCGAGTTGAGTTGCGCTGAGTGCCGTTCCGTATGTGATGGCAGCCGGGCCGGTCCAACTGATTCCCGGCGTGGCCTGGTTGACCGTCAGTGAGACCGTCTTGGTTGCAGAGGTGTAATCGGCGGTATCGGTTGGCGTGAAAGTGACCGACAGGGTCTGCGATCCTGTCTTCAGCACGGTTGCCAGTGCGGGCGTATAGGCGAAGGTTCCGGCCACCGGCGAGGTTGCATTGAGCTGTGCTGCGCTCAGCGCTGTCCCGTAAGTGATCGAAGCAGGTGCGCTCCAGTTGATCTTCGGCGTGGCCTGGTTCACGGTCAGGGGGACCGTAGTTGATGCGGTCGTGTAATCGGCGGTATCGGTTGGAGTGAAAGTGACCGAAAGGGTCTGCGGCCCGGCTTTCAGCACGGCTGACAATGCGGGCGTATAAAGAAACGTTCCGGCCACCGGCGAGCTCGCACTGAGCTGCGCTGCGCTGAGCGCTGTTCCGTAAGTGATCGCAGCAGGCGCGCTCCAGTTGATCTTCGGCGTGGCCTGGTTCACTGTCAGTGAGACCGTCTTGGTTGCAGAGGTGTAATCGGCGGTATCGGTTGGCGTGAAAGTGACCGACAATGTCTGGAGGCCCGCCTTCAGGACGGCTGCCAATGAGGGTGTATAGGCAAAGGCTCCAGCCACTGGCGAGCTTGCATTGAGTTGAGTTGCGCTGAGGGCTGTCCCGTAGGTGATCGCAGCGGGCGCGCTCCAGTTGATCGTCGGCGTGGCCTGGTTGACCGTCAATGGGACCGTTGTTGTTGCGGTCGTGTAGTCAGCCGTGTCGGTCGGAGTGAAAGTGACAGACAGGATCTGTGGTCCAGCCTTCAGCACAGTCGTCAACGCCGGCGTATAGGCAAAGGTTCCAGCGACTGGCGAGCTTGCATTGAGCTGCGCTGCGCTGAGGGCTGTGCCGTACGTGATGGGGGGCGGAGCGGTCCAGCTAATCGTCGGCGTAGCTTGGTTGACCGTCAATGGGACCGTTGTTGTTGCGGTCGTGTAGTCGTTAGTGTCGGTTGGAGTGAAAGTGACAGACAGGATCTGTGGTCCTGCTTTCAGCACGGTCGTCGATGCAGGCGTATAAGCAAAGTATCCGGCCACTGGTGAGGTTGCATCGAGTTGGGTTGCGCTAAGGGCCGTTCCGTACGTGATGGCAGCCGGGCCGGTCCAACTGATTGCCGGCGTGGCCTTATTGACCACTACCGTCCTCTCCGCCTGGCTTGCCGCCGTATAGTTCTGGCTCTCCGCCTGGTTCGCATCGAAAACAAGCGTTCCAGCCTTCGTGACTGTCGCAGTACCACCGGAAATTGTCGCCGTTCCCGTGCTCGCTCCGTCCAGTGTGAAGACCACCGGGTTACCTGACGCACCGCCTGTCGCGCTGAGCGAAATTGTCAGCCCAGGGACATAGGTCACAGGCGTGGCGGGTTGAGTGAAGCTGATGGACTGAGTGGCCTGATTGACCACGACCGTCTTCTCCACCTGGCTTGCCGCCGTGTAGTTCCCGTTGCCCGCCTGGTTCGCATCAAAGAGCAGCGTTCCGGCCCCAGTAACTGTCGCGGTGCCACCGGAGATTGTCGCCGTTCCCGTGCTGGCTGCATCAAGACTGAAGACCACCGCGTTGCCGGATGCACCGCCTATCGCGCTGAGTGAAATCTTCTCGCCCGGCGCGTATGTCACAGGTGTAGCCGGTTGAGTGAAGTTGATGGTCTGAGCGGCCTGGTCGATTACCAGCGTACCAGTGTCCGTGCCATTGTAGTGGGGGTCGCTGATGGTCGCGACCACAGTGTAACTGCCGGCATCGGTTGGCGGGGTTGACGAAGTGGGGTAGACCGTTCCGTTCGCGCCAGTGTAGGTGAATGTCACCGCCAGGCCGCTGGGCGTCGTGGCCGCTGTAGCTGCAAGAGGAGCACCGGTATAGGTCTGCGCCAGGCTACCAAGCTGGACTGTCTCCGACAGCAGGCCGTAAACCGCTACCGTTTTGGAAGCGGTCGCAACGTAGACCTTGCCGTTCGCGATCGTCGGAGACACAAACTTCCCCCAATTTCCGAAGCCGTCTCGCGTTGGATTTTGTAACGTGCTCCATAGCAAATTCTGCAGATTCGTGGCATCGTAGGCGAACAGAATCCCGGGGACGGCGAAAACCGGCGACGAGGGATCCGCTGCAGGCGCGGTGGCCCAAACAATCGCAGTACCTGCGTTGGTTCCATTCGCAGAGATTGAAACGGCGCCGCTCGTTTGTCCCGCTACGGTCACGTAATCGCTTTGCGTCGCGGTATAGAAAAACTTGCCGGGAGGGTAAAATTCATACGACCTGAGTGAATCGTTTATCCCCCATACATACATGAAATTGTTGAAAAATGCAGGCGAACCCCACAGCCCCTGCTCGGCCTGAAACTCCTGGAAAACTTGATCTTTCGACGTGTCTAATTTGCCCATGTTCGTTGTATCGACAACATAGATTAGTCCCTGCTTGCCCCCACCCACGATCAAGCTCGTGCCGGGGATGGCAAATGCTCCGCCAGCTCCCAAATCAGCATCCTCGGCGTTCAAGGTATCGTAATTATTTGGCTTGAAGTAGTCCCCGACGGTCAAAGAACTTCCGCTCGGAACGAGCTTTAGAAAGCTCTCCCCATAGTCTTCGGCCGCATCTTCGGTTCCCTGGAGGCTGTTGGCAGTGATTAAGTAGAGGTTATTTGATGAGTCGGCAACGAGGCCCTGACCCGCCATCCAAATCGATCCCTCGTTGCTATCCGGCGTCACGTTGAAAACTGAAACCTGTTGCAAGGTGGTCGCGTCGTATCCCAGTAACCACCCGTGGTAGGGGAATATGTCATCGTGAGAACCGAATGCTAAATAGACGATTCCATTGACCAGCGTGACAGCTGGCCGCTGGAGTTCTTCCGATGTAATAAAAGGAACTTGTCCACCGGCGGAGTCCCACCCGGTTCCAGGGGCGGATGCCTCAATCTTCACCGGCCCACCGAACTTTTCGGCACCTGTGGTTATATCCAGGGCGTGCAGGTAGTAGAGTTGAACGCCACCTACATAAGTTTCGGCGGCAGCATAGAGGGTGCCGCTGCTCGGGTCAATTACCGGCGTGCCGGTGATGCCGAATTCTGGCCCGAGCGCTGGAGAACCAACAACAGAGCTTGGAGCGGGCGTCCCGAGAGAGACATGCCAGTACACTCTCCGAGAATCTGCATCGAACGCGTACACGCTGTCGTGTTCGGTCGCAACATAGACGATGTTGTGCGTCCCTTGACCGGGAATCGTAACCCCCGAAACATACAGGGGCTGAGCAAATATAAGACCGTCGACAGGCAGCGAAAACAGCTGGCCGAAGGAATTTATATTCACGTTGCTTGTCGTAAGAATCGTCTCGTTCGAGTTGGCGCCGTCACGGGTCAGATCGTTGTGCTGTGTGAGTACATTTGCCGTTTGGCCCAAACATGGTTGCAACAGCACAGTCACCAAAGCAGTGCCTGCCAGCGTGGCGATTCGACGTGCGAGCGAATCCATGGTGCTCATATTCTTCTTCCTCTAGGTTCTCCAGGCCGGATGGCCCTGAGAATCCTATCCCATATTCTCTATCTGGGTAGTAGTTCTGAATCCTCTGATGATCGCGATCGCCTATATTTATAGGGGTGCGAACGCAGTGAAGACGTTCCAGCAATCAATACCCCATGGAAGAGGAACAAAGTTGGTCCTTCCACAGCCCTTTGATCTAACCAACATTCTGTACTAATTAAGTTCGAAGTTTATTGAAGTTGGGAGCTTATTGCAACTAGAAAAAGCATCTATCCAGAAAACCGCCACGGCACCTTTTGCGACGCCGAACAATGTATGAAATTCATACATTTCATAGAAAGTCCCGCCGCGCTTTTTTCCTCTCACTAAATGCCTCTCGGAACTATCTGAGCCTCCAGGGTGAGATAACTCCCAGCTCGCTCTTGGGAGACGCTGACCTTAGACGATAGGCCAAATTGCTTCCGGCTGTGCGACGTAGCCTTTGGAAGCCGGCTGATTGCCGGCCATTGCTTGATTGCAATGGCAGCGCGATTCGGCAGGAGGAGTGCTGCTCCCACTCGGGGATGCTCGAACCCAATCTCCCACCGAACCACTCACGCCGAAACCCTCAACACGTTTTGGCTCGTTAACCGATGCGCGACATCTTGCGCATCTAGTTGCAAGTGCAAGCCCCGCTTGAATTCGGCACCGTCGTGCAATTGCCGATCACCACTGGAGGCCCCGCACTCTTTATGCAGGCAACTCGCCCAACCGTCGGGGTACCTACCTGGGGGAGATTCGTAAACCGAGCACTGCCGTCATCGTTGACCCACCACATATATGAGTTGTTAGCCTTGTCCGTGCCGTATATTTCTTTGGTTGTGCTCAGATTATCGCCCGGAATGAAGAAAAAGGCCTGTTTTCCTGCGCCTGGAGCGATCATGAAACCACCGTGCCCGTTCAGGCTACCTGGAGTTACGACGTTTCCGTGATCATCTATTGTGACTCCCCCGTTTAAGGATTCCTTCGTCTCTTCCGCCGAAGTCACATTGTTCCACATCCTGAGAATTGGAGGCTTAACTTGAAAGTAAAACGGCATAGCAACGTTTGACATTTTATTCCCCGCTATCGTCACATCCGTAACGGCCGCGGCTGTCGGAGATTTAGCCCAGACTCCGAACCCTATGTTGCTCATATTATTGTTGAGTATTTCAATCCCCGACGATTGCGGGGTCGAGGCTGCCGTGCCCAGCCCTATCGCAGCACAAGGTGCATTTGAATTTCCGCTTATCGTATTCTCAACAACGGAAATGTTGTAGAGCGTTCCCATGCCGTCGGGGCCAAATCCGATCGCTATTCCGTCGCAGGCGCCACTCGCATGAAACACATTAACCGCGTTGTCTGCGACCACTGTGTCGGCCATGAAAGGCGCATACACCAACGTTCCGCTACCTGATTCGTTCACGCCGCTAGCGTTTGTCGTGGCCGCGACTGTCGGACTGCTGGCAATCCCCAAGAGAGTTGTACTGTTGTTCCCTGCATTCTTGAATCCACTCACAGTAATATTTGTTTGGCCATTCAAGCCGTTGACGCTTCCAAACGGAAACTTGCCAACATAGGTTGTCGTGCTGGCCGCGCTTGTCATCGTTGCGCTCGGTGGCAGCGTTTCCGATACCCCATTGGGATTGACGAATGTCATTGTTGTGGCTGTAGAGGCAACACAGATGTAAGTGCCGTTGTTGCCGTGATTGTTTGCGCCCGCAATTGTGAATGCCCAATTGCTGAATCCATTGGAAGCTCCTCCAGGAAAGGCTCCGGTTACGACAATTTCCTGTGGTGTCTTGGATAACCTGGGGTGGAAGGTGATACTCGTCAAGTTTCCGTCGGCTCGCGTAAAGCTCCGTGCACTTTGCCTGATTGCTTGTGTCAATTTTGCAGAAAAGGGGCCGAAGCCAAGAATCATTATCCCCTTCTGGTTAATACCTGTGTTGGGAAATGCCTGGGCAGTCAGCCCTGGTAGAGACACAGTGTTCCCGGAAATTGTGTTTCCCTGCGAAGGAAAACTCTGCGACGGTAGCAATTGAATATTGCCGTTAGTTATTGAATTTCCGGTAATGCTGATGTTGCTTCCGGCAACTTCATCTGGCCCCTGATTCGTCCATATATTGTGGGAAATCGTGGCATTTTGAAAAACTCCGGAGAGCGCCCCACCGAGGTTGGTCCCATTGTCCTTCATCACATTGCCGCTGAATTGGAAGTTCGTTATGTACCCCGGTGATGGAAACTCCGTTGCAAAGCCAAAGCCGTCCGGGTCGATGACAGTGTTATCGAAGACATTGTTTGTCACCACCAATCCAAACTCAGAAGTGCCCGGGTAGCCAGTAAAATCGAACCCGTTGATCGCATCCGCGTGATGCGTAGTGATGCCTTTCCCCCAGCTCTGGAAGTGGTTATGGTTGATAACCAGGTTGTGATCGAAGCCGGCTGAGTAAAACCCATATCCGCCAAGGTCCACAAACTCGTTGTCCTCAATCCAAATATCGTATGCAAGAGGATAGCTCCCGGCCAGGACAATGGGTGGATTATTCCAGTTCTGAAACTTGACATGGCTGATATGGATACCATGCACGGCCGCAGAGCCATTGTTGTTATTGTCGATTCGGATTGCCGATCTGCAATTTGCAATCTGGCACGCCTGGGCCGAAGTGGTGTTGGCGGTGTTTCCGTCAAGAATGCCATTTTGGATCGTGATATCGCTTGCCGCCGTTTTGCCATTGAAGAAGGTGAACATTCCGGGCAATCCGGTGGGGTTCAATATGTCTGAATAAGCAGCAATCCGGACAGTGCTGCCACCCAGATCAACAACGCTGTCGGAGCCGCCAAGGGTGATGCCTGGGATCGTGTAAGTCCCAATTTGCGTGAATTTGAGATTGTGGTTCGAGTTCAAAACCGGCTGCGTTGTCCAAACCGCGCCGCAAGCGAGATTGACATCGATCTCACCACTGCTGCTGCCAAGAGTTGCATCTGCAGCGCTGATTTTTGCTCCACAATCGGCACCAGCGAACTGAGACGCGTTAAGCACACTATCGGTTGTTTGCAAATTTGACGCCCCCGCGGCTGTTTGCGCGCCAAAAGCAACTGAGCTCGGGACGGCTACGCACGCTAGGAAGGAGAGGCTTGCGGACCAGATGAGTTCTCTCATTATGGGATCTCCGGATCGGTGAAACTTATTTGTTTTGACACATGGATGCAGAACGCGCCGAGCGGCGCGCAACAACTCTAGGATTTCCTCTGCAGCTACATCATTGTCGATTTTAGTCCTTACAGAAACCAGGAAGCCAGGTGGCTTTATCATCCGGGGTTTCCAGCGACAGGTCTTCATTGCTGGGGGCCAAGAACAGGATTCTGCCAACTAGCTCCACGAATGTGCTTACGGAATACGGACCGTGTAGACAAGAGATATCCTGTTGTATGAATTTAGGTCATCGTACCTTACGTGAAATTTCGCTCGCAGTTAAAAGAGCCGCTCAGGACCCGCGTGAATTGCCGAACGCCGCACCGTTACATCTGGTTCTCGGCGCCTGCCACTTCCGCTTGTCCGCGCGCAAGAATGAAATCAACAAATCGTCTATTTTGCACGGGACTAACTTCTACCCTACCGCATACGGACTTGTGCCACATTCCGCTGTCGGCACTCGTCTCGGCTCGGCGATGAGCCTTGCCAACAGACGCGGCTCAAGAGGTTGCGAGACAGGCCTGAAGCTACAGTAGGATGCCATGTATTTCTCGCTCACTTTTCGTCGTGACTGAATAATCCTTCTCCTTGCCCAAAGCCGCTTCCAGTGCTTGAACACATATGTCAGAGCGGGACGCGACGTACGCTCCTTCAAGTGCACGTAGAATACGATACCGAGATCACGGATCGTAGCAGGGATGAAGGTGCGGAGATAAAGTGGCCCCGTGATATTTGCCATCCGCAGCAGGAAGCGATTTTTTGTGGCGTGCATATTGATGAGTGGGGTTGTCTCACTGCGGTTTCCTTCAAAGACTGAGCGCTCGTGATACCCGATAGCGCGCGGCTGATAGAGACACTTCCAGCCCATCAACTGCATGCGCCATGAATTATCGTGATCCTCCCGATAAGCAAAGAAGTCTTCGTCACAATACTGACCAAGAACGGTGCAATCATTGATCATCTCGCGGCGTAAAAGCGCCAAAGCTCCCGTGTAGCCAAACACATACTCCGGTGTCTCATATTGACCTAAATCAGGTGTCTGCGAGCCGCGATCGTGGTGACGGTGCCATGGCGTGAAATAAGTGCCGGTGGAATCCAGAAGCGGTGGGTGATCGGTAGTGCCATCGCGCTTCATACGCAGGATCTTCGGAGCCACGGCCCCGATTTGCTGGTGCAGTTCTCCGGCTTCTAACATCCGCGTTAAAAAGTCCGGCTCCAGGACGGTGTCCAGATTTACGAGGGAAATCCACCTGCCGCGAGCCGCCGCGATCGCCTGATTCTGCCCGCCCGCGAACCCATTATTTGAAGCATTGACGATGAGCCTAACGTCAGGATACTGGCGAAGGAGTTCGACCGACCTGTCCTTCGACTGGTTGTCGACCACAACGATCTCGAAGTCCCGGAACTCCTGCCTGGCAAGAGAATCCATGCAACGGGCGATATGGCGTTCGCCGTTGTAGCACACTATGGTTACGCTTACCAACGGGCTGGCTTCAGTCGAAATCACCCAGACTCCTTAGAAATGTTGGAATGCACTACTTTCCGGTTAATGACCGAACAGAACCAGGAGACGGATATGGCAATCTCTCGGAATTCGCGCTCCCGCGTCGCTCGCTAATACAAATCAATTCCGCGACACTTCCTGCATCCAATCAATAGATTCCGGAGTTTCCATTCTTGCTTTCCCTGAGACGAACGCACTCCGCCATTTGAGCGGATCGGCTGGGTTCGTTTGAGACGAGATATCCTACCGAGCGATCCCTTTCGTTCCTGCCGTTGCGGATCGTTCTATTCAGCTGATGTCTTTTTCCCCGCGAGGGCATAGCGTAGAGGCCGCAATTTGAACTTCAACTTCTGAACATAAAGGTTCAGCTTTACCAGCACCTTGTTCCGCCCTGCGTTTTGTATCTGCGCCCGCGCCGCTTCTTCAAAAGCTCTAAAGCCATAGTTGGAACTGATGCCTCCACCTCTCACCATTACTGTAACGACAGGCATATATGCGGTGATGAGTTGGCTCCGTGCCCTCAAGAGGAATTCATAGTCTGCGACGATGCGGTAAGAAGTATCGTAAGCACCCAGTCGGTCAAAGAGGATGCGGCGGTGCATGCTTCCTACGTGGGGGGTATCCATCACAAGGTTTCGCCAATTCCATCTGCTTCCTTTAATTATTTGATAGTTGGAGGAATGCACCCATTGCATTCTGGAGCTTAGGTACTCGGCCTGGGGGTTTTTCGCGGCAAGCGCCATATATGCGCTGATGGCGCCTGGCAGAAATTCGTCGTCCACACCGAGAAAACATATCCAGTCTCCGCGCGCTTCAGCGAGAGCCTTGTTCCACGCGTCGTATACTCCTTTATCGGGCTCACTCCGCCACAGCGCAATGCGGTCGTCGTATTCCCGAAGCACATCCACCGTCCCGTCGTTCGATCCACCATCCAATACAATGTGTTCGATGTTCTGGTAGTCTTGGCGCAAGACGCTGTCCAGGCACCCCGATATATACGGCCGTCCGTTGTAGACAGCTGAGATTACGGTGACAAGGGGTTGACCCGCACGGCCGCCCGCGACGATTCCCTTAAGCCGCTTCCCGCCCTGTAAGCACGCATTCTCCGTTTGCATGAACTCCCTTCTCCGAATTCACCCCATCGATACCACCGACCGGTTACGCAAGTCCGCCAAGAATGAAGCTGCCCTCTGCGGTGGTCCCGGTTGTTCGAACAGTTTTCGCCGATTTATAAGTGGAAGTTCTGTTTCTCGGTTTAGGCTGCCAGTGGTTCTGGCAGGCGGTTGAAGTTGACCGGGTCGGCGATGTTGCCAA
>Ga0182030_10023720_pt1 | contig 11320 bp, 10 predicted proteins | sample 812S3MmetaG_FD_121299 | JGI IMG/M metagenome (GOLD analysis project Ga0182030, IMG submission 121299) | Permafrost microbial communities from Stordalen Mire, Sweden - 812S3M metaG (Illumina Assembly) | ecosystem: Environmental > Terrestrial > Soil > Wetlands > Permafrost | place: Sweden...
CATCTTACCGAGCCGCCGCCCATCTTACCGAGCCTCGCGCGTGAGCAAGCGGTTTTCGTCACACCAGCAACTCGGCCGTCATCACCGTAACGGCTTGCCCGCCGAGCAGGACGCGGTCGCCTAGCAGGCGTACACGCACGATTCCCCCGCGCGCCGATGCCTGAAAAGCCAGCATTTCCGTCTTTCCGAGCCGCTCGCTCCAGTACGGCCCGAGCGCGCAATGGGCCGATCCGGTGACCGGATCCTCATCGATTCCCGAACCCGGCGCGAAGAATCGCGACACGAAATCGAACCCGCCGCCATTCGACCGCGCCGTTACGATGACGCCGCGCACCGGCACTTTGCGCAGCATCGTGTGATCGGGCGAGAGCCGCCGCAGGGCTTCCTCGGACTCGATTTCCACCAGGTAATCGAACGCGTTCTTGCCCACGAACACCGCCTGTTCGACCCCGAGGGCGGGCAGAAGTTCCGCGGGCGCCGGCGCGGCAGTGACTACCTTTACGGGGAAATCGAGCTCGATCCAGTCACCCCGCCGGTCGGCCAGAAGCAATCCGCTACGCGTGTGAAAACGGGCCTGCTGGCCGGGCTTCAGGTGGCCGTCCTGCCATAAGACGTGCGCGCTAGCGACAGTGGCGTGCCCGCACAGATCCACCTCCACCGCCGGAGTGAACCAGCGAAGCCGGTATCCACCGCCGTACGGGGCCAGGAAAGCCGTTTCCGAGAGGTTCATTTCCCGGGCCACGTTGCGCATCCACTCGTCGGGAGCCGGTTCCGGAAGCACGCAGACGGCCGCCGGATTTCCGCCAAATGCTTTGTTTGTAAACGCGTCCACTTGTACGATGCGAATTGCCATATCCGCCAGCGTACCGCACCTGAAACCTTTCCCCGCCACCGGTAGTCTAAACTATCGATGCTGTCTTGGCTGAGTGGGAGGGTTATTGTTGCCGTTGCCCTTATGGCGGCCGCCTGGGGAATTGGTGGAGTGCCGGATTCGTCCTTGCGCTCCTGGATACCTCCGGTCGGCGGGCCGCATGGCGCGGTTCGCATCCTGCGGTTCTACGCCACCACCGGAAGCCTCATGCGAGGCGACAAGGCGCAACTCTGCTACGGAGTAGCAAACGCCAAATCGGTTCGTATCTCCCCTTCTCTGGAACCTGTCCCGCCGGCCGCTAACCGGTGCCTGGACATCGTACCGGAGCGCACCACCCATTACACAATTCTGGCTGAAGGCTTCGACGGCAACGTGGTCACACGCGTCGTCACGCTAGTCGTGGAAACGGCTCCTCAGCCCCGCCGCACAAACCTGAACGTGGCAGTGGGGCTCCGGCTGCGATCTTCGTTCGGCGCTCGTCAAACGACAAGCTAAAGCAAAGCTAAAGCTAAAGCAAAGCTAAAGCTAAAGCATGTCCCACCAGGATCTGGGGTATTCCTTAGAGGCCCTTGCAGAATTCGCTAACCGGGACCGCTCCCTCACGGTCGCGGCTCGGTAACCGCTTTACGTTCAATACGCTCTTTCCGAGCCGCGCGCGTCAGCAAGCGGTTTCGGGAATTATGCAAGTTCCTACTTAGGTCGCCCTACTTTTTGACCCCTTCCAGCGACGCCGGCAAATCGCCGTGGGAGCTCCATTCTTCCCAGGAACCGTCGTACAGGCGCGCATCGTAACCCAGGTATCGCGCCACGAAATATATGACCGTGGCTTGCTGGCCGATGTGGCAGTAAGATACCACGCGGTCGCCCTGCTTGACGCCGGCATCGCGCAACATCGATGCCAACACTTCCGGCGATTTGAACCTGCCGTTGCCATCGAGCAGCGTGCTGAAGGTTAGATTCGTTGCGCCCGGGATGTGGCCCGCCCGCTTTCCGGTGGCCGTGCTGGCGCCGGTGTAGTATTCCGGATTGCGCGCGTCAATGATGTCGACACCGGGGTGATTCAGATTGGCGCGCACGTAGTCGAGATCGGCGATCACGTCGGACTGCGAGTGCGCCGTGAGATTGCCTGGCGTTACCGGCCGGACCTCGGCGGTCACTGGCCGGCCCTCGCTCTTCCACACACCCAGCCCGCCATTGAGGATCGACGTATTGCCGCCGAGTCCAATGGAATCCAGGGTGAGGAATGCCCGCGTAGTGCGGGAGGCCCACTTGTCGGTGCTGAAATACAGGACGATTCGCGAATCGTTGGTCACGCCGAGCTTGCTGAAGGTTGCCGCCAGATCCGCTGCCGCCGGCAGCTCTAGTGTCAGCTTGCCCGGTCCGGGCGGAGTCTGAATGGAGGCGAAATCCAGCTGGATGGCGCCGGGGATATGCTGCTCGGCGTATTCCTTGGGGTCGCCCAGCGCCAGCAGCACGAGATTCGAATCGCGCACGTGGCCGGCGAGCCAGCCGGTGGAAACCAGCAGGCTCTCTCGTGTTCCATGAGTGCCGCTGGCCAGAGCGGCGGCGCAGAAAAAGGCGAAGAGGATCAAGATTCGCATAGGTAATTTACTCCTGACGAAGCGCGTTGAGCGGGTCGATGCCGGTGACCTGCCGCGCGGGAATGTAACAGGCCACCGCCGCCACCGCCAGAAACACCACGGCGACCGCAAGGTAAGTGGGCGCGTCGGTGGGGCTGGTGGCATAGAGCAGCGTCGAGAGCAGGCGGGCGAGCGCGGCCGCGATCGCGACCCCGATTAACGTACCGCACAAAGCCAGCACCAACCCTTGCCGCACCACCATTCCGACGATAGAGCCATGCCGGGCCCCCAACGCCAGCCGAACGCCGAGTTCGTGCGTTCGCTGGCTGACGGCGAGCGCCATTACCGCGGCGATTCCGCTGGCGCTGATGAGCACCGCCAGCCCGGCGAAGAGACCGAGCAGGATGGTCATGAGGCGCGACGGCGTGAGAGAGTCGTATTCGAAACGCTCCAGCGTATTGACCTGATCGATGGCCAGGAGCGGGTCGACATCATGAACCGCGGCGCGAACGGCTTGCATTAATGCGTCCGGTTTAATAGCCGTTCGCACCACCAAGGAACTCGCGCCGCCGGCCTGATCGGCAGGCACATAGAGTTCGTCCAAAGTGGGATGCTGCAATCCGTACTCGCGGGTGTCTCCCACCACGCCTTGGATGGTAATCCAGTGTTGGCGGTCGAAGCTGATGCGCTTCCCGATGGGGTCTTCATTCGGCCAGCGGTGCCGCGCCATGGTCTCATTGATGAGGGCGACTACGGGAGCTTTTTCGTCGTCGCGAGGGGTAAAATAGCGGCCCTTCACCAATGGCTGGCGGACCGTTTGGAAATAGTTGGTATCCGCGACAGAGACGTCGACCGTGGGAAGCGGCGCGCCTTTCGAAGTTGGCTGGCCTTCGATTTCGAAATCCTGGCTGCCCGGGCCGGCGATGATTCCGCTGGGCGCGAAGGGCGGATTGGAAATCCACCCAACCGAGGCGATGCCGCCGATGGCGCCCACCTTGCGCGCAATAGTCTCGCGCAGACTACGCTGCGATGCGTTATCCATAGACCGGCTGAACCCCGCGTCGATGCGCATGGCAAGCAAGTGACTGGGGTCGAAACCGGGATTCTCCGCGCCGAGTTTCAGAAAGCTGCGGATCATCAGTCCGGCGCCGATGAGAAGCAGAAACGAGACCGCCACTTGCGCCACCACCAGCGATGCCCGCAGGAACTGCTTGCCGCGGCTCGCAGTGGCGCGCGAGCCGTGCAGCACCGAATAGCCGGCGTTTAATCGTGGAGCAAGAGCCGGCAAAAGGCCGAAGAGCAGGCCGGTGGCGACCGAGACGAGCAGCGTGAACAGGAGCACCGGGCCATCGATGCGCACCTCATACGCGCGTGGCGTGAACCGCGCTGCGAATCCCACCAGGATTTTCAGAGCGAGGGGAGCGATCGCCAGCCCGAGCACTCCGCCGGCCAGGGACAGCAATACGCTTTCGGTGAGTAATTGGCGCACCAGGCGCAGTTTGCCAGCGCCCAGCGCCGCGCGCACGGCCAATTCCCGTTCCAGTTTGAGAAGGCGGGCGAGCATCATATTGGCCACATTGGCGCAAGCCACCAGCAACACGAACGCGGAGACGGCCAGTAGCACCAGGAAGGTGGTTTGCGCCTGATGCGTGAGGTCGTACTGGAGAGGGTCGGTGGCGATTTGGAATCCCGCGCCGGCGGGATACGTCCCGGGATGCGCCGAACACATCTGCGCGCTCACCACGGAAAGATCGTTTTGCGCCTGCCCCACGGTCACTCCCGGTTTCAACCGGCCGAAGAGATGGGAAATCAGGCGGAACCCGCGGTTGGCGATGTTCCTCGGATTGGAGCGGAACGGACACTGCCACGTGGGCATGTAGACATCGCTCTCCACGGGATATTGCGGGATGGGCGGCAGCACGCCGATGACGGTGTGCGGCATATTATTCATCTGGAAAACCTTGCCCACAATATTGGGATCGCCGCCCTGGTGGCCCTGCCAATACTGATAGCTCAGCACCAGCACGGCGGCAGTGCGCTTATCGTCGCTCGGCAGGAATGTCCTCCCCAGCAGAGGTTTGACGCCAAGTACGTCGAAGAAGTTGACCGACACCACCGACGTCGTGACCCGCTCGGCGGTATCTTTTCCGAGCAGCAGGAAGGTCATGGCGTGGTGCTCCACCACGCCATCGAGCGTGTGGCTGTGCTCGGCGAAGTCGCTGACTTCGAGGGGGGAGAAGCCGATATCGTGCTGCTGCGATTGCTTGACGTTCTGATGCAGCACCACCAGTTGTCCGCCATCGCGATACGGTAGCGGGCGCAGAAACACGCCGTAGATCAGGCTGAAAATGGCGGTGTTGGCGCCGATCCCCAGCGCCAGAGTGAGGATGACGGCGGAGGCATAGCCGGGATTCTTGCGCAGCACGCGGAGACCGTAACGCACGTCCTGCGCCAGGATTTCGATGGTGCGGCCGAGGCGCGCTTCGCGGCAATCGTCCTTCAGCGGCTCGATGCCGCCGACGGCCAGCCGGGCATTCCGGCGCGCTTCCGCGGGCGCCATACCGCGCTGGATGTTGAGCTCCGTCTGCCGGTCCACGTGGTATTGCAGTTCGGCGTCCAGTTCGCGCTCCACCTCGGAACGCCGGAAAAGGAAGCGAAGAATCGAATTCCAATTCGCCATGAATGTCTCCTAAGCCTCGCCCACAATCCGGCCGACAGCGGCGGAAAGCCGCAGCCAGTTGTCCTTCTCTTCCACCAGCTGCTTGCGTCCGCGGCGCGTGAGCTCGTAATATTTCGCCTGGCGATTGTTCTCCGACGTCTTCCACGAGGAGGCAATCCAGCCTTGCTCTTCCAGCCGGTGCAGCGCCGGATACAGCGAGCCTTGGTTCACTTGCAGGACGCTTTCGGAAACCTGCTGGATGCGTTGGGAAATGCCCCATCCATGCATGGGCTCGAGATCGAGCGTCTTGAGAATCAGCAGATCGAGAGTTCCCTGCAGAAGATCGCTTTTGGGTTTGGGCACCGCTCCTCCAGATATTCTACAGGAGACCACGGACTTCTGTAGAATGTCAAGGGTAACGGCGAAAGCGGCGGAAAGATTTCAGGTGGAATCGCTCGTTTGGACAAGGTGAATGAAGAGCGACTTGCAAAATCGTGGGGTATGCTTTATTAGCTTGCCCCGCCGGGCGACAGCCTGGCCAGTTGGTCAACCGAGGTGGACTTACACCGTCTGACTCTGCCCCGGCTTATACGGGAAAACCGGCGACGGAGGCCGCTCGCCCAAGCCGCACTCGGCGTGCACCGCGCGGACGGCGTTCTCCAGCCCGCCGCGCCGCACCACCACCGCAATGGTCAATTCGCTCGACCCCTGCGCGATGGCGATCACGTTCACGTGCGCGCGCGAAATCGCCGTGAAGATTCGGCCCGCCAGGCCCGGATGGCCCTGCATGCCTTCGCCGACAGCCGCCAGCAGACCGACGTCTTGGTCCACATGGATGGGCTTCAGATAGTGGTGCGCCAGCTCCAGCACCAGCGCCGATTCCAGCGCCTCCAGCGTTCTTGACAATTCCTCTTCGCGCACCAGGAAACAGAAATTCTGCCGATAGCTGGAACTGGAGAGCAACAGCACCTCGACGTTGGCTCGCGCCACGGCATCGAGCGCGCGCGCCATCACATGCACGCCGTTGAGTTCGGGGCTCGCCGGCTCGAGCGCCACCAGCGCCACTTTCGGCATGGACGCCACGGCCCGCGCGCCGCCGGGGAGCGACGGCACAGCCGGCACGATTCTGGTCCCGGGCTTTTCGGTGGCGAAGCTGTTCTTGCTCCACACCGGAATGTTCTTGTCCACCAGCGGCGCCAGCGTCCGGGGGTGCAGTACCTTCGCGCCGTTGTATGCCAACTCGGCCGCTTCGGCGTAGGTGATAGCGTCGAGCACCTGGGCGTCCGGCACCAGCCGCGGGTCGGCGCTCAAAATGCCGTCCACGTCGGTCCAGATCCACAGTTCGGCGGCGTCCAGCGCGGCCGCCAGAATCGACGCCGAAAAATCGGATCCGCCGCGGCCCAGCGTGGTCGGACGGCCATCGGCAGTGGCTCCGTTGAAACCGGTGACGATGGGCAGCGTTCCCTTTTCGAGCAATGGAAGCAGACGCGCGCGCGCCTTCACGCCGGTGGGTTCCATCAGTGGCGAGGCGTTGCCGAACATGGCATCGGTCACCACTACATCGCGGGCATTTACGGACTCGGCCGGTGTACCGGTCGCCGTCAAATATTCGGAAAACAGAGTCGCCGAGAGCCACTCGCCCGTCACCACGGCTTCATCCACCGAGCGCGGCGGACGATCGCCGAGCATGGCCATGCCATTCACGATGCGCTCGAATTCGCCGATCAGCTCTGCCAGTCTGGCCGTCACTCTGGTCTGGCATTCGGGCGGCAGGAGGTCGCGGCAGGTCTCTTCGTGCCGGCTGCGGAGGTTGGCCAGATTGGCATCCACGGCGGGGCGGTTTCCGGCTTCGGCATAGCGCATGGAGTCGAGCAGCAGGTCGGTGATCTTCGACATGGCGGAGACCACCACCACTACGGGACGCTTGGCTTGCTCCTGCTGCACGATGCGCGCGGCCACGCGCATGCGTTCGGCCGAGCCCATGCTGGTTCCGCCGAATTTCATGACGAGCAGATTGGTGAGCTCACTCATGGCTGTGGTACTCCCTTCCGTTGGTGACACGGGCGCGCACCATCTTCAGAATGGCCTCGGCCACTTCATCTTCGCTCAGCAGTGTGGAATCCAGATAGACTGCGTCCGGCGCCTGCGCCAGGGGGGCGTCGGCGCGCGTGCTGTCGCGCTCATCGCGTTCTCTCATTTGTGCCGTGAGAGCGCTCATCGAAACTTCCACGCCCTTGGCGCGCGATTCCAGCAGCCGCCGGCGGACCCGCTCCTCAAGCGTCGCGTCCAGGAAGACTTTGACGTCCGCATTGGGGAAGACTACCGTGCCGATATCGCGTCCCTCCATCACCACGCTGACCTTTTTCCCGATCTCGCGCTGCTTGGCGACCATGGCCCGCCGCACGCCTGGGATCACGGCGATTCGCGATGCTCCGTTGGTGACTTCGGGTGTCCGGATGGCCGCAGTCACGTCCTCATTGTTGAGCTGAATGCGTCCCGGCGCGAGCTCGATTTCGGACGCCAGTGCGAGTTGCTCCATGCGATGGCGATCGTCGAAATCGACGCCTTGCCGAACGGCCCATAAGGCGACGGCGCGGTACATCGCTCCCGTGTCGATATAAGTGAAGCCCAGCCGGTCGGCGAGACGTTTGGCGATGGTGCTCTTGCCCGCGCCCGCCGGGCCGTCGATAGCAACTACGACGCGTTTCGGTTTGATTTCGGCCAAGACTTAGAATAACAAGTGGGATGACTCCGCACGAGTTCGACCGGCTGGTGTCCGAGGCTTACGCCCGCATCCCCGCGCGGTTCCGAAAGCGTCTGAAGAACGTCGCGCTGATAGTGGAGCCCGAACCGGGACCCGGGCAACTGGCGCGCGGCCGGGTGCCGCGGGGGAGCACTCTGCTGGGACTCTATGAGGGCCGTCCGCTCACTCAGCGGAGCGTGTTCGAGCCATTCGCGATGCCCGATAAGATTACGATTTTCCAGGGTCCGCACGAGCGGCTGGCGCGGAGTCCCGAAGATCTGCCGCGATTGGTGGCGGACACGGTATGGCACGAAGTGGCGCACTACTTCGGCATGGACGAATTACAGGTGCGGGCAGCGGAGAAGAAGCGGCAGGTAAGGCGCTAATCGAGGAGAACTTGTTTCCATTCCACCTTGGGCCGTTGGAAATTGATCAGGAGGGGCGGTGTGAAGGCCGGATGCCTTCAAATAGTTGATGCACTGCGCCAGATGCTCGCTGGCAAAGCGATCCACGCACTTGAGTTCCACGATGAGTTTGCCTTCGACTACGAGGTCGGCGAGGTATTCACCGATGCATTTTCCTTTGTAGCAAACTGGAAAGCAGACCTGAGCTTCCGCATTAAAGCCCCGTAGAACCAGCTCGCGAACTAGAGCGCGTTCATAAACTTTTTCGAGGAAACCAGCACCCAGCACCTTGGAAACCTCGAACGCTGAACCGATTACGGCTTCTGTTAGTTTTTTATCCGTGTCCATCCGTGGCCAATAATTCTTGTTTGCGCCAACCGCTAAACCTCTAAAGAACAGAATTGGCCACGGATGCACACGGATAAAGACCTCGCGCCACCTGTTAGACTCAGCTTTCAAGAGAGGTACCAGCCATTCCCGAATCTGCGCAACTTTTCATGACGGGACTCATCGCGCGAGCCCGCAAACTGAAAAAAACCATTGTCTTCCCCGAAGGAAACGATCCTCGCGTGCTCCAGGCCGCTGCGCGGCTGGCAGCCGAAGGCGTGGTCAAACCGATACTCCTCGGCGCCGCGCCTGCCACCCCGATCGAGGGTGTCACGTTCGTGGACCCGGCCCGCTCGACCGCAACCGAGAAATACGCGGCGCTCTACTATGAACGGCGGCGAACCAAAGGCGTCACTCAGGTCGAGGCCGGTGAAATTGCGCGGCGCCCGCTCTACTTCGCATCGCTCATGGTGGGCGCGGGCGACGCCGATGGCAGCGTGGGCGGAGCAGTCAATAGCACCGCCGAGACCGTTCGCGCCGCATTGCACTGCGTGGGTCCCAACCCCAAGGTGCGCCTGGTATCGAGCGTCTTCATCATGGCGCTCGCCGACCAGTCTCTGGGGCACAATGGCCTGATGGCGTTCGCGGATTGCGCCGTGGTGATCGATCCCGACCCTGGCCAGCTTGCCGATATCGCCATCGCTACGGCGGAGAGCACGCGCGTGCTCATGGGCGCCGAGCCGGCCGTCGCGCTGCTGAGCTTTTCCACCAAAGGCAGCGGCAAACACGAACAGGTGGACAAAGTGGTGGAAGCGCTGAAGATCGTGCAGGCGCGCGCGCCGGAGCTGAATGTCGACGGCGAATTGCAGGCCGACGCGGCGGTTTCCGCGGTTGTGGGCAAATCGAAAGCACCGGGCTCGAAAGTAGCGGGACGGGCCAACACGCTGGTGTTTCCGAATCTCGCCGCGGGCAATATCGGCTACAAGCTGGTGGAACGTCTAGGCGGCGCCATGGCGATCGGACCGTTCCTGCAGGGTTTGGCGAAGCCGGCGAACGATCTGTCCCGCGGCTGCTCGGCGGAAGACATCTTTAACGTGGCAGTGGTCACGGCGTTACAATCGGACCGGACCTAATGCCATGCTCCCGTTCCCGCTGGTTTATTCCGAGCGGTACGACCTGAACTTGGGCGAGCACGTCTTTCCCGCCCAGAAATACCGCTGGATGCGCGACCGCTTCCTGCGAACGCGCTTCGCCACTGCCGAGGATTTCGTAGAGCCCGCGCCGGCGACGGACGAGGACATCCTGCGGGTGCACACGCCCGAATGGGTGTCGGGGCTGCGCAACGGAACGCTCGGCTACCATGACATTCTGCGGCTAGAAATTCCCTACTCAAGGCAAATGATGGAAGCGTTCTGGCTGGCGGCCGGGGGCACGATACTGGCTGCGCGGCACGCCCTCGCGCGCGGCATCGGCTTCAACGTGGGCGGTGGATTCCACCACGCGTTCCCCGGTCACGGCGAGGGCTTCTGCGCGGTCAACGACATCGCCGTCGCCATCCGAACCTTGCAGAACGAGAAAGCCATCCTGAAGGCGATGGTGGTGGATTGCGATGTGCACCACGGAAACGGCACGGCGGCCGTGTTCGCCGGCGATCTTTCGGTATTCACGCTTTCCATCCACCAGTTCAACAATTACCCCAGCGAGAAGCCGCCATCGAGCCTCGATATCCATCTGGCGGATGGCATTGGCGACGCCGAGTATCTGCATCGCCTGGCCAACGGCTATCGCTCGGCGCTCAGCATGTTCAAGCCGGACCTGTTGATTTACGTGGCGGGGGCAGACCCATATATGGAGGACCAGCTCGGAGGCCTCTCACTGACCTTCGACGGCCTGAAGGAGCGTGACCGGCTGGTCATCTGGACGGCGCTGACCCATCGAACTCCCGTGGCCATCGTGCTGGCCGGCGGATATGCCCAAAGCGTGGAAGATACGGTGACGATCCACGCCAATACCGCCGAGGTCGCGAAGGACGTGCTGGCAAAGGTGGGATGGCCCGTTGCTTGACCCGGTGGCCGCGTACGATCGCATGGCGCAATCGTTCGCACGATTGTCGGAAGAGCGGCGGGCGTACCTGGAGGCAATCGAAAGGCTGATCGTTTCCGCCATTCCGCGCGGCAGCAAGTCGCTGCTGGATATCGGAGCGGGCGACGGTACGCGCGCTTTGCGGATCGCGCGGGCTGCCGCGTTAAAGGGCGTCGTGCTGCTGGAGCCGAGCGATGCGATGCGGCGCAATTGGCCTGCGGGCGCGACGGCCTGGCCGGTCCGCGCCGAAGATCTGCATGCGCAGGAGGGGCAATTCGATGTGGTCACCTGCCTGTGGAACGTGCTCGGGCACATCTTTCCCGCAAGCGCCCGCGTGGAAGTGGTCCGGCAATGCGCCCGCCTGCTCGCTCCCGGCGGACGGATCTTCATCGACGTGAGCCATCGCCATAACGCGCGCCATTACGGACTGCTGCCGACGGCCGGGCGATTCCTGCGGGGCGCCAGTCACGACGTGGTGGTTACCTGGAAGCCTGAGGGTATCGGCACCGCGGGCCATGTGTTCACCGCGAGGGAGTTTGCGGAATTGTGCCGCGCCGCGGGAGTCGAGATCGAGCGCAGGTTCGTCGTGGATTACGATACCGGCGCGTTACGGCGTTGGAGTTTCCAGGGGAATCTGCTCTACGTTTTGCGGCG
>Ga0182030_10023721_pt1 | contig 11319 bp, 9 predicted proteins | sample 812S3MmetaG_FD_121299 | JGI IMG/M metagenome (GOLD analysis project Ga0182030, IMG submission 121299) | Permafrost microbial communities from Stordalen Mire, Sweden - 812S3M metaG (Illumina Assembly) | ecosystem: Environmental > Terrestrial > Soil > Wetlands > Permafrost | place: Sweden...
CCATGCACCCGCTTCTGGAATCGTCGCGCCGGCTGGTGGCGTACTTACTCGCCTGGATCCCGTTGCTGGCCCTGCTGGTGTACGTCATGTGGGCATCCGGCGGTATGACTTGGATGGACGCCGCGGTCGTGCTGGCGCCGTCATGCCTGGTGTACGCATTCGCGTGCCTCTCGCCCTGGTACATCTGCGGAACTCTGCCGTTCGATTCGGAGCGCTGGCAAAATCTGGCGATGACTTTCGGGATGGCATCGACCGCGTGCAGCCTGGTGCTGGTGGGGGGCGCGTGGCTCACCGCATCGGCGGTCGCGCAGTCCGGGAGGATGGCCGGGCTCGAGCAACGGCTCCATGGTCACTTGGCGCTGCTGTTCGGCATGGGCGTGCTGCTCTATCTGCTGTCGGCCGGGCTGCACTACGCGGCGCTGGCGGTGGAGACTTCGCATGAGGCGGTGCGGCAGGCGGAAGAGGCCCGCACGCTTGCTCGGGAGGCTGAACTGCAGTCGTTGCGCAATCAGCTCAATCCGCATTTTCTCTTTAACAGCCTGCATTCCATCTCCGCGCTGGCCACTCAGGATGGCGCACGGGCGCGCGAAATGTGCATCCGGCTGGCCGATTTTCTGCGCAGCAGCCTGGGATTGGGCAGCCGGGAAAACATTCCATTGCGCGAGGAACTGGCGCTGGCCCGCAGCTACCTGGAGGTGGAGCAGGTGCGCTTCGGCGCGCGATTACAGGTGGTGGAAGAGGTCGCCGCCACCTGCCAGGAGTGCTCGATTCCCGCTCTGTTGTTGCAACCGCTGGTGGAGAACGCCGTCAAGCACGGCGTGGCCGGCATGCTGGAAGGCGGCGCGATCCGGCTGGCCGTCGAGCAAAGCGGCGGCGCGGTGTCGATCACGGTGGAAAATGGCTTCGATCCCGAAATGCCGATGCCGCGCAAGCTGGGAATGGGGTTGTCCCACGTGCGCCGCCGGCTGGAGGTGCGCTACGGGGAGTCGGCCAGCTTCGATGCCGGTGTTTATGGTTCGGTCTATCGCGTCGTGCTGCGATTCCCCTGCGAATCGCCCATTGCTTCCAGCAGCCTGGCGTAGCCCGACCGGCTTACGGGTAGCCGCGCGCCATCGGAGAGAATCGCCAGGCGGCTTTCCTTGCCGTACGGTTCGATCCGCGCCACCCGTTCCAGATTCACGATCGCGGAGCGGTGGATGCGCACGAAGCGGCCCGGGTCGAGCAGCGATTCCAGGCTGGCGATGGGCTGCTGTTTCAGATAACTCTTGCCGCCGCTGTGCAGCGCCACGTAGTCGTCCTGCGCCTCCACGTAGTCGAGCTTGTCGATGGGGATCACGTGCACGCGCGGACCGTCTTTCACCACTATGCGCTGTGGGCGCTCCTCCGGTGCTCGCGCTGCCGCCCCCAGATCCACCCGCGGATTTTGCTCGCCCAGCCGCAAACGGGCACGTTCCAGGGCTTTTTCGAAGCGCTCCCGGCTGAACGGCTTCAACAGGTAGTCCACCGCGTGGGCGTCGAAGGCCCTCATGGCGTACTGGTCGTAGGCCGTGACAAATATGACAACCGGTCCGGGATCGATGAGTTCCAGCACCTCAAAACCGTCCAGTTTGGGCATCTGGACGTCGAGGAAAAGCAGATCGGGGCCGGTTTCGCCAATGGCTTTTACCGCTTCGAAACCGTTAGGACACTCCGCCACGACCTCGATGTCAGCGTGTAAACCCAACATTTCCTTGAGGAAACCGCGCGCCAGCTCTTCGTCGTCCACGATTATCGCACGCAGGGTCTTATCCATCGGTCCTATCCATCGGTCCCATCCGTCGGTCCTATCCGGGGTCATTTTCCACTGTATCCCCGGCGGTGTAATTTCGTATACCCGCTCGGTTGGATTTTGTGGCATGATAAATAAAACTTAATTAACATCGTCCACTAGCGCGGAAGCAAGTGGCGGAAGAGGCGTATTTGATGGGCTATCAAGCCGAAACGCCGTTTGACAGCATTGAGGGGTCGCACGAGTACGTGGCCCTGCTGGCCGAGGCCCTGGATGAGGCCCGGCGTGACGTCGAATCCGAAGTTGCCGCCGCGGATCGCGACGGTGCGGAACGCCGTAAGCAAGCGCTCCTCCTGGTTTCCTACAATCTCGCCAAGCTCAACCTGCACATCACTACCAGCCGGCGCATCCTCAACGACTTGAGGAGTCTGCGACGGTTGTTACTAGCCGAACGGACTCCCCAGACCGAGGAAGAAGTCCAGGTTCTGGCCAACGGCGGAGGCTACTAGGACCGAGCTCTAGAAAATCTCGCCGATGCCAGTCGGCAGGTAGCCACCCGCCGAGCGTGTATATTTGTCTTTCACGATTTTCCTTCCCTTTCCGGACTATTCCTCCGTTCCGCCGATTCTGTTGTGTAATCCGTCGAAAACCCGCACCAGATGGCGGTTTTCGCAACGCTCCCCCTTGACAGAATTTAGTTCTGAGGCGTACTATGCAAGAGTTGTCACGTTAAGTGAGTGGCAACACTTGACAGCGGTGGTTTGTGGGGGACCCCGTATGACTTTTCAGATTGGCGACAAGGTGGTTTATCCCAACCAGGGAGTGGGAACCATCGAGAATATCAGCACACGATCCTTTGGATCGGCGTTCGAGAGATTCTACCTGCTGCGCTTCGGTTGTAACAGTATGACCGTGCTGGTACCTTTCTCGAACGCTGCCAACATAGGCCTGCGTCGTGTAACCAAGGACCGGGAAATCTCCCGCGTCCTTTCCTACCTTTCAAATGGACTTTGCATCTGCAGTTCCGACTGGAAAGTCCGTTTCAAAGAGAACACCGTGAAAATGCAAAGTGGCGATCTGTCGCGGGCGGCCGAGGTTTTCAAGACTCTGGTGCAGCTCCATGTAGACAAACCGCTTTCATTCCGCGAGAAGAAGATGTTGGAGCGCGCCCGGCACATGCTGGTGTCGGAAATCTCGATTTCGCGCGGAATTCCCGAAATTTCGGCGATGAGCGTCTTGCAGCGCGCACTGGGTAAGGCGGGATTGGTGCTGCCGGCGAACTCATAGATTGGGATCCCGAACGTTCGCGCTCCTGGACTTCGCGCTCCCGGAGAGGTAGTGAAGCCACCAGTGTTCCTGGCCGGGGGCGTCGAAGGTCTGGCGCCACTCGCGTCGCAGTTCGGTGGCTTTCGCCGCTGCCCGGCGCCGCAAGAAGGTTTGCACGCGCGTCCGCGCGGTCGACGCTGGGACCAGTCCTTCGATGAGGCGCTCGGCTGCGGCGCAATCGTTGACTTCGCCCAGCACCTGTTGCAATCGCTGGAGAGTGGCGATGCGGAGCTCGAGCCCTCTTCCGTAGCACGGGCGGAACAGCTCCAGGGTGTAGCGCACGCGTTTGGTAGCCAAGCGCACGGCATGCAATTCCGCCGGTGCCGGATTGGTGGCCAATAGCTCGCGCACTTGCGTGAAGTAGTCGTGCATCATCGCCGGCAGCTTGCGGCGGGCATTCAGAGAGGCGTCTACGCGCTGATTCCAGACGATTTGGCCAGCCTTGATCATGGTCTACAGCTCCAGCCGGCTACGCCACCCGCTTGGGAAATCGCGATTCTTCCAGCGGCGGACTTCCAGGAGCAGGTCGCGCCCCGTCTTCCGGCGCTGGGCCGCGAGTTGTGCAACTATAGCGCTGCGCCGTGCGACACCGGCGCGGACCACCAGTTCGATGGCGATATCGCAATCGCGCACCGCCCCGGCTGCGGCCATCAGCCGCGCAATGCGCCGGCGGATCTTCTTCTCCGACCGGTCCGGATAAAACGCCGCGAACAGACCCAGGCAGCGGCTCAACCGGCGCAGGGCCACTCGCACGTCGTGAATCGAATCGGCATCGCCTGCCCGCGCGGCGCGGCTCAACGCCACTCCCAGGCGTCCCAGCAGTAAAGCGGTCTGTTGGCGGGCATACTCAAGCATTAGTCACGCTCCTTTGGGGCACGGGTCGGAGAAGCGACCAGCCGATACTGAGCCGCGACCATAGGGAGCGGTCTGCCGACATGCGTCGCGATTGCCGCTGCCTCGCGCATTAATCACGCTCCCTTTCCACCGAGATGGGACGATTATAGACCTGGAGGAATGCCTCTCCGGCGCGTTCCGCACCCCATTGTTCCAGGTCGATGTCGTGGCTGCTGGCCACTTCCAGCACCACGCGGTTATCGCGCAGGCGGCATTCGATTCCGCGAATTCGCTGCTCCCGGCTGCGATTGAGATTGTCGGCCAGCCGGAGCAGGGGGATCAGGAACATCAACAGGCGACGGTCGTCCGCCGGCAGCGCCTGGTATTGGCCGTGGATCGGGCTGGGCAAACTCTTGCGATGGTAGCGGCACAGGCACGCCACCAGCATGCGCTCGCGCTGCGTGAAACCGGCCATGTCGGAGTTGGACACTACATAGTAGGAGTGTTTGTGGTGGCCGGAATCGCTGACGTAGTGGCCCACATCGATGAGATAGGCGGCGGCCTCCAGCAGTTTGCCGGCCGCCGGCGGCAGGTTGTGCAGGGGCTGAAGCGCGCTGAAAAGTAGGTGCGCGATGCCGGCCACTTTACGGGCGTGCTCGCGCAAGACACCGTAACGGTGGCCCAAGTCTTCCACCTCGCGGCGCTGATCGCGGCTGAGTCGCGAGAGTTCGGCTCCCACGTTGCGGTTGGCGAGGTCGGCGATGATGCCGTCGCGCACGCCGGCGCGGCAGTAGAAGACCGAGGAAAGCTGAAACTCGCGCAGGAATCCGAGCAGCACGGCCACTCCCGGAACGATGATTTCAGCGCGCCGCGGCCCGATTCCAGTGATGCGCCGCCGGCCAGCGAGGTTCAAGCCGGCCAACCGGCGATAGAGCTTGCCGACTTCCGTGGTGGGGGTGCGCAGACGGTCGATTTCCTGCCGCCGTGAGCCGGGAATGCGCGCCACGGCGTGAGCCACTGCGGCCGCCGTCGCCGAAGTGGCGATGGCGCGGTCCCACCCGCCATGTCCCAGGCGGCGTACCGGTGTGTCCAGCTTGGCCTCGATGTATTCGCGCATTTGGTGAAGCTGGAGTTCGGTGGGCGGGTCGTCTTTCAGAAAGATTTCGCGCAGCCGGACAGCGCCCAGGGGCTTGGAAAAGGAGTCCTGCAGCACGCCGTCTTCGGCGCCGATGATTTCCGCGCTGCCCCCGCCGATATCGATCACCAGCGTGCTCTTGCCAGCCTGCGGCCAGATGCTCTCCACACCCAGGTAGATGAGCCGCGCTTCCTCGCGGCCCGATATGATTTCCACCGGCGTGCCGGCCGCTTCCGAAGCGCGCGCCAGGAATTCGTGGGGATTGCGCGTGTCGCGGATGGCGCTGGTGGCGACGGCGCGCACCCCGACGACATCGAGCTTACGGTAGAGAGCAGCCATACGCGCCAGCACCGTGCAGGCGGCGCGCGCCGCGTCTTCGCTCACCGTACCGGTGCGAAAGACGCTCTCGCCCAAGCGGGTGACTTCGCGCTCCGATGCCAGCACCCGCGCCGGCTGTCCGGAGACCACCTCGGCCGCTTCCATGCGGATCGAGTTGCTGCCGATATCGATGGCTGCGTAACGGGGCATTGCTTTTATGATAGCTGCCAGCCGTGGGCTGGCAGCTATCGGCTCTTGGCTGTTGGCGGTTAGCTGTTAGCTGAATCTGCCGGCTACCGGGGCAACGACTGGCCTCCTGCGGCCCGCGAAGCGGTTGCACCGGAGCCCGAGCGTCCGAGGAGACAGCCAAAAGCCAACGGCCAACAGCCAAAAGCCTTCGTCTTGGGCTACCAGCTCTCGGCGTTTGGCCGTTAGCGATTGGCTGTTAGCTGAATCCGCCTACCGGCGCGACGACTGGCCTCCAGCGAGCCGCGAAGCGGTTGCACCGGAGCCCGAGCGTCCGAGGAGACAGCCAAAAGCCAACGGCCAACAGCCAAAAGCCTTCCTCTTGGGCTACCAGCTCTCGGCGTTTGGCCGTTAGCGATTGGCTGTTAGCTGAATCCGCCTACCGGCGCGACGACTGGCCTCCAGCGAGCCGCGAAGCGGTTGCACCGGAGCTCCCGAGCGCCCGAGGAGACAGCCAAGAGCCAACGGCCAACAGCTAAGAGCTTTCCTCTTGCGGCAGCTGAAAGCCGATAGCTGACAGCCGAGAGCCTTTGGCTTGCTAGAATAGTCCCGTGCTGCAGAAATCGCCTCAGGAGGAATACTCTCGGGCGGATATCCGCCGGCAGTTCGGCGTCACCGAGCGGCAGCTTCGTAATTGGGAGGAGCGCCAACTCATCGCCGCCTCCGAAACGTACACCTTTTCCGACCTGATCGCGCTCCAGACCATCGTCAAACTGCGCGAGCAGAGGATCCCGGTGCGGCGGATCGGGCTGGCGATTCAATCGCTGCGCAGCAAGCTCGATTGGATCAAGGAGCCGCTTTCCGAACTACGCATTGTTTCCGACGGCCGCAATATCAATGTCCATCTATCCGGCCAAAAGATGGAGGCCATCAGCGGCCAGATTCTGCTCGATTTCGAGGCTTCCACTCTCGGCGGCGTGCGCAGTTTTCCAGACCGGAAGAGCACCGCGAACCGCCTGCGCGAATCGGAGATCTGGTTTCAGAAAGGGCTGGACCTGGAAGAGACCGGAGCGCCGATTGAAGAGGCCATCGCCGCGTACCGGAAGGTGCTGGAGTTCAATCCTGCCGCGGCGGGCGCACTGGTGAACCTGGGGACGATCTTCTATCGCCAGCGGAAATTCGCCGAAGCCGAAAAGTATTATGTGGATGCCATCGCGGCCGACCCGGAATACGCGCTGGCGCAATTCAACCTCGGCAATCTCTTCGACGAGCAGGGACGCGTCGCCGAAGCACTGGTGCATTACCGCCAGGCGCTCACCCTGAATGCCAATTATGCCGACGCGCATTTCAATCTGGCACTTCTGAGCGAGCGGACCGGGGACGCGATGAAGGCCGTGCATCACTGGAAGGCCTATCTCAAGCTGGACAGCGCGGGCCAGTGGGCGGAGATCGCGCGCAAGCAACTGGAGCGGCTGCGGCAAGCGGTGATCCGGTAGCCGATGTACCAAATACATCATGGGGCGGACCCAACTTTATCTTGACGATAATCTCTGGAATGTCCTCCACACGCGAGCTCGGACTGGAAAGACCACCATTTCGGAACTCGTGCTGGAAGCCGTCGCGAGCGCTATCTCGGCAGCCAGGAAGAGCGAAGGGAAGCTATGCGCGCGTTCGTCGGGATTCGGAAAACGGAACCCGCCGCCCCCGCCGCGGTGGAGTACATCCGAAATCTCCGCCGTAGTGACCGATTGGAACGGCTGCACAAATGACGATGGTTCTCGTCGACTCCGGGATTTCTCACGAGGCCGGAACGCGGATGTCATTGCCGGATGGATCGAATCGAGCAGCTCCGACGCGGACATCTTATATTCGCCCGTCAGCGTAGCTGAATTATGGGCGGGAGCGCGGCCCTCCGAGTACGACGCCCTCGAGAACCTCTTCAGCTCCCTAGCGTGTGCGCCGATCAACTCGGAAGCCGGACGTCACGCGGGTAACTACCTACGCCAGTTCAGGCGTAGCCACGCGGTAGAAATCGCGGACGCGTTTGATTGCCGCTAGTGTACTGCGTCGGAAATCCTGACAATCGTGGGGCAGACTTCAGTCTGCGGAGGGCTTGAGCCCTCCCTCCCGCGCACGGTGTGAAAGCTGCGACAGGCGGAGGGAAGTCCGCCGCAGGCTGAAGCCGGCTGAAGCCTGCCCCACGGTGAGGTTCCAGCCAATTCGGATAATCGGCATTCTGCATGACGCACTACACTAGCGCGGTAGCCCACGGTGCCCAACTGTGGACGCGCAACCGCAAGCACCACCCGATGAAAGACCTCTCTTTCTTCGCTTGACTCGTTCCTTCCAGTACTGTCCTCTGCCTGGTGTGCGAAACTCGTGTGAAGTCCATGTGTTTGTGCGAATAGGCACGATGAGGTGCCACCGGCGGGGGTGTTCACCGGCTGGCTGGGTTAAAATGCTTTGGAGTTTAAAGGACAGGTACGGAAAATGAATCGACGATCTCTCGCTCTCCTGCTCATGCTGCCGGCGCTGCCCGCTCTTGCGCAAACCACCATTGGAGGTGGAACCTGTAACTCCGCCACATTGAACGGTACTTATGAACTGATCCTGAACGGACGGCAACTCACCTCCACGGGAGCGGTTACCGGTATCTATCAGGGCGTGGGCACCGCCGCGTTCGATGGACTGAGCAAGGTCACTATCAGCTTGACCACGAATACCGTCACCACGACGCAGTCCTTCGGAACGGCTGTCACTTATTCGGGGTCGTATAGCATGCAGACCAACTGCGTGGGAACGATCGGCATCACTACTGGAGACACCGCCACTTTCACGCTGGAGGCTTACAATCAGCCGGGATCCGCGACCACAGCCACCGGATTCGCAGTAGTCGGCTCTGACTCCGCGTACGCCTTCAACGGAACCGGCACGGCTCAACCGGCAACCTGCCCAACCACCATCACTGGCGCGCACGAGTTCAACGCCACCGGAAGCGCCCTCTCCGGTGCGTCACCAATCAGCACTCTCGACATCGCCGGCATTCTGCAATTCGACGGCGCCGGCAACGTAACTGCCAACTGGAACCAGGCCTCCAACCTCACCGCTACTCAAGTCAAAGCTACGGGTACCTATACCGTGGGCACCTCGTGTCTCGCGTCCGCCACTCTCACCGACACCTCGAATAACAAGTACACCTTTAACCTGAGCTTCACCTCCGCCTCGCCGGCTTTCGGTCTGGCGGCGACGTCGTCGACAGCGCTATTCGACGGATCGGGCGCGGCGATGCAGCCAACCGCGGTGACTGCCTGCTCTGCGTCGATGCTGAACGGTAGCTATTATCTGACCCTCGCCGGCCGGTTGACCTCGTCAGGAGTCGCCACCAAGATTCTCGCGTCGGACGGCCTAGCCACGTTCGATGGCGCCAGCCATGTCACTTTCAGCTTGACTGCCAACACTGTGAACGGCAGCCAGGTATTCGGCGCTCCCTTGACTTATTCCGGGACGTATACTCTGCCATCCACTTGCCAGGGTTCGATCAGCATCACGACCGGGGATACCGCTAGTCTCTCCATTGTGGCTTATAACTTCAACACGACTACCATGCAGGCGAAATCCTTCGCGCTGGTCGGCACGGATGCCAACTATGCCTATAACGGAAGCGGCAGCGTCCAACCGGCCGCTTGCGCGGTTAGCACACTCTCCGGTACATGGCCTTTCAGCGGCGCTGGCAACTCGCTTTCCGGGACCACGAACACCGGGCTTGCGGATCTCGCCGGCGTGGTGCAGTTCGATGGGCAAGGCAACGCGACGGCCTCCTGGACGCAGGTTTCCAACACCGCTACCACTAACTTTTCCGCCACCGGTACTTATACGGTGTCCTCAGGTTGCCTGGGCACGATCAGCTTGACGGACACCGCTAGCAACAACTATGCCGGGGACATTTCGGTCTTCGGAGTGGACTCCAATAATTATCCGAACGACTTCGAATTGATCCTGACCACCCCGCAGTTGGTCTTCACCGGCGCCGGGCGCGCGGCCTTCGTCAATCCCGGCGAGGCGGTGGATAACAACGCCGCTTTCGGGGCCGGCGCGACGCCCGCCGGGAGCGTATTTACGATCTTCGGATCGTCCCTCGCCACCAAGCTTAGCCAAGCGACTAACGTCCCCCTGCCCACGACTCTGCTGAATACCACGGTGTCGGTCAACGGAGAACTGGCGCCGCTATTCTATGTTTCCGCGGAGCAGATTGCCGCGCAAATGCCGGAGGATATCAAGCCCGGGCTCGCCACGGTGATCGTGAAGAACGGTTCTTCCACCGCCAATGCCGTGGCGGTGATCGTCCCGGCCGCGACGCCGGAGATCTATGTGTACGGGAATAATCTCGCGGTGGCGACCTTTACGGACTACAGTGTGGTTACCTCCTCGAAGCCGGCCCATGTGGGAGACACGGTGGTGCTATGGTTCACCGGCGGCGGTCCGGTAAACGCCGCGGGTAAACTGACCACGGGAGCGGCGGCGCCCGGCGGGCTCTCGCCGGTAACCGGGGCGTATACCATTACGGTCGGGGGTGTCCAGGCCACCAACATCAGTTATGTCGGGTTGACGCCGAGCTCCATCGGCCTCTATCAGGCAAGCTTCCAGGTACCCAGCGGAGTGCCTACAGGGAGCCAGAAAGTGGTGCTGACGATATCGGGACAGGCATCGAATGCGCCCGTGATGACGATCAAGTAAGCGCGGGCGGGGCCCGCGATCCCGCTCCGCGGGATGGAAGTCAGAAGTCAGGAGTCAGATGTCGGAACGAAAACCCGGCGCCGCGGCAGTTGACGCGTCCTGCCGTTCCCGCGCGGGGCCGCTTCCGGCCTGTGACTCCCCTGTCGACGTGGCGCAGGCACTCCTGCCTGCCGGTGCCGACACTCTTGTCGGCGCGGGCCAGCTCCGCTCGCCCACGCACGGAGGGCGATCACTCGAGAAGGACGGGCGAACTCCGCTCGCCGTGACAAGCTAAAGCATGTCCTACATAAGAACGCAGACGCGTGTCCGCGCCCCATTGACTCGACAATCGGAATCTGATATAACGGACTCCGATAATGAAACCCGCAATCGACGATTTCCTTCCGCTGGCCCCCGCGACGCTGCATATTCTGCTCTCCCTGGCAGGCGAGAAAATGTACGGCTACGCCATCATGCAGGAAGTAGCCCGCCAGTCGGAGGGACGATTCAAGTTGGGACCCGGCACCCTTTACGACAACCTGCAGCGCCTCATGAAGGCGGGCCTGGTGGAGGAAGCCGCCGCCAAGTCTTCTGAGGATAATTCCCGCCGCCGCTACTATCGCCTCAGCGGCATGGGGCGTGGCGTCCTGGCCGCCGAGATCGACCGCTTGCGCGAGGTGGTCTACCATGCCGAGGCCCGTATGAAATCGCTGCGTCCGAGGAGGGCTTGATGTTGCGATGGCTGTATATTCAACTGCTCCTGGTCCACCCCGCCGAGTTCCGGCGCCGTTTCGGCGATGAGATGCTGGAGGCTTTCGATCTGTCCACCGGGCTCATCGAACATGCCAGGCTGTTGCTCGACGGCGCGGTATCGATCCCGCGGCAGTGGGTCCTGCGCTCCGAATTCCATCAGCCGTGGCAGGCTTCCAGCGCGGACGGCCCGGGTTACGAACTCATCACCTTCCAGCAGATCGAACCCTACAAGCCCAGCCGGATTGCGCTGGTGCAAGGTGGACTGGTGGCCATTCTCCTCCTTTTC
>Ga0182030_10023723_pt1 | contig 11319 bp, 9 predicted proteins | sample 812S3MmetaG_FD_121299 | JGI IMG/M metagenome (GOLD analysis project Ga0182030, IMG submission 121299) | Permafrost microbial communities from Stordalen Mire, Sweden - 812S3M metaG (Illumina Assembly) | ecosystem: Environmental > Terrestrial > Soil > Wetlands > Permafrost | place: Sweden...
ATCGCTGGCGGTGAGATTGCGCGCGGCGATCTTGTCCGGGTTGAGCCAGATGCGCATCGCGTAATCGCCGGAACCGAACAGTTCCACATCGCCAGCGCCGGGAATGCGCGCAAGCACGTCCTTGATCTGTAGCGTGGCGTAGTTGCGGATGTAAACTTTGTCGTAACGGTTGTCGGGTGAAAACAAGTGGACGACCATCGTGAGATCGGGCGATTGCTTGGTGGTCGTGACGCCGAGGTTGCGGACTTCCTCGGGTAATTTCGGCAGCGCCTGCGCGACGCGGTTCTGCACCTGCACCTGCGCCTTGTCTGGATCCGTGCCGAGATTGAATGTCACGGTCAGCGTCATCACGCCGTCGCCGGTCGCCTGCGAAAACATATAGAGCGAACCTTCGACACCATTGATGGCCTGTTCAAGCGGCGACGCGACGGTCTCGGCAATGGTTTTCGGATTTGCGCCCGGATAAGTCGCCTTCACGACAATCGTCGGCGGGACGACTTCGGGATACTCGCTGATGGGCAGCTTGAACATCGCCAGCAAGCCCATGACAAAAATGGCGATGGACAATACGCCGGCAAAAATTGGGCGCTTGATGAAATAATGCGAAAAATTCATAACCGTTGAATTAGGCTTTAGTCTGATTGGGAAAAGTTCAGCGCTGGGCAATTTTGTCGCCGTCCACGTGCGCAACTTCGGACTCAGGTGTCACCGGCATTCCTGGCCGGACGTGCGACAAGCCGTTGACGACGATTTTTTCGCCGGCGGTCAGGCCGGAGCGCACGACGCGTTTGCCATCCACGAGCGGGCCGAGATCCACCGCCTGATACTGTACCGTGTTGGTGGCGGTCAGGGTCAGCACAAATTTATTCGCCTGATCCGTGCCGATGGCGCGTTCATCCACGAGCAACACCGGATGACGCTCGCTCAATGGAATCCGGATGCGCGCAAACAGCCCCGGCACGATGCGGTCGTCGTCATTCGCAAATACAGCGCGCAGGAGGATGCTGCCCGTATTTGGATCCAGCCGGTTGTCGAATGACTCGATGTACCCTTTGTGCGGAAAGTCGGATTCGTCGGCGAGTTGCAATTCAACGGGAACCCTGCCGCCATCGGTGACGCCCAATTTTTTGGACTCCACCAGGCTATTAAATTTTAGCAACGTGTCCTCGTCAATATCGGCATAGACATAAACCGGATTGACGGAGACCACCGTCGTGAGCAACGAAGCCGAACTGGCCGAGCCGCTGACATAATTGCCTTCCGTCAACAGCGCACGGCTCACGCGGCCATCAATTGGGGCGCGGACTTCCGTGTATTGCAGATCGAGCTCCGCCGTGTCCAACGCCGCTTTGGCCACTTCGGCGCGCGAATCCCTTGCTTCGGCGTCTTCGGCGGAGATTGCATTGTTGGCGAGCAGTTTGGCGGTACGGTCGGCCACGCTCTTTGCCTGTTCGTATTCGGCCTTGCGTTGATTGAACGTGGCCTGGTTCCAGCGCGGATCAATGACGAACAGCACGTCGCCTTTTTTAACCAACTGGCCGGATTGAAAACGCACTTCCTGAATGTAGCCCGAGGTGCGCGGGCGGATTTCCACCGATTCCACCGGCTCGGTCCGCCCGGTGAATCCACTCCACTCGACGATTTCTCTTTGTTCGACCGGCGCGACCGTCACGGACGGTGGCGGCGGACCTTGCTGGGTTGTTTTCGGAGTGCAGCCGGTGGCCAGTAAACCGACGGATAATGTGGAAACAGCTGTGAACAGGTAAAATTTTGGATTCATGATTGGTATGCATTTCGATTGGTTAAAGTAGTTGCTCCTGATGTCTTTACCGTCAGGCGGCTTCGGCAAAAATCGAATGTCGTTGATGCAGCGATTGCTGCCGCGTTTGCCAGGCGGCAACCGCCTGTACTTTTTCCACCGCCAGTGACGGAAAAAACAAATGAGGGTAGGGGGTCTGCCAGGCCAGCGCCTCCGCCTCGTTCACAGCTTGCTTGAACAGGTTTGCTTGCGATTCCCTCGTCGGGCGAAATTCGCTTATAATCCTGCTTTTAGCCTGCTCAATGCCGGCGAGCAATTTTTTGCAAGATTGCACGCAACGATTGGCGAGAGTTTTTTCGGTGTTCAGATTTTCGGTTGTATCAGTCGTATTCATAACTTATTTAGTTTTATAGTTGTCTGTTTAGTAAAGAATGCAATTAAAAAAAATCAAAATCAAGCGGCAACGGATTCTTTCATCCCCAGTATTGTGAGCATCCCGCTGTCGGCTTCACGCAATACTTCAACGTCGTTTTGGATCCGTGCTTGGGTCAGCAAGCCTTCGTAATATGCCAGCAGCATCCGGGCTTTTGCGCCAGCGTCGGGTGCATGAATCTCGCCGGCAGCGTGCGCGTCCCGGATGGCGGATTCGATATATTTCCGTTTTTGATCCATGATGCCTTGGATTTTTTTCTGCAAAGCGTCTTCCTGCGTGCAGATTTCCGAACCAAGCGTAACCTGCGGGCAGCCCAGCACACGGCCGTGCTTGATCTTGATTTCACGCTGAAATTCATAGCCAAAATCAAAGTATTTGTGCAGCCGCTCCAGCGGTGGAACGGTCGGCGAGAAGATCGAATCCAGCTCGATGCGCTTGGACTTCCAGCTTGCCTCAAATGCCTCCGCCGCCAGTTCCGACTTGGAATCAAAGAAATAATAAAAACTGCCCTTCTTGACACCGGCCTTCTCGCAAATATGATCAATGGTGGTGCTGCCGTACGAGCCGGACCAGATCAACTCCAGCACGGCATCCATCAATCTTTCTTTTGCATCGCTTACACGGCCCATAACTTTATTATTTTAATGTCCTCAAACTGATTGATTTCCCAATCACAATGACAAATTAACATAATAGACTATTTAGTCAACTACTTTTTTGTTTTTTCTTGGTCATGCTCCGTTAGATTGTTGTTTTTCAGCTCTCGGTGTAATTCATGCTAAGGAGATGGCATGGCTAACCAGATTGAACGCATTCTTAAGGAAATCGAAAAAACTATTGAGAAAAATAAGCTCATGATCAAAAACATGACGGTGCGATTGGAAGAAATGGAGGCTCAATGCCAAACCTATGAGCGGCGAATTGAGGCTTCTAAAAACCTAACCTGAAAAAGTGACGTTCGGTATAGAATATAGACGAAACTTGGTGGATTCGCTGGCAAAAAAGCAAGGAAAAGCTCGGCAGTCTGGTTCTAAGACAGAACGGGACTTAATGTTGAATCTTGCAGATCCGTCCGGTATAAGAATTGAAGCAGACTCACTCTCTGCAAGTGATTGGAAGCTTGCCAAACTTGCAGGCGGCGATTTTTGCCGGGTCATTGTAAAATGCATTGTGCAACGAGCAAAGTTGATTGGCAAAAGTATCACTAATATCCTCGATTTTGTCCTTGAAGCTTTTCTGCGGTCTAAAACACTCCAAAATGTGATAGCACTCATGTGCAATACAGACCCGTTTTTGATCTCGACTTAAACTTTCCTCAATAAAAATAGGGTCATGCTCCGCCGGATTGTCGTTTTGGGTTTGCAGACCAGCGAGCCAAGGGTTTTAAAAACCTGATGTATTTGCCACATTTTGGGACATGTGCTACATTATGTTATGAAAAATGAAATTCTCGAACTGGATTCGGAATTGAGTTGTGCTACGATTTTGCTTGGTAGAAACCCTCCCGAGATACATGCGGCTCAGGTTCACATTGACGATGCACGTGCTTTGCTGGTGAAACTTAATGAGACCTCAAGAGCTTCGGAATCAGCTTATAAAAGTCTTAGTTTCGTTCAGCAATGGAAAGGATTTCTCGTTGGTTGAGTCGGCTACTTTCTAATTTGCTTCGTGCTAGACCTGTCAAATTTAACTCACTTGGAAGCCGAACCTGAAAGAGGCCACAACCTGCCATTGCGAGCGCACAAACCTGTCTGTGAGGACGTTTAACCGCCGGTTCACTCGTTGCGCGATTGGTTATTCAAAGAAGCTCGAAAATCTCAAACATGCCGTGAATCTGTTTGTTTGGTATTTTAATTTCGTAAGATTGCACTGGGCTCAAGGAAAAACGCCAGCACAGGCAAGCGGCTTGGTTTCACAGGCTTTTACCATCGAAGATTTACTGTCAGCAACAAACTAACGGAGCATGACCCTTTTTTTTGGTCTTGGTGCGTTAGCGGGCTGGTGTCTAGTATTTTAAGAAAAGTGCGGACTCAAAAAAATCTCTTAGATTCAATGAATTAAGAGATAATCTTGCAGGATTCGTCGCATTCTCCCAGAACCAATAAATCATCAGTCCACTTTGCCTCTGTGTGGGCTTTCAAATACGGCCTTTTCTTCAATTCTTTGACAATTTCAATATAAAATCTTTTCCTTGTTGCCCGGTCCAGGATGTAAAACTGGCTGACTTTATTTTCAATCTGGTAGATGGCACCTTCGATTGTCAGTCGCCATTTATCTTCAAAATTTCCGATGTGCGTGATGTGTTCGTGAGGGCTCAACTGATTCAGCTTATTAATACAAGTCACTTGATACTCTGCCATACGTCACCTTAAATTTAATCACCTAAAACCATTCCGGAGACATTACCAATATTGGCGCGAAAGCCATAATTCTTTTGATACCGGCCACGCTGTGGTAGCAGACAATTGCACCGCATTGCGTCTCTGTAACAAGTCCTCAATTTCTCCATGTTCAATTCCTAGTCAGCATCCGAAAATTCTCAATGTGATGCGGATCATCATAGTGACACGCTCATTTTGCGGCTAGTGAAAATGTGAAGCCGTTTTCATATTTGTAACTAAAATATGGTGTTTGAAAATCGGATTCAAATGATATTCTCGGTTCACATGAACCATGTTTCTTCAAAACACCTTGTTTTCGGACTGGCAATGATTGCCGGGAATTTTCTGAACCTCATGGCCTCGCCTGCCTCCTTTTCCGATCACGACTCGCAAGTCGCTGCGTTGCTCGCACAGATGACGCTGGATGAAAAAATCGGCCAGATGGTGCAGGCGGATTTGAACTGCGTGGCCGACCATGCCGACATTCAGAAATATGGCTTCGGCTCCATGTTAAGCGGTGGCAATTCCAAACCCTCGGGTGAAAACAACCCGACAAGCTGGCTGACGACGTGCAACGAATTGCAGTCGTGGGCGCTCAAGACGAGGCTGAAGATTCCATTGATCTATGGCATTGACGCGGTTCACGGCCATAATGACGTCATTGGCACGGTGATTTTTCCGCATCACATCGGTCTGGGCGCGACGCGCAATCCAAAACTTGTTGAACAGGCCGAGCACATCACCGCGCTCGAAGTTGCGGGCACGGGCATCCGCTGGGCGTTCGCGCCTTGTGTTGCCGTCGTGCAGGATGAGCGCTGGGGACGCACATACGAAAGTTACGGTCAAGACCCGAAGCTGGATTCCGAACTCGGCGCGGCATCGGTCAAGGGGCTTCAAGGCGATGAACTTTCCGGAAAACCGGATTCAGTATTGGCCTGCGCGAAACATTTTATCGGCGACGGTGGCACGCAAAACGGCACAGATCAGGGCAACACGGTTTGCGACGAAGCCACCCTGCGAAAACTTTTTCTGCCGACATATCGTGCGGTGGTCAAGGCCGGCGTTGGTTCGATCATGGTTTCTTATAGCAGTTGGAACGGTGTGAAAATGCACGCCAATAAATATCTGCTGACCGATGTTTTGAAGGGTGAACTTGGCTTCAAGGGATTTCTGGTTTCCGATTGGGCGGCGATTGACCAGATTTCGCCGGACTACAAAACGGACGTGGAAACGTCCATCAACGCCGGTCTCGACATGGTGATGATTCCGAGCGGGCCGGGCAAAACGAACAATTACGTCGAGTTCATCAATGACCTCAAGGCATTGGTCGCCGAGGGAAAAGTTTCCCAAGCGCGGATTGACGACGCGGTGTCGCGCATCCTGCGCATCAAATTTCAGATGGGACTTTTTGAAAATGCCTACACCGACCCGGCGCTGACGGCGCAAATTGGCTCGCCAGAACATCGTGCGGTCGCCCGCGAATGTGTGCAGCAATCCTTGGTGTTGTTGAAAAATTCCGCGCGCACCTTGCCGCTGGCGAAAAATGTAAAGCATCTGGTCGTCGTCGGCAAGGCGGCGGACGACTTGGGGATCCAATGCGGCGGCTGGACCATTTCGTGGCAGGGTGCGGGGCAGTTGACGCGTGGGACGACCATTATTCAAGCGATCCGGCAGGCGGTTTCGCCGGAAACGGAAGTGACTTTTTCACCGGATGGCAGTGATGTGAAAAATGCTGATGTGGTCATCGCGGTCGTTGGCGAAACTCCTTACGCCGAAATGAAGGGGGATCGCGCCGATTTGGATCTCGCTACGGAAGACGTGGCGCTTGTTGAAAAAGCAAAATCATCGGGCGCGCCGGTAACGACCATCTTGATCTCCGGCCGGCCCTTGATTCTTGGTTCCGCGCTCGACGCGAGCGACGCGTTCATCGCAGCCTGGCTGCCGGGCACGGAGGGTGAGGGCGTGGCCGACGTGCTGTTCGGCGATGTGAAGCCGACCGGCAAACTGCCGCGCGAATGGCCAAAGAATAATGACCAGCTCGCCGCGAACAAAATGGAGGGCGAGCCGCTGTTCAAATTCGGTTACGGCCTGGCTTACTGATTGGCTTTGAGCAACGGCTCCAGCACCCCGGCGAAGATTTCCGCCTGGCGCATGAAACCGAGGTCGTTCGGGTGCGAACCGTCTGTGCTGCCTTCGCCGTCGTCACCGAAAAGATGTTCGCCGGGGATGTAATAAAGATTTCTAACGCCGTCTTTTTGCAGACGGTCGTAAGCGGCTTTCAATTCAGCGCGGTCTTTCAAGTGATACCATTCCATGCGTCCAGCGATGAGAAAGGAGTCCTGCATCGTCCGGTCTTCAACCAGTACAATCGGCACGTTCGGATGTGCCGCACGCAGTTTTTTAACGAGCGGTTCGGTGCGCACCTTGATTTCTTCGGCGACCATGTTGGGCAGGCAGTCAATCACGTAAACCGATGGATCCAGCTCCGCAAGCAGGTCGGCCATTTCGGGTTCCATCTTGCCATTGCCGGAAAAACCGAGGTTGATCGTCGGATAATTAAATTTTCGCCCGAGAATGGCACTGTGTACCATGCCGGGGCGCGACGCAGCAAGCCCCTGCAAAATAGAGGTGCCGTAAAAGACGATCGGCTTGCGTTCGCCCGCGCCCCACGCCGGCGCTTGCTCGATGATGGCGTTCGTGGAAATTCCGAGTTCGACGAATTGCGTTCCGTTGTAGAGCGGGAGATACAAAAGATATTCGCGTTTGCCCGGAATCAAATCTTTCACCAGCGTCACTTCGTTGGTTTGCGAATGGGGAATTCCGACGGCCAGCCAGTGCCAGCCGTTTTCAGTTTTCACATAAAGATCCAGACCACTGACGCCAATGGCGGTGGCGTTGGGCTGATACAACCACGGGTCGGTCACGGCCCAGCGCGCGCGGATGGTTGTCGCATCGGTCACAAAGCGCACGCACATGCCGGCAGAATCGCGGCTCAAATCCCAGACTGGCTTGCGCACGACGCCTTCGGCCTTGGCGGGCAGGCGGTCGTAAAAATCCTTCGTGTTGTTCCAGCCGCGGCCCTCGACGCCGAACTGGCGGATGTCGAACCAGACGTTCGTCCCATCCGCCCGGATTGGAGCTGGCGAATGGGAGGCAATTTGATCCATGGCGAAAGCCGTCGGCGATAAAAATAAAAAACCGACGGCCAGCAAATATAATCCCGGAAAAATGAGGTGTTTCAGAGAGTGCATGGGAAAATAATAGCGCCCTTCAGATTTTAAAAAATAAAAAATGTCGCAGCGGCTGTCGCTTATTCTGGCGACAGGGTGAATCGCAAGCGTGCGGCGCAAAACGCAAACAGACGAAGAGTGATGCCCATGACCGTACCTGAACTTGTTAACTGACCAAATCCTTCTGCAAGGGTGCTGGCCTGATTGCCTCGGGGCTTTCATTCCGCACGTTGCTCAATTCCCGGCTCAGGGGAAACCGGTCGAGCGGCGTTTCGTCGGGACGTTCAAGGATTGTCGCAATCGCATTGTCATTGAGGAGCCAGCGATTCTAATCAATCACCTTGCCGAGGATGCTTTTGCGGGGAATTGCTCCAAAGGTGCGGCTGTCGCAGCTGTTGTTGCGGTTGTCGCCCATGACAAAATATTTGTCCTTGCCGATGACGAAAAATTCACTTTCATTTTTCTCGTAGGCGTAGGTTGGCGTCTGGTTCCGCAGATAGGCCTCGTGCAGCAGCTGGCCGTTCACATAAACTGCGCCGTGATTGAGGTAAATGGATTCACCCGGCAACGCAATGATACGTTTGACGACCAGACTGCCATCTTGGGGATCTTTCGCGGCGATGATGTCGGTTCGTTGTGGCAAATGCCCTAAATACGAACTGCGAATTAGCCAGTAATTGCTATTATCAAATAAAGTCGGATACATGCTGCTACCGCTAACTATGACGGATTGAAAAATAAAATCACGGACCAGCAACCAGCTCAAAGTCCCCAACACGGCAACGGTTGCCAGACTGGAAAACTGCTCGAAGAACCAAGGCCATGACAGGCGCGACCGGTAATCCGCCAGAAAGTGATTGACGGGGAAGGGAAAGAGTCTTTGAAGAATGGCGGCCTTCATTTAGTCCTTTGTGTGGTGGTGGGCCTTTCGATTTCGCCAACTTTTCTTATTGGCTAATTCCGGCGGGACGTTCCGCATTGTATAAACTGTCCGCTTTATGATCAGTAGTTTCATATTGTCGCGGTCCCCAATTGGCGGCATGGCCTTGATTGCCGCCGGAGGCGTACCCCGGAAACAGCAGGCAAAGTGACGACAAAAACTAAAAGCAGGAAAAGCTGCACGCGCGTAATCTTCCCATATATCAAATTTGGCCACCATGGGGTGTTCACCCCTTGGGTTTACACAGGGGGGGCAGATGGCAAATCAAAACATTTTTTGACCGAGGCTGTGTAAAATAATTCTCGCGCTTTGCTTTTCAGGGCGACGATAATTAGTAATCCATTCAGCCTGCACTGGTGGAATTATGCAGGCATGGCCATTCACACGGCGGCGGGAATACCCTGCCATTTCACCAACCAGCTTTAGCAGAGCGCCGCGTAGGTCAGCCTGCGCCGGAGGTTTTCATGGAGATTGAGGAGGTCTCGGCTGGCGTGGCTAATCCCGGGAGCAGTGAGCGCAACTACATCAACACGGGCAACGAGCAGTTGATTCTGCTAACGGCAATACCGCTTTCGTTGAGTATTATGGCGGTTATCTGGTATATTAAGTGCTGATAGGTACCATTATAATAACGCATAATGTACCGGCTGAACAACAGATCAAAGCCCCGCTCAAGGAAATAGACGACCTCAAGACCGCTCTGGACCAACACGCCTTCGTAGCCCTCACAGACCCGCAGGGAAAGATCACCTACGTCAACGACAAGTTCTGCGCGATTTCAAAATACGCTCGCGGGGGATTGCCATTATGAGCAGCCATCACCAAAACAACAATATTAACGGGGCGCGAACGGAGCATGCTGAGGCGCGAACGATCCAGGCCGAGGTGCGCACAGAGCAAGCGGAAGCGCGGACGGAACAAGCCAAGACGCGCACAGAGCAAGCGGAGGTACGGACGGAACAGGCTGAAACCCGGATCGAGCAAGCCAAGAGCCGGACGGAACAGGCAGAGACACGGATGGAACTGGCTGAAATACGGACCGAGCAGGCGGAAATAATTGCAACGCGGCTGGCTGCGATTGTCGAATCTTCTGACGACGCCATCATCAGTAAAACTTTGGACGGCATCATCACCAGTTGGAATCGCGGCGCGGAAAAAGTTTTCGGCTATTCGGCGCCGGAAGCCATCGGCAAGCCGATGCTGATGCTCATTCCGCCGGGGCGCACCAATGAAGAGCCGGAAATCCTCGCGCGAATCAGGCGCGGCGAAAAGGTTGACAATTTTGAAACCATACGAGTCCGCAAGGATGGAAAATTGATTGATATTTCGGCGACGATTTCTCCGCTCAAGGACGGCTTTGACAAAATCATCGGCGCTTCAAAAATTGCGCGCGACATCACGGAGCGCAAACGCGTGGAGGAAGCTGCGGCCCGACTGGCTGCGGTCGTGGAATTTTCCGACGATGCCATTATCGGGAAGGATTTGCAAGGTACCATCACGAGTTGGAACGCCGGTGCTGAAAAAACTTTTGGCTATACCGCTTGTGAAATGGTGGGTCAACCGATTATGCGGCTGGTACCTTCCGAACATCAGCAGGAGGAAACGGAAAACTTGGGACGGATTAAGCGCGGCGAATACGTCCCGCATTTTGAATCAATGCGGATGCGCAAGGATGGGAGCACGATTCCAGTCTCGGTCACAATGTCCGCCATCCGGAATTCGGCGGGAAACGTGGTCGGGGTATCGAAGGTCGCATGCGACATCACTGCTCGCCGGCGGGCGGAAGATGCGCGGCAGGCGAGCGAGGCGCGCTACCGCACACTATTCGAGAATGCGCCGGACGGGATTGTCATCGTCGATCCCAAGGGCTACTACCTCGACGTCAATACGAGCATTTGCCGGATGCTCGGTTACACCCGCGACGAATTTATCGGGCTGAATGCCACGGACATCGTTGCCCCGGCGGAAATTCCGCACATCGGGCAGGCGTTGGACGTGATCAAAACCAAATCCGACTATCACCGGGAGTGGCAGTTCCGGCGCAAGGACGGTTCAGTCTTCGCCGTGGATACGATCGCAACCGCGATGCCCGACGGCAATCTGATGGCGATGATTCGCGACATCACCGAGCGCAAACGGGCGGAAGACGAGGTTCGCCAGTCGGAGGCGCGGTATCGCACCCTGTTCGACACGCTGATCGAAGGGTTTTGCACCATTGAAATGATTTTTGGCGCCGGTGGCAAACCGGTGGATTACCGCTTCCTGGAAATCAACCCGGCGTTTGAAAAGCAAACCGGGTTGCACAACGCGCAAGGGAAATTAATGCGCGACCTTGCTCCGAACCATGAGGCGCACTGGTTCGAAATTTATGGAAAGATTGCGCTGACCGGCGAGCCGGCGCACTTTGAGAATGAAGCAAAAATGTTGGGTCGTCACTATGATGTGTTTGCCTACCGGGTCGGCGGCCCGGAAAGTCGAAAAGTCGCCATCCTGTTCAACGACATCACCGAGCGCAAGGCGGCGGAGGCGGAAATCCGCCAACTGAACGTCGAACTCGAACAACGCGTCGCCCGGCG
>Ga0182030_10023725_pt1 | contig 11318 bp, 7 predicted proteins | sample 812S3MmetaG_FD_121299 | JGI IMG/M metagenome (GOLD analysis project Ga0182030, IMG submission 121299) | Permafrost microbial communities from Stordalen Mire, Sweden - 812S3M metaG (Illumina Assembly) | ecosystem: Environmental > Terrestrial > Soil > Wetlands > Permafrost | place: Sweden...
CTCTGCGGCTATGTTTTGATGCCGGACCACTGGCACGCACTGCTTTGGCCGCAGCATCCGTTGCTGATTGGGTTTGTAGGGGCGCTTCGCGAAGCGCCCTCGATACCCATGGCGCGCGTTTTCGCGAGGGCGGTTCGCGAACCGCCCCTACAACACGCCCGGTGAGCGGGGTAGCGCAGAGGTGCGCGTTGTCGGCGCTCCTCTGCGGCTCTTGGTGCGCCCATCACGTTTCGTGTTTGAATGTTATTAACATGGTTGATGATTCCATGTTAAGAACCGCGGAGGAAGCTGAACGGCGCTACCTCCGCGCTACCCCGCTTTTTCGCGTATGTTTTTGGGTGCAGCGTTCTTGACTTCGAGCGAGCGTTCGACTCGGATGCGGCTGGCTTGGGTTTCGAACACCGCCGCGCACTCCGATTCCCAACGCCGCTTGTACTCGGTGACCTCTGAGGGTGTATACCGACGCCCTAATCCTTCGTCTCCGGTAACCTTGCTGTGGTGATTCAGGCAAACTACCGCAAGATTCTCTGCCACGGTGTTCACGGGATCGCCGTCAATGTGATGCAATTGAACGTGAATGTTCGGAACACGGCAAATGCAGCACGTGTGAAGGTTGGCAACCATCACCCGCGCCTCCACGTCAGAGTTTTTCCGGCGCCGCTTCGCCATCGCGAATCAGTGTACCACTTGTTTGGTTCATGTGTTATATGCCCCGGGGGCTGGCGCAGACTCCGGCCGTTGGGAGTCTGCGATGCCAAAGGGACTCGTTCCCGCTGCCAGTGTCGTGTGAGCGTGTTCAAGGGTAGGGTATTGCAAGACGCGGGGTGGCGCAGACATTGCTTGCTTACATCGGCTCTATAAACTCGCGGGTGGCGCATACATTGCCCTTTATGTATGCGACCCAGACCGTCGCCTGGCGAACTTTCACGCCCGGTGTTCATGGCAGCCGATCCATCGCCAGGATGGAGCTATCCTCCGGGTAATAGAATCTCCAACTCCACCATGGCCAGTCTCCGGGATGTGCCACTAAACCTCGCTTGATGGGATTGTTGTGCATGTAGTCGATTTTTTGGTTTCGCTTCTTCTCGCTCCAGATGTTCATATCGTAGCGTCATGGCAGGCATTTACTCGAAGGCATACTTCGGCAATCCCGGCAACTGTGGCGCGGCAAGAAACGGGACTAATAAAGGGACCTATGGTGCCCGGATCGGCTCGGCCGTCTCCACCTACGGCGCCACACCCTCAACAGCCTGCATAAGATCTTTGGCGTGGATCGGCTTGGCAATATAACCATCCATCCCTGCCGCAAGACAACGCTCACGATCCCCCTGCATCGCATGGGCAGTCATGGCGACAATTCGCAGATGGCTACCTGTTGTCTTCTCCTTCTCCCGAAGGGCTTGGGTGACTTCAAACCCATCCATGCCAGGCATTTGGACGTCCATGAAAACGAGGTCAAAGGATTCATTGTCGATAGCGGCGAGTGCCTGGTGCCCATCCATAGCCGCAACCACCGTATGCCCCTGCTTTTCCAACATACGTGTCGCAAGTTTCTGGTTGATGGCATTATCCTCGGCCAGCAGGATGTGGCGACTTACAATATGTCGCTCTCTACTTCGCAAGGGCGGAGCGCCAGGTGGAGCAGCTTTCGCGCTTTCTTGATTCGACCCTAAGACATTGCGGATAGCTCCCAATAGTTCCGCCTGCCCGACGGGCTTGGTCAGGTAGGCGGCAATTCCCAGGACCCGGCAACGGGCAGCATCCCCTCGCTGGCCCCCCGAGGTCAGCATGATCACGGGGGCAGCCGCCAATCCGGGGTCCCGCTTAATCTGCGCGGCCAATTCAAAACCATCCACATCGGGCATCTGCGAATCCAGGAGAATCAAACGAATGGGCGTGGCGGCATGGGCGGCACGCTCAAGAGCAATCATCGCTGCCGCTGCCCCCTCCACCATGATGGGCCTTGCCCCCGCGCGGGAAAGGATTTCTCCCAGGATGCGGCGGTTCGTCAGGTTATCGTCCACCACCAGCACCGGCAATCCTTCCAGGACAATGGGTTCGGCGGGCGCCGGCCGTTCTCTCCCCCCGGCCGAAAGGCTGAAATCCACGGTAAAGTGGAATGTGCTGCCCTTCCCCAGTTCGCTCTCCACCCAAATGCGTCCTCCCATTATCTCCACGAGGCGCGAAGAGATGGACAATCCGAGCCCCGTCCCTCCGTACCGGCGCGCCGTGGAACCGTCGGCCTGGGTGAAGGACTCGAAGATCAGTCGTTGTTTATCCGCAGGTATGCCAATGCCGGTGTCCATGACGCTGAAGTGCACGCACGCCCGATCCCCGTGCGGCGCCTCGCTTTCGACGCGGACAATCACCTCGCCCTTATCGGTAAACTTAAGGGCGTTTCCCACCAGGTTGGTGATGACCTGACGGACGCGCGTGGGGTCACCCTTGAGAGACTCCGGCACCCCGGGTCGAATATCACATGCCAGCTCCAATCCCTGCTGGTCCGCCCGGGCGGCGAACATTTTCATGGTCTGCTCCAGACTTTGGCGCAGGTCAAAGTCGATGAGGTCAAGCTCCAACTTGCCTGCCTCAATCTTGGAAAAATCCAGGATATCGTTGATGATGGTCAGGAGGGCATCAGCGGAAGTCTTGGCCATGCCGAGGTCCTCGCGCTGTTCGGGGAGCAGGTCCGTGTCGAGCACCAGTTCGATCATGCCGAGGACCCCGTTCAAGGGCGTGCGAATCTCGTGACTCATATTGGCCAGGAATTCGCTCTTCGCCCGGCTGGCTGCCTGCGCCGCCTCCATGGCGTTCAGCATCTCCGCTTCCACCTGCTTGCGCTTGGTAATGTCGTGGAAAATACTGCGGCTGACGGGCTTTTTCTTGTTCTCCCAGCCGTAGCTCGCGGTGCCTTCCAGGATGACCTTCTCCCCGGTCTTGGTGCGAAAGACCACTTCGATTCGGTCCACCTTCTCGCCCGACATGGCCCCCTTGAAAACCTCAAAGCATTGCTCCTTGTTCTCAGGATGGATTACATCGAAGAGCGATAAGGCCTTTAGGTCTTCTTCCGTATACCCAAGGGTCTCATGCCAGGCCCGGTTTACGTACAAAATGCCGCCTTGGGTATCTACGCATTGGATCAGGTCGCTGGCGCTCTCAAATATTTCACGATAGCGCTTTTCACTTTCTCGCAGAGCCTCTTGCGCGCGCGCCCGGTCTCTGATTTCGGCTTCCAATACTTTGTTGGTTTGGGCAAGCTCTGCCGTGCGTTCCTGGACGCGGTTTTCCAGGTCCTGCCGCTGGGCCTGGGCTTCCCGGCTGACCGTCCATTTCTTGGTCAGCGCGTGCGCCAACTGGACGACTTCGATATTGTCGAAGGGTTTCTTGAGGATAACCAGACTATCGGAATGGCCGAGATCTCTGACAATATCCTTCCAGGAATAGTCCGAGTAGGCGGTGCAAATAACCACCTGCAACTCCGGGTAGGCATTCCAGAGGTGCACAATGGTCTGAATTCCGTCCCATCCCGGCGGCATGCGCACATCCACGAAAGCCAGCGCATAGGGACGGTTCTCGGCAACCGCCCGGCTCATCATCGCGAGGCCGTCCTGGCCCTGATAAGCCGAATCGATCTGGAAACGCGCGCCGCGGACCGGCACCTTCTCAAACAACAGCTCTTCGTCCATCTGAAGATCGCGAGATCCGCTGTCTTCGCCGATGAGTATCTTGCGCAGGTCGTCGTGGATGGCCTTATTGTCATCGACAATCAGTAGCCGGTAGGTCGGATTTTCGGCATCGTTTTCATTCATACAAGTTGGGTTTCCTTTGCGGTTTCCCGGGCGCTCAAAGGCAGTTCCAAGGTGAAAGTGGCTCCTCGGCCCAGGCCGTAACTCTCCGCCCAGAGCGCCCCTCCCATTCTGCGCGCGGCGTTGGCTCCAGAGTGGAGGCCAAAACCGTGGCCATCGCGCCGGGTGGTGAATCCGTGAGAGAAGATTCGGGTAAGATTCTCCGGCGGCAGTCCCACCCCCGTGTCCTCAACCACGATTCGGACACGGTCCTCGGCCCAGCGGTGGATGCGGACGCGAATGCTCTTTTCCTCGAGGTCCGAATCCTTCACGGCTTGTTTGGCGTTACGCAGGAGATTCAACAGAATCTGCAGGACGCTGTGCTTGTCAACGGCCACGGGCGGCACCGCCTCATGGTCGCGCTCCAGTTGGATGCCGTGAGCGCTAAGGCCGGGCTCGACGATGCGAATGGCGTCCTCAACCAGGTCCGGGAGCTCGATCAAATCAATCAAGCCGGAGACTTTGGCGTAATTCTGCTGGGTTGCCACGATTTCCTTGATGTGCCCAAGGTGCCCGGTGAGCAGGTCCAACTCCCGCAGCATGACCTCGCGCTCCTCTTCGAGATGGCTGCCCAGTTTTTCGAGATAGGGCAAGACGCGCTGTCCTTTCGGGTGGTGATTAAGAAAATCGGGCAACTCGCCAGAGTGCTCTCTCAGCATGCCGGAGAGGGTGACAACATTGCCGACGCGTGATTCCCGGATTTTGTTGGCGACGATGGTGGCGGAAACATTGACGCTGTTCAGCACATTACCAACATTATGAAGGACCCCGGTAGCGACCTCGGCCATTCCCGCCTGCCGGGACAGGTCCATAAGGTGTTGCTGCGCCTCCGCCAATTGCCCGTAGGCCTCTTGCTTGGCCCTGACTTGCTCTTGCAGTTCGTGGGTGCGTTCCAGGACCCGTCGCTCCAGGTTCTCATTGGCCTCCAGCAGGGCCTGATTGGCGCGTCGCCGGGATATGGCGGCGCGGAACATATCGGTGACGGCCTGGAAACTGTCCTTCTCGGCTTCGCCCCACTCGCGGTCGGTGTGGCACTCGTCGAAACCCAGCAGGCCCCACCAGACTCCCCCCACTTCGATGGGCGCCAGAATGATCCTGCGAATCGACGGGTCAAATCGGCTGCTGGGCGACTCGCAGCCCGGGGGAAATTCGGCCACGATCACCTGGCCGGAGGCAAGGCGCCTCGCCCAATCTTCCGGCCCCCTCCCTATCCACTGAAATCTCTGCCAGTCAGCAAGCGTGGAATGATTCCCCGGCTCGACCCATTGGTAACGAATGCTGCTCAACATGGCGCCATCAAGACCATGTTCGTTTTCGATGATGAAAGCCCGGCTCACCCTTGCCGCCTGCCCAATCTTGGCCAGAACTTCATCCACAATGGCGGTCCAGTCATCCGCGATGAGCAGTTGCTGGCCGGCAAAACGGACACTTTCCAGGATGCGGTTGCGGCCCAGAATGGTGTCGGCCATGGTATTGAACGAACGGGCGAGGTCTTCCACTTCGTCCCCGCTGCGTAAGTCGGCCCGAGCCGAGAGGTCGCCGCTCGCGACCTGTCCCACGACGCCCTGCAGGGTGACGATGGGCCTTACCAACCGCCGCGCCTGCCCGAACGAAACCAGAAGACTGAGAGCGGCGGCGATTACGGCCAGGATCGCGGCCCGCTCATGCACCCTCGCAACGCTTTGGTCGTAAGCGGCGGTGGAGAGCCCCACGTTGACCCAACCCCAATGGATGGCCGAGTAGTCGAACGGACGGGCATAGCGGAAAACGCGTTTGCCCGCGAGCGGCACATAGGTGATTTCTCCGATCACCCCACGCGCCGAGGGGCGCCAGAACTCATCCAACGTCTCGGTTCGCCAGCCGTTTCTTTCGACGATGACGGAGAATCCGTCCGTCCTGGTTATGACCAAATACTCGATGGCGTCATCGCCTTTCAGCACCTGGACGCAGTGGTCCACCACCGTGCTGTAATCTTCCGACATGGCTGCACCCGCCGTAACGTCCTGCAGGGAGGAAGAAACGCCTTGGGCCTTGGACTTCAAGGCTTCGAGCAGGTCCTTCTTCTGTTGCGGGAGGTTCACCACCACATAAAGCCCCAAGGTCAACAGGGTTACCAGCCAGCAAGTTGCCGAGATGCGGACCCCGATGCTCCGAAGATTGCGGAACGGAGTGAGGTTAAGTTTCACCGTTCATCTCCTCCCCCGGCCGGATGCAACTCCTGCCGGGAAAGACTTGCCAAGGGCAATTTCCCCGGCGACTGGGACAAAAGCAAGTTGTGTTTCCGCCACAATTCGCGTACCGGCTCCAACTCATTCTTGTTCAGCGGTTTCAGGCGGTTGAACCCGAACACCATCAGAATCTGCCTGCCCTGAACATCAAATTGCAGCTCCCGGGCGCTAGCGAGGAAGTCATCGGGGGAGTCCATCTGCTTCCTACAGATACAGAGGACACCCTCGGCCAGTGGGGGAGAAGCGCGGAGCACCCTCAGTTTCATACCCACCTGCGGGTTCAGTTCTTTGGCGACGTCATAGCTTCCCCCATCGACAATCGCGGCATCGGCCTTGCCGAAAAACACCGGCAATATGGCGGAGGAAGCCTTGGGAACGACCTCTACAGAGCCAAAGAAATGTTCCGGACGGCCGAAGTGGCCGTCATAGAGCATGGAATCGAGCCAAACCTGTCCCAGGTTGGCGCCCGTGTTGGCGTGAATGATGACGGTCTTTCCCCGCAGCCCTTCAAGAGAGGAAATGCCCGAGTTCGCACCTACCAGCACCAGGTAGTTGGGTGGGACATTTCCCTCGCCCTTCATTGCGCAGAAAACCGGCTCCACCACCGGGAGATCCGCCAGCTCAAAATATTCCACGACATCAAGTGCGAGGACCCCGGCCGAGCCGTCCAGCACGCGTTTTCGGACCTCCGCCACGTCGTCCGCCACCTCGACCGTCGGATCCACCTGGATTCCGTGGGTGCGGCCGACCATGCTGGCCCATACTCGAACCGCGGCGATCGCATCGTTGCGATTCACCGAACGGAAAAGACCGGTGCTGAAGACCATGTCCAGGCGCACTCTGCGCATCGGGGCGGATTGTCCCTGGGCCAAGGCGCGGGCGCACGGGCCACAAAATAAGAGCAGGGCCGCAAGGAACACCCAGAGGGATACAGAGAATCCGGTGCTCTGACGAACGCGCCAGCAAACCTGAATGAGCCGCTTCATGGCTTCACCTCCGCGCGCACGCCGCCGGTTACCTCCGGACGCGAGGCGCCTGGCGCCGCGCTCTTCCAATCAGCCTTCTCCCCGGTAATAAGCCGGTACTTCGCGCAAAGAGTCCTCACTCGCTCCAGGTCTTCACTATCCAGCGGTTTCATTCTGTCCGACTTGAAAACCATAAGGATCTGTTTGCCCGCCGGTGTCTTGTGGAGATCCCTCAATCCTTGCATCAGGTCCTCGCGAAAGCTTATGGGGCGCTTGTTTATGCACAGGATCCCGGTTACCAGAGGGGGACTCATGGCAAGAACCTGCAGCCTCGATCCGATTTGGGGATTCATCTCCTTCATAACTTCGAAGCTGGCGCGATCGATAACACCCGCTCCCACCTTTCCGAAAAACACGGGAAGCGCCGCCGCCGAAGGCGTAAACGCCGAATTCACGGAACTGAAGAAGCGATCCGCCCGTCCGAGGCCGTCTTCCTGAAGCAGGACCTCAATCCACATGCGGCCCAGGTCCGCCCGAGAGTCGGTTTGGATGGCCAGCGTCTTGCCGCGCAGGCCGGAAATCGTGGTCAGCCCCGGTTCCCGGTTCGCCACCAGCAGGAATTGTAGGGACTCGTCGCCCTTGCCCCTGGTGGCGGTAAAAACCGGGTCCAGCAGACCCGACCCGGCCAATTCGAAGTATTCCAGCGGATCCACCAGCACCAGACCCGTCAGACCTTCCTGCAATCGCCTCCTGATTTCCGCAACGTCCTCGGCTACCGAGACGTTGCAATCCAGCAGAAAACCATTCTGCCGGCTAACGGTTTCGGTCCACGCTCGAATGGCGGCTATGGCATCGTTCTTACTTACCGTACGAAACAGGCTGCTGCTGTAGAGCACATCCATGTGCGCATGGCGCACCCCCGGCGGCGCGTTCTGCCCGGTTGCCATATCAGGGACTGCCCGGAATGAAGGTGAGGCCACAAGAAAAAGGGCAACAATCAATCGCCGGAACCATCGTCCCACTGCGCCTTCGCACGGCACGGCGCATCGGGATGAGACGAAATGTTGAGCCACCGGCCGCATGGTTTTACTTTTCCCTCCTTGTGGCAGGCTCACGATGGCGTTCGTAGGCGTCCAGCAGCGCGTTAGCAGGGCGCAGGCAGTCAGCATCCCGATAGGTGATGGCAGGGGTTTGAAACAATACCAGCACCTGTTTGGCGGTGGGACTCGACTTCAAATCGATTACCCCATCCATAATCGACTTTTTTAGACGGGGCGCGTAGTCTTTGCGGCAGGCGAAGAAGGCGGTTACCATCTTAGGCGACGTGAGCAGAACCTTCAGCTTGCGGGAGAGTTGCGGGTTGAGCTCAGCCATGGTGTCAAGGCCCCGGCGGGTCACTACGCAGGCGTCGGCCTGCCCGAAAAACACCGGCAGAACAGCTTGAGAAAGCTTCATGCTCCTGGTGATGTGCCCGAGCACCTGCTTGGGAGACTCGAGTCCCTCCCGCCCGAGCGATACCGCCAGCCACGGCTCGGCAAGGGTGGTGGTGGGGCTATCCAGTATGATCAGGGAACGACCGCGCAGACCCGCCAGATTCACGATGCCGCCATCTTCCCGAACCACCAGCAACAATTCATCCCCGCCGTAATCGTCCGTCATGATGCGGCTGGTATCCACATAGGCAGTTACCTGCCGATACTCCTGGACGGTCAAACAGAATAGGTCCACTTTCCCGCCGCGTACGGCGGCCAGAAGCTGGTCGCTCGACATTACCCAGTCCTGGTTGGGAGCAAACGTCATTTTGACGTCGATTTTCTTGAGCAACTCCTCGCTCCATACCCCCATGGCCGCTCGGGCGTCACTTATGCTGACCCCCACCACCACTTTTTCAGAGACGGCGAGGCGAAGCGGCGGGTCATCCGCGCTGGTGGAGGCATCCGAGCCCACGATGAATTGAGCGGCGCCGCCAGCCAAAAGGCAAAGCCCCCCCAGCAGGGTCAGGACCTGAATCGGCGCCCGGTTTTTGTGAAATCCCACCTGCATTCTGTGACCCGTTCCTTCCTCAGTGTGCCGTGCTGAGCTTCTGCTGAACCTCGGTACCCACGATCAGATTGAGCTGCGACAGCAGCGCCGTGTACTGATAGCGCGCCGCATAGTGCTGGGCGCTCATGAGCGCCTCAACCAGTTGGGCCCGGATGACCTTTTCGGTTTCCACCAGCCCGTTTTCGTAGGCACGCGTGTTCAAATCCCGATTATCCTGCGCGGACTTCATGGCGCGGGAAGTTGCCTGGTCGGCTTTTAGGGCGGCGTCCAGCCCCAGAACCAGGTCCTTCACTTGCAAGCCGAGCCCCTCCCGCAGGAGGATTTGGGTTTCCTTAAGCTGGTTCACCCTCGCCCGGGCTTCGCTGACTTTGTTCTTGGTTAGAAAACCGTTGAATAGAGGCACATCAATGCCCACGCCCGCGGTCCATCCGGCTCTGTCCTGAGCCGTAGCCATGCCGGCGTTGTAGCCGTCATTCCACCAGCGGTGCAATTGGCCCGTCAATGCGAGCTTGGGATAGTATTCGCTCTTCGCGGTGGTGACGGCGCCATCGGCCGCCTGGAGCCCGGCTTCCAGCTTGTCCCAGTCGGGGCTGAACTGGTATGACATGCTGACCAGATCCTCCATGTTCCCGGCGTAGGGTTGGAAGGGAATTTCTTCGGCGGAGGGCTTGACACTCACATTCCATTGCAGCCCCATGGTATTGGCCAGCGCGGCCTGAGCCATTTTCTCGTTCTTCTCGAGCTCAGCCACCATCGCTCTGATCGACTCCACCATCACCTGGTTATCCAGGTAGTCGGCTTTGGTGACTTGCCCGGAGCCCTGCTTATACAAGCTCTCGGTCAGCCGCAAGGTGACCTCCAAGCGCGATAAAGTGTCATCACCAAGTTGGTGGAGCTGGCCGGCCAGCACCGCACCCCAATAAAACCGCCTTACGGTGTCCGTAATTTCGAGATCGGTGCGGCGGGCCTCCTGGCGCATCATTTCCAGTTGGCCGCCGGATTGCTCCCGCAAGCCCTTGCGCATCCCGCCATCGTACAAAAGCCATTTGATATCAATCGTTCCAGACAAAATGTCATTGTCGAGCACCTTGATGTTCTCGGCGGGAACGGGGAAGTTCTGGGATGAAGTGTTGATGTTCTGGCCCGGATAGCTTACCGGCAACTGCACGGTGCTGGGGGGGAAACCGGGACCGAAAGCGCCGGCGGGTATGGTGACCATGGCCATGCCCCCGGGAACGGTTATGGACTGGGCCGGGATCTGCACGGAACTGGCGGGAAACAGGAAGTTTACGGGTTCACCCAGCCTCTGGTAGCCGCCTTGAAAGTTCACCTGGGGCCAGTAACCGGCCAGGGCTTGGCGGTGCTGCGCCTCCGCCATGGCCACGGCGAACTGTGATGCCGGGCGCCGATGGCTTTTCCTCAGCGCGATATCAAGGCACTCATCCAGACTCAGCGGCTTGCCGCCCTCTGCGGCGGAGAGCGAATCGGAATTCGCCGGATCGCCGCCTTCCGGCTGCCCCGCCGCCCGGATCGCGGGTAGAGCCGCGAGACTCAGGAGCAAGATAAGAACCACTGCCAAGCGATGGACTACTAGAACGGAAAGTCTCATGGTTTTACCCCGCTAAAGTTTGTATGGCGACCCTGTCCATGGCGACTGAGCATAGGAATCCCCCAAGGACACTACAACTGACTAATCGACAATTAGATTTCGTTCCTTTAGCTCTTGGCTAGGCGAAAGCAGCCGGTTTGTCCGAGGAGGGGGTACTGACCGTGCGAGATTGAGCGTGAGTTTTCGCCAAGCGTGCGCACCGGTTTGGCCTCAACATTGTAAACATTCGGTGAACACCGTTTCGAGTGGATTTGGATTGCCTAAGAATGGTGGTGAATGCTTCCGGCACCACTCCAGGGTAGCTCTGCCGGCCGGCAAGCGCTCGACATCCGCACCACCGGGGGTTTCGACACGCCGACGGTTGAGGCGGGGCGTCGCTCGGAGCCGCGACTTTCCCCGCGAGCACAAACATGATCGCCGGCAAAAGGGAGATTCGTGCTAAAGCCATGCGGACCACAGGTATGGTTTGGTAAAATTAACCGGCCAACCCGAGCCGCACCTCTAAGTAATTGAAAATCGGCGGGTTGGCCGGTTAATTCGGCCATAACCGGTCCAATCTGTGCACGCACCTGCAAGCGTCAGATTCTGCTGAAGTTAGCTCGAAGCGGGCATCATGATTGGCCGGTTA
>Ga0182030_10023726_pt1 | contig 11318 bp, 7 predicted proteins | sample 812S3MmetaG_FD_121299 | JGI IMG/M metagenome (GOLD analysis project Ga0182030, IMG submission 121299) | Permafrost microbial communities from Stordalen Mire, Sweden - 812S3M metaG (Illumina Assembly) | ecosystem: Environmental > Terrestrial > Soil > Wetlands > Permafrost | place: Sweden...
GCAGCTGCGCCAGAGCCAGCACACGCGCCTGCCGTTATTCGAAGGCGACATCGACCGCATCATGGGCGTGCTGCACATGAAGCGCGTGGTGCACGAGCTGGCGCGCGGCCGGCTCGACCGCGACAAACTGGTGGAAGCGGCCAACGTGCGCGACGTGTACTTCGTTCCCTCCGGCACCCCCCTCAACACGCAGCTGTTGAACTTTCAGCGGGACAAGCGCCGCCTCGCCTTCGTGGTCGACGAGTACGGCGACATCCAGGGACTGGTGACGCTCGACGACATTCTCGAGGAGATCGTCGGCGAATTCACCACCGACCCGGCCACCATGATGCACAAGGATGTGCACCGCGAATCGGACGGCAGCTTCGTGGTCAATGCCTCGACCACGATTCGCGCTCTGAACCGGTCGATGCGCTGGAACCTCCCCACCGACGGCCCGAAGACCTTGAATGGCCTCATCGTCGAGTTCCTCGAGACGATCCCGGAGCCGGGCACCACCCTGAAAATGTCCGACTACATGCTCGAGGTTTTGCAGACCGGCGACAACGCCATCAAAACCGTGCGCATCCGCCCGCCCGCCGCGGCGGCCTGAGGCGGCGCAGGATTACGTAACATCGGTTCGCCGTTTTTTGAGACGTCCGTTGAGGCGCCCGCGGCCGCTTGCGCACACACTGCCGGACATGAAAGCCATCGCAATTTGCGCCGCACTGCTGCTCGCCTGGTCGGCGGGCGCGCAGGAACCGTTGCGCGCAAAGCTCGTCGGGCGACGCGTCGTCGATTCCTATCCGGGCACGCCGATCCTGGTGTGCCAGTACGCGGGCCCCGGTGCCACATACGAGGTCGTGGCCTCATCCGGCAGCTGCGCCCGCTATATCGAGCTCCATTAGGCGCTGCGCTGAAGCGCGGCGGCCCCGCGCGGCCGCCCCGCGCGGTCGTCGGGGCATCACCGGTCCGCCGGCGGCGCACTACTGAGGCGGCAAAGCTCGCCCGACCTCGAGCGGCGCCTTCTCGATCACGCCGCCCTTCATGACGAAGGACACCCGTTCCACCACCGATATGTCCTCGAGAGGCGAGCCGGGCACGGCAATGACATCCGCGTAGTAACCGGCTTTGAGCAGGCCGATCTGCCCGTTCCAGCCGAGAACTCGGGCGCCATTCAGCATGTCCGCCTGCAGAACCGCCAACGGCTTCATGCCATACCGTGCCATCAGGGTGAGCTCGTGCGCCTGGGTCCCGTGGGGGAAAGGCCCCACGTCCGAACCCACGGCGAAGGGAATGCCCGCCGCCAACTGCCGCTTGAACTCGCGGACCTTGTAGTCGTACAGGGGCCGCTCTCGATCGGCGTGCGGCGCTCCCGGCTGGGCGAAGAAGTCGAACACGGCGAGCGTCGGAACGGCCGGAATATTCTTCGCCTTCATGATCCGCATGGTCTCCTCGCCCAATTGGGTCGCGTGGTCGATGGAGGTCACTCCGGCGCGTGCGGCATAGAGCGTACCGGGCTCGCCCATCGCATGGACCGCGACGCTCGCTCCCAGCCGAGCCGCCTCCTCGACCGCACTCTTCAATTCGGCCTCGCTGTACTGGTAGCGAGTTTGCAGCTCGCCGGCCACCAGCGTGTCCGGTCCGGTCTCGTAGATCTTCGCGAAATCCGAGCCCTGCTTGTGCTGCTCGCGCATGACCTCGATCAACTCCTGCGCATTGTTGGCATAGCTTGCGTTCGACAGCACATGCTGTGCCGGATTGAAGTCGATCGCGTCCTCGTGCCCCCCCAGGATGTCGATGGCGTTGCCGCTGATCCGCAAGCGCGGGCCCACGATCCAGCCCGCATTGATCGCGTTGCGGACCGCCGTATCCGCTGAGCCGGCTCCCTCGGTTCCCATGTCGCGTTCGGCGGTGAAGCCCGCGAGCAGATCGTCGCGCGCAGCCAGCGTCGCGCGGATGGTGCGCTCGGGTACCGACTCCTGCACGGTTTGCAAATCCTCCGCGCCGGGGTGCAGGAACAAATGCACGTGGACATCGATCAGACCCGGCAGGAGGGTCGTATCGCCCAGGTCTTTCAACACGGCGCCGGCCGGATGCTCGACCGAGGATCCCACCGACACGATGCGATCGCCGGTCACCAGAATCTCGGCGGGTGCGATGATTCGACCGGTGTCGACCTCGAGGAGGCGGGCCGCATGGAGGACGATCGGCGGTTCCCCGGCCGACTGCGCCGGTGATACGGGACCGAGCCCGCCCAAGACAAGGAACAGCACGGACAAGAAACTATTCGTCTGCGTCAATCCGGTGCCCGCCCCGTCGCTTCCATGCCCGGATTCTCGTCGCTTGCCCGCGTTCTGCCAAGGCCATCGTGGTGCCGCGCCGCAGCCTGGCCGCCTCCTCGACCGTATCGGCCACATGACTCACCAGCGCAGGCTGACCCCGAGCGAGGCACCGAGCGCGGTGGCGTCCTGCGGGCGCAAGCGATTGGTGGTGAACGAACCATACAAGCTCCGCCAGCGCGCAGCAATCCCGACCGCGTGCACACGCAGGTCAAATGTGGCGCTGGCATTTCGCTCAGCCGTCCCGTAGCGCGCGCCGAGCGATGCAAAGTGATAGCCGTTTATCGCATCGTCCTCGAGCAGCGCACTGAGTTCCCCGAGCACCGGTTGGGAGAAGGCCACGTGGTACTTGGTCGGAATATGCTCGACCTCGTCGATGCGGCTGTCGACGCCGGTCACGAAGGCTTCGCGATTGAAATCCGCGTTGTATGCGACGGTCGCGTTGTTCGCCATGAGCAACGAATTGCGGGTCCCGTGCCAGTAGATTCGCCCGCCCCCGTCCATGACGATCACGTCGAGTGCGGCGCCCTGGGGCGAAGTCACCTTGAGCTCGAAATCCGTCGAGAATCCGAGTCCGCTGGGATGGCCGGGACCCACGAACGGGTTGAAGTCGTTGGGGTTCAGATCGCTGTCGGTGCGCAGCCAGGTCGCCGTTCCCACGGCATAGCTCGGACTGGTCGCGGTCACCGTGCCCGTCAGACTCTGCTGGCGGCCTTGCGCAGCGTCGAGCAATGAGGCGCCCAATCCCAGCTTGAAATTGAAACCTGCAAGCTCGCCGAGATCGAACGCCCGGCGAAGGCGCAGCCCCTCGGCCTTGAGCGACTGCGCCTTGTACCAGGCGTGATAGGTTCGGCCATCGTCGAACGGTTGCCCGAAGTGATTGGCATGCAGAATATCGAGCAAATCCTTCGAGGCGGCTCCCTCGAACTCGGCGCGATACAAAAGGCCCACGCAGACCTGGGGCGCCGCAGCGCTCACCTCCGCAAACGCGACACCGACACCGATATCGTTGCCCGCACTCGGTGCGTATTGATTCCCGCCGTATTGGTTGACGGTCGTGAGCGGCGCCGGCTCGAGGTAGCCGGCTGCCGCGGCGTGCAAGAGCGGCTGTCCCGAGCAGTCACTCGCCGCGCCCGAGTCCACGGTCAGATCGAGAGCCGAGGCGCTCGATGAGGTGAGCGCAAGGCCCCAACCCAAGAGCGCCCCGAGCGCGGCTATCCCGACGCGCACGCCGGCCTAGAACAGAGACTCCGTCGAACCGTCGCTGTAGTCGATGGTCGGACCCGCCGTGCCGGTCGGCGTGATGACCGCGGTCTTCGTGCCGTCGTCGGTGACCGTCCCGCTCAACCCCCCGCTGATCGGATACGTGAGCGTCATGCTCACTCCGCCATTGTTGGTCAGCGTGCCAGAATACCCGTTGACCGAGTCGTATTTCGCCGTCGCGTTCACCTGCCGAATGCCGAGCGACGTGGAGTACGTGTAAGTCACCGTGAGCGAGTCCGGCAACGCCGGTGTCGGCACCGTTTGACTCGCGTTGAGCGCGGCCGAGACCGACAGCACCCGTCCGCCGCTCAGCGAGAGATCTCCGGCCACCTGAGCTTCGGCCGTGAAGAAATTCGTGCTGGAGCTCGGCTTCGTCACATCGTAGGAAGCAATGCCCACCACCGACAGCGACACATCGCCGCTGAACAGAGGCGTCAGAGCGCCGCCCGTGCCGACCGCGGCGATGCTGCCCGTGAGCGACACCGAGCTCGGCACATCGTAAGTGCCGGACTTGTCCACGACACCCGGGGCGATCACCAATTTCGCCGCATAAGAGTAGGCGCTCGTGGTCACGTCCGACAGATCCACCGTCGCCGTAATGCCGTGCGGCGGGGGCGCGCCCGCCTTCAGCACGCCTGCGCCCGCCAAACCGAGGTCGTTCTCCAGGGTGATCTGGGTGTCGGAGCCGAGCGTCGCGTTGGTGAGCGAGATGCCGCCGCTGCCGTGTGTGAGCGTACCGCTCGCCGCGATCGTGCCGGAGCCCGTGACCCCATTGAGATTGGACGCGGACGCGGTGATCGCCGCAGTGACCTGCCCGCCGGTTGCAGTCACGTAATAGGGTCCGCTGACCGTACCCGTCCCCTTATTGGTACTTGCGACCACCGAGAAGGATGCATCGAGCGGCGCGTGAGTGGCCGATGGCGTGAGGCCAATGAGGATCTTGTTGACCCCCGGGACCGTACTCGGCGTGCCGGTGAGTGGTTGTGTCTTGACATCATAAGCGGTGGCGGACATCTGGGTCACCGTCATCAGCACCGGATTTCCGCGTCCGCCATAGCGGCACAGCGCCACGTTGGTCGGCGTCGACAGCGCGGCGGGATCATACCCGCAGATGATGCTGTTCTTTTCGGATCGGTAGCGGCGGTCGCTCCTTGCAAAGGTCGTGACGGTGCCGCTGGAATCGACCTTGCGGATCTCGGCGTTGGTGTAGTCCGCCACATAGAGTGTTTCGGAACTGCCGGAGCCGGTGACGATGACATCCTGCGGGGAACCGAACGTTGCGACACCCGGCGCGCCATCCGTGGACCCGACCACTGGAACGGGAAGTGACGACCCGGTCGTCGGTGCGGTGCCCGCGAACAGGGTGACCGTGCCGGCACTGATCTCGCGAATCACATCATTGCCCGTGTCAGCGACGAAGAGGTTGCCGGCGCCGTCGACCGCGACCTGGAAGGGCTGGAAGAACAGGGCCGTCGCGGCGGCGCCATTGGCGTAGCCCGGCGTTCCGGTGGTGTTCGTGGCATTGCCGCCGCCGCCGCCCGCAACCGTCGTGACGGCATAGGTGCCGGCCGCGACCTTGCGGATCGCGTGGTTGAAGGTATCCGCAACATACAGGTTGCCGCTACCGTCGACGGAGATTCCGACCGGATAGGTGAATAACGCGCTGCTGCCGGCCCCATCCTGGAAACCCGCGGTCCCGTAGCTCGCCGACCCGCTCGAGGTCGCGTAGGCGCCACCGGCAACCGTCGTCACGGTATAGCTCGGCAGGGAAATCTTGCGGATCGCGCTGTTGGTGGAGTCCACCACGAACAGATCCCCGGAGGTCGGATCGAAGACGATGGCGGACGGGCCGCTGAACAAGGCGCTCGTGCCGGCGCCATCCAAGAAACCCGGGGGTGAATTGCCGGCGCCGTTCCCGCCCCCCGCAATGGTGGTCACCGCTCCGGTTGGAGTGATCATCCGGATCGAATTGTTGAGGTAATCCGCCACGTAAAGGTTGCCGGCGTTATCGACTGTGGCAATGGCCGGGCCGTCGAAGCGTGCCGCCGAGCCCACCCCGCCGGTGCTGCCGACCTGGCTGTCGGAGCCTACGAACGGGCTGATCACGCCGGTCGAGTTCACTTTGACGATGGTGTCGTCCCGAAAATCGGCGACGTAGAGAGTGCCGTCGGCGCCGAGGGCGAGACCGTCCGGGCCGTCGATGCCCGCCGTGGAACCGACGCTGATGCCCGCGAGGCCGGTCGTGATCAGGCTCGAGGCGATCTCCATGGCACTTACCGCGTGCACGGTTTGAGTGAAAGCGGGTTCGACGTTGGCTTTGATATCGGCCGAGATCGCCGCTACTTCCGGCGCGAGGCCGAAAGTTTGGGTGGTGGTTTGATCGATGATGTTCGTGCGGATATCCGCGAAGAAGGCCTTGGTATTGGCGAGCGGTACGGCGCTCGAGTTGTATCCCGTCAAAGTAGAATGCGATGTGAGGGCGGCCAGCAAGGTCTTTTCATTCGGCGTGACCACATTGAGGCCGAGCGCGCTCGTCGCCTGCCCGCCGTCCACGGTCACGGTTCCATTGTCGAGCTGCAGATAGGCGGCCCCGATGTAGTTGGCGTTGGCGGCCAGCGTTCCCTGGCCGGTCGAATCGACGGTGAGCAACTCGCCCAGACCGCCGATCATGCACACGAGACGCACCGCATAGGTCGTGCCCGTGCACGGAGCGCCGGAACTGTCGGTCGCCGTGCTCTCGTTGGCAGCCAGGGCCAGCACGACCAGCAATTTGGCGAGCTCCTGCTGCGCAACCGGTGCGGCTTTGAAATTCTTGATATCGATCGGCTGGGTGTCGAGCACCGGCGCGCCGTTCAGGAATGCCGTCGACACCGCGTTGTCCGCAACGTCGTTGTTGGCCGCCGTCAGGCCTCCGCTCGCGGCGAGCGCGATGTCGTAGGCCATTTCGGTGAGCGGCGTGACCGCAATGGCCTCTTGGTTCGTGACGCTGTCGAGCAGCGCATGCAGCACGAGACCGGTCGGTGCGGCGACCGCCACGCCGCTCAACTCATCGAGCATCTGCGAGCTGGAGTCGACCGTGAGCGTGACCAGCACGGGGCCGGAACTCGTGACCGGTGAGGAAAATGCGCCGGTGGTTGCGCTGGTACGGACCGTCGCAAGCGGTGTCGTGCTCGCGGCGCCATTGGTGACGGCGTAGAAGTTGACGATGGCGTTGAGTAGCAACCCCTTGCCCGCGACGCCGGCGACCGTGCCCGTGACGGGCTGCGGGCCCGTCGGCATGGTCTGCGGACTGCCTCCTCCGCCGCCGCCGCCGCAGGCGCAGAGCGCAAGAGCGAGCAGGCCCGCAGTCAGGGTGAGGCGCGCGCGCTTATCGAAGATCGTGTAGACACGGGTCCGTGAGTTCATGGAAGCTCTCTTTGGGGAGTTATCGGGTGTGGCATCCCGCAAGCACAACGAATAGGCAGATCCCGCTTGCAAGGTCAACTTTTAGTTCTTATCCCTATTAGAGCCAATTTCGCGAATTGGCACATCACCCATTTGGTGTATTCCCCGCTATGCCAGCCACCCTCCGCTATGCTAGCCAGCATCGCTCATTCGGATCATCGACATGCGATTGGCCAACGCCAACAACTGGCTTTGGGTGTGTCGCCCTGTTTTTCGAAAAATCGCTTTCAGATGCGTACGAGCCGTATGGATGCTCACATGGAGCTCGGTGGCCGCCTCGCTAACCCGCGCACCGCGCACCAGTCGATCGAGCAGCGCGATTTCCGCACGGGACAGCTTGAAGAGTCGCCCGAGGCTGTCGGCAGATCCGGCACCGGCGTCGCAAGGAACGATCCAGACGAATCCTGAAATGGTGCCTTGCACGGGAAGGCTCGAGGAGAAACCCGAAAGCGGCATTGCGGTCACGACCGCCTGTTGACGCGTCGATCTCTCGGTAAGGAGCACCGTCGCTCCGAGCCCGGCTCTCAATCGATCCAGCGCCGTGATGAGAACACCCGGCGCGATCAGCGTGTGCGAGGCACCGAGCGTGCCGCCGGTGGCATTGACCCAGCGGCGGGCCCGAATCAGCGCTTCGCCCGGCTTATTGACCAAACGAAGCTTGCTTAGCGCATCGAGCGCAAACACTGGAACTCGAAACGCATCCAAAACACCGCGATAGAGGGGCTCTGCCAGCCTGAGCGCCTCGACATGACACGCGGCGGGTGCGGCCGCAGGGGCATCCGCGGACAGGGCGGTTGCTTTCAGCGCATTGGGCCGAGTGCACTGCCCCTGACCAGAGCGGTCCCTAGCACCCAAGGGGGCGCCCGCATGTCCCATCGACGGTTGCGGATACGTCAGATTGGCCGCTGCGGCGGCTAGTCAAGAGTTGTCTGATGGTTGCGCGTGCATCATTCATCCCTAAACGAAATGTCTTTGTGCGCTTCGAGGAACAGACGTTTTCCAGGATCTTATTATCAAACGCAAAGGCGATCAATCTCGCGCCTCACTCGAATCCCTCGAGCGCGTCTCTCAGGCGCGTGACGCCGCGCACCGTCATTCCTTCCGGCGGCCGGCGCGGCACGTTCGCCTCCGGTATCAGCGCTGCCTTGAAACCGTGTTTGGCGGCCTCGCGAAGGCGCTCCTCCCCGAAAGGAACCGGGCGGATTTCCCCTGCGAGCCCGAGTTCGCCGAAGGCGATGAGCGAGTCGGGGAGGGGCCGGTCGGAGAGGCTGGAACGCGCGGCCAGCACGATGGCTAGGTCGCCCGCCGTCTCCGCCATACGCACGCCGCCGACCACGTTGGCGAACACATCCTGGCCCTGCAGCGAGAGCCCTGCGTGACGGTGTGCCACGGCCAGCAGCATGGTCAGGCGGTTGCCGTCGATCCCGACCGCAACCCGCCTGGGGTTCGAGCCCAGGCTCGAGTCGGCCAGCACCTGCACCTCGATGAGGAGCGAACGGGTGCCTTCGCGCATCACCGTGATCACACTGCCCGACACCGGCGCCGGATGGCGCGACAGGAAAATAGCGGATGGATTGCTGACCTCGCGCAGCCCCTGCTCCGCCATCGCGAATACGCCGATTTCATTGGCGGCCCCGAAGCGATTTTTCACCGAACGCAAGACGCGGAAACGGCTGCCCGTGTCGCTCTCGAAGTACAGCACCGTATCGACCATGTGCTCGAGGACCCGGGGGCCAGCGATCTGTCCTTCCTTGGTCACATGGCCGACCAGCAGCACCGCGGTTCCGCTCGTCTTGGCGAAGCGAACCAGTTCAGCCGTGCACTCGCGCAGCTGCGAGACCGCGCCGGGGGCGGTGTCGATACGCTCGGAATACATGGTCTGGATGGAGTCGACGATGAGGGCCCGAGCCTTGAGGCTGGATGCGGTCTGCACGATGGCTTCCACCTGGGTCTCGGCCACCAGGCGGGCGGTCGAGTCGGCGAGCGCGAGGCGCCGGGCGCGCAGCGCCACCTGTTTGATCGACTCCTCCCCGGTCGCATACAGCACCGGTCCGGCAGCGGCGAGCGCGGCGGCGGCTTGCAGCATCAAGGTGGATTTGCCGATCCCGGGATCGCCGCCGATCAAGGTCACGGAGCCCGCCACCAATCCGCCGCCGAGGACCCGGTCGAGCTCGGCGGAGCCGGAGGAGATCCGGGGCTGCTCGTCGGCGGCCTCCGCGGCGAGCGAGACCGGCGGGTCCAGGCGGCCGGAACGGCCAACGGCCCGGCCCGGGGCCCCAGGGCCGCCCGACCGGACCTCCGCCACCAAGGTATTCCACTCACCGCACCCGGCGCACTGTCCCTGCCATTTGGGTGAGGGAGTCCCGCAAGACTGGCAGACGAATACCTCTTTTACCTTCGCCATCGGCTTCCTTGGGATCGATTTTTGTGAGCTTAGCATTGCAGTCAGGGTCGTCCGATCCCCTATACTTCGCCGCTTCTGAACGCGGATTATGTCTATAGCATGCGAAAGCTCGGGATGATCGCGGCAATCGTGGGGTTTGGGCTGCTCGGGCTCGACCTGTTGCTTCGGTCCCACGTCAATTTGAGCCCCTGGGCCTGGTTGCCCGGCGCGGTGCTATTGAGCGGCGGAAGCACCCTCTTGTTCCTGTCCCTTTGGGCCTCGGCGACCCCGGCCGTCTCGACGCCCAAGATGTCAGCGCCGCCGGGTCCGGACACGGCCCGCCTCCTGGATAATTTCGAGCAGCGTTTCGCCGAACTCAAGGGGCGCAAGGGCAGCACCACGGTGCTCGGCGAACTCTATGCGCTCGGCAATCAGCTCGAGCAGCGCGGACGCGGGACCCAGGCCACCGCCGTCTACCGTCACCTGGCTCGGATAGACAACACTTATCGCGACGTCGGCGCCCGCCTGCGGCGTTTGATGGATGCCGAGCGCGCCGCATCGAAAGCGCCGGCCGCCTCGACGGGTTCGCCGATCGGCGCGAAGCCGCCGAGCCGCACGGCCCCCCGCCCGGCCACGCCCCCCAAAGCGGCTTCCGGGGCCGCCGGCTCCGCGACGGCGGGCGGCGATGCGCCCGCAACCGCCCCCAACGGCGAGTTGCGCCGGCTCGGCCGCTATCAGCTCGAGCGCGAGATCGGGCGGGGTGCGATGGGTGTCGTGTACCTCGGCCGCGATACCGCCATCAACCGCTTGGTCGCCATCAAGGCGATTCCGCTCGCCAGCGAGTTCAGCGAGTCGGAATTGACCGAGGCGAGAACCCGATTCTTTCGGGAGGCGGAAACTGCGGGCCGCCTCAACCACCCGAATATCGTTACCATCTATGATGTCGGCGAAGAACACGGGCTTGCGTACATTGCGATGGAATATTTGAAGGGCCGCCATTTGAGCGATTACGCGACCGCCGATAACCTGTTGGAACCGAGAAAGGTTCTGGAACTCATGGGCCGGACCGCCCAAGCGCTCGGATTCGCGCACAAACAACAGGTGGTTCACCGCGATATCAAGCCCGCCAACATCATGTATGACCCCAATGCCGATGTGCTGAAGATCACGGACTTCGGCATCGCGCGGCTCACCGGCACGGGCACGACCCGGACGGGCATCGTGCTCGGCACCCCCTCCTTCATGTCGCCTGAACAGTTGGAGGGGCGAACTGTGACTGGTCACTCGGACTTGTTCTCGTTGGGTGTTAGCCTCTTTCAGCTGTTGACCGGCCATTTGCCGTTCACCGCCGATTCCATGACGGGGTTGATGCAGCAGATTGCGGAAGCTCCGCATCCGCCGCTACGCTCCTACCGGCCGGATCTTCCCGCCTGTGTGGAGGGCGTCATAGACCGCGCACTGGCGAAGACGCCGGAGGCACGCTTCGAATCCGGGGCCCATATGGCTGCGGCATTGGAGGACTGTCGGTCGCGATTGCCGACGGGACTGCCATGATCGAGAGAGCAGCATGAGCCTGAGGGGAAAAATCGCAAGCGTCGCGCTCACCGATACCGGCAAGGTGCGCGAACACAACGAGGACATGATCGGCGCCGAGGCCGACATCGGGCTGTTCGTGCTGGCCGACGGCATGGGCGGGTACAACGCCGGCGAGGTGGCCAGCGGGATCGCCGTCAAGACCATCATCAACCTGGTAAGGGACGCCGTGGCGCGGGAGGACCTTGCCGTGCGCGACCCCGAAAGCGGGCTGACGCGTCCCAGCATCATTCTGCGTGACGCGATTCACAGAGCCAACAAAATCATCTACCACACCTCGAAGACTCAGCCTCAATGTGAGGGCATGGGTACGA
>Ga0182030_10023728_pt1 | contig 11317 bp, 9 predicted proteins | sample 812S3MmetaG_FD_121299 | JGI IMG/M metagenome (GOLD analysis project Ga0182030, IMG submission 121299) | Permafrost microbial communities from Stordalen Mire, Sweden - 812S3M metaG (Illumina Assembly) | ecosystem: Environmental > Terrestrial > Soil > Wetlands > Permafrost | place: Sweden...
ATCTCTATAGTCACGCGCGTTGTCTGGCATTAGCTCCTGCCCTGGAGGGTCCGTGACGACTCGATGTGAGCCGCGCGCTGCGCTTGCGTTTTTGCGGCTGGCGCTGTGCGGCGTGACGATTTGCAGCGCACTGGTATTCCCCGCGGCTGCGGCAGCGAGCCAGGTATATGCAACGAGCACAAGTGAAGCCTCAATTTCGGCGTTTTCGATTGGCGCGGGTGGCTCACTGTCGCCAATCGCCTGCACCACGGGGTGCAAAACCGAAAACGCGCTGTCGGAGCCAGAGGGGATAGCCACCAGCCCCAACGGGCAGTTCGTGTTCGTCGCCAACGCCAACGGCAACGGCAAAGGCGAAGGCGGCACCATCGAGGCCTTCGCGGTCGCCGCGGGCGGCGAACTGTCGCCGATCGCGTGTCCGTCGGATTGCAAGACGGGGGACGAGCCCTGGGCTGTGGCGGTGGCCCCCAACGGTCAGTTCCTCTATACGGTCGATGCCCAGTCGCATGCGATCTCGGTCTTCTCAATCGCCATCGATGGCTCTCTGTCACCGATTACATGCACGACGGGTTGCGAACTCGCGTCGGGGTCGGAGCCGGAAGACGTCGTCGTGAGTCCCAGCGGCAAGTTCGTCTATGCCGAGGAACGCGAAGACCACCGGATCGCGGTCTTCGCGGTGGCCGCCGACGGGTCCCTGTCGAAGGTCACCTGCACGACCGGCTGCGCTACTGAAGAAGACCCCTACGGGATGGCCGTGAGCCCCGACGGCCGGTTCCTCTACGCCGCGGCCGGCCCGGCGATCACTCCGTTTGAAATCCATCCCAATGGGACGCTCTCGGCGATCCCCTGCACGAAGTGCGAAACAGCAGCGAGAACCAGAGCGCTTGCGATCAGCCCAAACGGGCGCTATCTCTACACCACCAACAACAATTCCCACGAATCATCGGTCCCCGCGTTCGAAATCCAGGCAAACGGCGCGCTCACCCCACTCGCGGGATGCGGCTTGGATTACTGCAATACCGCCGACGGCGTGGATCCCGAGGGACTGGTGGTGAGCCCAGGCGGGAAGTTTGTCTACGCCTCGGATATCGAAACATCCAGCAACTTCGAACACGGCATTATGAGCGCGTTTGCGATCGGCTCAAGCGGTGAACTATCCCAGATCGGATGCGCGGAACCAACCTGCGACCTCGGTGAGAAAACGGGCTTCTTCGGGCTGACGGTAACCCCCGACCAAGGTCCCACGGCAGCGTTCACCGATACACCCGCAGCAGCCGGAGCAGCGTCCACTTTCGACGGCTCGGCATCCACGGCCTCTTCCCCCGAAGTGAGTGTTGCCAACTACGAATGGAGCTATGGAGACGGCTCGAGCCCCCAGAGCGCCGGGCCTACGCCGAGCCACGTCTATGCGGCACCCGGCGCTTACACCGTCACCCTGACCGTGACCGACAGCGGCGGCTGCTCCACCGGGGAGATCTACACAGGACAGACCGCGAGCTGCAACGGCTCGAGCGCCGCAACCACCACCCACACGGTGACGGTGCCCACGGTTGGCGCCGCTTCGGGTTCCGGGTCGGGTTCCAGTTCCAACTCAGGCTCTGGTTCCGGGTCAGCCCATAATGGACCCCTCGCCCCCTCGCTCACCGGCCTGAGCGAGACGCACACAAGATGGCGCGAGGGTACCGCGCCGGTGCGCATCTCCACCCACAAACGCAAGCGAGCCCCGCTCGGAACGATCTTCTCCTTCAGCCTCAACGAGGCTGCGAGCGTGACGCTCCAGTTCACCGAGACCGCGACGGGACGCAGGAGTGCGGGTAAATGCGTCGTCCAGACCACGAAGAACCGGCACAAGCGTGCGTGTACACGTACGCTCATCGTCGGGACGTTGACACTGGCCGGCCATACGGGAGCGAACGAGGTGTCCTTCGACGGCCTGCTCTCGAACCACAAGAAGCTCGAGCCCGGCAGCTATGCCATCTCTGCTACGGCATCCGCCGCCGGCAAGAGTTCGACGACCAGCTCGTTGCGCTTCACCATCGCCACCAGCTAGACAACGAGGAAGCGCTTGAGCTTGCCGGTGGCCAAACGCGGAATCCCTTCCACCACGGTCACCGTGACGGCAGGCTCGCTGCATCCCGAGCTTGAGAGCGCTGCTTGGAGCTTGCGGATGAGATTGTCGACATCGAACGGTCCCTCAGCGCACACGAGGATCTCTGCTCCGGCCCGGGTCTGCTGCACCTGATACTCGGAGATCGCCGGCTCGCGACCCAGGATGGAGCGGAACAAATGCGGGTGCACGCTCACCCCCTCTCCGTAGAGGAAGATGTCGTCGTTGCGCCCTTCGATGTCGGCGATGCGCTGGTGTGCCGACCCGCACGCGCACGGCTCATTGATGATGGTGACCTCGTCGCTGATCTCATAACGGATGAGCGGCATCAGAGGGTTGAAGAGATTCGTCACGTACACCTTGTGCGAACGCACTCCCGGCGGGACCGGGTCTCCGTGCTCGTCGACGGGCTCGACGATCACGAGATCGTCGCTGAGATGCATCCCGGCGCCCTTGAAACAGCCGATGGCGGTGACGCCCGCCTCAGAGGTTCCCCACATGTTCGCGACCGGCGCCCGCCAGATCTCTTCCGCCGCGTTACGCATCTCGCCCAGCAACGGCTCAGCCATCGTCAGTATCCGCCGCGGCTGAATCTGAAGCCGGCCCGCGCGCGCCTCGCCAACCAGGCGGCCAAGCATCGACGGATAGGTCGCGAGGGTATCGCCGCCGACGGAGTTCAGCCCCGCGACGATCTCCTCCAGTGGAAGGCCGACCCTGAATCTGTGCGTCTCAATGGCGCCCGTGGCGAACGTCTCCGAGAGCGCGCTCGTGAAATGCGTCGCGTTTTCCGCCGCGACGATCATCGCCACGGGAGGAAGCGACACGAGCTCGGGGTCGCCGATGCGGTCCAGCAGCGAGCGGCGCATCGCCGTCAGCTGCACCGTCGCCCAGGCGTCCCGACCCCACACGAACACCCCCCGCACGCCGCTGGATCCGCCTGAGGCCACGGCATGCAGCTCCTCGCGGAAGTATGCGTCGCCGTCGAGCGCGGCGATGTGAGCGTTCACGTCCACCAGCCGAACCTCGGGGTCGGTGACGATCGCGTCGAAGTTGCCCATCAGATCGTCCTTCGTCATCACCGGCAGATGCCGTAGGTCATCGGCCTCGAGCGTCCCAAGGTCGATGTCCCCAAGCCGGTCGCGGTGCCAGGGGGATCGCTGCACTGCGACCCCTATGAGTTCGCGAAGTTGCGCCGTGCGCTCGGCGTGCAGCCGCTCGGCAGTCCACGCCACCCGCTCGAAATGCTCACCGATCTGGGGCAGCAGATGCTCGATGTGACGCTGGCGCGTCGCCTCGTAGGCCTCCACTCAACGGCACCTTACAGGGGCGCCAAATGGCTGCCGCTAAACCTCCACCACCACCGGCAGCACCATCGGCCGCCGCTTGAGGCGGTCATACACGAGCTTGGCCATGTCGTCGTGCAGCATCTGCTGGAGCTGGTCGACCTCGTTGATGCGCTCCTTGGCGGCGCCTTTGAGCGTCTGCTCCACCGTCAGGCGGATCTCCTCGACGAGCTTGTCGGCCTGGTCGAGAAAGGGCACGCCGCGGAAGATCACCTCGGGGTCGGCCACGGAGGTGCCGTCGCTCTCGGCGATGGTGACGACCACGATGAAGATGCCGTCGGCGGAGAGCATGCGCCGATCGCGCAGCGCCACGTCGGCCATGTCGCCGATCTCCACGCCGTCCACGAAGATCATGCCCGCCTGCTCGCGCGAGCCGAAGCGCGCGCCGCGGCTGTCGATGTCCAGCGGCAGCCCGTTGTCGCCCTGGAAGATGTCGTCGGGTGGGATGCCCACCGCTTCGGCCAGCTGCGCGTGCAGGCGCAGGCGCTTGAAGTCGCCGTGGAACGGCATCACGTAGCGCGGCTTGGCGAGGTTCAGCATCAGCTTGACCTCCTCCGCATAGCCGTGCCCGGAGGCGTGCACGGGCGCGTCGCGGGGTGTGATCACGTCGCAGCCGACGTGGTAGAGGCGGTCGATCGTCTCGTTGACGGCGCGCTCGTTGCCGGGGATGGGCGTGGCGGAGAACACCACGGTGTCGCCGCTCTTGAGCTCCACCTGGCGGTGGTCGCGGTAGGCCATACGCCGCAGCGCCGACAGCGGCTCGCCCTGGGAGCCGGTGGAGATGATGACCACGCGCTCGTCGGGGAAGTCGTTGATCTCACGCGGCCCCACCAGCATCCCGTCGGGGATCTCGATGTGGCCGAGCGTGCGCCCGATGCCGACGTTCTTGCGCATCGAGCGGCCCACCAGCGCGACCTTGCGCCCGAGCGCCTCCGCGGCGTCCACCACCTGCTGCACGCGGTGGATGTTGGAGGCGAAGCTGGTCACCACGATGCGGCCCTCGCAGCGCGCGAACACCTCCTCCAGGTGCGGACCCACGACGGACTCCGAAGGCGAGAAGCCCTCGCGGTCGACGTTGGTGGAGTCGCCGCACAGCAGCAGCACGCCTTCGCGCCCCAGCTCCGCCAGACGCGACATGTCGGCGGGCGCGCCGTCGACGGGCGTCTGGTCGAACTTGTAGTCGCCGGTGATCAGCACCGTGCCAAGCTCCGTGCCCAGGGCCACGGCACTGGAGTCGGGGATGGAGTGAGTCATGTGCACGAGCTCCAGCGAGAAGGGCCCCACGTCTAGCGTCTCCCCCGGTTCCACGTCCACGAGCTCGATGTCGCGCAGTTTGTGCTCCTCAAGCTTCGAGCGCGCCATCGCGAGCGTCAGCGGGCCGCCGTAGATGGGGGCGTTCAGGCGGTCGCCGAGGTCGCGCAGCACCCACGGCAGCGCGCCCAGATGGTCCTCATGGCCGTGCGTGACGACGATCGCCTCGATGTCCTCCGCGCGCTCGCGCAGGTAGGCGAAGTCGGGCAGCACGAGGTCGATGCCCACCATCTCCGGCGTTGGGAAGCGCAGCCCCACGTCCACCACCACGATGCGGCCATCCTGCTCGATGACCGTCATGTTCTTGCCGATCTCCCCCAGTCCACCGAGGGGCAGTACGCGCAGCTTCGACTTCACGCGTGCGCGCTCGTGAGGAGACCGTGACGCTCGAGCATCGCGCGTACCGCAGCGGTCTCCTCGTCTGTTGCCTCCACGATCGGCAGGCGTACGCCGCCGACATCGTGTCCCAGCAGCTTCAACGCCGCCTTCGTGCAGGTCGGGCTGGCGGTCAGGTACAGCGTGTCGTATACGTCCCTGAGCGAGGCGTCGATCGCCGCGCGGTTCTCCGGCTCAGTGATGATCCGCTTCATCTCGTTTCCCACTATATGGCTCGAAACGCAGATCCCGCCTGCGCCGCCGATGTCCAGCGTGCGCGCAAGACTGCCGTCGTTGCCGGCGTACACGTCGAGCCCGTCAATCAGCTGCAGCTCGTCGTCGTTGGCCTGCTTGACACCCTCGATGTGCTCGATCTGCGCCAACTCTGCGAGTAGATCCGGCGGGATGTTGGTCGCGGTACGCGACGGGATGTTGTAAAGGATCACGGGCTTGTCGGTGGCGCCCGCCACCGCTTCGTAGTGACGCTTGAGCCCGAGCGGACTGGGCCTGTTGTAGTAGGGCGTGACCGACAGCGTCGCATCCACGCCGAGCTCGGTGGCACGTTCGGTGAGATGCACGGCTATGCGCGTGTCGTTGGTCCCGGTTCCCGCCACGATCGTCGTGCCGGCGGGGCGCTCGTTGACGGCGAGTTCGATCAGGCCGAGTTGCTCGGCGTCGGTCATCGTTGACGCCTCGCCGGTGGTGCCCGCGACGACGAACCCATCGGAGCCGTTCTCGGCGAGATGGTTCATGAGCGCCACGAAGGCGTCGTCGTTGACGTTGCCCTGCTCGTCGAAGGGCGTGACGATGGCCGTCAGGAGTGTGCCGAGGGAACTCATTGGCTGCAGTATCTCACGCGCACGGAGATTCAGAAGAGCAGGTGCTCAAGACCGACCAGCGGCGATTGCTCGAGGGTCGCGACCTTGCGAATCGCGAGCAGTACTCCGGGCATGAAGGACTCGCGGCTGATCGTCTCGTGGCGGATCGAGAGTGTCTGACCGAGATCGCCGAGGATCACTTCCTGGTTTGCCACGAGGCCGGGGAGCCTGACGGAGTGAATCGGCGGCGCGGGCTTGCCGCTGGCGCTCGCCATCAGCTCGGCAGTGCGCGCGGCGGTGCCGCTCGGCACATCCAGCTTGCGGTCGTGGTGCAACTCGATGATCTCCGCCTTCTCCATGTGGATGGCGGCCTGTTCGGCGAAGCGCATCATCAACACCGCGCCGATCGCGAAGTTGGGCGCGATCAGCACGTTCGCACGCGGGCGCCCGTCCTGCGTGCGCGCCTGCTGCAGGGGCGCAGGGTCGAAGCCGGTGGTGCCGATCACCACGTGCACACCCGCGCGCACGCAGGCCAGCGCGTTGCCGAGCGCGGTGTCCGGCTGGGTGAAGTCCACGACGACCTGCGGCGCCAACCCGGTCGCCTCGTCGAGGAGCACGTCCTCCAAGGTGGTGTCCAGCAGCGGGTCGGCGCGGCCGACGAGCTGCATGTCCTCGGCGCCTTCCACCGCTTCGCAGACTGTCTCCCCCATGCGTCCGGCGGCGCCGGCGACGGCGACGCGGATCACAGCGCGGCCCCCTGCGCGGCGGGCGCGGCGGCGCCGGCCTCTGCGCCGGCGGTGCTGCTGCGCAACGGCTCGATCGCTGCGAGGAAGCTCTCTTCGGCGGGACCGACGCCTGCCACGGACAGCGCTTGTGGAGCGAAGAAGGCGCTCGCGACGTCGCGCACGTCCTGCATCGTGACTGAGTCGATCTTTTCGATCATCTCATCGACGGAGAGGATCGGCAGCTCGTTCATGACGGAGGAGCCGAGCCGGCTCATGCGCGCGCCGGTGGACTCCAGCGCCAGCACGACGCGGCCCTTGAGGTTCTCGCGCGAGCGCGTCAGCTCCTCCTGGCTTGCGGGGTCTTCTACGCAGCGTTCGAGCTCTGAGGCGACCACGGAGACCGCCTCCGCGAGGTTCTCCGGGCGCGTGCCCACATACAGGCCGACCTCGCCGGTGTGGGCGTAGAGGTTGGAGTAGGAGAAGACGGAGTAGGCCAGGCCGCGGCGCTCGCGCACCTCCTGGAAGAGGCGCGAGGAGGAGGTGCCGCCGAGCACGCCTTCGAGCACGCGCAGCGCGAAGCGCCGCTCGTCGTCGCGGGCCAGCCCTGCCCCGCCGACGCACACGTGGTACTGCTCGGTGTCTTTCTCCAGGAAGCGCACGCGCGGCTCGAACTCCGGCACGGCTGCCTCAGACAGCGCGGCGCGGTGCAGGTCGGGCGCCTGCGGATCGGTGGGAGCGCTCTGCTCGCGCGTGCGCTCGGCCGCCTGTGCCAACGCCAGCAGCTCGTCGTGCTCGACGGAGCCGGCGGCGGCGATCACGATGCTTGCCGGCCGGTAGCGCTCGGCGTGAAACGCAGCCAGCTCGTCGCGAGTGACGCCGCCCACGACCTTGGCGGTGCCGATCACGGGGCGTCCCAGCGGGTGCGTGCCGAAGATCGCTTTGCCGAGCACGTCGAAGACGCGGTCCTGGGGATCGTCTTCATACATCGCGATCTCCTCCAGCACCACCTCGCGCTCTGCATCCAGCTCGCCGAAGCGGGGGTGCCAGATCATGTCGCTCATGACCTCGAAGGCGTGGTCGAGGTGACGGTCGAGCACGCGCGTGTAGAGCGAGGTTGCTTCCTTGTCGGTGCCTGCGTTGACCTCCGCGCCCATCGCGTCGAAGATCTGGTCGATCTCCTCCGAGCCGTAGCGCTCGGTGCCGCGGAACAGCATGTGCTCGAGCAGGTGGGAGATGCCCGCCTGGCTCGGCTGCTCGGAGGCGGAGCCGGTGGCGATCCAGAACCCGAGCGCCACCGAGCGCACGCCTGGCACGCGCTCGGTAACAACTCGCACGCCGGAATCCAGCGTGGTGATGCGATGCTCGGGATTCAAGACCCGGCCGCTTGACTAGTCGCGGCCGTGGCGGGGACGGCCGGAGCCGCGCTCGCCGCCGCTGCGCCGCGGTCCGCGGTCCGAGCGACCGTTGCTGGAGCCGCCGTCGCGCGGAGGACGTGAGCCACCGCCACCGCCGCCGCCCGTGCCGACGCCGGCGAGTTCCTCGACGGTCTTGCCGGCGATGTCGGGGTCGTCGGCGAGGCGCAGGCCGATACGGCCGCGCTCGCGGTCGACCTCGACCACACGCACGTTGATCTCATCGCCCTTGTTGAGCACGTCCTCGACCGCCTCGACCCGCTGTCCAGGCGAGACGTTTGAGATGTGCAGCAGCCCATCGGTGCCCTTGGCCAGCTCCACGAACGCTCCGAAGGTTGTGGTCTTGACGACTTTGCCGACGTACTCGTCGCCGACCTCGACCTCCTTCATCATCATCCGCACGCGCTCAACGAGCGCGTCGCCGAGCTCGCCGTTGGCGGAGTAGATCAGCACCTGGCCGTCGTCGTTGACGTCGATCTGCGATTCGAACTCGTCGGCCAAGCCGCGAATCGTTTCGCCGCCCTTGCCGATCAGCAGCCCAATCTGCGACGGGTCGATCTGGATCGTCTGGATCCGCGGCGCAAACTGCGAGAGCTGCTCACGCGGCGTCTTGATGATGTCGGCCATCTTGCCGAGGATGAACGTGCGCGCCTCTTTCGCCTGGGCGAGCGCATCGCGCAGGATGTCGAAGGTGACGCCGGTGATCTTGATGTCCATCTGCAGCGCGGTGATGCCGCGCTCGGTGCCAGCCACCTTGAAGTCCATGTCGCCCAGGTGGTCCTCAACGCCGGCGATGTCGGTGAGCACGATGTAGTCGTCGCCCTCCTTGATCAGGCCCATCGCGATTCCGGCCACCGGACGCTTGATCGGCACACCGGCATCCATCAGCGACAGCGACGATCCGCAGACCGACGCCATCGAGGAGGAGCCGTTTGACTCGAGGATGTCGGACACCACGCGGATCGAGTAGGGGAACTCCTCGATCGAGGGCACCATCGGCGCAAGCGCGCGCTCGGCGAGCGCACCATGGCCGATGTCGCGGCGCTTGACGCCACCCATGCGGCCCGCCTCCCCGACCGAGAACGGCGGGAAGTTGTAGTGGTGCCAGTAGTACTTTTTCGTCTCGAGTCCGAGCGTATCGAGGCGCATCTCCTCCTTGAGCGTGCCCATCGCGACGACGCTCAGGGCCTGCGTCTGTCCACGCGTGAACAGCGCTGAGCCGTGCGTGCGCGGTGTGACGCCGACCTCGATCGTGATGTCGCGGATCTCGTTCTCACCACGTCCGTCCGGGCGCTTCTTGTGGACGGCGATGCGCTCACGGATGATCGACTTCTCGAGCTTGTCGAATGCCATCTGCACCGCGGAGCGGAGTTTCTTGGCGTCCTTGACCTGCTCTTCTGAGGCACCCTCGGGCGCCGGTGTTGCGTGCTGCTCGAGGATCGCCGTCTCGACGGCCTTGGTCGCGTCCTGGCGGTCGAGCTTGTCCTCGACCTGCGTCGCGTCCTCGAGCGCCGAGCCGTGCGAGGCGCGGATCGCGTCGAGGATCTGCGGGTCGACCTTGATCGCCTCGAAGACTTTCTTCTGCTTGCCGACCTTGGCGGCGAGCTCACGCTGGAGCGCGCAGATCTTCTTGATCTCCGCGTGTGCGATGTCGAGCGCGTCGAGGATCTCGGCCTCGGGGATCTCGTTGGCGCCCGCCTCAACCATCAGGATCGCCTCTTCGGTGCCAGCGACGATCAGATCGAGGTCCGAGGGGGTCTCGGCGTCCGGCAGCATGTCGGCCTCGTTCGGGTTGACGACGAAGTTGCCGTCGATCTTGCCGATGCGCACCGCGCCGACGGGCGTCGGCAGCGGGATGTCGGAGATCATCAGCGCCGTCGAGGCCCCGTTCATCGCGAGGATGTCATACGGGTGGACGTGGTCGATCGACAGCGGAATCGCGACCAGCTGCGTGTCGTAGCGCCATTCCTTGGGGAACAGCGGACGGATCGGCCGGTCGATCATGCGCGCGGTGAGCGTGCCCTTCTCGCCGGGACGGCCCTCACGCTTGAAGAACGAACCGGGAATTTTTCCGGAGGCATACATGCGCTCCTCGACATCCACCGTCAGCGGGAGGAAGTCGACATCGCGGAGGCTGCCTGCCACCGCGGTACAGAGAACCATCGTGTCGCCCTGGCGGACTACCACTGCGCCGGAGGCCTGCTTTGCCATCCTGCCGGTCTCGAACGAGATCTCGCTGCCGGAGATCTCCACGGAAACCCGTGTAACGGCGTCGTTACTCATATTCACTGCCTTTCAGTTCCGCCCGTCGGTCGGCGGCTCGTTTCTCTTTTTCTCTTGTTCCGAACGGATGGAGCTTAGCGGAGAGCGGCGGCCAAGCCCTCGCGCAGCAGCTCCAGCGCGGGCAGATCGCCAGGTGAGGGAGCCTGATAGCTCCAGCGCACAACCCCGTCGGGGCCGGTGATGACGAGCGCCCGCTCGGCGAAGCCGCCGGGGTGCAGCACGCCGAAGACCGCGCACGTGGCGCCCTTGGGCTCGAAGTCGGACAGCTGCTCGCTGGAGACCCCAAGCTGTTCCTTGAATGCGCTCTGCGACCAGCTGGAGTCGCAGGAGACGCCATAGAGCGCGTTGCCCTGCCCGGCCAGCTGTACCGCCAGCTCCTCATAGATCTGCAGCTGGTCGGTGCAGACTGGACTGAAGGCGAAGGGATAGAACACGAGCACGGTCGTGCGCCCCTGCAGGTCCTGCTCTGTGAAGCTCTCTCCGTCAGCACGGGCAAGCTTGAAGCTGGGCGCGGGAGTACCGGCGTCCAGGACGGCCATCGTCAAGCCTACTTACGGAGGCCGAGCTCTTTGATGAGGCTGCGATAGCCCTCGAGGTCGCGCTTCTGCAGGTAGGCGAGGAAGCGGCGGCGCTTGCCGACGAGCATCAGCAGGCCCCTGCGCGAGTGGTGGTCTTTGCTCTGCGTGCGCAGGTGGTCTGTGAGGTGGTTGATGCGCTCGGTGAGCAGCGCGATCTGGACCTTGGTCGAACCCATGTCCTTCTCGTCGGCTCCAAACTGGGCTGCGATCTCGCGCTTACGCTCGCTGGTGAGGGCTGGCATCGCGGGAACGGTAGCAGAGACGGGGCGCCGTCAGAGGGCGGCGGCGATTTCGCGGGTGCGCTGAACGTCGCGGTGCATCTGCTCGATCAACGACTCTGGGTCCTCGAAGCGGCGCTCGCCGCGCAG
>Ga0182030_10023729_pt1 | contig 11317 bp, 10 predicted proteins | sample 812S3MmetaG_FD_121299 | JGI IMG/M metagenome (GOLD analysis project Ga0182030, IMG submission 121299) | Permafrost microbial communities from Stordalen Mire, Sweden - 812S3M metaG (Illumina Assembly) | ecosystem: Environmental > Terrestrial > Soil > Wetlands > Permafrost | place: Sweden...
CGATTTCTCGCCCTGACGCGCAACAAGCCCCTGCCGGTCACACCGGCAGGGGCGAGCGCTGGTCAGAACAACGCGAGCTGATTCCTTTCCTCTGTCACAGGCTTGCCGCGTGACCGGAGCAATTCGAGTGCTACGTCGCGGGCGTAGTCCTGCGGACCGGACGCGGCCTCAACATCTGCCATCGCAGCGAAGTGGCTGCGATAGCCGGTTTCACTGACCGGAATCCGGCGTGGCGGTTCCTCTGGACTGCGAAACTCGAAATGACCTACGTCGGTCATCCAGTTCGGCTGGTAGGTGACAATCATTTCCTGCGCCTCGATAACGAGGGTGAAGGTGATGAATTGCTTCTTGGCCTTGCGGGGTGAGGGCGCGCTCATTGCGCGCCCCCGTTGTCCGTGGCCTCTGCGCCTTCGCCGATGACGCGGATGACGATTTCGGCGTCGTTCAGCGGCAGATAGTCGAGCCGCTGGTTGAAGCCCTTGCCGTCGGTGTGCGCCCAGAGAGCGCCGATCGGCTGCCAGAACTTCTTCTTGCCGTTCTTGGTCACCGCGAAGATGCGATGCGTCGGGCGGGCGTTGGTGGTTTCAGTCGTCATGATTTTGTCCTTTCGATTTTGAGCCTGCCCCAATGGCGGCCTCGATGCCCGTTTCAAGGCCGAGGCGGAAAAGCGGGGCTGTCACAAGCGAGCCGAAGGCTCCCCGAAGGGCGCGGAGCTGCACAAACGCAGTGCGGAAGCGAGCGGCTTTGATGGCAACGCGCGCCTCGGCAGAACCGGGCACAAAGAGAGGACGCTTTGGTTGGTGGGTTAGTTGGCGTTCGAAAGGACAGCGACGACCCGAACCTTACGCCGCCGTCCTCACCGCGCCTCGTCGCACTGGTTGCAAAAAACATTCCGGCCCGTGTACGGGCTTACGCAACTTACGGCCCTTCAAGCAATGATATCAGACTGCCCGTACGCCCGTCGTAAGTCACTCGCGAGTGAGTATGACAAGCCATCAAAGCATTGCGGCCACGCAAGCCCCATCGACTGAAGCCATCTTTCGGCTTTAACCTCTGGCGTATCCCCGTCCGTCGAGGAGTCAATAAAGTCGTACATCTGTTCGACGCGAGCCGCCAACTCTTGAAATCCTTCTAGCGGGACAATCCGCAGTTCATCGGGCGGATTACTCTCGTCGGAAACTGGGAGTATCGGTCCGACTATGCTTTGAAAGAATGCCTCACCCGGAAAGCTTTTTCTTAGATAGGCGACATGATCGTGGAACTGGCCGATATCGTCTTTCTTTTGATATTGGGATCCTGATTTCTTGTTTGTCTTCGCTTCAAGAGCCACCCCCGCTTTGGATGGCGTGTATCGCCAAAGAACATCTGGACCCGTTTTCTTAGGGCCAGAATTATCCGGTCGCGTAGCTTCAAGTCCCAACAATTTCCCAAGGTCGCACAGAGCCGCTTCCGTTGGCTTGATATTTTCGCCGTAAACGAGCTTGGTCTTTACGGAGTTCAAAGTCGCGCGGAGTGCGGTCGGCTTCGTAGCGAGTTCAGCCACACGTATCGCCTGTACCCCAGGCTTCACACTCGACATACTCGTAAGGACGGAACGGCTATTTACCGCCGGCCGCCCCAAGGCAGCACATTGGTTTGCTGCTTCTTGGTAGGAGCGAATTGCTGGAACGGATTGGCTAGACATTTCTTGTGCCAGGCCGCTCCAGTGTTTGTACCAAGCACCCAGTTTCGCCTCAGACAAAGATACGAAATCAGCAAGCTGTCGAATTGATCGAGCAGCGCCCGGAAAGTCCCCTTGCCACAAAGGCAAGAATGCTGGTCCTTCACGATTGGCCGCATCAATCAACCATGCTGGAGGCATGGGACGCGCGGACGTGTCGTAGCCTTGGATAGACTCTGTATAGACCCTATCCCACTCACGATCTCCCGTCAGTATTCCTTCGATAAGATCGCCGTAGTCTGTTTCACCGGCGTCAACCGAGTCTCTCAACTGGATGCCAAGCTGGATTTGGCGCTGAAGTAGGTCCGGCAGAAAGGCCTGATGCAATGGATTTCGGAGCCAGTTTTGCAAATCCTCGCCGCACAACACAACCACCCCGTGATCTGTGTTGCTCCGAAAAATTCGTCCGATCGCTTGGGTAATTCGAATTGCGGTCGTGCCGGCTCTCGAATTAGTCAAACCAAGGCTCTGATCGAGAAACCGATCGATCGCAAACGAGCCGGCAGGAATTCCGTCCAAAACCAGGACGCGGCAAGCGTCGCCGGGGAGGTCGACGCCATCATATCGGGCGGCCATGACCATTTTTTCAGGGGGCGGAGCAGCTTTAAAGCGCTCAACCCCATCCTGACCGGTGCTTCCATCGTAGAGCGTGGCAACGTCACCCCAGCCGTCAGCCCGTGGCTTAGAAGGGGAAATTATACATACTTTGTCATCGGCTAAGAAATTCTTAGCCCATGTGCATTGCTCCTCATCGGTGGCACCGGGAGCGAATACAAAGAGACGTTGGGAATCTCCCGACTTCCCACCGGGACGAATTATTTCTGCCTCGTCAACACCAAATGTCTTAGAAAACTGAACTGGCGAAGGCATCGTGGCAGTGAGATAGACCCGGCGAGGGTTTGGAAAGAAGTAGCGAAGCGTTGCGAGCGGAAGGGCGACGGGGCAAATTTCGACCGCTCCAGCCGAAATGAAGATTGCACACCGCCCAAGCTGGTCGCGAAGATGCTCCCAAGCAAAGAGCGTTGCTTTATCCTCCGTGACGTTCTCTTCCACCAAAATCTGTGTGAGCCTTTGCCATTGTCTATTGAGTTCAAACGCGGGGATAAAAAGAAGCGGCAGCCAATCTCCGCTAAGAACAGCTGCCAGCTCCTGTGCGTGTCCGCTCTTTTCAAAATAAGGCTTGAACAGATTGATGATCTTGCCATAGGCATTGGAGGAGGACCGAAAGCGAAGCGTAAAAGCGTTGCGGATCGTGGGACCGGCAACATGAGCGTCGTCGAGAACGAACGCTTGGATGTCCATTCTACGGAAAATGCTTTTGCCGTTAAAAACCGCAGCGTAGTTGGTCAGGCATGGACCAAAGGCGCCATTAAAAGCCTGTTCGTTAGACCAATGACCGTCGTAATACGTTGCTACCTCAAGCCCACACTCTTCGGCGCGCATTCTTGCCTGTTCAATAAGCTGATTGGTCGGGCAGACATACACGACCTGGCCTGCGGTTTCGTTCACGAGTGACTGCGCCATCAATAACCCAATGAGCGTCTTCCCGCCGCCGGTGTTCATCTCGATGACAATGTCTTTCTTGGCGCGCGATTTGTGCCAACTCCGCAAAGCTTCTGATTGAGGATCCCATATGTTTTCGACGGTTCCGCGCAAAGTAAGCGTCTCAAAAATTTTGAGCGGATTCGTCTCTTTCGATCTCTTTTTGGGAGTGATTTTAAGACCTCTAAGCTTGCTGGTCATTTGCTTCAACCCTCCCTATTTGGTCCGCTCGGTAGTTGATATACGTCCTCGCGAGACGATCATTTGGTTTCTTGATTAGTAGCCGCGCGATTGCGGGCATTGGTGCGGGCGCCCGGACTTGAACCGGGACAGTCCTTTCGGACCTAGGGATTTTCATACCACTTCGGCTTTCGCCGCCCTCGCCTTGCACGTTCGTGCCTTTAGGCTCGGTTTGTGGTCTGGACTATACCTTCACCGTAGCGGGCGCACCGTAGATGCGTTCGCTTTAGGTGCTGCCCGTCTAGTCTCTACACCTTCGCGCCGGTCGTTCGACCGGAGCGCTTGGCTCGGGATTGCCTGTTACCGGTTTCCCCGAGTTTGAGCAGTTCTGCTCCTCGGGTTTCCCCGGGGGCACTCAATTTTCTTTAAGTCCCTTGCGTCTACCAATTTCGCCACGCCCGCGTACCGCGTCTATGTATAGCGGCTCAAAGTCACGAGGCCAAGAACTCTCGTATTTCCAATAAATTAGACTGCTAACTCCTTGCTAGGGGCGTCTTTTACTCGCTTCTTGGGTAGCTTGCGCTTCCGCACGTTAATCGCCTTGGCGTCGAGGCGGTTCTTGATGTGCGAGGCATAATATTTCTCGATCATCTCAACGCTGGTGCGGCAGTTCTTTGCGATTTGGTAGATGTCTGCCCCCTCCATCAAACGTAGACATATATAGGTGTGGCGAAGACTGTAGGCCGTACGGCGCTGGCCTTCGCGATCGAACTTAAGTCCTTCTTCTCCGAGAATGTTACCCAATAACTCGTGGTGCGATTTCGGAAATATGCGGTCGGTCGGCTTCGGCTTCACCCTCGGCGTGTCCGCTCTTACAAATCTGTCATCGGATTCGCTCACATTACCCTCGGGACGTAGCCGCTCAAGCAATCGCTTGAAAGGATAGACCGCGCCTTTGGTGCTCTTGCAGTATCCGACGCCCCTCTTTCCTCGCACCTCGATTTCCAGAATTGTTTCGCGCGTGGCGCGATCCTCAACAATCGTTACATCCCGGAATTCCAGACGAAGCGCTTCGTCTGGTCGAAGGCCGGTATTACCCATGAACAAAACGAAGTCATGCAACTGCTCGCAAGCCCATTTCCACTTTGGCTTAGGCGGATTCTTAATCCTGCGAGCTGTCGCTTCATAAAGCTGGCGATACTCTGCCAGAGAAAACCACGCGCGATGCGAGATTTTGCCGGAAGTTTTGTAGGGTTCCGACATGTCCGGGAGATACGACATCCAACCATGACGCACCGCTGTTTTCAGAACCTGCCGAAGACACACGATTTCCTGATGCATCGTGTTTCGTGCCGGCGGCTTGCCCCGCGCCAGCTCCGAATCCTGGCGTCGCTTAATCCGGTATTCCTGTAGTTGACCGGAGGTAATCTCTGATAAACCCATGTCGCCAAAGAATGGGAGAAGGTGCAGCTTCAGTCTGCGCCAATGCCCCTCGACATAAACTTTGCTTCGTTGACCTTCGGTGATGATTTCGAACTCGCGCTGAAATTGATCCGCCGCTTGTTGGAAAGTCTTTTCGTCTCTGAGTATTCCCGCTTTGTGTTTGCCTTTGAGGCCTAGATACCAGTCCTCGGCAATGTCTTTAGCGCGGTCGATGCTTTCCTCTTTGGTGGAGGTGCGGCGGTTCTTCCCGCCGATGAAGGTCGAGCACTGCCAATAGCGGCTGTTCTCGCGCTTATAAACGTGGAGGCGGCCTCCCATCATGATGTGATCTGCCATGGCAAATCCTTTCACAGTTTTTCACATAGTCGCATTGCCGTGGGGGACAAAAGGTCCGAGCGGCAATTTTCAAATCTCTCGCTCCATCCTTTTGGAATGGGGAGTTTTTAAACGCATCGCACAAAGCGCCCCACAACTGTGAAAGCCGGTCAAAAACGGGGCAAAGTGTGTAAGGGTTGTGTAACGGCTTTCAAAAGCCAGAATAGTGAAAAACTGCACTAAAATCAATGTTTTTCGAAATACAGGGGCGCTAAAAAAAGGCTTTTAAGTCCCTTGCGTCTACCATTCCGCCACGTCCGCGCGTGGACTTATCCCGCCAGCGCGCGGCGGCAAGCCAACGCGGCGGCGTTTCAGGCTATTTCGGTAATAACTGGCTCCAGGCCGGGTCCCAGTCCTTGCCGGAGGCATCGACCACGCGGCCGTCCTTTTCGTAGAACTTGTTGGGAATCTGGAACATGGCGATGAACATGCCGCCCTTCGGGCTCCAGGCGGTATGGCGCGAGCCTGCCGGACGCCAGACAAATTCGCCGGGGCCGACTTCGATCCCGGCGTCGAGACCTTCCTTATCGACCAGCGAGCCTTCCAGCACATAAGTCTGTTCGATCAGCACATGCTCGTGATCAGGCAGTACCGCGCCCGGCTCCATCTTCATCAGCATGGTGGCGAGTCCGCTGCCGGGATCGAACAACAGCGTCTTCATCTCGCAGCCGGCAAACCGCATTTTCTGCCACGGCATATCCGGCGCGCGCACCACGCGCGCCAAGAGATCGACGGGCTTTGCATGTTCCGTATTCGGCTTGACGTTCATGGGCGTTCTCCCGGTATGCCGCCATAATACACTATTCTAGGAACTTACTCGACCACCTTGATATTGGCCGCCTGCACGATTTTGCCGAACTTGGCGGTCTCGGAATCGACAAAGGCCTTGAACACGGCCGGCGACATCGGCTTGGGCACGATGCCCTGGATCATCAACTTCTCGGCCAGCGCCGGGTCCTTGAGCGCCTTGTTGATGATGCCGTTGAGCCGCTCGACAATTGCCGGCGGCGTACCGGCGGTGATGAACATCCCGAACCAATTGAGCAGTTCGTAGCCGGCGAGGCCCGGCGAACCCTCCGATAGCGGCGCCACGTCGGGCAATTGCGGCATACGCTCCTTCGAAGTGACCGCGACCGCGCGTAGCTTGCCCGCTTTGATCAGCGGCAGCGCCGCCGCCAAACTCGAAAAGCTCATGGTCACCGCTCCGGTTGCCACATCGGTCACCGCCGGCGCCGAGCCGCGATAAGGCACGTGCAGCACTTTGATGCCGGCCATGCTGTTCATGAGTTCACCGGCCAATTGCTGCGGATTGCCGACGCCCGACGACGAGAACGTCAGTTTGCCGGTATTCGCCTTGGCATAGGCAATCAGCTCCTTGGGATTGTGAACGGGCGTCGCTTCAGCCACCACGACCACGCAAGGCACGATGCCGACCAGCGCCAGCGGCGTCAGTTCGCGGCTGGCGTCATAAAGCATCTTGTCCTTGAACAGATGCTGGTTGATCGCGACCTCGCCGGACGCAGCCGCCAGCAAGGTGTAGCCATCGGGCGCAGCTTTCGCGACCGCGTTCGAAGCGATCATGGCGCTGGCGCCGGTGCGATTTTCCACGATCACGGTCTGGCCGAGTTCGGCGCGCATCGGCTCGGCCAGAAGCCGCGCGACGATATCGACGCCGCCGCCGGCGGCATAGCCGACCAGAATGCGGATCGGATGGTCGGGATACGTGCCTTGCGCAAAACCCGGACTCAGTTGGCCGGCCGCCGCGATGGTGGCCGCCGTGGTCAGAAAATTGCGTCGCGTGAACATCGTATCCTCCCTGATTTTTTTATTTTATCGCCAGCGTATTTATCTAGTCCCCGCCCTCGCGGATCGGCGGCGCGAAGGCGAGCGCGGTATCCCATGGAAAATAAATCCAGGTATCCTGCGACACTTCGGTGATGAAGGTATCGACCAGCGGGCGCCCCATCGGCTTGGCATAGACCGTCGCGAAATGCGCGGCCGGCAGCAATTCGCGCACCATGCGGGCCGTCTTTCCGGTATCGACCAGATCGTCAACGATCAGCACGCCGTTGCCCTGGGCGCGCATCGAGGTGACTTCGGGGCCGACGCCCTTCATCACCTTGATCTCTCCCTGGTTCTTGTAGTCGTGATAGCTGGCGATGCAGATGGTCTCGATGATGCGCACATTGAGTTCGCGCGCCACGATCGCCGCCGGCACCAGCCCGCCGCGAGTGATGCAGACAATCGCGTCAAACGGCCCTGCTTCATGCAATCGCCAGGTCAGCGCGCGCGTATCGCGGTGGAATTGATCCCACGACACCGGAAATATTTTTTCCGGGCGCGGCGCGTCCTCGGCTGTCGGTTTCGGCATTCGGTGTTCCCCCGCGTTTAGGATTTTACTTGTTCGCAGCGCCGGCCAATTGCGCCTTGACGGTCTTGAGCATGCCCTCGACCGCCATCTTGGCCTGCGCCAGTTTGCCGGCGTCGCGCGAGCGCACGACGATATTGGTATTGGGCCCGAGCTTCTCGTCGAAGAACGGATAACTGCCGATGATCGCGTCGGGATGCGCCTTGGCGATGGCGCCAAGTTCGGTGCCGACATCGCCTTCCTTGGCGTCGGCGCGGATGGTTTCCGACAGGAGTTTGGTGCCGGTCTTGAGTTTGGGCGCCACCTCGTCGAGCATGGCCTGCATGATCGACGGCACGCCCGCCATGACGATCACATTGCCGATCCAGAACCCGGGCGCACCCGACACTTTGTTGGCGACCAGTTCGGCGCCGTCGGGAATGCGCGCCATGCGCAAGCGCGCCTCGTTCAACTCGCCGCCGGTCTTGGCCATGCGCTCTTTGAGAATTTGCACCGCGACCGGATGATGGTCGATCTTGACACCGAATGCCTTGGCCACGCATTCGGACGTGATGTCGTCATGCGTCGGCCCGATGCCGCCGGTGGTGAAGACATAGGTGTAGCGCTTCCGCAGCGCATTAAGCGCGGCCACGATGTCGCCCTCGTCGTCGGAGACGACGCGGACCTCCTTCAAATCGATGCCGATGGCGGTGAGATAGTCGGCGATATATCCGATATTCTTGTCTTTGGTGCGGCCTGAAAGGATCTCGTCGCCAATCACAAGCACCGCCGCGCTCACGATCTCGGACGACGCACCGGCCATTGCAATATCCTTCGGGAAAGCCCGTCCGAACACCTAGCGTGGCCCCGCCAGCCACTCAAGTTACGGCGGAACCAACTCCCACAGCCCCGCCTTATATCCGCAGCAAATCTCGCTTAAAATTTAGGCAGCAATAGAGGCCGGTACCAGGCCACTTTTGGCCTAAATACCCAATTATCCTCGGTTTTTCTTGGCCTAAAGCTTGCACATCACTGGTTGGGGACGCCGGAGACCTGTCCCCGCAGGGGGAGCGCCATTCGGTTTTTCGGGACTAGAGCTTTCGTGCCGTCTGCTGGGGGTCCGCGATGACTACCGCCTTCGATGAGATGAGGGGCCACGATGGCGGCGTGCGTCCGGCCTATAGCGAGCTGTCGCGCTGGCTCGAAGAGGTGCCGGCCGACGTGCTCGACTATCGCCGACGCGAGGCCGAACTCCTGTTCCGCCGCATCGGTATTACCTTCGCGGTCTATGGCGAGGCCGACGCGCAGGAGCGGCTGATCCCCTTCGACGTCATCCCGCGCATTATTTCCGGTCCGGAATGGCGCCTGCTCGAGACCGGCCTCAAGCAGCGCGTCAAAGCCATCAACATGTTCATCAAGGACATCTATGGCGAGCGCGACATTCTGCGCGCCGGCATTGTGCCCGACGATCTGGTATTCCGAAATCCGGCCTTCCGTCCCGAGATGAGCGGGCAGCGCGTGCCGCACGACATCTACGTGCATATCGCCGGCATCGACATCGTGCGGGTAGATGCCGACACATTCTATGTGCTGGAAGACAATGCGCGGACGCCCTCCGGCGTCTCCTACATGCTGGAGAACCGCGAGATCATGATGCGGCTGTTTCCGGAATTGTTCTCGCGTCATCGCATCGCGCCGGTCGAGAATTATCCGGATGAATTGCTCGCCACCCTCAAATCGGTGGCGCCACACAGCGCGGTGCGCGAACCCAATGTCGCTTTGCTCACGCCCGGCGTATTCAACTCGGCCTATTACGAGCATTCGTTCCTGGCCGACAAGCTCGGCGTCGAACTGGTCGAAGGCCGCGACCTGATCGTCAAGAACGAGATCGTCTACATGCGCACGACGCAAGGCTTGAAGCGCGTCGACGTGATTTACCGGCGCATCGACGACGACTTCATCGATCCGCTCACTTTCCGTCCCGATTCAATCCTCGGCCTGCCCGGACTGATGTCGGCCTACCAGGCCGGCAACGTGACGCTGGCGAATGCGGTCGGCACCGGCATCGCCGATGACAAGGCGGTCTACAGCTACATGCCGCAGATCGTGAAATTCTATCTCGACGAAGAACCGATCCTCAAAAACGTGCCGACCTGGCGCTGCCGCGAGGAAGAACACCTTGCCTATGTGCTCGATCATTTGCCCGAACTCGTGGTCAAGGAAGTGCATGGCTCGGGTGGCTACGGCATGCTGATCGGCCCGACCGCCAGTAAGATCGCGATCGAGCAATTCCGCGCCAAGCTCAAGACCGCGCCAAAAAACTTCATCGCGCAGCCGACGCTGGCTTTGTCCACCTGCCCGACCTGCGTCGACGCCGGTGTCGCGCCCCGCCATGTCGATTTGCGGCCCTTCGTGCTGTCGGGGCGCGACAAGGTGCGCATCGTGCCGGGCGGGCTCACGCGCGTCGCGCTCAAAGCCGGATCGCTAGTGGTCAATTCGAGCCAGGGCGGCGGCACCAAAGACACCTGGGTTTTGGACGGATGATACGCTAATGCTCTCCCGCACCGCCGATAATCTGTACTGGCTGTCACGTTACGTCGAACGCGCGGAATATCTCGCGCGCATTCTCGACGCCACACAGCGCCTGTCGTCGCTGCCGCTCGCTTATGTCGGCACCAGCAATGAATGGGAATCGGCCGTCGCTACCGCCGGCTGCTCGGCCGCCTTTTTCAAGCTCTATGACGAGGCCAACGAGGAGAACGTCACCGACTTCCTGGCCTTCTCGACCGCCAATTCATCCTCGATCCGCTCATGCTTCGAGATGGCGCGCAGCAACGCACGCGCGGTGCGCACTGCGCTCACCATGGAAATGTGGGACTCGATCAACGGCACTTGGCTCGAACTGCAACGCTACGGCAACGGACCGACCTCGCGCGAGGAATTCTCCCGCTTCCTGCGCTGGGTCCAGGAATCCTCGTTGCGCTATGACGGCTCGGCCTACCGCACCATGCTGCGCAGCGACGCCTACTGGTTCTCGCGGCTCGGCGTCTATATCGAGCGCGCCGACAACACCGCGCGCATTCTCGACGTCAAATATCATCTGCTGCTGCCCGACGACGAGCGCGTCGGTGGCCCGCTCGATTATTTCCAATGGGCGGCGATCTTGCGCTCGGTCTCGGCGCTGACCGCCTATCACTGGGTCTATCGCGACAGCCTCAAGCCCTGGCTTGTCGCGGATCTGCTGATTCTCAAGGACGAATTGCCGCGCTCGCTCGCCTCCTGCTACGAGGCGATCGTGCGCAATCTCGACCAGATCGCCGGCTCCTATGGCCGTCAGGGCGCGGCCCAGCGCCAGGCCCGCGGTATCCGGACACGCTTGCAGAACAGCCGGATGGACGGGATTTTCCAGCGCGGCTTGCATGAATTCATCAGCGAATTCATCACCGAAACCAACGACCTGGGCGGCGCCATAACCGAGCAATTCCTGGTATGAGCGCGGTCACTACCCATAAGCCCTTTGGGCTGCGCCTATGCTAGAACGCAGCCGGTCACAACAGCATTACCCAGCGTGCCATGCGAATTCGAATTTCTCACGCGACCACCTATCACTACGACACGCCACCGACCGGCGTGACGCAGCTATTGCGCCTCACGCCGCGCAATCACGACGGCCAATACGTGGTTAGCTGGCGCATCGACCTGTCGGACGA
>Ga0182030_10023730_pt1 | contig 11316 bp, 11 predicted proteins | sample 812S3MmetaG_FD_121299 | JGI IMG/M metagenome (GOLD analysis project Ga0182030, IMG submission 121299) | Permafrost microbial communities from Stordalen Mire, Sweden - 812S3M metaG (Illumina Assembly) | ecosystem: Environmental > Terrestrial > Soil > Wetlands > Permafrost | place: Sweden...
CGCGCTTCGGCTTCGATCTGCCTGATGTGCTCATCGACCTGATGACGGTCGTAGCCCCGCATGACCGTCGCGAACTCGCGCGGCGGGGCTTCTTCGAAGAAGTTCGTCAGCTGGGCGTCAATGTCCGATTGCATATGGCCTAATCCTGGCTAGACGTGAAGGCGGCGGATTTTTGTACGGCGGGTGTCAGCCATGCGGGTACGACTCTCGCCCGGTGACAGGCAGACTACATCTCCCTTGGGTCCGTTGGCGGGCCCTTCGGAGTTCTCTATCCTATGCATCCCGGCAAATCCTCCACACCCCCGTTTACCGGGTCAAGTCCGGGCGACGAACTGGACGAGTTCGGTCAGTACGCCCCCGAGATCAGCCGGGTGCAGGAAGGCGATGGACGCGCCCATGGACCCGTGCCGTGGCCGCTCGTCGATCAGCCGGATCCCCTGGCCGCCGATCGCGGCCAGCGCCTCGCTGACGTCGCTGACGCCGTATCCGATGTGGTGAATCCCCTCGCCGCGCCGGGCCAGGAACTTGCCCACCGGCGTGTCGGCCGCCAGCGGCTCGAGCAGCTGTACGTAACTGCCGGGGGCCGCGCCCGCCGGGGCCGCGCCCGCACCGACGCGCAGCATGGCCTCACGGACCCCCTGTGCCTCGGCGACCTCCAGGCTCACCACCTCAAGGCCGAACGTCGCCTGGTACAGCCCGATGGTCTTGTCCAAGTCGCGGCAGGCGATGCCGACATGATCGATACGGGTCAGCAGCGGTAGCTCCATATTTCCTTCCGATCCTCACTGGGTATCGTTACAGACATGAGCGAAGCACGTCAGCCGGTCATCACCGGCGGCGCGAGGACACCGGTCGGCCGCCTGCTCGGGTCTCTCGCCAGCAAGTCTGCCAGCGAACTCGGCGGTGTCGCCATTGCCGGCGCCCTGGATCGCGCGGGGATCGGCCCGGATCAGGTCGAGTACGTGATCATGGGCCATGTCCTGCAGGCCGGGACGGGCCAGATAACCGCCCGCCAGGCCGCGGTGGCGGCCGGGATCCCGATGACGGTGCCAGCGCTGACTGTCAACAAGGTCTGCCTATCCGGCCTGGATGCCATCGCGCTCGCGGCGCAGCTCATCAGGCTCGGCGAGTACGACGTCATCGTGGCCGGCGGCATGGAGTCCATGACCCGCGCGCCGCACCTGCTGCCGAACTCCCGGATCGGTTACAAGTACGGCCCGGTCGAGGCGCTCGACTCGATGATGGTCGACGGCCTCACTGACGCGTTCGATCATCTGTCCATGGGCGAGTCCACTGAGAACAGCGGACGCGAGCTTGGCATCACCCGCGCGGAGCAGGACGAGTTCGCGGCCGCGAGCCACCAGCGCGCCGCCGCGGCGGCCAAGAACGGCCTGCTGGCCGCCGAGATCGTCGCCGTCTCCATCCCGCAGCGCGGCGGCGAGCAGCTGACCGTGACGCAGGACGAGGGCATCAGGGCAAGCACGACCGTGGAGTCGCTGGCCAAGCTGCGGCCGGCCTTCGCCTCCGATGGCGCGATCACCGCCGGGAACGCGTCGCAGATCTCCGACGGCGCCGCTGCGGTCGTGGTCATGTCGGCGGAAGCGGCGCAACGGGCGGGGGTGCCGGTGCTGGCCGAGATCGGCGCGCACGGCAACGTCGCGGGGCCGGACAACTCGCTGCACTCCCAGCCGTCCAACGCTATCAAGCAGGCCCTGGCCAAGGCCGGGAAGTCTGTGTCGGACCTGGACCTGATCGAGATCAACGAGGCATTCGCGGCCGTCGCGATCAAGTCCATGCGTGACCTCCAGGTCAGCGATGACGTGGTGAACGTCAACGGCGGCGCGATCGCGCTCGGCCACCCGCTCGGCGCGTCCGGGGCCAGGATCGCGCTGCACTTGCTCTACGAGCTGGGCCGGCGCGGCGGCGGGCTGGGCGCCGCCGGACTGTGCGGCGGCGGCGGCCAGGGCGAGGCGCTGCTGCTGCGGGTGCGAGGCTAACCCGGCCCGTGGCCGGAACCGAGAGCACCGGAACCGAGAGCACCGGAACCGAGCTCGACCGGGTCCGGGCCGGGGACACGCGTGCCCTGGCCCGGCTGATCTCGCTGGTCGAGGATGAGTCACCCCGGGTCCGTTCGGTCATGAAAGAACTTCTGCCCGCCACGGGCGGGGCCAGGGTCATCGGGCTGACGGGCTCACCGGGGGTGGGCAAGTCCACGGTGACCGGCGCGCTGGTGGGCGCGTTCCGCGCGGGCGGCGGTGGCCGGGTCGCGGTGCTCGCGGTCGACCCCACGTCGCCGTTCACCGGCGGCGCGCTGCTCGGCGACCGGGTGCGGATGCAGCAGCACGCCACCGACGAGGCGGTCTTCATCAGGTCGATGGCCAGCCGGGGGCATCTCGGCGGCCTGGCGGCGTCGACGCCGCAGGCCATCCGGGTCCTCGACGCGGCCGGGTTCGAGCTGATCATCATCGAAACGGTCGGGGTCGGGCAGGCCGAGGTCGCGATCGCCTCCCTGGCGGATTCGGTGGTGGTGCTGCTCGCACCCGGCATGGGAGACGCCATCCAGGCGGCGAAGGCCGGCATTCTCGAGGTCGCCGACATATTCGTGGTGAACAAGGCGGACAAGCCAGACACCCAGCAGGTGGTGCGGGACCTGCGCAACATGATCGCGCTCACCGAACGCGAGCCAGCTGACTGGAAGCCGCCCATCATCACCACCGTCGCGATGACGGGCGAGGGGATCGAGGAGCTGGTGAGCCGGCTTGACGCACACTGGTCCTGGCTCAACTCCAGCGGGGAGCTGGCCAGGCGGCGCCAGGCCAGGGCCCGCGAGGAGATTACCGCGCTGGCCTTCGCCGCGCTGCGCGGCCGGCTGTCGGCGGCCCGCGTGGACGCGCTGGCCCGCCAGGTCGCGGACGGCTCGGTTGACCCCTTCCAGGCCGCCGAGGAGCTGCTTAACCACCACGCGGGCGCAGACACCGAATTTTGAGGCACCGAATGCTGAGACACCGAATACGGTGTACCCGTGAGACGGTGTACCCGTGAGTAAGGCGCTTGAGTTGCCGTTTGATCCGATTGACCGGGCGGCGCACATCTGGGCCAGCAGGTTCGGCCCGTCGCTGCCGATGGCCGCGGTCACCTCGATCATGCGGGCGCAGCAGATCCTCATCGGGCAGCTTGACGCGCTGCTGCGGCCTTATGAGCTGACGTTCGCACGCTACGAGGCGCTGGTGCTGCTTACGTTCAGCCGCCGCGGCGCGCTGCCGCTGCGGGTGATCGGCGAGCGGCTGATGGTGCATCCCACCAGCGTCACGAACATCATCGACCGCCTGGAACGGCAGCAGATGGTGATCCGCAGGCCGAACCCGTCCGACGGCCGCGGCCGGCTCGCCGAGATCACCGAGGCCGGCCGCGCGGTGGTGGCTCAGGCCACGGGCGACCTGATGGCGGCGGACTTCGGGCTCGGCGGATTCGGGGACGGTCAGCTGAAGGAGATCTTCGACCTGTTCCGTGAGCTGCGGCTGGCCGCAGGCGACTTCATCCCTGAGGCCCCTGAGGCCCCTGAGGCCCCTGAGGCCCCTGAGGCCCCTGAGGCCCCTGAGGCCCCTGAGGCCCCTGGACCGCCCTAGGAGCCATTGAGATCAGCTGGCTGCCAGCTTTGCCCGCCGTCGAAGGTGAACCATACTGTGCCCGACGCGGGACTGGCGGGCAGCGCGATGCCCTGCTCGTCGGTGGTCATGCCCACATAGCCGAACCCGCCGGCGGGCGCTGGACCGGTCAGGTGAGCCTGCTGCCAGGTGATGTCGCCTTGAGGTAGCACGTCGATGCCCTGATTCGTGCCGAGCACCACGGTCTCCGCCGGGCTCGCGGCCACCGAGGTGGCGATGCCCGCGGCCGGCGCCGTAGCGATCTGTATCCAGCTCGCCCCGCCGTCCGGCGAGGAAAAGATCAGCTTCCGCTGCCCCCCGGACCCCGAGCCCCCGGACCCGCCGGACCCCCCCGAGACCCCGGACCCCCCGGAGCTGCTGCTGACCGCCGCGCACGCCAGAATAAGCTCTTTCGCGCTCACCACACCGAACAGCGCGCCTGCGGGCTGCCCGTCCGCCTGAGCCGCCCCGACCGGGCAGGCCGGGGTGATCGAGTTCACCAGCGTCCACGCCCCGCGGCCGTTGACCGGCCCCGCGTACAGCGCCCGGTCCGGCGCGAGCAGGAAGCCCCGGCTGCCGGTGAGCACGAGGGACTCGGCCTCGTCCGGCGCGCCGCTGGTCAGCCCCGAGGTCGTGGCGCCCACCGGCGCCCAGTCGCCGGCCGCCGAACTCGCGGCGGCGGAGGCCGAGTAGAGCGTGAAGGCAGTGCACGCGCCGGCGAACGCGGACCCGCCGCCGGCGCAGGAGGCGAACAGCGCGAACACCCGGTTGCCGACCGTCTCCAGGTCGGTGACCCGCAGCCCGCCGGTGCCGACTCCAGTCCAGTCCTGGCCGCCGTCCGTGGTGGCGAACAGCCCAGGCCCGAACGCCCATCCGTCTTCGGTGTTCAGGAACCGGATCTGGCTCACCCCGGTGGCCCCGTCCGGCGGGCCGGCCAGCGGCGCGGGGACTCCGGTCCAGGTCTTCCCCGCGTCGTCGGTGCGGGCCACCGAGGTGCAAACGGAGGTGGCGCAGTGTCCCGCCGTGCCCGCCTGGCCGATCACCCAGCCGGTGTCGGTGCCGACGAAGGTTACCGAGGTGGGCCGAAAGTCAGGCGGCACGGACGCGGCCGTTCCGGCCGTCGACGACGGCCGGGTGGCCGCGGACGACGTGGTGCGGCCAGCGGCGCCCGGCGTGGCCGAAGGCCCGCGGCCCGCCGTCACGCGCGAGGTGCCGGCCGGACTCAGCACAGGCAGGTTGACCACTTGCGGAACCGTCACCGCCGCGGCCACGATCACGGCGGCGGTGGTCGCGGTGATGGCCAGCCGCCGGTACTTGCGGCGCCGGGCCCGGCGCTGGATCAGCTCGAAGGTCCCCGGCGGCGGCGGGAGCGGATCGACGCGCTCGCCCAGCCAGGAGTCGATGTCGTCGTGGTGGTCAGCCATCGCGTTCCCCCAGCGCCGTCTTCAGCTTGGCGCGGGCCGCGAACAGGTCCGCCTTGATGGTGCCCTCCGGCCGGTGCAGCAGCGCCGCGACCTCCCGGATCCCGAAGCCGCCGTAGTAATGCAGCAGGAACGGGTCACGCAGCCGCGGCGGCAGCGAGGCGATCAGGTCGCGGACGTCCACGTCCTGCCCCGGGTAGGACACCGGGTCCGCGGCCGCGGCCGCGGCGACGTTGCGCATGGCCCGTCGTTCCCGTTCGGTCTTGCGCCAGTGGTCCCGGATCAAGTTGGTGGCGATCATGTACAGGTAGCTCTGCGGGTTCTCGACCCGGGTCCACCGGGACAGCAGCCGGACGAACGCCTCGGACGCGATCTCGTGCGCGGTCTCGTCGTCATCGACCAGGCGCCTGACCCAGCCGGCCAGCTTGGGGTAGGCGCCCTTGAACAGCTCTGCGGCCGCGTCGGCGTCGACGACTTCCCCAGCGGTGCCCACCGGTTCTCCCTCGATGATGTTCCCGGGAGGCGCCGGGAACGGCGCGGCCGCCCGCCCCGGGCGCCGGCCGTCCGGCATGAGCACCATGTCGGGGCCGGTCGGGGCGTCCTGGAGAACACCCGTGTGATACGGCAACGTCTACCACATTTCTGCCCGGCGACCGGAATCGCCGGTTTCCGCTGAGTCCCGGGGTCTGGCCCGGGCGCGCCCCCGTGGCGTCCGGGCCGCCGCTGAGCGCAAAGGCCGTTTCCCGCCTTGCGCCCTTAAGAGACGATGTAACTCCCGCATCGGTTGCACAGAAAATTCTTTTTTTCCCGAACGGATACTGGTTCCTCCCTCCAGGCCAGGTTTCCTGCGCGAGCCGGTGAGCGAGGAGCCAGGCAGCCATGCCGAGTCCGGGGCGCCTTCGAATACTTAATTCCGCCCCCCCGCGCGGCTCCTATCTGCCCGAATAACGTAGCCTCTGGCTCAGGTCGAGGTTGAGGAGTTCGGGCGTGCGTAGCTTGAAGCCCGGTCTGGGCAAGGTCGGCTACATGCTCGCGTGCACGGCCGCCGCCGTCGGCCTCGCGGTGGCCGGCTACGCCCACGAGGTCGTTGGCCTGACCGATGCACTCGGCCGCGGCGTCGCGCTGGGCGGCGGCGTCGCGCTCGGCGGCGTTCCCGCTCAGTCTGTCGGCGCAATGAACATCCTGGTGATGGGGCTGGAGAGCCGGACCACCCTTCAGGGGCAGGATCTGTCGGTCCAGCAGCTTACCGAGACGCACTCGGGCAGCGAGTCGGCGGTCGAGGCCGGCCTTGAGGGCTCGCAGGATACCGACACGCTGATCCTGATCCACATCTTCGCCGGCGGCCGCAACGCGGTCGGCTTCTCGATCCCGCGCGACGACGTGGTCAACTACCCGCATGCCACCTACGACGGGCTCACCGAGGGCAAGATCGACGCGGCCTACGCTTACGCCTACGACGAGTCGCTCGGCCAGACCATCAATAGCACGATGACCCAGGCCCAGCGGTACCTGGCCGCCAACCAGGCGGGCCAGCTATTCGAGGTGCAGACCGTCGAGTCGGTCACCGGCGTGCACATCGACCACTTCCTCGAGTCGAACATCATCGGCTTCTACGAGCTGGCCCAGCAGTTCGGCGGGCTGGAGGTCTGCATCCAGCCGGCCCGCGCCCAGGGCGGCCTGGCCGCCGGGGCGAACCTGACCGACTACGATCCGCTCGCCGGCACCGACAACTCAGGATTCAACGCGTACCGCGACGGCTACGACAGCAAGAAGGGTGGCAAGCAGTACCTGCACCTGTCGGCGTCGCAGTCACTGGCCTACGTCCGGTCGCGCGACACCCTGCCGGGAGTCGACATCGGCCGTACCGCCCGGCAGCAGGCCGCCATCGAAAACATCCTGTGGAAGCTGACGACCAGCGGCGTGCTGAGCGACGTCGGCGCGATCCCCACCCTGCTGAGCAACGCGCAGAGCTACCTCATGTACGACAGCGGCTGGAACCTGATCGAGTTGGCGCAGGACCTGCGTTCGCTGTCCATCAGCAACCTCAGCTTCACCACGCTGCCCGAGATATCGACGAACGACGTCTACATCCCCGGCTACCCGGGCCTGCAGAGCGCGAACTACATCGACGTGCCGCAGATCCAGCAGCAGGTGAACAAGACGTTTTTCGGGTCCTCGCTGATCCCTTCGACGGCCTCCTCGGTGACCGTGGACGTCTACGACGGCAGCGGCACTTACGGGCTGGCCGCGGACGTATCGCAGGACATCGCCGCGATGGGCTACCAGGCCGGCGCCGTTGAGAACTCCTCCTCCCAGTCGCAGCCGGTCCAGGGCGACGCCGAGGTCTTCTACGGCGCGGGCAGCGCCACCGAGGCGAACGCGCAGGTGATCGCCGACGTCATGGGCGTGCAGTCCGCCACTCCGCTGTCATCGCTGCGGGCCGGCCACGTGGAGGTGCTGCTCGGCTCCCAGGTCACCGCGCAGGCGCCGGGGCTGGAGATGTTTGCCGCGGACAGCGTCAACGCCCCGGACTACGTCACCGCCGCAGAGCAGAACAACCAGTCCGTCCCGTCGAACGTCAAGGCCGCCGCCAACACCGGCTCGCAGTCCGATGTGCCCGCCTTCTCGCAGCCGCTCGCCAAGCCTTCCGCATCCCCGTCGCCCAGCACGCCTTCCGCATCCGCCTCGCCCGGCTCTGCTGCCTCGCCCGGCTCGCCCGGCTCTGCTGCCTCGCCCGGCTCGTCCGGCTCCTCTGGCTCGCCGTCCCCGTCAAGCTCCGCCACGAAGCCGGCCAGCAGCAGCCCGTCCTCGACCCCGCTGTACGGCCTCACGACCTGCCCGTACTAATCGACCCCCCCTCATGATGCTGGCCGTTCTGTCCCACCGGCCCAGCTAACCCCATCCACCACAGGACCGTACAGTTATTCGATAGATGGAAATTTATCGACCAATCTTTAAGCTTCCGAGCGCACCACAGGTCACTCGGTTATCACAATGCACAGCCATCACCCACAAAGCCGGGAAGGCGGCTTTAGGCCGAACCGGGAGAAGCGACCGGGAGCCCGGCGTCCTTGGCCGCGGCGAGCAGGTGCTGGTCGTAGGCCACGAACGCGGTCAGGTCCCGCTTCACCGCCAGCGCGGAGGCGAGGTGGATGGCCTGCGCCGGGCTCAGTTCCTGCGGCGGCAAGGTGGCCGAGTTGTCGAGCACGTCGGCGGTCAGTGCGACCCGGGCGATGCGCTTGATCAGGCGGTAACTCCGCGGCAGGGCGCCGGGCTCGGCCCGCCAGACCGCCCGCGGCACCTCTGCCCGGTGCAGCGTGCTGGACACCAGCGGCTGATCGGCGCGTTCCGCGAGCCATCGCGCCAGCGCCGCCGACTCAGGCTCGGTCAGGGCCAGCTTGACCAGCGCGGAGGAGTCAAGGTAGATCACCGGCGTTCCTCCTCCGGCGCCTGGTCCTGCGCGCGGCCCCCGGCGGCCGGTGACGGATAGGGCTCGATGTCGCCGACGCCGCCTGGTTCCTCCGCCGATTCGATGATCCCGGCCGCGATCAGCCGTTCCAGCGGGCTGCCCAGTTCCCTGACCGGGACGAGCTGAGCGACCAGCCGCCCGCGGTTGGTGATGTCCACCGTGTAGCCCCTCTCCGCGAGATCGACGTAGATGCTCGCGTGCTGGCGCAGTTCCCTGATCCCTATCTGCTGCCGGCTGGAAGGCCGCTCGGTGGCCTGAGCGCGGGCCGCGGGCCGGCCCGGTTCACGGGTCCGGACATCGCCGCCCTCGGCGTGATGCTCCACGCTCACCGGTAGTGGGTCTCGCTCTTCCTCCGGCGCGTCACTCATCGTGCCAAAGTAGCACAACAGATGCTACCAAGAGCAGGGATGTCCTCTCGGAGATAGCGCTGTGCCCCGCCCGGCCCGTGGACCGTGCGGGGCACACCTTGTTCCCGTTCTACCGGCTGCTTGCCGTTGGCTGAGCTTCGCGGCGGCTCTTGAGCCGCCTGACCAACTTGACGATGAGGTAGATCATGGCTGTTGATCCGCGGTGCAGCCTCGATGGAGGCCGCGCCGGGCATCCGCGTCCACCGGGCGTCAACCCAGATCAACCCCAGATCAACCCCTGGTCAACCCGGCCGCCGGCGCACCCGGGTGAGGCGGGAGTTACGTTGGTTACTGTCATCCGGGCTTGCCGAAGCTGACACCAGGTGGCCGGTCATGAGCTCGGTCAGTCAGGAGTTGGGCGTGTTCCGTTCTTTCACCGCGCACCGGGGTCCGGTGGTCGCCGGCCGTGCGGTGGACGTGGCGCGCCTCATCGATGCGGTCCGGGCTGGCGGCCTGGCCGTCGTGCTCATCACGGTGTCCCTGGCCCGCCCGGGTCCGGCGACCGCCGGCGCCCGGGGCACGGCGATCGCGGTCACGCTCAGTGTCTGCGGGGCGGCGTGGGTTGTCTGGATGCTGACCGGCCGCTGGGACCGGACGAACGTCGCCGGGCTGACCGTGCTGGGGGCAGCCGGCGGCGTGCTCGCCGGGTTGTCTCCGAACAGCCCGGCTCTAGCCGTCGGCTGCGTAACCGTATTCGCCGCGGGTGCCGCCCTGAGCCCCGAGACGTCGCTGGGCATCATCGGGGAGACCCTGGCCGCGTTCCTGATTACCGCGCTGGTCACCGGGGCCTCGGCCGGGATACTTCTGGGTTACTCGTTCGCCTTCGTCTCGCTGTGGACCGTGGGCCTGACCCGCCGCGCGTATCTGCTCCGGGCTGAGCAGGCCGAGGACATGCTGGCGGAATCCCGGCGTGCGCGGGAGGCCGAGACTCAGGCGGCCGCGCTCGCCGAGCGGGCCAGGATCGCCCGTGACATCCACGATGTGCTCGCGCACTCGCTCGCGGCGGTGTCGGTGAACCTGCAGGCCGCCGAGGGACTGCTGGGCGCGGGCACGCTGCCCGCGGACAATCCCGAGCTGGCCAAGGCGATCGAGTGCATCGACCGGGCCGGGACGCTGACCAGGGAGGGACTGGCGGCGGCGCGGCGGGCGGTCCTGGCCCTGCGCGAGGACTCGGCCCCGCTGCCGGATCAGCTGTCGGCGCTGGTGGAGGAGTATCGGGCGGTCGGCGACCTCGTGGTGGACTACCGCGTGACCGGCGCGGTGCGGCCGCTTCCGGCCAAGGCCAGCCTGGTCGCGTACCGGACGGCAACCGAAGCGCTTACCAATGCGCGCAAGCACGCGCCCGGTCAGCCCGTCACGCTCCGCCTCGGCTTCGAGCCGGCCGGTGTTACGGTCAGCGTCGTCAACCCGCTGTCGCCGGACGGCGCCCAGGGTCCGCTCGCCGCCACCGGGGCCCGCTACGGCCTGACCGGCCTGACCGAACGCGCCGCGCTGGCCGGCGGCACGTTCGAGGCAGGGCCGACCGCCGGGAACTGGCACGTATCCCTCAGGATTCCGGCGTGACGGGAAACCCGGAGCCGGTCACCGTCGTCATCGCGGACGACCAGTCCGCCATCCGCGAGGGCCTGGTGCTGCTGCTCGGCACCCTGCCAGGAATCACCGTGGTCGGCGAGGCCGCCGACGGCGAGGCCGCGACCGAGCTCGCCGCGGCGGTAACACCCCAGGTCGTCCTCATGGACCTGAACATGCCGCGCTGTGACGGGGTCGAAGCGACGCGCCGCATCCGGAGCAGCCATCCGCAGACCCAGGTGGTGGTGCTGACCACCTACTCCGATGACGAGTCGATCATCAGCGCCCTGCAGGCCGGCGCGCTTGGCTACCTGACCAAGGACGCCACCCGGGCCGAGATCGGCCGGGCCGTGCTGGCCGCCGCGGCCGGCCAGGCCGTGCTTGATCCCGAGGTGCAGCAGCGGCTGCTGTCCGCCGCGGTCCGCGCGCCGGCCCTGTCATCCGGCGACCAGGAGGAGGGCGACCTGACGCCACGTGAGTCGGAGGTGCTGCGCCTGATCGCGGCGGGCCGGTCCAACCGGGAGATCGCGCGCGCGCTTTTCGTCAGTGAGGCGACGGTCAAGACGCACGTCAACCGGATCTTCGCCAAGACCGGCTCACGGGACCGCACCCAGGCCATGCGCTACGCCTACACCCACGGCTATGCCAACCCGCCGGACCGGCCCGCCCCGCAGCCGGACCGGCCGCGGTAACCAGGACCGCGGTAACCAGGACCGCGGTAACCAGGACCGCGGTAACCAGGACCGCGGTAACCAGGACCGCGGTAACCAGGACCGCGGCGCTCGTCAGTCTTCGCGATGGACCTC
>Ga0182030_10023733_pt1 | contig 11316 bp, 18 predicted proteins | sample 812S3MmetaG_FD_121299 | JGI IMG/M metagenome (GOLD analysis project Ga0182030, IMG submission 121299) | Permafrost microbial communities from Stordalen Mire, Sweden - 812S3M metaG (Illumina Assembly) | ecosystem: Environmental > Terrestrial > Soil > Wetlands > Permafrost | place: Sweden...
CTCTATTTCACTGCCCTGGCGCGCAGCTGGTCGGGGCCGTCCATTATCAGCCGAAGCTGTCGTACAACACGGCTTTCCGGCTTCGGCATCTTCTGACTTGGACTGGCCGCGACCTTCATGACCAGCATTTTTGAGGTTCGAGCCTCATCAGGGGTACAAACTTGACATCGCCGTGCCAGAACGCCGCTCTGCGGCTGTTCTGGGGGCCTCTCGTGGCCTTCTGAGATCCCTCCTCCAGAGCCCGACGGGCCACGACATCTTGCCTTACCCCGCTAAACGGGCCTTAGCATTTGACCTGCATGGCCAAGCACCCCTCCTGGGGCCTTCTGAGGGCCTCTCCGACAATGTTGACCCCGCCGAGTTCGAGTGGCTGGTCGGGGAACTGTTCCGGCGGGAGGGCGAAGGTCAAAGAGACGGGCCGCCAGGGCGTGCCTGATGGCAACATCGACTTGGGCCGGGACCGAGACCGAAGAGTTGTGCAGTGCAGAGAGTTGGGTCCAGCTACCTGCGTCCGGATAGCGACAGCCCTCCGGGATTTTGGCTATACGTGTCGGGTGGTGGCGGCAATAGCGGGCGAAGAGCTGGGCTAGGGCCTCACGCTGGTTGAGCGGTGTGGTCAGGGCGGCCGTCCCGATGGGCTCGGCGCCTTCACCGACGACCAGCTCGGCGGTCCGAAGGTGCGCCGAGGGCCGCCAACCCAGGACGTCGAGGGTTTGGGTGAGGGTGTGCTTGGCCTTCACCCAGTAACGGGAGCGGCCGGGCCGGTAGGACGGAGCCGTTTGGGAACGGTGCCCTCGGCCTCTACCTCGGCACTGGCCCGGTGCATGGCGCTCCCGTCTGTCGTCCAGATTGTGGTCCGGACCTGCCCAGCTGTCCGGCCGCCGACGTCTAGGGCGTCCAGGGCCTCCCGGCGATCGGCCCAGGTCGTTTGGACCAGCTCGTGCTCACCCAGGCGGAGGATGTCGAAGGCGTACAGGCAGACCGACAGGTCGGTGGCCGTGCCTGTCATGCGGGTACTCAGGAGGTCGAAGTCTGCCCGCCCGTCCGGGCTGAGAGCGACGAGTTCGCCGTCCAGCACCAGGTCGCCGAGATCGGCTAGGCAGCTCAGCTCCGGCAACAACGGGGACCACTCCAGGCCCTCCCTGGCCCAGAGCCTCACCTTCCCGTCTTGGACCTGAGCGATGCAACGCCAGCCGTCAAGGTTGGGCTCGTGCACCCAGCGGTCCCCCGCCGGAGGGCACGGGGCCGAGCTGAGGAGCATCGGCTGGTAAGGGATGGGCACTGTCCCAATTTTCGCCCTGCCGGGCCCCTCATTGAAAAGAAAAAGGGCGAGGGTTGTGGCTCATGACGATGATTTCTCCGCCGTGCACGTCCTCGCCGTCCGCGAACCTTTTTCGGTCGGAGGATGCCAGTACCCTCGGCACCTGGAGGACTATGCGGGGGCCTGGACAACGGGGCGACGGCGCTGCCACCGGGTGGTCTATGACGACGATGGTCGCCCCACCGATGTCAGTCCAGGGGTGTTAGCGTCGGCACATGCGCCACTACACCGAGCTGGCGGACCTGCGTGACGAGGTTCTTCTCTGCCGGGTTTTTCGTCACGCCTGGGAAGTGCGCCCCTTCTACGACGATGACGTTCGCCCCGAACTGGCCCGACTCGCCTCCTCCGTCAGGGCGCTGCGGTGCACCCGCTGCGGGCACGAGCGCTTCGACATCCTGACCGCCGACGGGCGGCACCGCCACTACTACCGGGAGCCCGAGGATACCCAGCACATCCGCCCGGTGCCCCTGCAGGTCCTGCGGGCCGAGATGATCCGGCGGGGGCTTTGGGTGACCGTGATCGGCCAGGCCGATGGCGCTTAGCTACTTCCCGGTGATTTTCTCGGGATAAAAGCCCTGGTAGACGGGTTGTGAAGGCGCCAGGGATCCACCGAACGAGCCTCCTGAGCTGCAAAGATGACCCCGCCATCTACGGCTCCCCATATGTGGGGCCTTAACTCTCAGTACCTGAGCGCCTTTTTGCTCCTCCTCTGTCTAAAATTGCTAAAGAGCCCTTGTCCCACCTGGACCTTTAGCCAACGTCATCTCCGAGGCGGCTGTAGGCCCGGTGGAGCGCCGATCTAGGGCAGGCGTGTAGGGGAAGGCCGCCCGAGGCTGTCGCCGCTCCTGGAGCTTCCTGGGGCCTTGTAGCCTAAGGCTTTTCCACCGCCAGGGGTACCAAAGTCGTTCTACTACCAAGCTAGTTACGATCCGGCGCCTTAGCCCGGGGGCACGAGGTCTGCCCGCTCGCTCGCCGGTGGAACTCAATGGAGGGGAGAGAAACTTGTGGTTTTGGTCCCGTCGTCGGAGCTGTAGTAGGTCACCGTTGCTATCGAGCCCTGCTGGCTCAGCGTGACCGCCACCCTTACCAAAGGGCCGATAGCGGGCCACCCGAAGCGTAGGTTGGCGTACATGGCGCCCCACTCGTCCCTGAGCGGTAGCCCGTGGGCTCTCATCAGCCAGACCCGGGTATTGGTTTTATCAGGAACGACCCGGACTGACCACACAGTGGTTTTCCCGTGGGAAGTCCTTGCCCATGCCCCCTGGAACCGCACGGCCTGGTCGGGGTTGATGAAGGACGGGTTGGCTGTTGTGGCCTCCGCCCAAGTCTTCCCCACCCCCCAGTCGCCCTTGGGGTCGGACAACGTCACTCCGTTCTTGATGACCAAGGTCAAATAACCCTGCCCACTCACCCACGTAGACATGGTCAAGTCCTTGGCCGTCCAGTCGATTGTCCCTCGTTGCAGCACTCTGCTGGCGCTCGAAGGACGCTGTCCGGAGACGACGAAGCTTTCCGGCTCCCTTTGCAGTTTGGCCAAGGCGGCAGACAATACCGGGCTCGGCTTAGGCAATACCGGCCAGGAGTACTGCACCGGGACACTGCCGCCGACAACGGCGAAGGCCAGGACCGACACGACGGCCAAGGCGGCCGCCACTACCCGCCGCCGACGACCCGGGGCGCCAGCCACACTTGCTGCCGCTCCGGCCACCAGCACCGTGCCCCAGAACCAGGCCGCCGCTGCGGACATGGTTGTAGTGGCAAGGAGCCAATGGCGGAGTGAGATGCTGGTCGCCATCAGGGCTAAAGCCCAAACTACGAACCCCGTTATGCCGCCCGCACGACGGGCCATGAAACCGATCGTGACATGCCTGGCCACGGTCGGTGAACTCTCTTTCTGACCGGGCTGGGGGTTGTTATCCATTGCCTCAACGATGCAATTCTGCTCTCGGGATTGAAACCAAGGGTAGTTGGGGGGCCCGGCCAGGACGAACCGCTGGGCATTGGTGGCGGTCGTGATCAAGAGCCCTTTCTCGCCCCTGCCCGCCATCGCCCCTCGAAAGTCCCGTACCGTCCCGGCGGTCACGGTCCCCTTGTACCTCTTGCACTGGAAGTAGACGGGGAAGGAGACAAGGGACAGCCGGTACACCCCGACGCCGTCGATGCCGCCGTCCCCGCTCTTGCCAAGGACGGTGACGTTGGAGAAGCCCGCCCCTCGGTCACCTCCACCAGCCCGAACACCAGCACGGCGGCTCAAGGGCGCTGTTGCCCGGACCTCGGATGCCTCATTCACGACCGGCGGAACCCCTCGTGCCCGCTCAGGGCGGCACGTTGGTGGCTCGGGGGCCGGGTCCACCTTCGTCTTGGTGCTCCCCGAGCAGCTCTCCGGATGGGTGTCCAACAGGCCAGGAGGCCACAGATGTCGTCTGAGACGTCACCTCCAAACTGACCTTGAATCCGACCCGTCGTAGTTCCTGTGCGAGGCGTTCGAAGAGGTCGGTCTGGGGCGGTAGGTCACGACTGTCGGGTACGTACCAAAGGCGCTGGTTAGGGCTCCAGCGAAGTCCAGCCGTGCTCAGCAACTTGGTGTGCGGTCTCGGGTCACCGTGCAGCGTCGTGCCCTTCCCTGAGCTGTGCTTGATGACCAGCGCCGTCTGAGTGGCGGTCACCGGGGAAGGCGGCTCTGGCGGGGGGGCGGACTGCTCCTCGCAGGACGGCCTTGTGGCGATGACCGGCTTGGCCGTCGTCGTTCCGCCCGTTTCTGGGTCACCCACAACCCCCGGTTGCGGCCGCCACGTTGTCGAGCGTCGGGCCACCGAGAATATGGCTTCGACCTGCTCCGGGGCCAAGGTGCCAGGTTGGGCAGCCAACCAGTCGGCGATCCGTCGTCGGCTGCAAATCCGCACGTCCGTCGGTTGCTCCTTGACTTCCAAGTCGGTCGCACCAACGACGACGACCACCGGCCTTACGGGCACTTCAAAGCTACAGGCCGCCCTCAGCAGCCGGGCGACCTTGCGGCCCTCGCTCCGGCTGGCCCGCACGTAGTTGTGCTCGGGGCGGTGCCCGTTCACGTACACGTTGTCCCCGGCGACCCACACCTTGGCGCCGGGGTGGTGCTTTGCATTTAGGCAAAAGACCCCACCTGGGCCGATGACGAGGTGGTCGAGGTCGGTACCGGTCTCGGACAGCTGGACCGAGTGCAGGACATGCCAGGACGGCCCGAGCCGTCGGAGCTGCTCGGCTACGAGCTGTTCGCCCTTGGCCCCGACCCGCCAGGCCCGCTCGTCGGTGTGGACGCCGAGGAGCCGGGCAATGAAGCTGCGGACCGGGGCAGCATCACGAAGAGCCTCGGCCTCAGCCTGGACCCCGGCCCCGGCCACCGTACGGGCGAGGTCCGTCCAACCCTCCGGGCTCTCATTTGGCATCGTCATCAGGGTGCCGCCTCCAGGTACCACCTCGGCGGTGAGCCCGTCCGCCGAGCCAGGAACCCGTCGACATCGAACTTGTAGTCCAAGAGACGATGCCGGGCGAGCTGTCGGTCCTCGTCGTTGAAGAGCGTGGTATACCAAGGAAGGACTGCCACAGCTTCGACGGACATGTCGAGCTTCCCGTGCTCCCAGAGTTTGGCGAAGCCGGTGGAAGGTGAGGGGGACTTGATCAGCTGTCGACAGGCCTCGGCAGGCCCATGCTCCCCAATCATGGCTTTGAACTCACGGGGGTTGTACCCGATCTCCTGCTTGAGCTGTTGCATGCCAGCCCGAAGTTCGTCCCAGAGGTGCTGCTCGACAGGGTCCATCACATGATCAAGCATGCCACCGACCCATGGGGCGTGCCGGGCGAGTCGGGGATGCCCACAACGTGGCAGTCCTAGGTGTCCGATGTCGTGGCCTGTAGCAGGCGACCCGTGGTGCTCAGCGCCACGATCACTGCGCATGAAGCTCCGGATCTTTCACATGCTTAGCCACCCCAGCGCCACCGAGACACGCCGCAAGAGGTCGACCACCCTGGGCCGGTGGGGCATTGACGGACAGTGGCACATCCTGTTCGCGGAGCCCGGCGCTCGTGAGCCCCTGGACTGGTCCCAGGCCCACTCCAGGGCTCAGCCGGAGCCCGTCCTGGATGCCGTCATCAACCCGGAGGACAGGCGCTACTAAGCCCTATCGTGCGGACCCGCCCCCCCGCCAACCGGGCTCAGGCCTGGACGGCAGCCAACCGGATCACCGAGGTACCGGTGGGGCGCTCGGTCTACGCTCTCGCAGCTCCACTAATTCATCCAGGTTTAGAGCGTCTGTGATGGCTTCGGCGGGTACGACAATCCCGACTCCAGTGTTCACGGGGGTCCGGACGGTGCCGAAGATGTCCCCCGTGACCTCGGCCTCCACCCAGTCATCGAAGTGGCCAGCCATCAGGCCGAGCAGTGCTGTCGCGTCTCCGAGAGGTTTCCCATGGCCGGGCTGGAACTGCACAAAACAGGGGGAGCCGCTGAAGCCCTGGTATGAGCGACAGTCGATCAGGTGGCCTTTGTTGATATTGAACATTTCATTGGGGCCGATCCTCAGCGGGATGTTCTCTTGGTACATACGGCCCAGGGAGCCCGACCGTACCATTGGTATGTTCGCCTCGGCCATCGCGGTGAGGCTGGACAACAGGCCGATGAAGTAGACCCGGTCCCCAAGTTGTGGCCACAAGTCGGGGGGTCGTTCGGCATCAAGGAAGGCGAAGGTCGGGACCGTCGCTGACACCACGGGAGCGTCGATGTGACCGAGGGGGAAGACGGCGACATCCTGGGTCGGGTGGCAGTACCACTTCGGGACCGGTTCATCGTGAGTACGGCCACCCTCGCAGTTGAACCTGACCCATGTCTCCAGGTGCTCGTTGCGCAGCCCATGGGCTGCTGAAACAACGTAGGAGTGCATGTAAACGGGGGCTTGGATCGGTGCCAGCATCGAGACGACGAAACCCGTCCCGAGGGGCTTCTTCTCCCGCATCCCACGCTCATCTGAACCCCAGCCAACGATGAACACGACCGCCTGTGGGTACGTTTCGTCGAGCGGCACCGGCTTGTCTCCCGTTGAGAGGGCGACCCTCTTTCTCCAAGCCACGATGTTAGTGGCACCGCCCCCACGAAGACGGAACTCATCGATGGCAGGCAGCTCTACTACCTGGTGGAGGAGGCCCGGCGCCCGGGCCCGTGCCAACGCTGGGGGCAGCCGATGTGGTGCGCTCGAAGGTTTGGGACGTTAGTCCCTATTACCTTGCCGGTTCCTAGGCCGACACGAGTCTACGAGTCCTAGTTGCTCATCAACGCCCGAAAGATGGTGCGAGCTGGTGAGGGTGGGCCTTGGAAAGGACAACCGATGAGCACTCCACAAGAGCGACGTGAACTGCTAGCTGGCCTCGGAGTTGCACCCGACCCGATCCCCCCGCCGCTTGAGGACAGGTCCGAGATCAGGGACCAACTGGAGGCCCTCAGGGGTATCAGCTATACCGAGTGGAAACGTCTGGTGAGCGTCTCGGACCGCAGTAAGTTCACTGCTGGCGAGTGGAGGCTGCTGATCTCCCTCAGCCCCTATGTCCGCAAGGACCAGAACGGCTTCTTCGTGAGGAAGGTCGATGCCCACGGCAGGCCCATCTGGCTTGACGACCCTGGTTACGGTTACAGCCCTGAGGACCTGGACGAGGCGTACCGTTTGGAGCGAGAGATGGAACGGCGCCGGAGGCGGGAGGGCCTGATCAAGGCAGCCGTCCCGTTAGCAGGGCTTAGCTACCTCCTCCAGCGTAAGAATGGCGGTCCTGGTCTCTTCGAAGCTCCCAAAGTGGACGGCAACTTGGAGCGCCGGAGGCACTGAGGACCTTACCCACCACTCCTGACACGCCACCGGCCGCCTCTAGGCGTGAGCCTTCAACCCTCTCAGTACCTCCACGCCTTTTTACCGTCCTCGTGTAAGCGGCTCAAGAGCCCTTGTCCCACCTAGGCCTTTAGCCAGCCTCCCCTGAGAAGCCCTGTAAGCCCCGTAGAGGCTCGATCTAGCCCAGGGGTTTGGGGGGGGCCGCCGGAGGCTATCGCCGCTCCTGGGGCCTCCTGGGGCCTTGTAACGTAAGGCTTTCCCACGGCTAGGGGTACCAAAGTCGTTCTACTACCGAGCTAGTTACGGTCCGGCGCGTTAGGTGCAGCATCAGCTTGGGCGATGAGGGGTGCTTGATGAGTGTTCTTGGGGTTCGTTTTCCTCGGCCTTCTCTTCGGCATTGTGCCGGTCACGCATCTCATCGAACCAGGCCCGAACGTCAGGGTCCGCCCCCTCGTCGTCAATGACATGCTCAGGCACGCTCGCTGATCTCCCACGTGTACACGCTCCCGCTCTTATGAACCGGGTGGGCCAAGCCGTCGAAGTGGGCGACCACCGCCCAGTTGGGGAGTGCAGGCACGGTACCCAGGTTAGGTTCGACCGACGAGAGGGCCAAGGCGGTATGGCTGGGCCGTTAGCCCTGGGCGAGGTGGAGGTAGGCCCGGACGGCCTGAGCCGTACTGTGGACGGGGAGGGCATCCTCGGCCGAGGTCAGGCCTTCAGGGTGATCCCCGCCGTCCTGAGGCGCTCGTGCCGTCTCGGGCAACGGTCCGTGTGCCCTGCGATGATTGGGCCATGCTCCTGGCGTGCCCACTGAAGCGGTTGGCCACCCACCGACCAAGGGTGTCATGACGGCCAGGCTGGAGGACCTGAGGCCGGGGACATCGGTGGGTGGGGTGGTGCCCGGCCGGGAGGTGACGGCGGTCGCCCTGGGCTGGCACGGCACTACCGCCGTGACCCTCACCTACCGGGACCCCGACGGCCATGTCGGCGAGCGCCTCTTGTACCGGTCCGATGAGCCCAACCTCTCCGTCGAGGGCAGGCAGGCCCGGTGGAGCTTCGATGCCGACGGCGAGACTTTCACCCTGGCCTCCGAGGCACGCCGCATCCGCCTGGCTCACCTGTTCGACCCCATGCTCGCCGTTCACCTCTCCCAGGTCCAGCCCTTGCCTCACCAAATACGAGCTGTCTATGGCGAGATGCTGCCCCGACAGCCCCTTCACTTCGTGCTGGCCGACGACCCCGGGTCCGGGAAGACGATCATGGCCGGGCTCTACATCAAGGAGCTACTGCTGCGATCGGACGTGGCCCGCTGCCTCGTTGTCGCCCCCGGCGGGCTGGTGGCCCAGTGGCAGGACGAGCTGGGCGAGAAGTTCGGCCTGGAGTTCGACATCTTGGGCCGGGAGGCCATCGAGGCCAGCCGCAGTGGCAACCCCTTCGCCGAGAGGGACTTGGTGATAGCCCGGATGGACCACCTGTCCCGTAACGACGACGTCCAGGCCCGGCTCCAGGCCACGGAGTGGGACCTGGTCGTGGTGGACGAGGCCCACCGGATGTCGGCCCACTACGACGGCGACGACGTGCGGGAGACCCGCCGTTACAAGCTCGGCAAGCTCCTGGCGTCCACGACCCGGCACTTCCTGCTCCTGACGGCCACTCCTCACTCCGGTAAGGAAGAGGACTTCGGCCTGTTCATGGCCCTCGTCGACCCCGACCGTTTCGAGGGACGCCGACGGCGGGCCGGAGGCGACCTGGACACCTCAGGGCTGATGCGCTGGATGGTGAAAGAAAAGCTACTCACCTCATCTCATGAACCCGCACCCCTAGCGCTGCCCCGGCGCCCAGCGCTACGATACGACACGCTCCTGGACCTCGGCACCCGAACGTGTTCGTTTCCACCTGGCCAGGTCCAGGGGCGCCCTCATCGGTCGGTCGGCCTCGGTACCATCGCCGCCGAAAGCCCCTAGCGTCGCTCTCCGGGCAATCTGGGGGGCACAGCGAGACTGTTAACGAGAGAAAGCCCCCGGCTGTTTGGCCAGGGGCTTCTTGTTTCCCTAAGGACCCTCGCTTGGCCTTCTAGAGTGTGACCTGCTTAGCCGGTACCGCTGAGGTGATCTGATGTACGACGGCGGCAGTCCACTGCTCGGCCGCTACCTTAATGGTGGGCAATGTTGTGCCTTCGTGGTCCAACTGATCACAGTAACCAGTGATGCCGAGAATGTTGCCCGACTTGAACAGGTCCATATAGATCCAGCACCCGTCGCCACCTTCGTCCGAGTAGGCGTAGAACTGGACATGGGCACGGGAGCCACTGCCGTAGGTGCCGTAACCGGACACGGGCTTCCAACCGGCCGTGGTGAGCTTGGACCAGTTCACCTTAGAGTAGAGGGCATTGATGTCACCCGAGGTTGGGCACCCAATTAGTACCTCGTAGGCTTCAGGTACGTCACTCATCTGGGCGTAATCGGTGACAGCCTCGTCGCAACCCTTGGGGACGTTCATGCCCACAGAGCCAGCAGGTAGGGGTTGCTTGGTCCATAGGTCGTTGGCGGCGACCATGGCCGTATAGGGCACCAGGTACTTGTTGAGGACCGGCGGTGCGCCCTGCCCGGCCGGTACAGCAAGGTTCGGGGGCAGGATGCCCGGGGGGACAGGGGGAGCACAGGCCGCACAAACAAGAGCTATGCCGATTGCTCCAGTAATCGCTAGGACCAGCTTCTTCATTTTCATTTTCCTTGGTTGGTTATTAGAACTTGAGAAACCCGTCATATCAGGTCGGCCTTGCGCATAAGGACGAGGGCTTTAGTTGCCAGCGAGTCCACCGGATGGCCCAGGTGGCTACTTTGCGCACTCAACAACGCTCACAGTGGCCCACTGGCTTGCTGTCGTCCGCCACACGTGTTCGCAATAGGGTCCTTTGGCCCTAAAGTTGGATTGGGCCACCTCCTCTAACCGGCCTTCAGGGTGATCTCGTCGTCCTGAGGCACTCCTGCCGTCTCGGGCAACGGTCCGTGTGCCCTGCGATGATTGGGCCATGCTCCTGGCGTGCCCACTAAAGCGGTTGGCCACCCACCGACCGAGGGTGTCATGACGGCCTCGCTGGAGGACCTGAGGCCCGGGACATCGGTGGGTGGGGTGGTGCCCGGCAAAGAGGTGACGGCGGTCGCCCTGGGCTGGCACGGCACTACCGCCGTGACCCCTCACCTACCGGGACGCCGACGGCCATGTCGGCGAGCGCCTCTTGTACCGGTCCGATGAGGCCAACCTCTCCGTCGGGGACCCGGCTCCAGGCCACGGAGTGGGACCTGGTCGTGGTGGACGAGGCCCACCGGATGTCGGCCCACTACGACGGTGACGACGTGCGGGAGACCCGCCGTTACAAGCTCGGCAAGCTCCTGGCGTCCACGACCCGGCACTTCCTGCTCCTGACGGCTACCAGGTTGAGCTTCGGTACGGGCAGGGCCGAGGCGGCCTGGCAGCTATCTGCCGAAATCTCGTGCCTCTCAGTTGCTGTCTGTGTACTGTCCGAGCCATGACCTACATCGATCAGGGTGGTACGTCGACGGGTGCCAGGCCGGAGAGGGACAGGAAAGTCCGACACCCTGACCAAGTTGCCGCCGCCGAGGCGGTGACCGGCTGGCTGCGGGCGGAGGCCGGTTGGGGGCCCGAGGCCATCGAGAGGTGGCTGGAGGGGTTCTGGGCTACTCAGGAGCTGATGGACATGATCGAGCCGGAGCTGCTGAGCAGGGCTCGGACGGAACGATCGACTTTGCACCAAAATGCCCATCGACCTGCCCTTTTAGGTGCAGGGGGCGATCCTGCACCATAAGTCGTCAGGGTGCGGACGATGACTGGGGGCGAGCATGCGAGGTCATAGGCTCCGGGCCATGGGGAGTAAATCAAACAGTCCGTCCGCTAAACGCCCAGATTGGCGTGGCTCGCTCGTTGAGTGGGGCATCAGCCTTTGGATGGGGGCGGGGTGGGTTCTCCTGGCAGCCATCGGAGCCGGGATCGTGACCGCCGTCCTGGCAGCGGTCCGCTCTGCCACGCACCACAGCTTCGTTCCGGTTCTTGAGGCCGCCATCGTGGCACTGGTCTTGCTCTTGGCGGCGTCCTTTGTGGCCTTTCACAAGATGAGGATGGCACGGAATC
>Ga0182030_10023734_pt1 | contig 11315 bp, 12 predicted proteins | sample 812S3MmetaG_FD_121299 | JGI IMG/M metagenome (GOLD analysis project Ga0182030, IMG submission 121299) | Permafrost microbial communities from Stordalen Mire, Sweden - 812S3M metaG (Illumina Assembly) | ecosystem: Environmental > Terrestrial > Soil > Wetlands > Permafrost | place: Sweden...
CCAGTATGTCGTGGAGGAGGCCGTCGCGGCCGGCCTGGACGACGTGCTGATGGTCACCGGCCGGAGCAAGCGCTCCATCGAAGATCACTTCGACCGGAACTACGAGCTCGAAGAGGCGCTGGCTGCCAAGGGCGACACCGAACGGCTCGAGCAGGTGCGCGAGGCCAGCGCCCTGGCTACGGTGCACTACGTGCGCCAGGGCGACCCGAAGGGGCTCGGCCACGCTGTCCTTTGCGCCGCCCAGCACGTCGGCCACGAGCCGTTCGCGGTCCTGCTCGGCGACGACCTCATCGACAGCCGTGACCAGCTGCTGGTCCGGATGATCGAGGTGCGCCAGCAGTACGGCGGCAGCGTGGTCGCGCTGATGGAGGTCGACCCCGAGCAGGTCTCCCAGTACGGGTGCGCGGCCATCTCGCCGACCAGCGAGGAAGACGTGGTCACGGTCACCGACCTGGTCGAGAAGCCGGTACCCGGCTCGGCGCCCAGCCGGTGGATCCTGATCGGCCGCTACGTCTGCGACCCGGCGGTCTTCGACGTGCTGCGCCAGACCCCGCCCGGGCGGGGCGGCGAGATCCAGCTCACCGACGCGCTCATGACGCTGGCCAACTTGAGCCCGGCCGAGGGCGGCGGCGTACACGGCGTGCTGTTCCACGGCCGCCGTTACGACACCGGCAACAAGCTCGATTACCTGCGCACGCTGGTCCAGTTCGCCTGCGAACGGTCCGACCTGGCCGAGGAGATCGTGCCCTGGCTGCGTAAGTACCTGGACAGCCTGCTGTGAACCAGGGCCGCGTCGCGACCGCGCCCGGCGAGCTGATCTCGGTCGAGGCGCACCTGGCCGACATCCTGGCCACCATCCGGCCGCTGGCGCCTACCGAGCTGAGCCTGGCCGACGCGCACGGCCTGGTGCTCGCCGAGGACGTGGCGGCAAGCTATCCGCTGCCCTTGTTCGACAACTCGGCGATGGACGGGTACGCGGTGCGGGTCGAGGACATCGCCTCAGCGTCCGAGGAAAACCCGGTTACGCTGCCGGTGGTGGCCGAGGTCGCGGCGGGGGACACCGGTGCGTACTCGCTGCCTGAGGGCACCGCCATCCGGATCATGACCGGCGCGATGCTGCCGTACGGGACCGAGGCGGTCGTGCCGCTGGAATGGACCGACGGCGGCTCGGCCCGGGTCGCCATCCGCGGCAAGGCGGACTACGGCCACTCGGTGCGGCTGGCGGGCGGCGACGCGAAGGCCGGCGAGGTGCTGGTCAGCGAGGGCACCCAGCTCCGCCCGATGCACATCGCCGTCATCGCGGCGGCCGGCCGCGGCGCGGTCCTGGTCCGGCCCCGGCCGCGCGTGGTGGTGCTGTCCACCGGCAACGAGCTGGCCGAGCCGGGCGCGCCGATCATCCCCGGCCGGATCTGGGACTCCAACAGCTTCATGCTCACCGCGGCCGCCCGCGAGGCGGGCTGCAACGCCTACCGGCAGGCCATCGTGCCGGACAACCCGGACGAGGTGCTGCCGGCCATCGAGGACCAGCTGGTGCGGGCCGACCTGATGATCACCACCGGCGGGGTCAGCATGGGCGGCGAGCACGACGTGGTCAAGGCGGCACTGCAGCGGCTCGGCACGATCGCGTTCCGCAAGGTCGCGATGCAGCCGGGGATGCCGCAGGGCTTCGGCACCGTCGCCCTCAGCGCCGCGCCCGACCCGGAGCCAACTGCCCGCCGGAGCATCATCGGCAGGCTCGCGAACCGCGGGGAAGTGACGGAGGACCCGGCCCGTCCGGCGGACGAGCAGGTCCCGATCTTCACGCTGCCGGGCAACCCGGTCAGCGCGTACGTGTCGTTCCAGGTCTTCGCCCGGCCCGCCATCGGCGCCTTGCAGGCCTACGACGGGATGGGCCTGGAAAAGATCAGCGCCGAGCTCACCGGCCCGCTGCGCTCGCCGCCCGGGCGGCGGTCTTTCCTGCGCGGCGTCCTGGACCGCCCTCGCGGGCGGGTCACCCCGCTCACCGGCCAGGGCTCCCACCAGGTGGCCACGCTGGGCAAGGCCAACGCGCTGGTCATCGTGCCCGAGTGGGTGGTGCAGATGGCTGAGGGCGAGAGCGCCGACGTGCTGGTCCTGCCGTGACCGCGGGGGCGGGCCCCCGCGGGCGAGAAGTGAACACAACGGGTGAACCACTGTCCGTTCGGCAGAAAAAGTAGTGTTACCCCATGACGGAAATCGCGTCGGGCCGGGCGCTCACCCATGTGGACGCCGCCGGGCATGCGCGGATGGTCGACGTGTCCGGCAAGGACGTGACGGCGCGGGCGGCGCGGGCGACCGGGCGGGTGCTGCTGTCGGCGGCGGCGGTCGCGGCCCTGCGGACCGGGGAGGTGCCCAAGGGCGACGCGCTGGCGGTGGCCCGGATCGCCGGGATCGCCGGGGCCAAGCGGACGCCCGACCTGATCCCGCTGTGTCACCCGATCGGGCTGCACGGGGTGACCGTGGACCTGGCCGTGACGGACGAGGGCGTGGACATCACCGCCACCACCCGCACCGCCGACCGGACCGGGGTCGAGATGGAGGCGCTCACCTCGGTGTCCGTGGCCGCGCTGGCGCTGATCGACATGGTGAAGGCTATCGACCCGGCCGCGGTGATCACCGACGTGCGGGTCGAGTGGAAAGAAGGCGGGAAGACCGGCCGGTGGACCAGACCGTAATCAGGGCCCTCGCGGTCACGGTGTCCAACCGGGCCGCCGCCGGGGTGTACGCGGACAAATCCGGACCCGTGCTGGCCGAGCTGCTGCGCTCGGCGGGGTGCGCGGTCGTAGACGGGCCGGCGGTCATCCCGGACGGGGACGCGGTGGAGGCGGCGCTGCGGGACGCGGTAGCGGCCGGCTACGACGTCGTGGTCACCACCGGCGGGACCGGGCTCACACCGGGCGACCTGACCCCGGAAATGACCAGGCGGGTGCTGGAGCGGGAGATCCCGGGGATCGCCGAGGCGCTGCGCTCGGCCGGAGCCGCGGCGGGGGTGCCGGCCGCGATCTTGTCGCGCGGCCTGGCCGGGGTGGCGGGGCGGACCCTGATCGTCAACCTGCCCGGTTCGACCGGCGGCGTCCGGGACGGGATGGCCGTCCTGACGCCGGTGCTTGGGCACGCCGTAGCCCAGATCAACGGCGGCGACCATGTCCGTACGGAAGCTAATGCGAAACGCTTACCCTAGATCGCGTAGCGTCAGCGGCTATACAGGGGAATGATGGGAACGTGGGACGCATGCGCGGCTGGCCGGTCACCCTCACCGAGCCCCATCTGCTCGGCGAACCGGTAGAACTGCGGCCGGTGCGGGTGAGTGACGCCCGCACGTGGCGCGAGATACGGGTACGGAACGCCCCGTGGCTGCGGCCGTGGGAGCCGACCAACCCGGAAACACCGCTGTACCGGTCTAGCCTCGGGCCTTACGTCGCAATGGTGCGGGCGATGCGGCGGGAAGCCAGGCAGGGGCAGGCGATCCCGTGGGTGGTGACCTACGGGGGCGAGTTCGCGGGACAGCTGACGGTGGGCTCGATCACGTGGGGTTCGGCGCGGTCGGGGCAAGTCGGGTACTGGATCGACGAGACCTACGCCGGGCACGGCATCATCCCCACCAGCCTGGCCATGGCCGTGGACCACTGCTTCGGCGTCGTCGGCCTGCACCGGCTCGAGGCGTCCATCCGGCCGGAGAACCACGCGTCCCGGCGGGTGGTGGAGAAACTCGGCTTCCGCGAGGAAGGCGTCCGGACCCGCCAGCTGCATATCAACGGGGCCTGGCGGGACCACGTGTGTTACGCGCTCACCTCAGAGGAAGTGCCGCAGGGGCTGATGCCCAAGTGGCGAAGCGCCCTGATGGCGTCACGGTCGAACGCGGGCTGATTCTTTTGCGGGGTTAGCCGGGCTCTTCCGGCGGTTTGCGGCTATTCCGCCCGTTTCGGGCGGGCCTGTCTTGACGAATGTCGCGACACACCGGGCCCGGTCCTCGTTTAAGGCTGCGCTAGCTATTACTTTGCGTCACGTGAGCGTGCTCGCGGGCAGCAGCATGCCCGCACCCTAGGCCCGGGGAATCCGCCGCCGGGCCGCCGGGCTGCCGGCGCCCGCCACGCCGAGGGGAGGATTGTTGAGCAGCGCGATACTGTATGTCGCCATCGTCGCCATCTGGGCGGTCGTGCTCATCCCCCGGTGGCTCAGGAGGGACTCATCCGGCGAAGCGGCCGCTGAGGCCAGTACGGCGGAGGATACGCCGGCGGCCGAAGAGGAACCCGCGCCGCCACCGCCCCGGGTGCGGGAAGACGATACGGCGCTGGCTCGCGCGCCGGATCGGCCCGGCAGGCCGGAGGATCGGCCCCGCGGACCGGAGGATCGGCCCCGCAGGTCGCAGGATCGGCCTCGCGGACCGGAGGATCGGCCCCGCAGGTCGCAGGATCGGCCTCGCGGGCCGGAGGATAGCCGCGAGGACGGATGGCCTGAGGAGGTCCGCCGCGGGGACGGGCGCGGCCAGGAGCACGGCCGCGTGGTTTCCGCGCGCAGGCGGCTGCTCGGGCTGCTGGTGGCGCTCACCAGCGTAGCCTGCGCGCTTGCGTTCACCCGGATGGCGGCCTCGTGGGTGGTGGCACCGCCGGCCGTCATGCTGGTCGGCTACCTGGGCCTGCTCAGGGAAGCCTCGAAGGCCGACGTCGAACGGCGTGACATGACCCGCGCCCGGTCGGCTCACCCGGCCGCCACGGGCCGACCCGCGGCTGCGGCCGGGCCGGCCACTCCCCCGGCGCGTGTCCCCGAGGCGAAGATCATCGACATATCCACCCCACGGGGGGCACCGGAGCAGGGCGGCGAGGAATTCTACGACCAGTACGCGGACGCGAAGCTCCGCGCGGTCGGTGATTAGCTCGTGGGGCCGGGTGGCTAGGGCCGCATGATGTTCATCATGTCGCCTGGCAGCGTGGCTGTCATCAGGTGTTCGTGGCGGTGGCGGGCGAAGGCGTAAGCGGAGATGCGCGGGCAGGGTGCTTCGTTTGCTAGGCTGGCTCAGGTTCTCGGGGCTGTAGCGCAGTCCGGTAGCGCACCTCGTTCGCATCGAGGGGGTCAGGGGTTCGAATCCCCTCAGCTCCACGCAAACCCAGGCCAAAGGCCGGTTCCGATCTTGGAACCGGCCTTCTCGACCTTCCGGCAGCAGCAAACGGCAGCAACCATCAGGCGAGCCAATCACCGAGCTTACGGAGCGCGTCACGGGTGGCATCGGGAGCTGCCGTGTAGATCCATCGTCAGGGCGATCTTGCTGTACCGCAGGATGCGCATCGCGACGCGCGGGTGGACATCGAGGGCGGCCAGCAGCGAGGCGCAGGTCTTGCGAGTGCCGTGCACTGCCATCCGGGGTACCCGCGCGGCGCCGGGGTTTTGGCACCGTACCGGGTGGCACTCAGTGCACGGTGCCGTGCATCCCGACGGACATCACCAGGCCGACGAGGACGATCAGGATCACCGTCGCCCAGCCGAGTATCAAGCCCGCGAGCGCCAGGCCAGCCCCCTGTTCTCCGGTGCGCTTGATCTGGTGCAGGGCCACGTGGCCGAACACGATCGCCGGGATGACCGTCAGCGGCCCGAACGCGAACTGCACGAGCCCGCAGGCGAGGCTCGCTATCGCGAGCCCGTTGGTCCCGGCCACCGGAGTCACCGCGGTCGCCCGCGCGACAGGCAGATCGGTCACGAGCTGGTCCAGGTCGGCGTAGGTGCGCGCGGAGAAGGCGTTCTCCAGGCGGCCGTCGTACTCCTCCCTCGACAGCCGGCCTTCGCTGTAGGCCACGGCGAGGACTTCCGCCACCCGGTCCCGGTCCGCGTCGGCGGCCCGCATCTTTCCCTGCTCGCCGCCGGCGGCGAACACCCGGGTGCGCCCCGCGGACTGGATCAGGCCGGGCACCATCGTTCGTTCTCCGCGCTCATGGTCGGCGATCCGCTGCAACGTGCCGGCGAGCGGCGAGTTGTCCGGGATGAGCGTGGTGTCGTCGTCATTCATCTGCACCGTCCTCTGCTTTGACGCTGCACCCGGGGCCGCTAGCGCGGCAAGTGCCGTTGGTCCCGTTGATAGTCCTGCCAGGAGATGGCCCGCGACCTGCACGCTCTCCAGTCGTAGTGCCAGTCCCTCGCCCTTCTCCGGTCCCGCCTGCGGGCAGGAACCCTGAACCTGGCTGAATGGGCCATGACGGCAGCCGTCACCGTGACGGTCCTGCCAGCCTGGAGCTACCTGACATACATGTCGTCCGCGCTCAGGGAGGTACCCATGACTCAGGCAACGCCAGCACCGACTCTGGTCATCGGCGGCAGCGGCTTCATCGGCGGCGCCATCCTGGCGGCGCTGGTCGCGCAGGGCCGTCCGGTGCGGGCGCTGGCCAGATCGGCCGCGTCGGCTGACGACCTGCGCCGCCGCGGCGCCGATCCGGTGACCGGGGACGTGCTGGACACCGGCAGCCTGATCCGCGCGATGGAGGGCTGCGCGGTGGTCTACCATGCCGCAGGCGTGAACTCCTTCTGCCTCGCGGACCCCGGGCCGATGGAGCGGGTCAACGTGGACGGCTCGGCGAACGTCATCGCGGCCGCCGCGCAGGCCGGCGCCGGCCGGGTCATTTACACCTCGTCGGCCGCCGCGATCGGGGAGGCTCCGGGAACGGCCGGGACCGAGTCCTCCCCGCACCGGGGCTGGTTCCTGTCACAGTACGAGCGCACGAAATACCTGGCGGAGATCCGCGTCCGGCACGAGGCGGCCGCGCACGGCGTCAGTGTCGTGTACGTCTCGCCTTCCTCGGTGCAGGGCCCTGGCCGGCTCCACGGTACCGCGCAGCTGCTGCTGCGATACCTGAACGGAAACCTGAGGTTCCTCGTCGATACGCAGGTGAGCTTCCTTGACATCGCCGACTGCACCGCTGGTCACCTGCTAGCGGAGAGCGGCGGAGCGGACGGCGAAAGATACATTCTGAACGGCGCGACCTTCACGACCCGCGAGCTCATCGTCCTGCTGAGCGAGACTACCGGGATCGGGCACCGGGTCAGGTGGCTGCCCGGCTGGAGCGCGATGGCCGGGGCGACCGTGGCGCAAGCCGCGGCCAGGGCGGTCCGCCGCGATCCGCCGCTGTGCCGGGAAATGATCCGGACACTGCTCAATGGACACCACTACGACGGCTCGCGAGCCGAACGCGAACTCGGCCTGCACTACACACCGGTCAAGGACACGCTACGCAGCACGCTGCGCTGGTATGCCGAGAACGGCTACCTGACCGAAAAGCGCTGAACGTACCCTCCGGTGCGAGTTCTGGGCACGGTTCTCAGGCCGGCCTCAGAGGTAGTTGCTGACCTCGATCAGGTTCTGGTCCGGGTCGCGGAAGTAGACGCTGAGGATAGGACCGGTGGCGCCGGTGCGTTCAACGGCACGGCGAGAACGCGGCCCAGGCGGTAATACCACTGCCCGTTCGGAATGATTGATTTTTTCCCGAACGGACAGTGCTGCCTGCCCCCGCCGATCAGGCATGCCCGGCGCAGTTCACCCCTGACTTCCCCAGCGCCCGTCCCCGAAGTCTCTGGCCGGGGGTCCGGCAAAGTAGTACTGCGCCAGCCGCAGCACTGTGAACCTCGTGGAAGCGGCCACGCGGATCGGGGGCGACCAGATGCTCCGGCTGCTGGCCGGGCGACGCATCGGTGGGATAGATCGTTGTCTGGCGGAAGTCGATAACCGCCACGACGTTCTTATCACGGAGGAGTTCTACGTCCCCGGCCATGGTCAGACCTGCTGGTTCTGCCTCGATCTCAGCCACTGTAACCTGGGGCCATCGGCTGCCGGCCGGCATGCCACCGAGCTTCGGAGTCGTCACAGGCATGAGCGTCGAGCGGGAGAAGCAGGCCGCCGCGGAGGCGGCGGCCGAGCTAGTCAAAGACGGCATGACCGTCGGGCTGGGTACCGGCTCGACGGTGGCGTTCCTGCTCCCTGCCCTGGCGCAGCGGTCGCTCGACATCCTGTGTGCCGCGACGTCGCCGCGTACCGAAGACGCCGCGCGCGAGCTGGGCCTGCGAATGGAGCCCGTCGCGAGCATCGACCGGTTCGACCTGACCATCGACGGCGCGGATCAGATCACCCCCGACGGATGGCTGGTCAAGGGCGGCGGCGCGGCGCACACCCGGGAGAAGATCGTCGCGAGGGCGGCTGACCGCTTCATCGTCATCGCCGACTCCACCAAGCCGGTACCGGCCCTGCGCCCGCCGGTCCCGCTGGAGCTGCTGTCCTTCGGGCTGCGCGCCACGCTCCGGCGGATCGGGCCGGTCTCGCTGCGCGACGTCCCGCCGAGCCCGGACGGCGGCGTGATCGCCGACTACCAGGGGCCGGTCGACGACCCGGCCGCGCTGGCGGCCTGGCTGTCCGCGATGCCCGGTGTGGTCGAGCACGGCCTGTTTCCCCCGGAGATGGTGGCGACGGTCCTGGTGGGCCGGGACGGGTCGGTCGACCGGACCGACTTCGAACACGTCACGTCCTGACCTCGCCGCCGGCGACCACGCCGACCGCGCGACTCGCCCGGCCGGCGCTAGCTGTTCAGGGCTAGCTGTTCAGTGCTAGCTGGTAAGGGCCTGGTACACGAGCTGGCGCAGCTGTGAGCGGATCGGGTACGCGCTGGATGGAAGCAGCTGGGTGAAGAACGAGACGGTCAGCTCCTCCGCCGGGTCGATCCAGAACGCGGTACTGGCCGCGCCGCCCCACGACAGCTCGCCCGCGGAACCCGGCACCTTGCCCGGCACGGGGTCGATCACCACGGCGAAGCCGAGTCCGAAGCCGACCCCGCGGAACGGGGCCTCCGCGAACAGCGGACGGCCGAACGTCTCCAGGTCACTGCCGCCGGGCAGGTGATTGCGGGCCATGTAGGCGACCGTGCGCGGGCTCAGCAGCCGGGTCCCGTCCAGTTCCCCGGCCGGGCTGTCCGCGCGGGACAGCAGCAGCTGGGTGAACCGGTGATAGTCCGCCGCGGTCGAGACCAGGCCGCCGCCTCCGCCGAGCATGACCGGCGGACGGCGGGCGGCGTCACCGAGGGCATCGAGCCGGACCGCGGCGCCGTCGCGGCCGGGCGTGTACAGGGCGGCCAGCCGGGGCAGCTGAGCGTCCCCGGCGTAGAAGCCGGTGTCGGTCATGCCGAGCGGACCGAAGATCCTGGCCGCGAAGAACTCATCCAGGGACTGCCCGGAGACGACCTCGACCACCCGGCCGAGCACATCGGTGGCCACCGAGTAGTTCCACTCCGTGCCGGGCTGGAACAGCAGCGGGAGCCCGGCCCAGTCGTCGCACGCCTTGGCCAGGTCCGCGCCCCGGGGCGCGGACCATTCGTACCCGGCGGCCCGGTACAGGGCGTCCACCGGATGGACCCGGTGGAACCCGTACGTCAGCCCGGCGGTATGGGTGAGCAGGTGCCAGATCCGCACCGGCTCGGTGGCGGGGACGGTGACCGGCCGCAGGTCCGAGCCGCCGGCGTACACCCGGACGGCGGCGAACGACGGGATGAAGGAGCTGACCGGATCGGTGAGCTCGAATCCGCCCTCCTCGTGCAGCATCATCGCCGCCACCGAGGTGACCGGCTTGGACATCGAGTAGATCCGCCACACCGTGTCCGTCTCGGCCGGCAGGCCGGCCTCGACGTCGCGCGAGCCGTAGGCCGACACGTGAGCCAGACGGCCGTAGCGGCTCACCGTGATCAGCCAGCCGGGCAGCCTGCCGTCATCGACGTAGCGGGCAAAGTGCCGGCCGATCCGCTGCAGCCGGTCCGGATCCAGGCCGACCTCGGCCGGCTCGGTGTCGGTCTTGAGCTCGGTCATCGCTTTCTAGTCGGTGAGGTCGTCGATGACCAGGCCGAGGCCGATGCCGAGCATCCACACGTCCTTGGCCAGCGCGATGCCTTGCTGGGTGGGGAAGGGGGTGCCGTCCTTGCGCATGCCGGGGGTCCGGGCGTACAGGCCGAGCAGCCCGCCGGAGAACGCCGTCAGCCCCGCGCCCGCGATCGCGGCCGGGATGACGGGCACCAGCAGCGACGCGCCGAGCACGATCTCCGCTGCGGACAGGAGCCGGACGAAATCCTTGGGCTTGAGCTTGCCCAGGAACGGGTAGGCGCCGGTGGCGAACCCGTGCAGCTGAGCCGCGGTCTCATCATCCGCGGACCACTTGCCCAGGCCGGAGTTGAGGATGAACGCGCCCGCCGCGATGCGCTGTGGCAGGTGCGATGCCTTGATCGGGAACCGCATTGGCTTCCTCCACGGAAAGTTGCTTCAGATGTAAGGCACCATTGTTTCCTGCCGCGCCCGGCGGCCCGGACCGGGGGCACCGCTCGGGGCGGATCAGGGGCCGGCGGTGGCGTAGTGACCGGTGTGCTCGGCCCGCAGCCGGTACTTGAGCACCTTGCCGCCCACGGTCTCGGGCAGGTCGGCGGCGAATACCACCGACTTGGGCGTCTCGTAGCCCGCCAGCTGCGCCCGGCAGTGCTTGATCAGGTCGTCCTCGCTGGCGATGGACCCGTCCCGGAGCACCACCACCGCGGTCACCGCCTCGCTCCAGCGGGGGTGCGGCAAGCCGATGACCGCCGCCTTGGCCACGTCCGGGTGCTGGGCGAGCACGGCCTCCACCCGCAGGCTGGACACGTTCTCCCCGCCCGTCTTGACGATGTCCTTGTACCGGTCGACCATGATCCGCAGGCCATTCTCGTCGTAGGCGCAGCTGTCGCCGGAGTGGAACCAGCCGTACCGGAACGCGTGCCTGGTGGCGTCCTCGTCCCGGTAGTAACCGGCCATCACCGCCGGGGACCGGTACACCGCCTCGCCCGCCACGCCGGGCTGGCCCGTCAGGTCAGCGCCATCGGCGTCCAGCACCGTCGAGGCCAGGATGGGGCTCGGCACCCCGACGTAGTTGTCCTGCGGCGCGGTCGCCGCGTAGAGCTCCGGCCATTCGTCCGGCCAGAACCGGTGGCAGGAGATCGACTCGGTCTGGCCGAAGATCTCGAACGCGCACAGGTCATCGCCGCAGTGCCGCTTCATCGAAGCCAGCGTGGCCGGCGGCAGCGCGGCCCAGCCGTAGACGATGACGGTCAGGCTGCGGGCGTCAAGTTCCGGGCGTGCGGTCAGCACCGCGTCCACGGCCCGGACCATGGCCGGCGAGCCGGCCCACAGCGCGGTCACCTGATCCTCGGCGATGTGCTCAGGAATGGGTTTTCGGCCCAGTACCAACGTGCCGCCGGACAGGAACACCGAGCAAGTGAATGGCTGATCACCTACGTGGTAGATCATCGGCAGGTAGGTGC
>Ga0182030_10023735_pt1 | contig 11315 bp, 8 predicted proteins | sample 812S3MmetaG_FD_121299 | JGI IMG/M metagenome (GOLD analysis project Ga0182030, IMG submission 121299) | Permafrost microbial communities from Stordalen Mire, Sweden - 812S3M metaG (Illumina Assembly) | ecosystem: Environmental > Terrestrial > Soil > Wetlands > Permafrost | place: Sweden...
ATCTTCGGCAGCTCGGGTTTTGAAGCCGTCGAGTCCGCGCTGAAAACCGCAATGCTGGCTACCGGCAAACGCGGGGTGATCGCCTTTGAAGGCGCGTATCACGGCCTCGGCTACGGTGCGCTCAATGCCACCCATCGCAATTTTTTCCGCAATCCGTTCCATTTTCAGCTCCGCGAATTTGCAAACTTCGTGCCGTATCCCGCCAAGGTCGCCGACCTCACCACCGTCGAATGGTCCATCCGGCATTTGTTCCGTCGTGAATGGATCGGGGCCATCCTGGTCGAGCCGGTGCAGGCCCGGGGCGGCATCAATGTTCCGCCCGGGGAATTTCTGCCGCTGCTGCGGAAGCTCTGCGATGAACATGGCGCGCTGCTGATTCTCGATGAGATTTACACCGGCTTCGGCCGCACCGGGAAATGGTTTGCCGGTGAACACTCCGGCGTCACGCCCGACCTGATCTGCCTGGGCAAAGCGCTCACCGGCGGCTTCCCGCTCTCGGCCTGCATCGGGCGCGCCAACCTGATGGACAAGGCGTGGCCGGCGTCGCGCGGCGAGGCGATTCATACCAGCACCTTCCTCGGCCATCCCGTCGGCTGCGCCATGGCGCTGGCGCAAATCAAGGAAATTGAAAAGTTGAAACTGCCCGAACACAGCGCGAAGCTCGGCGAATTTCTGCGCGATGAACTGCGGTCGAAACTTTCCAGCCCGAAATTTCAAATCACCGTCCGCGGTCTGGGTCTGATGGTTGGCATCGAACTCCGCACGCCCGAAGGCCAGCCCGCCACCGATGCCACCTTGCGGGTCATCAAGGCCATGCTGCAACACGGCTACATTCTTTTGCCTGAAGGCGAGCATGGCAACATCATCGGCTTCACGCCGCCGCTGACAATTACCCAGGCACAACTGGCGAAAACCGTGAAAACCCTGGCCGAAGTCATAGCCGCCGATGGACACAAATAAACACAGGTGGTTTGTCAAAACGCTTCGCTGGTTTTTCTTCCTCTCCGCCAACGGAGTTGGGGGAGACGGTCGGCACGAGGTGGCGCGTAAAGTTCAAAACCCGTCGCCCCGTCCAAGCGGGACGAAGGAAAACACATCCGGCAATCGTATATTCATCTGTGCTTATCTGTGTTCATCTGTGGCTCAATTATTCCAATGAAGCTTTCCGAAATGCGCGCGCTGCTGACCGCGCGGAAAATCCAGCTCACCAAATCGCTGGGCCAGAACTTTCTGCACGATGGCAATCAGCTCCGGCGCATCATCGAGGCGGCGGAATTGAAAAAGTCGGACAAAGTCCTGGAAATCGGGCCGGGGCTGGGTCCGCTCACGGAATTGATCCTGGAAAAGGCCGGCGAAGTCCTGGCCATCGAAAAAGATGCGCGGCTGGTGGAAGCCTTGCGTGAACGTTTTTTTAATCCGCAATCCGCAATCCACAATCCGCAATTGAAGCTGCTCCACGGCGATGTGCTGGAATTTCTGCCCCGCGAACCGCGCGACTGGACCGATTGGAAGCTGGTGGCCAATCTGCCCTATTCTGTCGCCTCAACCATTCTCGTGGAACTGGCCCAATCCCCAAAACGCCTCGAACGGATGGTGGCGACCTTGCAACTCGAGGTGGCCCATCGGCTCCAGGCCCGGCCCGGCGATGACGATTACGGGGTGCTGACGCTGCTGCTGCAACTCGATTACGAGTTGCGCGACTGGTTCAAAATACCGGCCGGCTGCTTTTTTCCGGCACCGGACGTGGACTCCGCGTGCGTGGTCCTGATCCGTCGCGAACAGCCGTTGTTGTCGGACGCCCAGCGCGAGATGTTCACAAAAATCGTCAAGCGCGCGTTTTCGCAGCGCCGGAAGATGATGTTGAAACTGCTGCGCGAAGACTGGCCGGCAGAACCATTGGAACGGGCATTTGAACAGTTGAAGTTCTCGTCACAGGTACGCGCGGAAAAATTGAATTTGGAACAATTTGTCAATTTGACCAAGCTTCTTGCACCCCGATAGCGATCAGGATGAAAATATGAGTGAAGAAATTTTTGACGTGGTCAACGAGCGCGATGAGGTGATCGGTCGCCAGCCGCGCCGGGAGGTACACCGGCTGGGATTGAAGCATCGGGCGGTACACGTGCTGGTGTTCAATGCGCGCGGCGAGGTGTTTCTCCAGAAGCGTTCGATGACCAAGGACACGGCGAAGGGCAAATGGGATTCGTCGTCGTCCGGCCACGTGGACAGCGGCGAGGATTACGACGCCTGCGCGGTGCGCGAGTTGCGCGAAGAAATCGGGCTGGCGGTCACCCAAACCCCGCAACGGCTTTTTAAAATTGACGCCCGCCGGGAAACGGGCTGGGAATTCTGCTGGGTTTATCGCTGCGAAAGCGAAGGGCCGTTCGTGCTGCATCCCGATGAGATCGAAACGGGCGGGTGGTTTGCGCCGGAAAAGGTCACGGGCTGGATTGCCGCCCAGCCGGAGGATTTCGCCAGCGCGTTTGTGCTGGTCTGGAAGTTGTTGTTAACCGCCAAGACGCCAAGCACGCCAAGAAACAAATAAGTTCAGCCAAAGATTGCCATAGATGAAGCACAGATCTTAGGGCGAATCTCGAGAAAGTGCCGCACGACGGTTCCATCTGTGGCCAATCTGTATTTCATCTGTGGCAAAAAACTTCCCGCCTTTACTTACTGTGAAAATGGGTTAGTTATTTAGCCATGCAAAATTTTCTTGTTCCGATAGTGGTTGAACAAACCGGCCGCGGCGAGCGGAGCTGGGACATTTATTCCCGGCTGCTCGTGGACCGCATCATTTTCGTCGGCACCCCGGTGGATGACACGATTGCGAACATCATCATCGCCCAGCTCCTGTTCCTGCAAATGTCCGATCCGAAAAAGGACATCCATCTCTACATTAATTCGCCCGGCGGCAGCGTCACGTCGGGGCTGGCGATCTATGACACGATGCAATATCTCACCTGCGACGTGAACACGTACTGCGTCGGGCAGGCGGCGAGCATGGGCGCGGTGCTGCTGGCGGCGGGCACGAAGGGCAAGCGTTTCGCCCTGCCGAACGCCAACATCATGATCCATCAGGTGCTGGGCGGTGCGGAAGGCCAGGCCAGCGACGTGGAAATCCGCGTCAAATACATGCTCAAGCTCAAGCAGCGCCTGAACGGCATCCTCGCCAAGCACACCGGCCGTTCCGTGGAACAGGTGGAGAAGGACTGCGACCGCGACAATTTCATGTCCGCCGAGGAGGCCAAGGCTTACGGACTGGTGGACCAGGTGGTGCAATCCCGCAAGGAAATCCCGGGCGCCATGGAGAAGAGTTCGGCAATTGTATGAGAAAGGCAGGCGCTCCAGGATGTCAGCCGGAAAGCACACGCAAGCTTGAGTTCCAATAAAACCGGCAATCGTGAATCGCAAATTTTAAACTTACCGTGGCCCGCCCGAACAACATCACCATGTGCAGTTTCTGCGGCAAGTCGCACGCGGAGGTGCGCAAGCTGATCGCCGGGCCGGATGTTTTCATCTGCGACAACTGCATCATTCTCTGCAAAAACGTGCTCGACCGGGAACTGGCCGCCGCCACCAAGAAGCAGCAGCCGAAATTCACCGTCCCCAAACCCGCGGTCATCAAACGGCAGCTTGATCTTTATTGCGTCGGGCAGGAACACGCCAAAAAGACCCTGGCCGTGGCGGTTCACAATCATTACAAACGGATCCAGCCGGAACCAGCGGCCAAAGGCGAGGAAACCGGCAAGGCCCACCCGCACGCCGACGTTGAAATCGAGAAGAGCAACATTCTGATGATCGGGCCGACCGGCTCCGGCAAAACACTGCTGGCCCGGACCCTGGCCAAAATCCTGGATGTGCCGTTCGCCATCGCCGACGCGACCGCGCTGACCGAGGCCGGTTATGTGGGCGAGGACGTGGAGAACATCATTTTGCGGCTGCTCCAGAACGCCGATTACGACGTGAAACGGGCGCAGCGCGGCATTGTTTACATTGACGAAATCGACAAAATCGCCCGCAAGGCGGAAGGCCCGTCCATCACCCGCGACGTTTCCGGCGAGGGCGTGCAGCAGGCACTCCTGAAAATCCTGGAAGGCACGGTCTGCAACGTGCCACCCCAGGGCGGTCGCAAGCATCCCCAGCAGGAATACATCCGCGTGGACACGTCACACATCCTGTTCATTTGCGGCGGCGCGTTCGTCGGATTGGAAAAGGTCGTCCACCGGCGGCTGGGCCGGCATGTGATTGGCTTTGGCGCCATCGGGGAAACGCAAAAGCACGCCGGCGCGGTGCGCAATGAAATGTTGCAGCATGCCGAACCGGAGGATCTGCTCAATTTCGGTTTCATCCCCGAATTTGTCGGAAGGCTCCCGGTCGTGACGACCCTGACAGAGCTGACCGAGGAACAACTGGTGTCCATTCTCACCGAGCCGAAAAACGCGCTGACCAAGCAATACGCCAAGCTCCTGGCCATGGAAGGCGTCGAACTGGAATTCACGCCGGACGCGCTGCGTGAACTCGCGGCGCAGGCGCTGAAAAAAGGCACCGGCGCGCGGGCGCTGCGCGGGTTGATCGAGAAGCTGATGCTGGATTTGATGTACGAAGCGCCGGACAACGGCAACGTCGTTCATGCCAAGATCACACGATCCGTGGTGCTCGGGGAAAGCAAACCGATCCTGCGGCGCAAGCAGGATGCGGAAGCGGCGTAGAGAATTTACTATTTACGATCTCAGATTTACGATTGAATCTTGAGTTCGCAGCCGGCGCGCAAATCGTAAATTACACGCCAATGTCCTCATTCCAAAGCTCCGGCTTGGCTTTGATAAAATCGCGCATGAGCTGGATGCAGGCTGGATCGTTCAAAATTTCCACTTTCACGCCCTGCGAGCGCACGTACGCCTCCGGACCCTGGAACGTCACATTTTCGCCAATGACCACGCGCGGAATTTTGTAGAGCAGAATCGCACCACTGCACATTGGACACGGTGAAAGCGTCGAATAAAGCGCACAACGCTGATAGACCGACGCCTTGAGCCGGCCGGCATTTTCGAGGCAGTTCATTTCTGCGTGATGGATGACGCTGCCCTGCTGCACGCGTTGATTGTGGCCGCGTCCGATGATTTTGCCATCGCAAACCAAGACTGAACCGATGGGAATGCCTCCGGCCGCCAGACCTTTTTTGGCTTCCTCAATCGCCGCTTGAAGAAAAGCGTCCATTTGAATCAGCGCGCAAATATCTGGCGGATCACGTCCTCGATGGGCACTTCTTGGATGTCAATGTCCGTGACCGACAAATCATCCAGTAGCAATTTGCAGACGGCGATGACGCGGTCCCGTTTGACCTTGAACTTGATGGAGCCGGCGTCTTTTTCCACAACGTCACCATAGCGCGCCAGAATTTCCGCCGGGTAATCATTTGTCTTCTCGCATTGAATGGTGACGAGCTTGAAGTCGGCGAAACGGTCCACGATTTCGCCCAGCCGTCCGTCGAAGAAGATTTTGCCGTGGTCAATGATGATGACCCGGTCGCAAAGCGCCTGGATGTCAGCCATGTAATGACTGGTGAGCAAAATCGTCGTCTTTTGTTCGGCATTGTGGCGGAGAATGAATTCCCGGACGATCTTTTGCGAGATGACATCGAGGCCGATGGTTGGTTCGTCGAGAAACAGCACCTTGGGCTGGTGCAGCAACGAGGCGATCAATTCCATTTTCATGCGCTCGCCGAGGGAAAGCTCGCGGACACTGATGTTGAGCTTGTCGCGGACACTGAGCATTTCGCTCATCTCGGCAACGGTGCGCTCGAAACGGTCGGCGGGGATGCCGTAAATTTTCGCATTCAGTTCGAGTGACTCACGCGCGGGCAGGTCCCACCAGAGCTGGTTTTTTTGGCCGAGCACGAGGGCGAACTGGCGGCGGTAACCATCGGCGCGTTCCCACGGGACGTAGCCGAGCACCCGGGCCGAGCCTTGCGTGGGATATAGCAGGCCGGCCAGCATCTTGAGCGTGGTGGTCTTGCCGGCCCCGTTCGGTCCGAGAAACCCAACGAGTTCGCCGGGTTCAATCTTGAAGCTGACATCGTTGACGGCAACCAGTTGCTCGTATTGACGGTGAACAAGCCCCCGGATGGCGCCGCGAAACCCCGGCTGCTTTTTGTAGGTGCGGAAGGTCTTGGTGAGACCGCTGACTTCGATGACAGGCACGGCGGAAATGTCGAGCTTCGAAGGCCGGGTGTCGAGCGTCGAAATTCAGCGCATCAACTGCTTTTCCAGGTAATTGACGACCTGGCGAACGTTGGCGTCCACTTCCATACGGTCTTTGACGAGCCGGCAGGCGTGCAGCACCGTGCCGTGGTCGCGACCGCCGTAGGCCTCCCCGATGGTGTTGAGCGAACTTTCGGTCATCTGGCGGGAGAGATACATGGCAATCTGGCGCGGGAAGGCGATGTTTTCCGGACGGCGCTTGCTCGTCATGTCGGCGAGACGGATGTCAAAATGCTCGGCGACCTTTTTCTGGATGACCTCAATGCTGATGGTCAGCCGGCCTTCTTCGTGAAGAATTTCGCGCAGCAAACCTTCAACGACCTCGATCGTCAGCTTCTTGCCGGTGAGCGACGCATAGGAGGCGACGCGGATGAGCGCGCCTTCAAGCCGGCGGACGTTGGTGCGAATGCGATTCGCCAGAAAATTCATCACGTCCTCCGGTAAGGTAACGCCCATGGACTGCGCCTTCTTCTGGAGGATGGCCAAGCGCATTTCGACGTCCGGCGGCTGAAGATCGGTGACCAAGCCCCATTCGAAACGCGAGACGAGGCGGTGTTCCAAACCCTGGATTTCGCTGGCCGGGCGGTCGCAGGTGAGCACGATTTGCTTGTGCGCCTCGTGCAGTGCATTGAAGGTGTGGAAAAACTCCTCCTGGATGCGTTCCTTGCCGGCCAGAAACTGAATGTCGTCAATCAGCAGCACGTCGGTCTGGCGGTATTTCTTGCGGAACTTGGCGAGCTGGTTGTTCTGAATGCCGTCAATGTATTCGTTCGTGAATTTCTCGGAGGAAAGGTAGGCAACACGCGCGCCCTTCTTGTTGACGGCGACATGCTGTCCAATGGCGTGGAGCAAATGGGTTTTGCCCAGTCCGACGCCGCCATAAAGAAACAGCGGGTTGTAGGATTTGCCGGGGGCCTGGGCGACGGCCAGGGCGGCGGCATAGGAGAAATTATTGTTGTTACCTACGACGAACGATTCGAAGGTGTTTTTCGGATTGAACGGCAGCTCGCTGTTGGCGGTGCGTTCGTGTCCGGCTTCGGCGGTTTTGGTTTTGACCGGGGCCGGCGCGAAGGTGGGGGACATGGGCGCATTCCCGCTCGCAATCTTGAATTTGACCTGAAGCTGCCGGCCGGCGGCGATGGCAAAGGCATCCTGCAAGAGGCTGAGGTAGTTATCCTTGAGCCAGACGCCGCAGAATTCGTTGGCCGCTTCAAGGGTGACGTGGTTGCCATCTATGGCCGAAGCCCGCAACGGCGCAAACCACATGTTGTAGGTGTCGTTGTTCAGCTTGGAACGAAGATGTTCCCGGGCAGAACTCCAAATTTTTTCAGCCGAAAGTTGCATTTACACTTTGTCAAAAAGGCCGTTTTTCAAGCGGTTTATTCACCTGACTCAAAAAACGAGGTTGCTCGCTGATTTCCATCAATGTTCGCCCCGGCAAAGCGCAATTGCCTTGATAAAGCAGACATTCGTTCATCCATGTTCGCCGAAAGCTTCATTTCATTTTCGAAATAAACATCTTATTCACAACATCTTACAAAAGTCAAAATCCACACCGCCACCGCCTGTCTGGTAAAAATGATAAGACGCCCCAAACAAATTGAATTAGCAAGAGCGTTTTATTCAATTGGACTGAAAGTTTCTAGGATAACATATTAACTTTTATTCACGAGTTATTCACAGGCGGCTAAATTCAGGGTTTTGGTTGCTTTTTGATGAACAATTTTTGATTCAGACCGCCTGCTCACCCGCCTCGCCAGTTCGAATGCGAATGATGCTCTCTATGGCACTTACAAAAATTTTCCCGTCACCAATTTTGCCGGTCTTGGCGGCCTTGACGATGGCCTCCACTGCCAAAGCGGCTTGGGCATCCGCCAGCACCACTTCGATCTTCACCTTGGGCAGAAAGTCCACGACGTATTCGCTGACGCGATAAATTTCCGTGTGTCCTTTTTGGCGACCAAAGCCCTTGACCTCCGTAACCGTCATTCCTTGAACCCCGAGAGCGGACAGCGCAGATTTTACGTCCTCAAGCTTGAATGGTTTGATGATGGCCTCAATTTTTTTCATGCATCGTTCCTTTGTTATTCTGAATGAATGTTAACAGCCGCTCCAACCCTGTAAACAGGAATTTTTACCGGCAAGGATTGCGATGACCCAGTTAAACGCCGTGTCCGGAATATCGCTGTTCCGACTGTAGCCAATTATTCTGCCAAACAAGCGTTTACCCCGATTCCATCGCCTTTACTCCGTGCAGACTGCGCCTGAAACAGACGTATTCCAGCCACGCGCTTCGCTCGCAGGGGTTTGGGTGCTCGATATGCTTTAAAACCGGCCTAAAAATTGGATTGAACGATCAGCCCGGAATCCACCTCTAATCAGCACGGGGACAATGTTAATTTTAACTTATACTTTATAAACCATGTTTGACAAAAATTAGAAGTTATGATTTACTGGTGTCAGTGCAAGGCGGAATAGAAGGAGGCGCTTGCACAACGTTCTTTGATTTTAAAGGTTTTCGATCCGGGTTTGGTACAGGCTTGGATTCGAGATTTCTCCATGAGCCTACGATGTACTCATCGAAATTCCCCGGGTCTCTCGGTCATCCCCTGACTGATTGACCCGGTTTTTTTATCTGGTGGTCCCGGCGACTATTTAACTTGGGCGCTCGTTGACACTGCTTTTTCCCGCTGTTACCGTTCACCCTTTCTAAAATGGCGATGGATTACAAAAACACACTCAACCTGCCGCGCACGGACTTCCCCATGAAAGCCGACCTGGTCGCCCGGGAACCGGCCCGGCTCAAGCAATGGCAGGATGCCGGCCTTTACCCGAAAATCCAGGCCGCGCGCGCACACGCGGAAAAATTCGTCCTGCACGACGGACCGCCCTTCGCCAACGGCGACGTCCACATCGGCACCGCGCTGAACAAGATTCTCAAGGACATCATTATCAAGTATCAGACCCTGCGCGGCAAAAGCGCGCCCTACATTCCCGGCTGGGATTGTCACGGCCTGCCGATTGAGTTCAAAGTCTCGCAGGAAATGCGCAAGGCCGGCGACACCACCGCCGATGCCAGCACCATCCGCAAAGCCTGCGAAGTTTACGCCCGCAAGTTCATTGACATTCAGCGGACGCAGTTCAAGCGCCTCGGCGTCCTTGGCGACTGGGAAAATCCTTATCTCACGCTGAACAAGGAATACGAGGCCGACGAACTCCGCCTGTTCGCCGACATCGTGGCCAAAGGCTTTGTCTATCGCGGCAAAAAACCGGTTTACTGGAGCATCCCCTGTCGCACCGCGCTCGCCGAAGCCGAAGTGGAATACGCCGATCACGTCAGCCAGAGCGTGTTCGTGAAATTCAAAGTTTTTCAGCTTCCTGAATTTGTCCAGGGTTCGGAATTCATAGAAAAAGTGTCTCGGTCAAATGTCTTCGTTTTGATTTGGACAACCACACCATGGACATTGCCTGCAAATCTTGCAGTTGCTTTCAATCCGAAACTCCAATATTCGCTTATTCAAGTTGGCAATGAGCAATACTTCATTCTTTCGTCGCTGATTTCTTCAGTCGCCGAAAAGTGCAAATGGGAGAAATACGAAACGCTTGCCACTGTTTTGGGCAGCGATCTCGAAGGTTTGGAATATCAACATCCTTTTTGCAACCGCACCGGTGAAGCATACCCTGCCGAGTTTGTCACCGCCGATACCGGCACGGGTTTTGTCCACATCGCGCCCGGCCACGGCCTCGACGACTATAATCTTGGACGCCAAAATGGCCTGCCGATTTATTCGCCTGTGGATGACGATGGAAAGCTGGCTTACTCCAGCGAATTGCCCGTCGAGCAACAGATGCCCGCCGAGATGGTCGGCAAAGCCATCTTGGAAAAACACGGCAAGAGCGATGCGAACGAAGCGGTGCTGCATGAACTCCGCACCCGCCACGCGCTGCTGCATCAGGAGAATTATCATCACAGCTACCCGCATTGCTGGCGCAGCAAAACGCCCGTCATTTTCCGCGCGATGGATCAATGGTTTATCAAGATAGATCACGGTGCTGACTCTCATTTTGATAAATCACAAAATGCTTTCATTTCAACCGAAACTCTTCGTTCTCGCGCGCGCAGAGAAATCAACAATGTTAGGTGGATTCCAGACTGGGGTGTTAATCGCATAAGCGGTGCAGTTGAATCGCGGCCCGACTGGTGCATCAGCCGCCAGCGTACCTGGGGCGTGCCGATTCCATTTTTTTACGACGGCTCAGGCAACCCTATTCCAAATCCTTCAACGCAATCAAAGCAAGCCGCTGAAGTTGTAGAAAAGGCAGCGGAATTGATTAGGGAACATGGCTCAAACATCTGGTTCGAGAAAAACGCAGCCGAACTCTGGGCGCTCGTGAAGCCGGCGAATTGGGCCGGTGCCGAAGCCGTCGCCAAATCCAGCGACACGCTCGACGTGTGGATTGATTCCGGCAGTTCCTCGCGCGCCGTCCTGATGCGCCGCCCGGAACTTCAACATTTGGTAGGGCCGAGCTGCCGCTCGGCCCAAACATCCGAGGCCGCGCCGCAGCGCGGCCCTACCGATCAATGGCAAGCGGATGCCTATCTCGAAGGCAGCGACCAGCATCGCGGCTGGTTTCAATCGTCGCTCCTGCTCTCGCTCGCCGGCAATGGTGCGGCGCCGTTCAAGACCGTTTTGACCCACGGCTTCATGGTGGACGCCGACCGCGAAAAAATTTCCAAGAGCAAGCAGGGCGCTTACGAAAAACCGCAGACCGCCGAGGCCTACGTCAAGAAATACGGCGCGGACGTCGTCCGCCTGTGGGTCGCGTCGCAGGATTACCGCAGCGATATCGTGGTGAGCGAGGAACGCATCAACAAAGTCGGCGAGACCTATCGCGCCATCCGCAACGCGCTGCGCTACCAGCTCTCGAATCTTTACGATTTTGATCCGGCCAAACATTCCGTGGCGGACGACAAACTGACCGGCCTTGACCGCTGGATTCTCGGCGAATTCGCGAAGCTCGAAGCCGAAGTCCTCGCCGCCTACGACCAATACG
>Ga0182030_10023736_pt1 | contig 11315 bp, 9 predicted proteins | sample 812S3MmetaG_FD_121299 | JGI IMG/M metagenome (GOLD analysis project Ga0182030, IMG submission 121299) | Permafrost microbial communities from Stordalen Mire, Sweden - 812S3M metaG (Illumina Assembly) | ecosystem: Environmental > Terrestrial > Soil > Wetlands > Permafrost | place: Sweden...
GGCACCGACAAAAAGTCGGCCAGAAACCGGGTAACCTCGCGACCATGAGCTCAATCCGATCGCAGTCGAGCGCGATCGACGTCCGCCAGCTGAGGATTCTCGAGTACCTCGCCGCCTGGCAGCTGCAGCGCGACCTGGCCGAAGCCAGGGTCGGCGGCGGTCCCGACACCCTGCTGCTGCTGGAACACCCGCCTGTCTACACCGCCGGTCGGCGTACCGAGTCGCACGAGCGGCCCCTCCAGGGCATTCCGGTCGTAGACACCGACCGCGGCGGCAAGATCACCTGGCATGGGCCGGGGCAATTGGTCGGCTACCCGATCATCGGGCTGGCCGAACCGCTGGATGTGGTTAATTATGTTCGGCGCCTGGAGGAATCGTTGATCAAGGTATGCGCCGACGTCGGGTTGGAAGCGGGCCGAGTCGACGGCCGGTCCGGCGTCTGGGTGCCGGGTAGAGAAGGTGCGCCCGCGCGCAAGGTCGCCGCTATCGGCGTGCGGGTGTCGCGTGCGACCACGCTGCACGGGTTTGCGCTCAACTGCGATTGCGATCTGGACGCGTTCACCACATTCGTGCCGTGTGGCATCAGTGATGCCGGCGTGACGTCGTTGTCGGCCGAGCTCGGACACACCGTCCGTGTCGATGACGTCCGATCGGCGGTGGCCGACGCCGTCTGCGACGCCTTGGACGGGCGGTTGGCCCTTACCTGGCAGCCCACCGCCGCCCGCGTAGCATCGAATTCGTGAGTGTCACACCCGAAGGCCGCCGTTTGCTACGGCTGGAGGTGCGCAACGCGCAGACGCCGATTGAGCGCAAGCCGCCGTGGATCAAGACGCGAGTCCGGATGGGGCCGGAATACACGCAACTGAAGAGCCTGGTCCGGCGCGAGGGTCTGCACACCGTCTGCGAGGAGGCCGGCTGCCCCAATATTTTCGAATGCTGGGAAGACCGCGAAGCCACCTTCTTGATCGGTGGTGACCAGTGCACCCGCCGTTGCGACTTCTGCCAAATCGACACCGGCAAGCCCGCCGCCCTGGACCGCGACGAGCCGCGGCGGGTGGCCGAGAGCGTGCAAACGATGGGCTTGCGCTACGCCACCATCACCGGGGTCGCCCGCGACGACCTGCCCGACGGCGGGGCGTGGCTGTACGCCACGACGGTGCGCGCCATCAAGGAGATCAACCCGCAGACCGGCGTCGAACTGTTGATCCCCGACTTCAACGGTGAGCCCGTCCGGCTCGAGGAGGTCTTCGAGTCTTGCCCGGAAGTGTTGGCGCACAACGTCGAAACCGTGCCCCGCATCTTCAAGCGGGTTCGGCCGGCATTCACCTACCAACGCAGCCTGGACGTGCTGACCGCGGCCCGCGACTTCGGCCTGGTCACCAAGAGCAACCTCATCCTGGGCCTGGGTGAAACGCCCGCCGAGGTGCGAACCGCGCTTGCCGACCTGCGTGACGCCGGCTGCGACATCGTCACCATCACCCAGTACCTGCGTCCGTCGGCACGTCACCACCCCATCGAGCGCTGGGTCAGGCCCGAGGAGTTCGTCGAGTTTGCGCAGCACGCCGAAGAGCTCGGGTTCTCGGGCGTGCTGGCCGGCCCGCTGGTGCGGTCGTCGTACCGGGCCGGCCGCCTCTACCAACAAGCCGCGCTGACGAGGCCCGAAGCCCCCGCCTCGACCTAGTCCGCATATACGTATCCTTAAGGCTTATGGCTAAATCCCACACCACCGCCGAGAACAAGGCCGCGAAAGCGCAGGCAGCAGCCGCTCGCAAGGCCGCCGCGCGGGAGCGCCGCGGCCAGTTGTGGCAGGCGTTCAACATCCAGCGCAAAGAAGACACGCGTCTTTTGCCGTACATGATCGGCGCGTTCGTGCTGATCGTGGGCGTGTCGGTGGCGGTGGGTTTGTGGGCCGGCGGGTTGACCGCGATCACATTCATCCCGCTTGGTGTAGTGCTGGGCGGCTTGATGATGTTCATCATCTTCGGCCGCCGGGCCCAGAAATCGATCTACCGGAAGGCCGAGGGCCAAACCGGGGCGGCGGCATGGGCATTAGACAACATGCGCGGCAAGTGGCGGGTGAGCCCGGGTGTGGCCGCGACCGGCCACTTCGACGCGGTTCATCGGGTGCTCGGCCGGCCCGGCGTCATCTTGATCGGCGAAGGATCGGCGGCTCGGGTCAAACCGCTGCTGGCCCAGGAGAAAAAACGCACCGCCCGGCTGATCGGCGACACACCGATCTACGACATCGTCGTCGGTAACGGTGAGGGTGAAGTCCCGCTCGCCAAATTGGAGCGCCATCTCACCAAGCTTCCGGCCAATATCTCCGTCAAGCAGATGGACTCGCTGGAATCCCGGTTGGCCGCGCTGGGATCGCGGGCCGGTACCGCCATCATGCCCAAAGGACCACTCCCCAACGCCGGCAAGATGCGCGGCATTCAGCGCACGGTGCGCCGCAGGTAACGTCGCGCGTTATCGCCGAACTACAGCTGTGCCGGTCACCCGATCGTGCAACCCGCGCCCGTCGGAGTCGGCGAACAGCGGTGGGATGACCAAACCGATCAGCAGCCCCCGGGCCGCCAACCGACCAATGCCCAGTTGGCCGTCCAGCGAGATCACCCCGAGGCCCAGCGCCAACTGGCCGGGCGTGAAACCAAACAGCCGCACCGCAACCAGACCCAGCAGAAACCAGACGACCAATACCGCCGTCGACAATGCCTCGATGGGGAGAACGCCGACCCCCAGGGCCAGCGCCGCCAGGCCGTAGGCGATCAGCCAATCGATCAGCAGCGCCGCCAGCCGGCGTCCCATCGGGGCCAGTGATCCGGGCCCGCTCTCGGGCAGCCCGAGCATCTCGCCCGGGTAGGTGGGGCGCGATCCCGACGTCATCGGCCGATCTCCATGGCCCCACAATAGAACCCAAGGCTCCGGGCGACCCGGCTTAACCCGTGCACGGCGGAGTCACCCAACACTGCGCGCATCAACGCGTGACTGGCCACTATGCTCCATAACGCAGGCCGTTGATCACCAAGCGAAGGAGCCTTCCGTGACCGACAAGACGCCCGACGACATCTTCAAACTCGCCAAAGACGAGAAGATCGAGTACATCGACGTCCGCTTCTGTGACCTACCAGGCGCCATGCAGCACTTCACAATTCCGATCTACGCCTTCGACGAGACCGTGTTTGAAGATGGCTTGGCGTTCGACGGCTCCTCGATTCGCGGGTTCCAATCGATCCACGAATCCGACATGCTGCTGCTGCCCGATGCGGAAACCGCGTTCATCGACCCGTTCCGTGCCGCCAGAACGCTGAACGTGAACTTCTTCGTGCACGACCCGTTCACCCTCGAGTCGTACTCGCGCGACCCGCGCAACGTCGCCCGCAAAGCTGAGAACTACCTGGTCAGCACAGGCATCGCGGACACCTGTTATTTCGGCCCAGAAGCCGAGTTCTACATCTTCGACTCGGTGAGCTTCGACTCGCGAATCAACGGCTCGTTCTACGAGGTGGACGCGACATCAGGGTGGTGGAACACCGGAGAACCGACCGAGCCTGACGGCAGTCCCAACCTCGGCTACAAGGTCCGCCCCAAGGGCGGGTACTTCCCGGTGGCCCCCACCGACCACTACGTCGACCTGCGCGACACGATGCTCACCCATCTGACCAACGCAGGCTTCGCCCTGGAGAAGGGCCACCACGAAGTGGGCACCGGCGGTCAGGCCGAGATCAACTACAAGTTCAACACCTTGCTGCACGCGGCCGACGACCTGCAGACGTACAAATACATCGTCAAGCAAACCGCCTGGCAGGCCGGCAAGAGCGCGACGTTCATGCCCAAGCCGCTGTTCGGCGACAACGGCTCCGGTATGCACTGCCACCAGTCGCTGTGGAAAGACGGCAACCCGCTCATGTACGACGAGACGGGGTACGCCGGCCTGTCGGACACCGCCCGCCACTACATCGGCGGTTTGCTGTACCACGCGCCCTCGTTACTGGCCTTCACCAACCCGACGGTGAATTCCTACAAGCGCCTGGTTCCCGGCTACGAGGCCCCGATCAACCTGGTCTACAGCCAGCGCAACCGCTCCGCCTGCGTCCGCATCCCGATCACCGGGAGCAACCCGAAGGCCAAACGGCTGGAGTTCCGCTGCCCGGACTCCTCGGGCAACCCGTACCTGGCGTTCGCTGCGATGATGATGGCCGGCCTGGACGGCATCAAGAACAAGATCGAACCGCCACCGCCGGTCGATAAGGACCTCTACGAGCTGCCGCCAGAAGAAGCAGCAAACATCCCTCAGGCTCCTACCCAGCTGTCCGCGGTGATCGACCGCCTCGAGGAAGACAGCGAATACCTCACCGCAGGAGGCGTTTTCACGCCCGACCTGATCGATACGTGGATTGCCTTCAAACGCGACTACGAGATTGCGCCGGTCAACCTCCGGCCCACCCCGTACGAGTTCGCGCTCTATTACGACGTGTAGGCCAGGTTGCCGCAGCCGGGACAACTCGATCAGTCGAATATGCTCTTGTATTGCGGGCAGTAAGCCCCGGTCCCTACACCCATGATCTTGGCGATTGACGTGTCGGCCAATTGTGGGGTCGCCGTCTTCACATCGGCGAGGGTCTTCTCAAACGTAAACCCGTTGGAAAAATCCTTACAAACCGAATGTGCGAGTTCGATCATCGCTTGGTCCGAGCCGCCTGCCCACGTGATCTGAGCGTCCTTGAGCCCTTGCAGGTAACTGTCATCCGTTGCGTCGGCATTTGCGATCGGGGCGGTGCTCACGGCGATAGCGCCCAGAACGGCGGCGAGCGTGGGGGTCAATCGCGCGGTGTTCTTCATCAGTTGGCTCCTCAAGGTGAACGGCCCCCAGTGCTGACGCGGCAGCTCTTAGCATGTCAAGCCGCGCCGCGGCTTGTCTAGCCCGTTAGACGATGGGCACCAGCCGATCTGGACCGCTCAGCACTCACCGCCCCAGCACTGCTGGCCGGGGCAATAGGTCGAATGCGCGATCTTCACCATCGATCCGACGTTTCCGAAACTGACGTTTCTGGAGTCCAAGTTGGCGTGGATGCTCTGGGCAATCGAATCGTAGTTCCAACCCCAGGAGAGATCGTCGCAGACGAGGCGCCCCATCGCGACCAGGGCCTCGTCGTGTTCGGGCGGCCAGCTGAAGCCGGCGCCGCGCAGTTGAGAGAGGTATGCGCCATCTGCGGGATCGGCGGTCGCAATCGCAGCGTTAGCAACCAGGGCGGCGCCAATCATCATGGGGACGGTCAGTCTGGCCAGCCAGCGAGGTGAGGGCATGTGATGCGCTTCCTATCTTCTTGGCGTTCACGAAGTCGTCAGTATGGGGCTCCAAAGCGGCACAAACATGAAGAATAGGTGAGCGCCGAGCGTCGATTTGTCGGGCCCAAAACCCAAAAATCGCGTAAGCAAGTCGACGCTCGACACTTGCGCCGAACGCCGAGATATAAGCCAAGGCGTGCCTCGCCGGCGTGTCGTCACCGCCAGTTATATGTCGCGACCTGAAGCCATGTGGGGCCTAGCGGTCGAGCCCAAGGTCCTTACGGAAGCGCTGCATACCATCGATCTTGTCGGCCAAAGTGGCCTCCGGTCCGGCGTAGAACATCCACGGCATGGTGATGATGCCGGTGATGCCGCCATCCGCGGCGCGCTGATAGTCGGCTGGGGTGAAGGCGTCGGTGAGCGGCGTGAGGACGGTGAAACCGTCCATTGACAGCCCCTTTTCGGCGCGCAGTTCCCGCACCCGGCCAACCGCATCGACGGCACGGTCAGTGCTGATCAGGTCGCCGATCCAGCCGTCGTTGCGGGCAGCGCGCCGCAGGGCGGCGTCGCTGAGGCCACCGGCGTAGACCGGTATCGGCGGCGGCGTTGGTTGCATCTCCAGCCGCGGTGCCTGGAAGAACTGGCCGTCGAACTCCGTCCAACCCGGTTCCCAGAGCGCGCGCATCAAGTTGATGATCTCGTCGGTGCGCTTGCCGCGCGCCGCGAATTGCTCACCCATCAACTCGAATTCCTCGCGGCACCAGCCGACGCCGATGCCGAGCTCTACCCGTCCGGACGCCAAAACCGCGGCGGTGCCAATGGCTTTGGCCGCCGAGTACGGATTGCGCATCGCCGGTATATAGACCGTGTTGACGAACCGCAGCCGCGACGTCACCTGCGCCAGGGCGCCGATCAGAACCCACGGATCAGGCCAGTCGGTGAACGGCTGCCAGCGGCGTTCCCCGTCTTTGGTGTACGGGTACGGGGTGTCGAGGGTCTCCAAGTTCACGACGTGGTCCGGGATCCCGATCCCGTCGTAGCCGAGTTCGTCAGCGGCTTTGGCGATCTCGATGATCTCGCGGGTATTCAGGAATGCGCTGCTGATGTAAAACTTCATTTGGCTTTCCTGGCCCATGACGGCTCGATGAAGACGCCCTCGGCCTCTACAGTGATCCCCGCAGCATCCGAAATGAATCCGCGGGCAAAGACTTTGACGCCCTCCGTGCGCTCAATCCAAGCTTCGGAACGAAGCGGACCCAGCGGCGTGGCACGCAGATATTTCACGGTGATGGTTCCGGTAAAGCGCGCCTTGGACAACCCTTCGCTGGCCGCCTCGCCGAGCATGTGGTCGAGTACCAATGCGCTGACGCCGCCGTGCACCCGGCCGGGCGGGCCTTCGTATGCCGTCCCCAGGATGAACTCGCTTCGGCAGTGCCCGTCGGCGTCGTGGTGGACGACGACCGGCGGGGCGATGGGATTGCACACTCCGACAACGGCGTTACCCAGCGGCAGCGGGCGGCCGTCGACGACAAAGCTCACTCCGACCGGCCTGGTGCGTTGCCGAAGCGACCGGGTGACGGCCTCGATCGCGGTTCGCGCGTTGCCGACGACGTCGTCGTCGGCCTCGCTAAGGATAGTGGCGTCGATGAGGTCCCGGACGGCGTCGGCCAGCGGAGCGTACAGACCCGTCACCCGATCAGCCTCCGCCGCGCTGAGCACCTCGAATAAGGCGTCGGACATGGGGTCGGACGCGCTCGCTCCCTGACTCACGTCCCGAACACCTTGCGCACGACCGCTTTTGCTCGCCGTGTCACCCGCAGGTAGTTATCCAGGAACTCGCTGCCGTCGTCGTTTGGCCAGCCGGCGGCGACCGCGACGGCATTGAGCTGGCGTCCGGGTCCGGGCAGCTGGTCGGTGGCCTTGCCGCGAACCAGCACCAGCGCGTTGCGCGCACGGGTCGCGGTCAGCCACGCCTGCCGCAGCAGGTCCACCTCCTCCTCGGGTACCAGCTCAGCAGCGGCGATCACGTCCAGGGACTCCAGGGTTGAGGTGTTGTGCAGGGCGGTGATGTCGTGCGCGTGCTGCAATTGCAGCAGCTGCACAGTCCATTCGATGTCGGCCAGTCCCCCGCGACCCAACTTCGTATGGGTGTTGGGGTCGGCGCCACGCGGCAACCGCTCGGCCTCGACGCGGGCTTTGATCCGCCGAATCTCAAGCACCGCTTCGGCGGACACGCCGTCAGTCGGGTAGCGCGTCCGGTCGGCCATCAGCAGGAAGCGTTGACCCAGATCCGCGTCGCCGGCCACGGCATGCGCGCGGAGCAGAGCCTGGATTTCCCACGGCTGCGCCCGCTGCGCGTAGTAGGCGGCGTAGGCCTCCAAAGTCCGGACCAGCGGACCGTTGCGACCCTCGGGCCGCAAATTTGCGTCTACTTCCAGCGGCGGGTCGACGCTGGGCGTCCCCAGCAGCGTCCGGACGTGTTCGGCGATCATCGTCGACCAGCGCATCGCCTGGGAATCGTCGACGCCGCTGGCCGGCTCGCACACAAACATCACGTCGGCGTCGGATCCGTAGCCCAGCTCGGCGCCGCCCAGCCTGCCCATGCCGATGACCGCAATAATCCCCGGCGCTTTGCCGCCTCTGGGCAGGTTGGCCCGGATCAGCGCGTCCAGAGCGGCCTGCAGCACGGCGACCCACACCGAGGTAAGCGCCTGACACACATCTCTGACTTCGAGCATGCCAAGCAGGTCCGCGGAGCCAATGCGGGCCAGCTCCCGACGGCGCAGCGCGCGCGCGGCGGCGATCGCCCGCACCGGGTCGGCGTGCCGAGCGGCCGAGGTGATCAGCCCGCGGGCCACCGCGGCCGGTTCGGTCTCGAGCAGTTTCGGGCCGGCCGGCCCGTCGCCGTAACTCTGAATGATCCGTGGCGCGCGCATCAACAGGTCCGGCACATACGCCGAAGTACCCAGCACCTGCATCAGCCTCTTGGCCACCGCGGCCTCGTCGCGCAGCGTGGCCGGATACCAGCGTTCACGGGCCAGCCCCTCGCTGAGTCGGCGGTAGGACAACAGCCCGCCGTCGGGGTCGGGCGCATAGGACATCCAGTTCAGCAGCCTGGGTAGCAACACCGACTGCACCCGACCCCGACGGCCACTCTGGTTCACCAGCGCAGCCATGTGTTTCAGCGCCGTCTGCGGGCCCTCGTAGCCCAGCGCCGCCAGCTGCCGTTCCGCGGCCTCCGACGTCATACCCTTCGACGTCATTCCCGAGGCGGTTTCCAGGCTGGCGGGCCCGATCGACTCCAACAGCGGCTGATAGAAGAGCTTGGCGTGCAGCTGGGACACCCGCAGGTTGTGGTGCTTGATTTCCTCGCGCAGCACCCCTGCGGCATCTAGCCGGCCGTCCGGGCGCATATGGGCGGCGCGTGCCAGCCAGCGCACCGCCTCTTCGTCGTCGGCCTCGGGCAACAGGTGGGTGCGCTTGAGCCGCTGCAGCTGCAGTCGATGCTCGAGCAACCGCAGGAACTCGTAGGACGCGGTGAGGTTGGCCGCATCTTGGCGGCCGATGTAGCCGCCTGCGCTCAACGCGGCCAGCGCATCCACGGTGGAGGCAACGTGCAGCGAGTTGTCGCTGCGGCCGTGCACCATCTGCAACAGCTGAACGGCGAACTCCACGTCCCGCAATCCGCCGGTACCGAGCTTGATTTCGCGGGCGCGGACGTCGGCTGGGACCAGCTGCTCCACCCGCCGGCGCATGTCCTGCACTTCGACCACGAAGTCCTCACGCTCGCAGGCGACCCAGACCATGGGCCTCAACGCGGTCAGATAACGCTCGCCGAGTTCCGCGTCGCCAACCGCCGCCCGGGCTTTCAGCAAGGCCTGGAACTCCCAGGTTTTCGCCCAACGCTGGTAGTAGGCGACGTGCGACTCGACCGTCCGGACCAGCTCGCCGCTGCGACCTTCGGGTCGCAGCCCGGCGTCCACCTCGAAGAACGCCGCCGAGGCGACCCGCATCATCTCGCTGGCCACTCGGGCGCTCTGCGCGTCGGCACGCTCGCCGACGAAGATCACGTCGAAGTCGCTGACGTAGTTCAGTTCGCGGGCACCGCATTTGCCCATCGCGATGACCGCGAGCCGCGGCGGCGTGTCGTCACCGCACACCGTGACCTCAGCCACCCGCAGCGCGGCTGCCAAGGCGGCGTCCGCGATATCGGACAGCTGGGCGGCGACCGCGGTGAAGGGCAACACCGGCTCGTCTTCGACGGTCGGGGCCACATCGAGCGCGGCCAGCACCAGAAGGTGGTCGCGGTACAAGTTCTGCAGTTTGGCTATCGCCGAACCGGGGCCGGCCGAATCAGCCAACACTTCGTCGACGCACGCGTTGAACGTCCGGCGCAGCTGATCCGATGAGGGCAGTTTGACGTCGCCCCGCAACAGCTTCCAGGACTGTGGGTGCGCGACCAGGTGGTCCCCCAATGCCACCGACGAGCCCAGTACCGCGAACATCCGCCCACGCAAGCCGTGTTCGGCGAGCAGGGCGGCGTCGAGCTCGTCCCATCCGGCGTCCAGGCTCTCGGACAGCTGAACCAAGGCCCGCAGCGCGGTGTCGGGGTCCGGTGCCCGCGACAAGGACCACAGCAGGTCGACGTGTTCCCGGTCGTCGTGGTCGGTCCAGCGCAGCTGCGCCAGACGCTCGCCCGCGGGGGGGTCGATCAACCCGAGCCTGCCGACGCCGGGCAGCCTCCGACGTTCGATCCCGGGTTTGGTCACGACCAAGACGGTAGCGCAACCCGCCGATCCCTCGGACCGGCCGTCAGAGGATGTCCGCTACAGAGATGTCTATAAAGACAGGTAGGTGCTCAGTTCATAGGGCGTGACGCGACTGCGGTAGTTCTCCCACTCCGTGCGCTTGTTGCGCAAGAAGAAGTCAAAAACGTGCTCTCCCAGGGCTTCGGCGACCAGCTCGGAAGCCTCCATGGTGCGAATTGCACCGTCGAGGCTGGTTGGAAGCTCGCGATAGCCCATCGTGCGGCGCTCGTCGGGCGTGAGTTCCCAAAGGTTGTCTTCGGCCTGCGGCCCCAACACGTAGCCCTTCTCCACTCCACGCAAGCCGGCGGCCAGCAGCACGGCGAAGGCCAAGTAGGGGTTGCACGCCGAGTCGGGGCTGCGCACCTCTATCCGGCGCGACGACGTCTTGTGCGGCGTGTACATCGGCACCCGCACCAGAGCGGACCGGTTCGCCGCCCCCCAAGACGCGGTGGTGGGCGCCTCACCGCCCTGTACCAGCCGCTTGTACGAGTTGACCCACTGATTTGTGACCAAGCTGATCTCGGCGGAGTGCTCCAGGATCCCGGCGATAAACGACTTGCCTACGTCCGACAACTGCAGCGGATCGTTGGCGCTGTGGAACGCGTTGACGTCGCCCTCGAACAGGCTCATGTGGGTGTGCATGGCTGAGCCGGGGTACTCCCCGAACGGCTTGGGCATGAACGACGCCCGCGCGCCGTTCTCCAGCGCGACCTCCTTGATGACGTAACGGAAGGTCATCACGTTGTCCGCCATCGACAGTGCGTCGGCGAAGCGCAGGTCGATCTCCTGCTGGCCGGGCGCGCCTTCGTGGTGACTGAACTCCACCGAGATGCCCATGAATTCCAGGGCCTCGATCGCGTGCCGGCGAAAGTTCGAGGCGGAATCGTGCACCGCCTGGTCGAAATAGCCCGCGTTGTCCACCGGAATGGGCACCGAACCATCCTCGGCACCGGCCTTGAGCAGGAAGAATTCGATTTCGGGGTGCACGTAGCAGGAGAAACCGAGATCGTTGGCCTTCTGCAGCTGACGCCGCAGCACGTGCCGCGGATCCGCCCACGACGGCGAGCCGTCCGGCATGGTGATGTCGCAGAACATCCGCGCCGAGTGGTGGTGGCCGGAGCTGGACCAGGGCAGCACCTGGAAAGTCGAAGGATCCGGGTTGGCTACCGTGTCGGATTCCGAAACCCGCGCAAAGCCCTCGATCGATGAGCCGTCGAA
>Ga0182030_10023739_pt1 | contig 11314 bp, 9 predicted proteins | sample 812S3MmetaG_FD_121299 | JGI IMG/M metagenome (GOLD analysis project Ga0182030, IMG submission 121299) | Permafrost microbial communities from Stordalen Mire, Sweden - 812S3M metaG (Illumina Assembly) | ecosystem: Environmental > Terrestrial > Soil > Wetlands > Permafrost | place: Sweden...
AAGGGCGTCAAAGGTGAGCAGGAAATAACCTTCCGATTCAAGGGGATAGGCCAGGCTCAGCCAAGCCACGGTCTCGTCGCCGGCGCGGGGGTCGGCGCAGGCCACCCGCACGAAGCCCACGCCATTGCGGCGCTCCAAGCTGGGGCCCGCCGCAGCCTTGGGCCCCAGGTCCAGCTGGAAGGCGCCGCTCATCTCCATCTTGGGGGCGCGGCCCTCGTGCAGGGCCTTGGCGGCGGCCACGTTGCCGTGGGTCAGCAGGGCCGCGGCGATGGCCTCGCGGCTCAGGGAGGGGTGCTTGCGCGGGTCCGGCAGCTGGAAGCTGACGGCCAGGGCCAGGTCCATGGCGTGCTCGCGATGGCTCCACAGCACGATGGCGTCGGCCTCGTCCATGGCCAGCCGCAGGATGTTGGCCGCCCACTCGGCGCTGAAGGATTCAAAGGTCTCATCCTCCTCCATCTGGGCCAGCTCGAAGCCCACCGCGTCGAATTCCACGCCGGCCTTCTCGGCCACCTTGCGGGCCTTGCGCTCCTCGCCCAGCAGCGCGTCGCCCACCTGCGCGAACAGGTCGCCCTCGCGGTGGGGGTCGGAGCGCATCCAGTCCTTCACGTCGTCCAGCGGCGTGACCTGGGTGTCCTGGGCGTTGATGAACAGGCCGCTGGCCAAGGCCTGCTCCACGAAGCCGGGGATCAGCTGGGCGCTGCTGAGGGTGAATCCCAGCGAGGGGGCGGCCCCCGCCAGGTCTTGCCCGTTCCACGTGGGCATGCCGCTTACTCCCACTCGATGGTGGCGGGCGGCTTGCTGCTGATGTCGTAGACCACCCGGTTGATGCCGCGCACCTCGTTGATGATGCGGTTGCTGATGCGGCCCAGCACGTCGTGCGGCAGGTCGGCCCAGTCGGCGGTCATGGCGTCGCTGCTGCTCACGGCGCGCACGGCGCAGGTGAACTCGTAGGTGCGCTCGTCGCCCATCACGCCCACGCTCTTCACCGGCAGCAGCACGGCGAAGGCCTGCCAGAGCTTGCGGTAGAGGCCGGCCTTGCGGACCTCCTCCACCACGATGGCGTCCGCCTCGCGCAGCAGCTTCAGCTTCGCCTCGTTGACCTCGCCCAGGCAGCGGATGGCGGTGCCGGGGCCCGGGAAGGGGTGGCGCCACACGAACCACTCGGGCATGCCCATCTCGCTCCCCAAAGCCCGCACCTCGTCCTTGAACAGGTCGCGCAAGGGCTCCACCAGCTTGAATTTCATCCAGCTGGGCAGGCCGCCCACGTTGTGGTGGCTCTTGATCAGGGACGCCGGGCCCTTCAGCGACACGCTCTCGATCACGTCCGGGTACAAGGTGCCCTGGCCCAGGAAATCGAACTTGCCGACCTTGCGGGCCTCCTTCTCGAAGACCTCGATGAAGGTGCCGCCGATGATCTTGCGCTTCTTCTCGGGGTCGGTGACGCCCTTCAGGCGCTTCAGGAACAGCGGCCCGGCCTTGGCCACGCGCAGGTCCAGCTTGTACTGCTTGCGGAACATACGCTCCACTTCCTCGGCCTCGCCCTTGCGCAGCAGGCCGTTGTCCACGAAGCAGCAGGTCAATTGCTTGCCGATGGCCTCGTGCAGCAGCAGGGCGGCGACGGAGGAATCCACCCCGCCCGACAGGCCCAGCAAGACGCGGCCCTTGCCCACCAATTGCCGGATCTCGGCCACCTTGGTGGCGCGCAGGCCGGCCATGGTCCATTTCGGCTTGAGCGCGGCCACCTGGAACAGGAAGTTCTTCAGCATGGCGAAGCCCTGGGCGGTGTGGGCCACCTCGGGGTGGAACTGCAGGGCGTAGAGGCCGCGCTCCTCGTCGGCCATGGCGGCCACGGACGCGTCGGTCTTGGCGATGACCTTGAAGCCCTTGGGCATGGCGTCCACGTGGTCGCCGTGGCTCATCCAGACCTTCTGTGACTTGCCCAAGCCCTTGAAAAGCGGATTGCTGCCGCTGATGTTGATGACGGCGTGGCCGAACTCGCGGGTCTTGGCCGGCCGCACCTTGCCGCCCAGTTGGTGGCCCATCAGCTGCATGCCGTAGCAGATGCCCAGCACCGGCACGCCCAGCTCGAAGACCCCCTTGTCCGGCTTGGGGCTGCCCTTCACGTGCACGCTGGCGGGCCCGCCCGACAGGATGATGGCGGCGGGCTTCAGCGCGCGGATCTTATCCAAGCTCAGATGGTAGGGGTGGATCTCGCTGTAGACCTTGGCCTCGCGCACGCGGCGGGCGATCAACTGGGTGACCTGGGAGCCGAAATCCAGGATCAGGACTAAGGGCTGGTTCTGGGGGCGCATGGGATCCTTGGGGCGGAGGTAGGAGTCCATTCTCCGAAAGCCTGGGCCAAAAGAAAACCCCCCTCGGGCGAGGGGGTTCAGCGGTCCGGGGCCTTGTATTCGCGGGCCAGGCGCAGGTCCTGGGCCAGCGCCTTGGGCAGCCCCAGCGGCCGCTTCCCCGCGGCCAAGGCCGCCCGGATGGCGGTGGACGAGGCCGCCTGCAGGGGCGCGTCCAGCCATTGCACCCGGAAACCTTGGGGCGCGCGGGGACGGGTGCCGGCGCGGCGGAAGGCGGCTAGACGGGCCAGGGTCGCCAGCTTGTCAGCCTGCTTCCACGAGGCCAGGCGGGCCACCTGGTCGGCCCCCAGCAGTAGGGTCAGCTGCACGCCCGGCCTCAGTTCGCGGCGCAATTGGCGCAGGGTATCAATGCTCCGCGAGACCCCGCCGCGCTTCAACTCCCCGTCCCAGGCGCTTAAGCCCTCGCGGCCCTTCAGGGCGGCCTTCAACCAGGCCAGGCGCAGGCGGCCCGGGGCCAACGGCTTGCCGTCGGCCGACTCGGCGCAGGGGATCAGCCAGACTCCATCCAGATGCAGCAAAGCCCTGGCTTGGTCAGCCAGGGCCAAGTGCCCGTTGTGGACGGGGTTGTAGGAGCCGCCGAGCAAGCCCAGCGACCGCATGCCTTAGGCCCGCACCTGGCCGGTGCCGCGCCCGACCCATTTGACCGAGCAGAGCTCCTCCAGGGCCATGGGCCCGCGGGCGTGCAGCTTCTGGGTGCTGATGCCGATCTCGGCGCCCAGGCCGTACTCGAAGCCGTCGGTAAAGCGGGTGCTGGCGTTCCAGTAGACGGCGGCGCTGTCCACCTGGGCCAGGAACCTCTCGGCCGTGGCGGCGTCGGCGGTGACGATGGCGTCGCTATGGGACGACCCGTATTTGTTGATGTGGGCGATGGCCTCGTCGGCGCTGGCCACCACCTTGATGCCCGCCACCAGGTCCAGGTACTCGGTGCCCCAATCCTCCTCGGTGGCCGCCTTCAGGGCCGGGTCAATGGCCCGGGCCGCCTCGTCGCCGCGCAGCTCCACGCTGGCGGCGCGGTAGCGGGCGTCCATGCGCGGCAGGAACCGGGCGGCGACCGACGCATGCACCAGCAGGTGCTCCATGGCGTTGCACACGCCCGGGCGCTGCACCTTGGCGTTGAAGGCGATCTCCTCGGCCATGGCCAGGTCCGCGGCGGCGTCCACGTACACGTGGCAGTTGCCGATGTCGTGGCGGATCACCGGGATGGTGCTGTTCTCCACCACGAAGCGGATCAGGCCGTGGCCGCCGCGCGGGATGATCACGTCGATCAGGCGGTCCAGCTTCAGCATCGCGCCCACCGCCGCCCGATCCGTCGTTGATATGACGGTGACGCAGGCCTCCGGCAGGCCGGCCTCGGCCAGGCCCTCGCGGATGATCCCACCCAGGATCTTGTTGGATCCGATGCTCTCGCTGCCGCCGCGCAGCACGCAGGCGTTGCCCGACTTCAGGCACAGGCTGGCCGCGTCCACGGTCACATTGGGGCGGCTCTCGTAGACGATGCCCACCACCCCCAGCGGCGAGCGGACCTTGTCCAGCTTCAGCCCGTTGGCCAGGTCCTGGTGCTGCACCACCGTGCCCACCGGATCCGGCAGGGCTTCCACCTGGCGCAGGCCGACAGCCATGGCCTCGATGCGCGCTTCGTTCAGGCGCAGGCGGTCCAGCATGGCCGGGGCCAGCGTGCCCGCGGCGTTGGCCAGGTCAATATTGTTGGCGGCCAGGATGTCGGCGCGGCGCAGGCTCAATCGACGGGCCATGGCGGCCAGCGCCTTGTTCTTCTGGCCGGTGGAGGCCGTGCGAAGGTAGACCGAGGCCTGCTTGGCGGCGGCGGCGGCTTGTTCGACCATGCTCTTCACATCTTCGCTCATCCTGGACCTCCCAGCCTGTCCGCGCCTTCCCTGGCCCTACAGTTCGCGGCGGAACGCCATATCGTCGAAGCTGACCAGCTCGTCATTGGGGATGCGGCCCAGGGCCTTCTCGACCTGCAACAGGTCGCGGCCCCTCACCTTCTCACAGTCGCGGCTGCTGTAGCGGCAGATGCCCTTGGCCCAGGTGAAGCCCTTGGCGTCGGCCAGGCGCACCACGTCGCCGGCGTTGAAGCGGCCCTTCACGGCGGCGATGTCGGCCGGCATCAGCGGCGTGTGGCGGCGCTTGACCCGGGCGACGGCCGCCGGCTTGATGACCAGCTCGCTGAGATTGCCGGCGGTGAAGGGCATCCAGCGTAGGCGCTTCTCGCGCGGCAGCGTCGGCGCCACGAACAGCGTGCCCTCGTCCTTGCCCTGCATCACCGCCATCAGCACGCCGCGCTTGCTGCCCCGGGCGATGATCACATGCTCGCCATTGCGCATGCAGATGCGGGCCGCCAGCAGCTTGGTCAGCATGCCCCCGGTGCCCACCAGCGAGCCCTGGCCGCCGGCCTTGGCCTGCAGGCCCGCCGTGATCTTGGCGACCTCGCTGACGCGCTTGGCCTTGGGGTCCTTGCGCGGGTCCGAGCTGTGCAGCCCGTCCACGTCGGTCAGGATCACAAGCAGGTCGCCCTTCACCAGGTTGCAGACCTGGGCGGCCAGGCGGTCGTTGTCGCCGAACTTGATCTCATCCACCGCCACGGTGTCGTTCTCGTTGATCACCGGGATGACGCCCATCTTCAGCAGGGTGTCGAGCGTGTTGCGGGCGTTGAAGTAGCGCGGACCGCTCTCCAGGTCCTGGCGCGTCAGCAGCACCTGGCCGGCGTTGAGCCCGTGGTGCTGGAAGACCCCGGCCAGCAGCTCCATCAGGTAGACCTGGCCCACGGCGGCGGTGGCCTGCTTCTCCTGCATCACGGTGGGGCGCTTGATCAGGCGCAGGCGATGCATGCCGGCCCCGATGGCGCCGGAGGCCACCATGACGACCTCCAGGCCCTGCTTGCGCAGGCCCGCGATCTCGGCGGCCAGGGCCTCCACATTGCGCGGGTCGATGCCCTTGACCGCGTCCCAGCTCAGGCTGGTACCGATCTTCACCACCACGCGGCGCACGCCGCCCATCAATGCCTTGCGATCGATGCTCACGACGACCTCTGGGTTACGGGGCGTAGGTGAACTCTTCCTTGCCCACGATGATGGTGTCGCCCTCCGCCGCCCCGCTTTCGCGCAGGGCCTTGGTGACGCCCATCTTCTCGAAGATGTACTTCAGCTTGCGGGTGGCCTCCATGCTGTCGAAGTCCGTCAGCGCCACCCATTTCTCCACCTCGCGGCCGCTCAGCAGCCAGCCGTCCTCGGTCTCCACCAGCTCGAAGCGCGCCGCCGGCTTGTAGGTCTTGTGCTGGGGCGCCTCCTGGGCGGCCCGCTCCAGCAGGCTGGCCGAGGCCGTCCGCACCCGCTCGAAGACCTCGCGCTTGAGCTCGTCCAAGCCCTGATGGGCGGCCGCGCTGATCAGCAGGCAGGGGATCTTGCGGCGCTTCAGGGCCGTGGCCAGGGCCTTGTGGGCGGCCTTGGCCTGGGGCAGGTCGGCCTTGCTGACCACCACCATGCGCGGCAGCTCGGCCAGGCCGGGATGGTACTTCTTCAGCTCGCTCTCCAGCGTCTTCAGCTCGGCCTTCAGCGGCGCCTTGTCGCGCCCGCCATCGAGCAGGAACAGGAGGACGCGGGTCCGCTCCAGGTGGCGCAGGAAGCGCAGCCCCAGGCCCTTGCCGGCATGCGCGCCCTCCACCAGGCCCGGCAGGTCGGCCAGCACGAAGCTCTGCTCGGGGCCCGCGCTGACCACGCCCAGCTGCGGCACCAGCGTGGTGAAGGGGTAGTTGGCGATGCGCGGCCGCGCCGCCGAGACCGCCGCCAGCAGGGTGCTCTTGCCGGCGTTGGGGAAGCCCACCAGGCCCACGTCGGCCAGCAGCTTCAGCTCCAGCTTCAGGCGCTTTTCCTGGCCCGGCAAGCCGCGCTCGGCCAGCTCGGGGGCCTGGCGCGTGCTGCTCTTGAAATGCTGGTTGCCGCGACCGCCGCGACCGCCCACGGCGGCCACCCATTTCTGGCCGTGCAAGGTCAGGTCGGCCAGGCGCTCGCCGGTGGCGGCGTCCAGCACCAGCGTGCCGGTGGGCACGCGGATGATGGTGTCGCGGCCGCTGCGGCCCGTGCAATTGCTGCTGCCGCCCTTGGCCCCGGCCTCGGCGTCGAAGCGCTTCTGGTGGGTGAAGTCGATCAGGGTGCCCAGGTCGTGGGTGGCCACCATCACCACGTCGCCGCCGTCGCCGCCGTCACCGCCCCAGGGCCCGCCCAAGGGGATGTACTTCTCCTTGCGCATGGCGCGCGAGCCCGAACCGCCGACGCCGGCGCTGACATGGATCTCTGCGTGATCGACGAAATCGGCCATGGCGGCCCCTTAAAAGCAAAAGACCCCTCCCGTCGCCAGGAGGGGTCAGTGCGAAAACTCCCGGCGGCGCTTAAGCGGCGACGGTTTCCGGCAGCACGGAGATCTTGCGCTTGCCCGGCTCGGAGCCTTCAAAGCGGACGCGGCCCGTCACCTTGGCGAACAGGCTGTGGTCCTTGGCCAGGCCGACGTTGTGGCCGGCCTTGAAGGTGGTGCCCTTCTGGCGCACCAGGATGGAGCCGGCGGGCACCAGCATGCCGCCGAACGCCTTGCAACCCAGGCGCTGACCGTGGGAGTCGCGCCCGTTTTTAGTGGAACCGCCTGCTTTAGAACCGGCCATGGTAGTGCTCCTTCTTCTAGTCTGCTCAGGCCCTGATCAGCCGCGGCTGATGGACTCGATCTTCAAAGTGGTCAACGCCTGGCGGTGGCCCTTGCGGATGTACTCGCCGGTGCGCTTCTTGTATTTCTCGGCGCGCACGCGGCTGCCGCGCTTCTGCTCCAGGACCAGCACCTGCACCTTGGCGCCGCTGACCGTGGGCTGTCCCACGGTGACGTCGTCGCCGTCGGCCAACAGCAGGACCTTGTCGATGGACAGCTTGTCGCCAGCCTTCGCGTCGAGCTTCTCAACGGTGATGGTCTCATTGGCGGCCACCCGGAATTGCTTGCCGCCGGTCTCGATGATCGCGTACATGATGCTCCCGTCCGAACCCCACCAGGGGGTCTTCTGTATTCAAAGGGAAAAGAATATAGCGCGGGGCGGCCGCCCTCGTCAAGGGCCAGGCGGCCGATTCCCGCGCCGTGGAATCGCCTTGTTTTTCAACGCTCTTCGGGCAGGGTGACCTCCCGCATGCTCTTGGCGGACAGGATCTTGATGTCCTCGCGGTGCATGTGGTAGTCGTCCTGCACCTGGAGCTTCAGGTCGTACTTCTGCTCCAGCAGCCTGATGCGGCTGTAATCCTCCTGCATGAGGTAGGCGGCGATGGCCGGGTGCACGCAGACCACCAGCGCCTTCTCGGGGGTCTGGATGGCGATCTTCTTCAGGGTGCGCAGGACCTTCAAGCCCACGGTCAGCTCGCTCATGATGAAGCCCTTGCCCTCGCAGTAGGGGCAGGCCTGGGTCAGGTCCTTCTCCAGGCTCTGCTTCACCCGCTTGCGGGTCATCTCCACCAGGCCCAGCTCGGTGAAGTCCAGGATGTTGGTCTTGGCCTTGTCCTTCTTGATGGCCTCCTCCAGCGCCAGGCTGACCTTGGCCTTGTGCTCGTCCTCGTCCATGTCGATGAAGTCGATGACGATGATGCCGCCGATGTCGCGCAGCCGCAGCTGTCGGGCCACCTCCACGGCGGCCTCCATGTTGGTCTTGAAGATGGTCTCGGACTGGCTCTTCTTGCCGGTGAACTTGCCGGTGTTGACGTCCACCACCGTCAGGGCCTCGGTGCCCTGGATGATGATGTAGCCGCCCGAGCGCAGCCACACCTTCTGGCGCAGGGCCTTCTCGATCTCGCGCTCCAATTTATACGCTTCGAAGATCGGCAGGCTGTTGGTGTAGGGCGTCACCTTCACGTCCGCGCCCAGCCCGAAGCTCTGCACGTAATCGGCCACGCGGCCGGTGGTGTCCTTCTCGTCCACCGTCACCTCGGCCACATCCTTGGCCAGCAGCTCGCGCAGGATGCGCTCGGTCAGCGCCTCCTCCTTGTACAGCAGGGTGGGGGCGGGCACGCCCTCGTAGGCCTTCTTGATGCGGGTCCAGCGGCGCACCAGCGCCTCGACCTCGAATTTCAGCTCGTTCTCGCCCTCGCCGCTGCCCAAGGTCCGGATGATCAAGCCCATGCCCTGGGGCTTGATGCTGCGGGCCAGCTGCTTCATCCGGCCGCGCTCGGCGTCCTCGATGCGGCGGCTCACGCCCACGTTGTTGCTCAGCGGCATCAGCACCATGCTGCGGCCGGCCATGCTCAGGCGCGTGGTCAGGCGCGGGCCCTTGGTGCTGATGGGGTCCTTGGCCACCTGGACCAGGATCTGCTGGCCCTTCTTCAGCAGGTCCTGGATGCCGGGGCGCTTGCCGCGGAACTTGTCGCGGGCCACCTGGCGCCGCTTCTTCTCGGCCTTGGCATGGGCGGTGGGGCGGCCATGGCCGTGGTCCTCGTCGTCGTCCATGTCCTCGTCCTCGTCCTCATGCTCCGGCGCGGCCGCGCCCGGCTTGGCGCTGAGCATGTCGTAAAGGACGTCGTCGACGTGCAGGAAGCCGGCCTTGTCGATGCCGATGTCCACGAAGGCCGCCTGCATGCCCGGCAGGATGCTGTTCACCGTGCCCTTGTACACGTTGCCGACGATGCTCTGCTCGGTCTTGCGCTCGGTGAAGAGCTGCACCAGCTGCTTGTCCTCCAGGACGGCGATGCGGCTCTCGTCCTCCTCCACGTTGATGATGATCTCTTTCCTCATGGTGGCTCCGATCTTCAATGGCGGGGCGTGCTATTCCCGCTCGAGTAGCGGGGGCTTAGGGGATCCTAAGCTCCCAAGCTGTCGCGCTTCACGCTGAGCACCAGGCCCAGGCCGATGAAGGCCGCCACGGTGGCCGAGCCGCCGTAGCTGATGAAGGGCAGGGGGATCCCCGTGACCGGGACGATCCCCACATTCATGCCGATGTTGACGAAGCTCTGGGTGCCCAGCCAGGCCAGCACCCCGGTGGCGATCAGCGAGCCGCTCAAGGAGCGGGCCTTGGCCGCGATCTCAGCGATGCGGGCCAGCAGGAACAGCATCAGGCCCAGCACCAGCAGGGCGCCCAGGAAGCCCCACTCCTCGCCCAGCACGCTGAAGATGAAGTCGTTGTGGTGGAACGGCACGAAATGCAGCTGGCTCTGGGTCCCGCGCAGGAAGCCCTGGCCGAACAGGCCCCCGCTGCCCACCGCGATCTGGCTCTGGATGGCGTTGTAACCGGCCCCCAGCGCGTCCAGCGACGGGTCCAAGAAGGTCAGCACCCGGTTGCGCTGGTAGTCGTGCAGGAAGGGCCAGGCCAGCGGCAGGGCCGCCGACAGGCCGCCCAGCACCAGCAGCAGGTGCCACACGCTGGCCCCAGCCACCAGCAGCATGGCGAAGGTGATGGGGGCCAGCACCATGCTGGTGCCCAGGTCCGGCTCGCGCAGGATCAGGAACTGCATCAGCGCCATCATGCCCAGCGGGACCAGCAGGCTGCTGAAGCGCCGCATGGAGCCCTGGCGCGCCTGCAGGTGCTTGGCCAGGGCCAGCACCAGCGCCAGCTTGGCCAGCTCCGAGGGCTGCACGTAGAAGAAATGCAGGTTCAGCCAGCCGCCGCCGCCATAGGCGCTGCGCTTGGCCACCACCAGCACCAGCACCAGCAAGGCCAGCACCGCGCCGTAGGCCAGCATGCCCATCTCGGCCACGCCATGGTGGTCCAGGCTGGCGGTCAGGGCCATGGCGACCAGGGCGGCGGCGATCCAGATGGTCTGGCGCCAGGGCAGGCTTCGCAGCTCGGGCTGGGCCGCGGTGGCCGAATAGATCAGCACCAGGCCCACGGCGCTGAGCAGCAGGGCCGCCAGCAGCAAGGGGCGGTCCCAGCGGCGCGTGTCCAGGCCCAGCCGCAGGTCCAGGCGCAGGCGCCGGCTCACGACGCGTCCTTGAAGAGGTACTCCAGCATCTTTTTGGCGATGGGGGCGGCGGTCAATCCGCCCTCGCCGCCGTTCTCCACGATGATGGCGATGGCCACCTGGGGGCTCTCCACCGGGGCGAAGCACACGAACACGGCGTGGTCCTCGCCGTGCGGGTTCTGGGCCGTGCCGGTCTTGCCGGCCACCGACAAGCCGGCCACCCGCGCGCGCGATGCCGTGCCGCGGCGGCTGGACACGGCGCCTTCCATGCCGCGCTGCACCAGGGCCAGGTAATCCGGGTCCAGCCCCAGGTCCACCGGCGCGGGCGCCTTGACCTCTTGGACCACCTGGCCGTCGGGGTCGGTGACCCTTTTCAGGATGTGCGGCGTCACCAGGCGGCCGCCGTTGGCCACGGCCGACACGAAGCGGGCCAGCTGCAGCGGCGTGGCCAGCAGGTAGCCCTGGCCGATGCTCATCATCACCGTGTTGCCGGGGTACCAGGACAGGCCTTCCTTGGCCATCTTCCAGCCCGGGTCTGGGACCACGCCGGCCAGCTCGCCCGACAGGTCGATGCCGGTGCGCTCGCCGAAGCCGAACTTGCGGGTCCAGCGGGCCAAGGCCTCCACCTTCAGCTTGAGGCCCACCTGGTAGAAGAAGATGTCGCAGCTCTCCGTGATGGCCTGCTCCATGGCGATGGATCCGTGGCCCACCTCCTTCCAGCAGCGGTAGGGCCAGGTGCTGATCCAAAAGATGCCGAAGCAGTTCAGGCGGTCCGTGGGCGTGATCACGCCCTCATGCAGCGCCGCCAGGGCGGTGTTGAGCTTGAACACCGAGCCGGGCGGGTAGAGGCCCTGCACGACCCGGTTGTTCATGGGGTGGCGCTCATCCTCCAAAAGCCCGGCCCAGACCTTGGGGTCCACCCGGCCGGCGAAGGCGCTGTTGGGGTAGTCCGGCTTGCTGACCAGGGCCAGCACCTCTCCATTGCGCGGGTCCAGGGCCACGATGGCGCCGGCCTCC
>Ga0182030_10023740_pt1 | contig 11313 bp, 8 predicted proteins | sample 812S3MmetaG_FD_121299 | JGI IMG/M metagenome (GOLD analysis project Ga0182030, IMG submission 121299) | Permafrost microbial communities from Stordalen Mire, Sweden - 812S3M metaG (Illumina Assembly) | ecosystem: Environmental > Terrestrial > Soil > Wetlands > Permafrost | place: Sweden...
AAAGACCGCATCCGAATAGGACGCCGTATCGGTCATAATTTCGAGGGGTTCAAGCTCGGTCTCCTGCTCGAGCAAGAGTGCGAGCAGCACCAGGCTGTCGCGCAACGTGCCGGGAACCACCAGGGCATTGAGGCCGCTGAACTGATTCGAGAGCATGTTGTTCCAAGTCACGCCGCGCCCCTGATCATAGTATTTGGGATTCGGGCCTGCATGGATGGCGGAGGCTGGAGCGATGAACCGCATGCCATCGACCGAGGCCACATCGCCCGCGCCCCAGTGGGCGACCAAGGGCAACGCGTTATGGGCCGCGACGAGAATCGAACCGCCCGCGTTCAAGGCGTCGGCGCGAATGAAGTTCTGCCTCACCCACGACAAGCGTTCACGGCGCAGCGCCGGGATCGACTCTTGAATCATCGGCGCAAATCCGATGTTACAGCCGGCCGCCACCAGGGCGGCGCCCAGACTGATGGAAAAATCCTCCACCCGTGCTTGCCGTTCACTCAAGTGCGTAAAGGCGTTCGCAAGCCCGGTACGCCCAATGATTTCGAGTACCACATCCAGCAAATCCACGCGGGGCATGCGCCGTGCAACTTCCGCGCGCAGGGCTTTCAAGCTGTCGGGTTCTTCCAGTTTATCGAGCGGTGTGACGATGATTTGCGACTTGCCATCGACCTTCTCGATGCGCAGATCCGGGTTCGTGTCGATGCGCGAATTGACCTCGCGGTAGGCGGTATCGAGGAGCCGCGTGAGACCCCCGATCTCAAGGTCCGCATCGAGGAAGCGATTGAGCGTCCGACAGATCAGCGGCTGCGAGGAGGTCCACGCGGCCCCCTCCAGCAGTCCCCGCCGGGGGTCTCCGCAACGCGCTCCGGGTTCGGTGAAGACATCGCGACGTTTGATCGCCGCGCGCCACGCATCGATGATCGAGAAGACGTAGGCCTTGGGGTCCACGACCCGCTCGCTCTCATCGAGGACGTAGGCTCGCCAGGCTTTGGGGATCGCGGCGGTGGGCGCATCGTGCATCGGTGCGTGTGTCCAATTCGGCACGCCCTTCAGGTACTCGACGGCCTCGCGGACCGGTTCGCCATTCGGAGCGGCGGCGGTTTGGACGCGGGTCGCGATCTGGAAGAACAGGCCTTTGGCGCGGCGCCAGCGTTTGCGCAACCGGCGATAGGGTTTTGCATCTCCCGGCATCGCCATCGCATCGATCTTTTGGGCCGCCTCATCCAACTCTTCCCGCGGGATGCGTTCAAAGAGCACCTCGCGCCAGCGGTCGAGTGGCAGCCCATCATCCTCGAGCACCATGCGCGTCAATTCGCGCAGCAAAATGGCTGCCGCGTCGAGCTCGCGCTGATTTCTCGATCGCTCATCTCTCGCCGAGGCCTCCGCATCGTTGTTGAGGTCGACTACCAAGGCCTCGGCCAATTCCGCCGCGTCATCCTGGGCGCACGCTTCGAGCGTGTAGAAGAGCGCCGCGATGGTCGCCGTGCGCCGCGGCTCCTGCAGCGCCACGATCGCCGAGGGCTTGCCCTGGCGCGCGACGCGCGCCAGGCGCTCGATCACCATCGGCGGCACACCGCGCGGCGCCACAGGACGCAAATCAAATGCACGGATCGTATCGAGTCGATCCAGGTGACGCGCGAATTCTGTCGGCGAGCGCCGGGTCGGCACGGTGCGCAACGCCTCGAGCGCGCTGAAAGTGGCTGGATCGTTGTCGGTGAACATCGCATCGATCCGGCGGCGTTGCTCCGCCGAGAGACCCTCGATCAACTTGTGCCACAGACGCCGCTGCGCTCGATCACGCACGCGGCCGACAAACCGCTCAAGCACCGTCACACCGGGCAGCAGCACTTTGTGAGCGAGAAGCCATTCAACCGCTTGCTCGAACAACAGCACGGCGCGATCTTCTCCACTCCAGCAGCGGGCGTAGAGCCAGCGTGCCAGACGAAAATACATGCCGCCTTCGTCCAGGAATTCGCTGAAGCCGTAACGCTGACGAATCAGTTGCAAATGGCGCTCACGTTGACGGGAGGCAAAATAGCCACCGAGCGTGAGCGCAGATGGCAGATCCAGCTGCCGCGACAGGGTGTGCAGCACGCGACCCGGAATGTCGGCCTCTTGGTCGAGAAACGTGCCGAGGCAACGGGCTGTCCCGAGCATCACCGCAAAGCCCAGGCGGTTGTGCTCACCCCGCAACCCTTGAATGAAATCCAAGTCGGAGGTATCGAGATGAATATAGCGCGCCAAGGTGTCAGGCGTCGGCGTGCCCGTGAAGCGGGCATAGCGTCCGCGCTGCTCATCGCTCAAAATTCAGATGGCCATGTTTCGCAAAACCCTACACTTTTGAAAGTCCGCATCGTGGCGAGAAGAATCAATGCCTTAGGTTTCGCAAAAACTCTATGCGTAATTAAAGACTTTCGCGAGTGCTTTTGCAACACTCTCGGAGTCGCCGCATGAAACTCGGCTACGCGCGTGTCTCCACGGAGGATCAAACCCTGCAATTGCAGCGTCCGCGCTTGAAGACAGCTGGCTGCGAGAAGGTCTTCGAGGAGAAAATCTCCGGCGTCGTGCGCAAGCGGCCCGAGCTTGAGAAATTACTCGGCGAAGTGCGCAAGGGCGACGTGCTGGTCGTCACCCGACTCGATCGGCTCGCGCGCTCCACGACCGAGCTGCTGATCATTGCCGAACGACTTCAAGAGAAAGGAGCGGGCCTACAGTCCTTGGATGAACCCTGGGCGGACACCATCAGCCCCTCAGGGCGCATGGTCTTGACGGTGTTTGCCGGAATCGCTGAGTTCGAGCGCGCACTCATCAAGCAGCGCACCGAGGACGGTCTACGCGACGCACGCAAGCGCGGCGTGCTATTTGGCAGACCGCGCAAGATGCGCCCAGACCAACAGCAGCTGGCCCAGGAACTGCTGAAGCAAGGCCGCTCCATCAGCGAGGTCGCTCGTACTTTCAATGTGCATCCGGCCACCATCTATCGATGTCGGGACAATCAAACCCAGGACCTGAAACAGGCCTCGTGACCGCCGCACACTCAATCCTTATGTCGGTTTTCTGTCCCGCTCAGCCGTACAGGCCGGAGCACGGATGCCTCACCATCAAAGCGCGCGGGTTACCATTCGGAGAACGAAGCGAAACTCACCCTCGGTGAATTCACCGAATGGCTCGCCCTTGAAATCGCGGGGGCCTATCACCATGGCGTGCATCGCATGTTGGGAACGACCCCGGCTGCGGCCTGCGCCAAGAGCATCGCGGCGGGAGCCATCCGTGCCCTGCCGGCCGATCCTGAGCGGTTGGTGATTGGATTTCTTCCCGTGATCCACCGCAAACTGCAGCGCAATGGCCTGTATTTCGAACGCATCCGCTACTGGGCCGATGCGCTGCCCACGATCGCACAACCCCGAGAGCCGCTGCTCATCAAGCGGCAGGAGTGAAACGTGCTCGCGCGCAACGGCAATCTGCGCGACACCTGCGTATACAGCATACTCGATTGCGAGTGGCCGACGGTCAAAGCGCATCTCACTGATCGGCTTAAAATGTCTTCGATATTATCAGCGCAGCCGATCTAGGCGGTGCGCCGGAGGAGCAAGGCATGTTTACTTCGATCAATCGCCACAGCGTCATCGTCACCGGCGCCGGCAAAGGTATCGGCCGCGGCATTGCCCTGCGGTTCGGCTTGGAGGGCTGCAAGCTGCTGGTGGTATCGCGCAAGCTCGAAGGTGCTGCGGCAGTCGCCGAAGAGATCGTCGCTGCGGGCGGCACCGCCCAAGCTTTCGCTGCCGACGTGACGCGGCAAGGGGATATGGAGGCTATGGCCCGAACTGCCGTCGAATCGTTTGGCTCCATTGATATCCTCTGTGCCAATGCCGGCATTTTTCCCACCGCGACACTCGGCGCAATGACCGAGGCGGACTTCGACGTGGTCATCGGCACCAATCTCAAAGGCACCTTTCTATCGGTTTCGGCCTGCCTGCCGGCAATGAAAGCAAAACGATTCGGCCGTATCATATTGACTTCGTCCATCACGGGACCCGTGACCGGCTCTCCGGGCTGGTCGCACTACGGCGCCAGCAAGGCGGGGCAACTGGGTTTCATGCGAACGGCGGCCATCGAGCTCGCACCGTACGGCATCACCGTCAACGCGATATTGCCCGGCAGCATAGCCACCGACGGTTTGGCCGAGCTGGGCGATGATTGCATTCGCAAAATGACAGCGTCGGTGCCGATGCGCCGCTTGGGCTCCGTCACCGACGTAGCCAATGCGGCGCTGTTTTTCGCGAGCGCCGAAGCTGCCTACATCACGGGCCAGAGTTTGGTTGTCGATGGCGGCCAGATTCTGCCCGAATCGTACGCCGCGCTGGAGAATTAGGGGGAGCCCTGTGCTCGCGGCGTCCCTAGCGGCCGTATTGGCGCATGACGGCGGCTAGCTCGGCGTGATCGATTGCCTTGAGCACCTTTCCGGGCGGTTTGACTGTAGGCACGGATTCCGCCGCTACCATCGCATTCAGGATCGCTTCCTCGATGGCCTCGACGGTTGGCCGGTAGACCGCATCAAGGTGTGCGTCATTCAGCCACTCAGCGTGGTAGCTGTGAGGTTGTTCCTCACCGATCGCAGGAAAGTAGACCTCATTCGCCACCGAGAACGCGAGAATGAGGTCCCCAGAATAGTTGCCGCCGCTGGTGCCCGTGCGCCCGAGCCCGATCGCACCGCGTTTCGCAAGACGCCGAAGTTGAGAAGATGACAGCGGGATGTCCGTCGCGATAAGAACAATGATGGATCCCAGCTCGCGCCCACCGGTCCCAGCCCTGACTACTCCCGCGGTGAGGTGGCGTCCGACAGGGACGCCGCACACCGTAAAGTCCTGGCGCACGCCGAAATTCGACTGTACAAGTACGCCGATCGTGAAATCAAAACCATTGATCGGACAGCGTCGGGAGCTCGTCCCGGTTCCTCCCTTGAATTCATATGTCGCGGTTCCGGCGCCTCCGCCGACATTGCCTTCTGACACGCGTCCCCCACGTGCGCTGTCGAGCGCTTCCAGGGCATGTCTTTCCGTGACGTGGCGGCCGCAGATGTCGTTCACCATGGCGTCATATGTCTCGGCGACTACGGGCATCGCCCAGGCATCGTATTTCTGAAAGTGCTCAGCGTACTGGTCGATCATCCAGCCCACCGCGGCGTGGTGAACGATGCCGACGGAATGCGAATTAGTGAGACAGATGGGGCCGACGAAATAGCCGGCGTCAGCGATCCAATGGGTCCCGGTCATTTCGCCGTTGCCGTTCAAGTCGTGCTGCCCCGCCCAAACGGCCGTCGGCAGCTTGCTACGGCCGCGTGGCAGCACGGCCGTTACGCCCGTATAGATCTGCCTGTCGTTCGCGTGTGCCGCCAGCGACTTGATGGTTGAGAATCCGACCTCGACTCCGGGCACGTCGGTTATCGCGTTATTGGGTCCCGGCTGACCCGGCAACGGCAAGCCGAGATCGCGGGCTCGTGGTTTCGCACTCGACATCCAAGGCTCCTGCATGACAAGCGGCGGCCACGATCTAGATTCGCCCCTCGCGAATCTAGATTGCCAACTCGGTGCGCCGCCGCCTCGTTAAAATCGTTCCGTACACGAGGCCAACGGCGAGCCACACGACCCCAAGCTTCATGGCAAGTGAACTCATGCCCGACAACACGGCCAACACAACGATGATTCCAGACACTGGAACTACTAGGTGAACGATCCATCGTCCCGAGCGTGCCTTGAACCAGAATAGGACGATGACCGACACATGAAGAAGCATGAACCCAGAAAGTGCCCCGAAGTTGACGATCGATACGAGTTCATCCATTTGGTATCGCATAACCAGCGCGACAGCGATGGAGATCGCGGTCGCGACGAGCATCCCTACGTAGGGAGTGCCGCGTGTCGGGTGAATCTTAGCCAGGACCGCCGGAAGCTGGCGGTCGCGTCCCATCGCGTACAATACCCGAGCCACACCGACTTGCATCGGCAACGCGTTCGTAAGTCCGACAACGGTGGCCATGGCCCACGCAGTCAGCAGGGATGCCCACGGCCCAATTGCCCATGCAGCCAGCTCGTAGATCGCTGCCGCCGGGTCCTTGATTGCAAATCCGCCCATGAGATCGCCGGTTATCCACGCCACTACGGCAAACAAGGCGGCCGACAGGAATAGCACGCCGACGATTGCGCGGCCGACGACTCGCCTGTCGTCACTTTTTACTTCTTCCGATAGCGTGGAAATCGCGTCGAACCCGAGAAAGGACATCACACAAATCGAGGTCGCCGCAAAGATGCTACTCATGTGAAATAGCTCCGGCGCGTAGAGTGGCCGCAGCGTGAGCGCGCCGTTGCCCTTGCCGTGGTAAAGCGCGATGAGGAAAAAAAACATTAACACGGCCAGGATCGCGACTTGCACGGCGACGGAGATCAGATTGGCTCTGGAGGTCACCTTCACCCCGAACCAATTGATGCCGAGGGTCGCTGCGCCAAGCAGTACGATCCAAATGCCGCGGTCCACTTGGGGTATCAATGTGCCTAACGCCACAGCCATGAAGACGTAGACGTAAGCCGGTATCAGCAAGTAGTCGAGTAATATCATCCAGCCGGCAATGAATCCGGGGAACGGACCAAGAGCATGACGCGCGAAGCCATACACCGATCCGGCGCTTGGCACGGTCTCGGTCATCAATGCATAGCTTTTGGCCGTAAAGTACATGCACACCGCGGCCAGAACATACGCGAGGACGATGAGGCCGTTGGATACCTGCCAAACGAACCCCAAAGACTGAAACAACGCAAAAGGCGCCACGTACGCCAGCCCGTAAATGAGCAAGTCGGTATAGGACAGCGTTCGCCGCAGCGATTGCACCTCATGACCGGCGTGGGCCGGCGGTGGATTTCCGCCGCCGGCACGCGTGCCAATGTCCATCGTTTCTCCAGGCCGGCCGCGCCGGCGTCGGTCAGAATTTATAGTTGATCTGAGTTCCGAAGGTGCGCGGCTGGTTGGTCGAATAGCGAACCAATTGCGGGATGTTGAATTGGAAGCTGGTGTTGTTTGCCGACATCAACGCGACCTTGTTGGTCAGGTTGTCGACGAACAGGTTGGCCGACCAATTGCCGTGAGCGAGGTTCACCCGCGCGTTCGCGATGCTGTATGAGGGCAGATCGTAGTCGAAGTAATAGGCCACGTCGTGCGACGTACCCGTGTAGGCATCGGCCACGCTCGTCGTGAGCCGGTAGTCGCTCATCACTTCGGTCGAATACGTGAGAGTCAGGCTGGCCGTGTCCTTGACTACGTTCATGATGGGCACGGTGCAATTGACTGTGCTTGCGCACGGGCGAGTGACGCCGTCCGGGTTGAGCGCAACGCTCGTCAGGTAGCTTGTGTACGACGCGTTCGGATTCGTCAATTTTGAGTCCGTCCAGGCGCCGCTGAACGAGACCGACCAGGCCTCAGACAGTTTTGCATTGATCTCGAGTTCGGGGCCGAACGCGCGCCCGTCGCCGGCGTTGTTGTAGTACTGATAGCCGCAGGGCAGCGTGATCACCTGCTGCACGCCGGTCCATTTGATGTAGTACACGTCGCTGTTGATGGTCAACCAGTTGTCGAAGGCCTTAGCCTTCTCACCGACCTCATAATTCCACGCGCTATCCGGCCCGAACGACAGGCTGCCCGCCTGGCAGCTGATCGGGGGTGCCGAATCCAGGATCTGGTTGGCGCCGCCGGGACGGAAACCTTTGGAAACCGTCGCATACAAGTTCAAGTCATTGCTTGGCTGGTACGACAGATTGATCCTCGGGTTGAAGCCCCGGTCTGAAGCTTTCGTCACCAAGGTGGGCGCCACAGCGGGCGATGCGTACGGCGCATCGATGCCCCAGGAGAACTCGTCCTGCTGGCTCTTGTATGTGTACCAGCGCACCCCCGCGGCGAGCTTCCAGTGATCGTCAAGCTTGTAGGAGCCATCGGCGAACACCGCAGTCTGCTTCACCATGTACGGATTGTAGGAGGTGAAGTACGAGCCGTCCGGAGTTGCCGGCGATGCAACGGCCAGGTTGCTGCTCTCCTCCTGCCAAACGGAATGCAGGCTGCTGTAAAAGACGCCGCCCACCCAGTGCAGCGCACCGATGTCGTGCGAGGTCAGCCGGAATTCCTGGGTGAACTGACGCGATGGATCCACTTCCGAGTAGGGCAGCGCGACCAGCGGTGTACTGCCGTGGTTCGACCAATATAGGGAGACCGAGGCGTCTTGGGTTTGCCAACCGAGCCGGTCGAAATACGAAGTTGCACTCGTCAGGTCGGCGAAGCTCAGATTCGCGTTCACGGTGAGGCCGTAAATGTGGATATCGTCGTGGACACTTTCCCGGAACGGAAACGCTTCGTAGTGCGCATCATAGATCGGCCCGGGGGAGGCGCTGGTCGGCGTGCCGTCGAGCAGGTCGTAGCCGCCGAGCGCCATGTGCTGAGTGACCACGGTCGCGATCGCGGACAGATCGTCGCTCGGCTGGAACAGGAGTGCCGCGCGCCCGCTCGAGAGTCTCTCGTCATTAGCCTTGCGGATGACACTTTGCACCGGCGCATTGGTCAAGCTACCGTAAGCCGACGTGGCCAAATTGATCGGAAACGGGTTCAAGGTCACGAGATCGATCCAGCCGCTGCGGTACAAGTCGCTGGCGACGACGCGCAGTGCCAGCGTCTTGCCGATCGGCAGGTTCAGCATGAGATTCCCGCCGTAATTGCCACCGCCGCCCTGGGTGTCCGACAACGTGCCCTGAAGCGAACCCTCGAAAGTGTCTAACTTGGGTTTGTTAGTGATGACTTTGATCGTTCCACCCATCGATCCGGAGCCGTATAGAGTCCCTTGCGGGCCGCGCAGAACCTCGACGCGTTCGACGTCGTAAAGATTCGGGTCGATCACGACCTTGCCGGATTGCGACAAGGCAGGCGGCGACAGCGGGACTTCGTCGAGGTAGAAACCAACCGTCGGGGCGGCGCCGCCGTTCGACGCCAGGCCGCGCGCCTCGTATTCGGTGAGCCCGGGTCCCGCCGAGCGCATGGAGAGGCCGGGCACGTCGTGCGCCAGCGTCTCGATGGTGGTGATGCCGGCCGCGGCCAGCTGGTCGCCGCTCATCGCCGAGAGGCTGATCGGCGTGTCCTGAATGGTTGAACTACGCTTTTCAGCGGTCACCACGATCTCCGCCAATCCCGTGTCATCGTTTGCGCCTTCCGCCGCCACGGCGCACTCGGCAAAGCCGATCGCCGTAAGCACGCTCGCGCACACTATTGAACTCCACTTGGCTCGATGGCGCATTTGGCAACTTGCCGGCGTGAGAGTCGCTTGAGAAGGCGAGCCTAATATCAACGCAAGCTCGATCGATTTCGTCATGATTGGATCCCCGTTTTTCGATTAAGAAGCGATAGAGCAAGCATCGTGCCAATCAGTAAGAATGCCGTTCCGCTTGAATGTTGCGAAGGCCATCGAGCGGGCACGCGATGGCGGCTCCTGTCGACTACGCTTTGCGGGGAAACGTCGCGCGTGACGCAAACTAACAGCAAGCCAAGACGCGTAGGTAGTATCGGAAAATTACATATGTACATCGCCTCGCCGGCGTTTCACGATCGCCCCAAACTTGGGCATAGTGGGTGTCCTGCCGTACCAGGACCGGGCGCGCGGCAGCACCGGCCCTTACCTAAGGTAGCCAAGCAATTCGTCTCCGTTCATTACATGGCAATAAATCATGTTAATGATTTCGAGTTCGTAACGATGCAATTCAGCCGATCCGGCGGCGCAAGCGTCCTCGATCACCATAACGGCAAAGCTCTCGTCGGCAAGACTACGGACTGTGGAAGACACACACTGGTCGGTAAAGATGCCGCAACATATCACGTGCGAAATGCCCAAATTGTTGAGGAGCAGCCTCAGATTGGTGCCCGTCAGGGCGCTGTCGGTGGTCTTGGTGACAACGATCTCATCGTCCCGCGGGGCAATCTCCGGCACGATCTGTGATTCCCAATCGCTCTTCGGCAGCAGCAGATTGTTCCAGCCCGGCAGCTTTTGGCTGAGCGAGCGATCGCGCCCGTCCTTCGTCTGGCAGGCGATGCGGGCGAACAGCACCTCATGACCGTCTCCGCGGAATCGATTCAAGAGCTTCTTGATGGTCGGGATCACCGTCCCGTGCATACGCTCATGAAACGGCGTCCAGGCATCGTAAGCGGCGCGACCGGCGCCGTCCAGCGTTGCCGGGTCCGGCCGCGCCAGATAGACGTTCTGGACGTCGATGACCAGAAGCGCCAATTTACCCCGCTCCAGCTGCGGATCGTGCGGTTCGGGTGCTTGCAGGTAGTAAATCGAGCGAAGTGCCGTCTTCCAGGAACTAGCGTGGGGGTCTGACATGAATGAAAATGACTGTGCCGCCTCAGCGGCCCAGCTCCTTCAGCAGCGCCGGCTCAATAATCTCGATCCAGTAACCATCGGGATCCTTGATGAAGGCCACGTCCTTCATCTTTCCCTGCTCGGGCCGCTTGACGGACAGCACCCGATTCTGGTCAAACCAGGCTACTGCTGCATCCAGATCGGGCACCGAGAAGCAGATATGACCGAAGCCCTGCGGCTGCGCATTGCCATCGTGGTAGTTGAAAGCTGCATCGCACTCGGTTCCCCAGTTATGGGTAAGTTCCAGCACCGCACGCTGCGAAAACATCCAGGACGTGCGCTCGCCGGGATCCTCGGGTACCGCATCCGCGGTCGAAACATATGCCAGGAAATACAGCGAGAACTTCATCTCCGGAAAGTCGAGCTTGCGCAGCACGCGCAGGCCCAACACCCGCGTATAAAAATCCAGCGCCACAGCCGGGTCTTTCACGCGCAGCATCGCATGGTTGAACACGAATCCCAACGTGGCCGCCGGCGGCTCGGCACAGACGCCGGGGTAATGTTCCGTAATGAAGTCCATGATTCGGTCAGTATTGCATTGCCGTCCGAGCGCCGGGTAGTACTCGGTTACGTACTAAGAAAGTTCGGCAGATGGAAATGCTAGTATCGAAACGCCGGCGAATGTAATTTTCCGATACTACCTAGTGTCCTGAGTCAGAAGTACGCATGCAAAATCGCTTGAGGCTTTCCAGGATTTGGTCTGCGGTTTTGGTCCATATGAATGGCTTCGCTTCGCGATTGTTAAGCGTGAGGTAACTGCGGATGGCGCGCTCCAGTTCGACGGTGCTGCGATGAGTTCCACGGCGGATTTGACGCTCGCTCAGCGTGGCGAACCAGCGCTCGACTTGATTGAGCCAGGACGCGGA
>Ga0182030_10023741_pt1 | contig 11313 bp, 8 predicted proteins | sample 812S3MmetaG_FD_121299 | JGI IMG/M metagenome (GOLD analysis project Ga0182030, IMG submission 121299) | Permafrost microbial communities from Stordalen Mire, Sweden - 812S3M metaG (Illumina Assembly) | ecosystem: Environmental > Terrestrial > Soil > Wetlands > Permafrost | place: Sweden...
AGGCATTTGATGGTGGTGGTCTTGCCCGCGCCGTTGCGGCCAAAGAAACCGTAGCATTTCCCGGCCGACACGGTGAGGGACAGGCCGTTCACGGCGTCGTGCCGGCCATAGCGGCGCACGAGGTTTTGGACTTCGATGACGGGTGTGTCGGTGTTCATGGGAGTGGCTTGGAATCGTTGGCGGTCTTGTTTTTACGTTCGAAGGCGTCGAGGCGCTTCTGGACGAGCGCCAGCAGTTCGTCGTCCCTGATCTGGAGATGATGCGCGGCCACCACGGCGCGGTCGATTTCCTGGACGAGGAGATCGTTGCGCGCGGACTTGGTGAGGGGCGAGTTGACCTGCTTGAGAAAGCAGCCCTTGCCGGGAAGGGTCTCGATGACGCCCTGGCTTTCGAGTTCGGCGTAGGCCTTGGCGATGGTGTTGCGGTTGACGCGCAACTCCTCCGCGAGCGGCCGGATGCCCGGCAGGGGCTCGCCCGTGCGCAGGCCGCCGGAGGCGGCGGCGTGCCGCACCTGATCGACCAGTTGCAGATAAACCGGCGTGCCGGACTTGAAATCAATTTGTAGAACCATACGCGCTTACTGTCCTATTACAGTATGACAGTTGCGGCGCGGTGTCAACAAAAAACTGGAGCGCGAAATCCGAAATCCGAAAGAAACCCGAGGCCCGAAATCCGAAAGGCAGAGCAGCGGCCACCTGCTGCCCTTTCACAGACCCCTGGAAATTTCCGTCAGAATTCGGATTTCGGGGATTCGGATTTCGGACTTAATAGCGGGGCACGTTGCGGTCGATCTCGTCGGACCAGGCGGTGATGCCGCCCTTGACGCTCTTGACGTATTTGAAGCCCTGCTGGCGCAGGAAGCCCAAGGCCTTCAGGGAGCGGACGCCGGCCTTGCAATGCAGGTAATATTGCTGGTTGGGGTCGAGTTCGGTGAAGCGGTCGTTCAACTGGCTCAGCGGCAGCAGCGGCACGCCGGCGACCCGGGCGATCTCGTATTCGTCCGGCTCGCGCACATCCACGATCTTGATGCCCAGCGCGGGATTGTCCAGCGCCTGCTTCATGTCCTGCACGGTCACCTCGTCCGGATTGCCCTGGTTTTCCGGCTCGGGGACGATGCCGCAGAACGTTTCGTAATCGATCAATTCCGTGATGGTGGGATGCTCGCCGCAAAGGGGGCATTGCGGATCGCGGCGCAATTTCAGCTCGCGGAACTTCATGTCGAGCGCGTTGAACAGGACGAGGCGGCCGATCAGCGAGGTGCCCTTGCCGAGGGCCAGCTTCAAAATTTCGGTGGCCTGGATGCAGCCGATGATGCCGGGCAGCACGCCGAGCACGCCGCCCTCGGCGCAACTGGGCACCATGCCGGGCGGCGGGGGTTCGGGGTACAGGCAGCGGTAGCACGGTCCGCCCAGATGCGGCGCAAACACGCTGGCCTGGCCCTCGAAACGGAAAATCGAGCCGTACACATTGGGCTTTTTCAGCAGCACGCAGGCGTCGTTGGTGAGATAGCGGGTCGGGAAATTGTCCGTGCCGTCCACCACGATGTCGTAGGGCCGGATGAGGTCGAGGGCGTTCTCGGCGGAGATGCGGGTGTTATGGAGCACCACGTCGCAGTTGGGGTTGATGCCCTGGATCGTTTCCTTGGCGGACTGCGCCTTGGGGCGGCCCACGTCGGCATCGGTATGGAGCAACTGGCGCTGGAGGTTGGAATAATCCACGGTGTCGAAATCCACGATGCCGATCCGGCCGATGCCGGCGGCGGCCAGGTACATGCTGATGGGGGAACCCAGGCCGCCCGCGCCGATGCAGAGGACGCTGGTGGCTTTGAACTTCTTTTGTCCGGCCAGGCCGACTTCGGGCAAGATCAGGTGCCGCGAGTAACGGCGGATTTCTTCGTTGTTTAATTCCATATAGGAAGGAACAAAATATGGCAGATGCGGAATAAATCAAGTCACGCGAGCGCCTGGCGCTGCCTGAACTTGCTTCGGGAGAGCAGGGACCGTGTTCAGCAGGCAGGAAACGTTTTGATTTCGGGTTGAACTTTGGGGCTGGCCATTCATATTGGGCGCATGGATAAAGACAAAGTGGCCGAAATTCTGGTGGAAATTGGAACCCTTTTGGAACTGAAGGGGGAAAATCCGTTCAAGACCAGGGCCTACAGCAATGGCGCGCGGACGATTCAGGCCCTGAACGAGCCGCTGGAAAAGGTGGTCGCCGAGAAGCGGCTGGGCGAGATCAAAGGCATCGGCGAGGCCTTGGAGCAAAAGATCACCGAGTTGGTGGAAACGGGAAAGCTGAAATATTATGAGGATTTGAAGGCTTCGCTGCCGGCGGGTCTGACCGAGATGCTGGAAATTTCCGGGCTGGGACCCAAGAAAATCCAGGCCTTGAACAAAAAGCTGGGGGTCGATTCGGTGGAGAAGCTGGAGGCGGCCTGCCGGGCCGGCAAGGTGGCGGAACTGGACGGATTTGGCGAGAAAACCCAGGCCAACATCCTGGAAGGCATCGAGCGCAAGCGCATGTACTCCAGCAAACATTTGCTCAGCCGCGCGCTGCTGGCGGCCGAGCCGCTGCTGGATGACCTGCGCGGGCATCCGGCGGTCATTCGTTGCAGCGCCGCCGGCAGCCTGCGGCGGTTCAAGGAAATCATCGGCGACATTGACTTGCTGGCGTCGTCGAAGCAGCCGGGTGAAGTGATTGAGTTCTTTGTTTCCCAGCCGGGCATCGTGAAAGTGCTGGCGCGGGGGGAAACCAAGGCCAGCGTCATACTGGAGGGAGGCATTCAGTGCGATTTGCGCGTGGTCAGCGACGCGGAATTTCCGTTTGCGCTGGCGTATTTCACCGGCAGCAAGGAACACAACATCGTGATGCGCCAGCGGGCCATTCAGCGCGGGCTGCGGCTGAATGAGTATGGCTTGTTCAAATCCAAGGAGGAAACCCGCGATCCCAAACTGCTGGAACCCTGCCAGGATGAGGCGGAGATTTTTCAGAAGCTGGGCCTGGAGTTTGTGCCGCCCGAACTTCGGGAAGACGGCGGCGAATTTGCCGCCGGCGAAAAAAATGCGCTGCCCCGGCTGGTCGAATGGACCGAGCTCAAAGGCGCCCTGCACAATCACTCCAATTGGAGCGATGGCCGGAATTCGCTGGAGGAAATTGCCGCCTACATGGAAGATCTGGGGCTGGAATATTGGGCCATAACGGATCACTCAAAGTCGTCCTTTCAGGCGAATGGCCTGGATGCGAAACGATTGCGGGAACAAATCTCAGTGATCCGGCGTCTGAATGAAGGGATGGCGGCGCGGGGCGGCGGGTTCCGATTGCTGGCCGGCAGCGAAGTGGACATTTTGAAGGACCGGCTGGACTTTGACGACGAAGTCTTGGCGGAATTGGACGTGGTGGTGGCCAGCTTGCACATTCCGTCCAGCAGCGAGGCGGAAAACACCCGGCGCATCATCCGGGCCGCCGAAAACGAATATGTGCAGATGATCGGCCACTTGACGGGGAGGCTGCTGCTGGAGCGCGAGCCGTATCCGGTGAATGTTCGGGCCGTGATCGACGCCTGTGCCGCCACCGGCACCTGGCTGGAATTGAACTGCAATCCGCGCCGGTTTGACCTGGACTGGCGACACTGGCCCTATGCGAAAAGCAAAGGTATCCGGTGTGTCATCAATCCCGACGCACACCGCAATGAACACGCGGGATTTTTGCGTTTGGGCGCCGGGATCGCCCGGAAAGGCTGGCTGGGCCGGCAGGATGTGGTGAACTGCCTGCCGTGGGCGCAACTTAAGAAGGCATTATAACGGGTTGGGTTTGTAGGGGTAATGTAATAATGTCAATACCAAAATATTATGATAAAACACGGTTGCCAATTCCTCCAAAAAAACCTTTGACGGCCAACTTGCCTCACTGCTAGAGTGGTCAGGCAATCGGCCGTCAGCACTTTTTTTTTGAATGGCGACAAGTGTGAGCGGTCAAATGAGTTCAAAAACCACTATGAAAAGAATTTTCGTTTCTGCCGGGCTGGCGGCTCTCAGTGCCGCTACGCTGCAATCCGCAATGGCCGATGATGCGACCGGGCCGAAATATTGGAGCGTGGGGGCAACGCTGCGCGGGTTTTACGATGACAATTACGCCATCTCCAGCAATCAAAAGGGGAGTTTTGGCATAGAATTTCTGCCGACGGTTTCCGTCCATGTGCCGCTGCAGCAGACGGACATGGGGATTCGCTACACTTACGGGCTTTACTATTACCAGGACCGCCAGGACTTGGGAGTCAACGCGTTTGATCAAACGCATCAGGTGGATTTGTGGCTGGACCATTCGTTTAATGAGCGCTGGAGGACCAAGATCACCGACACGTTTTCTTCGGGGCAGGAGCCTGAATTGTTGAACCCGAACCCGGTTACGGGTGTGGCTACGCCCTATCGAGTCAACGGGGACAATGTTTCGAATCACGGTGGCATTGCGCTGGACACGGATTGGACGCGGCTGCTGAGCACGTCCTTGAGCTACGAAAACGGACTTTACGACTACAGCGAAAGTGGTGCTACCATGAATAGCGGCTCCTTAATGACCGGGAGTTTGAGTGGCGCCAGCTTGGCGGGCATCTTGGATCGCATTGAGGAATCCGTGGCGCTGGATGTAAAATGGCATCTCCAAGAGGCCACCACTGTATTTGTTGGTTATCAGTTTAGCTGGGTGAATTACACCGGGGGCGAACCCATTGCGGTTGACCTGCTGAATTCCCATGTTTACCGCAGCTCGGATCGTGACAGCTACACGCACTATGGATATGTTGGTGTGGAGCAGGATTTTACACCAAACCTGAGTGCTACGGTCCGGGCGGGCGCCTCGTATAATGATGTCTATGGGGATCCGCTGTTCCCCACCACGTCTTGGGCTCCCTATGCGGACGTCTCGCTGTCCTACACCTATATTCCGGGCAGCTATGTTCAATTGGGATTCACGCACGATATTGGTGCGACCGACCAAGTGGCCCCCAGCAGTTCTGGGCAGATCACGCAGTACGCTGAAAACTCAGTGGTTTATGTGGATATAAATCATCGGATTACGCCGAAACTGGTCGCTACGGTGATTGGCCGTCTGCAGTACTCGACGTATAGCGGTGGTGCGGCGAACAATTACGACACAACCGACTACGGTGTGGGCTTGAACCTCAGCTATCAGATTAACACCCACCTCTCCGTGGACACCGGGTACAATTATGACAACATCGTTTCCGACATTCCTGGTTACGGCTACAGCCGCAACCGGGTGTACCTGGGTCTGACCGCCAACTATTGAACTGCGCAGCTTCAAATGATTTGAACGCTAAGCCGGGAGCCAAGTCTAATAGGCTCCCGCTTATTTTTTATTGAGATATGGACGATTTTAAGACCTCGCCACCACCGCCCCAGGAAGCCAAACTGCACTTTCTGGATTATTGGCGTGTCATTCGCATCCGCAAGGCAATCATCATCACCGTGTTTCTGATCACGGCGATTATTGCCACCGCCGTAACCTTCGTGTTGCCAGAATCCTATGCCAGCACTGCCCGTATCAAGGTGGAAAACGACGTCACGGACATTCCGAGCATGGGCGGCATGCCGTCCTACGTCCCCTACGATCCCTATTTCATCCAGACGACGTTCGAGATTATGCAGTCGGAGCTGGTTTTGAGCAATGTGATCGCGCAGCTCAACCTGAATACGAAGTGGGGGCAAAAATATTACAACGGCGAGACGCTCAAAACCACGGAAACGATCGAGATTCTCAAGCAGCGCATGCAGCTCGCGCCGGTCAAGAACACCAAGCTCATCTCGATCACCGTCTATAGCGATGACAAGAACGAGGCGGCGGAACTGGCCAATGCCATCGCCTACGCCTATAAAGACTATCGCATTGATTCGCGGCGGGCATTGACCACCAACGGGGTGGCGGTCTTGGAGGAGCAGTTCGCCTATCAGGAGCATGACATCAAGACCAATTCGGATTTTGTCGAGCAATTGCGGCAGGAGTTGCACATTATTGACCAGGGTTCCGGCACCGCGCCGACGCCGACACTGGATGCCCAACAATTGCAGCAGATCAATCAGCAAAAGATCGATTATAAGAAGATATGCGATGAGCAATCGGTCGAGTTGGAAAAGTTGCGGGCGATCACCAACATGGACCTGCTGGCGGATGTCCTGCCCCGGATTGTGTCGGATTCGGCGCTCAACGATCTGCTGAGCAAATATAATGAAGCCAGGCAGAAGTGGGTGACGCTGACCAATGACTATGCCCTCTCGAATATCGAGGTCAAACGCGTCCAGTCGCTGCTCGATGAATTGACGCAGGAAATCAACAAGAGCGTGGTGGCGATCATGGCCGGCTTGGAAACCAAGGTGGCTTCCGAGAAAACCTCGCTGGATGGCTTGGTGACCTCGGTGGAGGATGCCAAGAAGAAAGACCAGGAGCAGGCCCGGCTTAACCAGCCGTACTACGATGCGAAGCGCGATCTGGAACAAAAACTGGACATGCACAGGTTGCTTTATGCCAAGATGGAGCAGGAAAAGCTGGATTTGAATCTGCCGAAGACCCAGATGGTGCAACTCACCGATCCCGCGGAGCCAGGCAAGGCGCCGGTCAAACCCAACAAGACCGTCAATATTGTCCTGGGCCTCGTTTTTGGTCTGGTGATGGGCGTGGGCCTGGCGTTTTTCATTGAGTATTTGGACACCAGCGTGAAGACCATTGATGATGTTGAACGCACGTTCCAGGCGCCGGTATTGGGGGTCATCCCGCAAAACATCGGCTATCTGCTGGAGGAAGGCTCCGAAAGCAAACATGCGGAGGCCTACCGCGTGCTGCGGACCAATCTGCTCTTCTCCAGAAAAGACGAAAAGCTGAACACCATCGTCGTCGTCAGCGCCGGTGCCGGCGAAGGCAAGTCCACCACCACCATTAATCTGGCCACGGTCTTTGCCCAGGCCGGCAACCGCGTCTTGGTTGTGGACTCGGACTTGCGCCGTCCCACGCTGCACAAACTGTTCAAGGTGTCGAACAACCTCGGCTTGACGAATTACCTGCTCAAACAGAATGAACTGGTCGATCTCGTTCAAACCACCCCCGTTCCGAATCTCGACTTCATGGCGAGCGGCCGCCTGCCCAATAGTTCCATGGGAATTCTCGGTTCGGCCCAGATGAAGGAAATGATCGCCGAACTCAAGCAGCGCTACGATTTCATCCTGTTCGATTCGCCCCCGATTCTGGGCGTGAGCGATGCGTCGATTCTGGCCAGCGAAGTGGACCTGGTGATGCAGGTCATTCAATATCGCCGTTATCCTCAGCCGATGACCATCCGCGCCAAGCAGATGATTGAAAAGGTGGGCGGCAATTTCGTGGGCATGGTGCTGAACAACATCAACATGTCGCAGGACGAGGGCTACTATTATTATAGCGGCTACTATCACGACTACTATTATTCCCGCAGTGCGACCGAACAGGAGGCCGAAGCCAAGGCGGACAAACCCGCGATCCCGGAAGGCAAAACCGAGGTCAATATCAAACAAAAATACTAAGGGCATGCAAATTCCATCATTGACGAAGTTCCAAAGCATTCGTTGGTTCCATCTTGGTCTTTTGTTGGTTACAATTTTATTCGTGGGTGGGCTGGCCGGCTGTTCGACCACCGACTATAAAGCGGCCATGCAGGCGCCCGAGCAGGGTGCCGATCCCGCTGTGCCGCGGCTCACCATAGGTGATGAGGTGACGGTCAGCCTGACCGACATCCCGGAGCCGCCGGCGCCGGAGCCAAAACCCATCCAGGGAGACGGCACCATCTCCATGCCTTACATCGGGCGGGTTCAGGCGGCGGGCAAAACGACGGGCGAGCTGGAGGTTTATATTCACGGCCTTTATGTTCCGGCCATTTACACCCATTTGACCGTTACAGTGAAAGCCACCAGCGACCGGGTTTATTTCGTTCGGGGTGAAGTGAAGCAGCCTGGCCGCTGCATATATGTGGGCCCGATCACGGTGACCAAGGCCATTACTTCCGCCGGTGATTTCACCGATTTTGCCAATCGCAAACGGGTCTTCCTGACCCGATCCAACGGTCAACGCTTCAAACTCAATTGCGACCGGATTCTCAGAGGCGACGTGCCTGATCCGCCGGTCTTTCCGGGCGATCAGATCGAGGTCACACGCCGCTGGTACTGATGGTTCAGCTTCGCATTTTGTCCGGTCCCAAGGCGGGCGGCTTGCAGGCTGTCCGCCGTTTTCCTTTCCACGTGGGGCGGGCTGCGGACAACGACTTTTGCGTGGACGCGGCCGGGATTTGGGACTACCACTTCGTGCTGGATCTCCAGAAGCACGAAGGTTTTACTTTTCAGGCTTTCGAAGAAGCTCTGGTCGCAGTGAATGACCAACCCCAGGTAGCCGCCCGTTTGCGCAACGGCGACGTGATCTCCTTTGGATCAGCGAAGGTCCAGTTCTGGCTCTCCGCACCCGCCCAACGCGGTCTGCGCTTCCGCGAAGGGATCGTCTGGGCGCTGCTGCTTCTAATTACCCTTGGCCAGGTCGGGCTGATTTATTACCTGCTCGGGCTCAATTGACGGAGGCCAACCGGAGCGGAATGGGACTGATGGATGCGTGGATGAATGGATGAGTGGATCAGCGGGCCGCCGGGAGCATAGCGCGTGCTAAAAACGCAATCCCGCAATCCAACAATCCATCAACCCCTTGATCCCCTGATCCTCTGTGCTCGCTGCGGTCAGTGCCGGAAATGCCGGGTACCGGTAAAAGCCATGGCCATCCCGCGCGCGTCGGCGGCCGCGATGACTTCCGCGTCTTTCACCGAACCTCCCGGCTGAATGGCGGCGGATGCGCCGGCGGCCGCAGCGGCAATCAAGCCGTCGGGGAAGGGGAAGAAGGCATCGCTGCAAACCACGCTGCCCGCGAGCGGCAGTTTTGCCTCGCCCGCCTTCCATACGGCGATCCGGCTGGAATCCACGCGGCTCATTTGGCCGGCGCCCGTGCCCAGCGTCCGGTCGGCGGCGCAATACAAGATCGCATTTGATTTCAGGTGTTTCACCACCCGCCAGCCGAACAGCATGGCCTTCGATTCCGCGTCGGTCGGCTGCCGTTTTGTGACAATTTTCAAATCGGCCGCCGCAGTGACTTTCAAATCGCGCTGTTGGAGCAGATAGGAATCCGCGCCCACGCTGCGCACGTCCCACGGTTGTGCGGAGGTGGGGCATTTCAGCACCTTCAGCAGCCGCAGGCTTTTCTTCTTTTGCAGAATCTCCAGCGCCTCGGACGTGAACTCCGGCGCCACGATCACTTCGCTGAAAATTTCCGCGATGGCCGCCGCGCAGGGGCCGTCGAGCGGCTGGTTGACGGCGATGATGCCGCCGAAGGGGGCCTGCTTGTCCGTGGCGAACGCCTTGTCCCAAGCTTCGCGCAGGTTGGCGCCCTGGCCCACGCCGCAGGGGTTGGTATGTTTGAGAATGGCCAGCGTGGGCGCGTCTTCACGAAATTCCGCGACCAGCGCCGCCGCCGCCGTGAGGTCCAGAATGTTGTTGTAGGACAGTTCCTTGCCATGCAACTGCTGGAAAAAGTCACGGAATTTGCCGTAAAGCGCCGCGGCTTGGTGCGGGTTTTCACCGTATCGCAGCGGTTGGGCCAGGGGGGCGGAAACGGTCAGCACCAGCGGCAGTGAAGTCTTGTCCGCGGCAAATTCCTTTTGCAAGTGGGCGGCGATGGCGGCGTCGTAGGCCGCGGTCCGCGCGAAAACCTTGGCCGCCAGGGTGCGTCGCAATTCCAATGACGTGTTGCCGGTGGCGGAAATTTGTTTGGCCACTTCGGCGTAATCGAACGGATCCACCACCACCGTCACGCTGTCGTGGTTTTTGGCCGCGCTGCGGAGCATGGACGGGCCGCCGATGTCGATGTTTTCAATGGCGTCGTGCAGCGACACGTTGGGCCGGGCCACCGTGGCCTCGAACGGGTACAGATTCACCACCACCAAATCGATCGGGGTGATCGCGTGGGCGGCGACGACCGCCTCGTGGGTGGCGTTCCCCCGGATGTAAAGCAGGCCGCCATGGACCTTGGGATGGAGGGTCTTGACGCGGCCATCGAGCATTTCGGGGAAACCGGTGTGTTCGCTGATGTCCTTCACCTTGAGGCCGGCTTCGCGCAGGGTTTTGGCGGTGCCGCCGGTGGAGATGAGTTCCACGCCCAAGGAGGCCAGAATTTGGGCAAAGGGAACGAGGCCGGTTTTGTCGGAAACGGAGAGCAATACGCGTTGGATTTTCACGCGCCATACAATCCAAAAAAAACGCCTCCTCCGCAATCGCAATCGGCGCTCCTTCAGGTTACATTCGGACCGCGGGCCTCAGCCCGCTTCCATGTTCATCTGCAAGGCCACATTGAAGCGGCATGAATGCCGCGTCCCGCGCCGTCCTTACTCGTTGTGCGGGATTTTGATCGTGCTGCCGCCTATAAACTCCCGGATGACGGCGTCGCCCGGAATGAAATTTGTGTCCGCCACCTGCTCCCGGGAAAACCCGGCCACGGATTCCAGCAGCGCTTTGACGCGCTCGTAACGGATGCGGGCGTCCAGGAAGCCGGCATAGTTCGCAAACGCCTCCGGCTGGGGCAGGATGCCCTTCTCGCCGGCGAAAAACGGCTTGAGCGCCGGGAGGTCGAAGGGGAAACCGCCGTTGACGATGTGGTCGGCCAGACCCATCAGCGGAATAATGCTGAACAGTTCGCCGGCACGCACGTAATGCCAGTGCAGGATGGTGCCCAGCGCGCTGTGATTGCGATGATGGGAATCGCGCAACATGCGCCGGACCAGCCGCACATCAGTGAAATGCGTCAATTGCTTGCTGCTGCCGTCGCCCTCGTACATCACGTTTTGGGTTTCGATGAACACCCGGAACTGCGCGCCGGCGCTGATGCCCTCCGTGATGGGCGGGTAAAACCCATGCAGGCAGTCGAGGAGCAGAATCTGGTCCCGCTCCAATTTCACCGGCTTGGTCATGGTGCGGCGGCCCTCCTTGAAACTGTACACGGGTTTGTCGATCGTCTCCCCGGCCAGCAATTCGCGCAGGTGCTGGTTGAGCAACTGAAAATCGAGGGCCTCGGGCGTTTCAAAGTTGCGGTCGTTGATCCAGTCGGTCGGATGCTCGACCAGCGACCAGAAATAATCGTCCAAGTTGAGCGTCAGGAACTTCAGGCCGTGCCGCTGGAGGCGTTCGGTGAGTTTCACCGTGGTGGTGGTCTTGCCCGAGGAACTCGGCCCGCTGATCCAGATCATGCGCA
>Ga0182030_10023742_pt1 | contig 11313 bp, 11 predicted proteins | sample 812S3MmetaG_FD_121299 | JGI IMG/M metagenome (GOLD analysis project Ga0182030, IMG submission 121299) | Permafrost microbial communities from Stordalen Mire, Sweden - 812S3M metaG (Illumina Assembly) | ecosystem: Environmental > Terrestrial > Soil > Wetlands > Permafrost | place: Sweden...
GCTCGAGCTGGGCCGCTCCGCACGGCTCGATAGCCGGGGCACCGACGGCCGGGGCGCTTTACGACCGCGCTTCGCGATCGCGCAGGCCGCGTCTGCCGCCGAGGTCCGTGGCTTTACGATGCCTGGCCGCCACGACGGCCGAGCCGAGCATGGCACGCGAGCCATGACCAACGGTCCCTCCGGTACGGTCACCACGGGCAGCCTCTCCACGGCCGCGGTGGCGCCGATCATCCCGCCGACGGAGCCGGCGAGCGACGGAGCCATTCCCTTCTATAGCACCGACGCCGACTGCCTCTCGGCCATCAATCGCGTGCGCAATGCGCAGGAGCACCTGGCGCCGCTGGCGCTGCCGACCAACTGGAGCAGCCTGACCGGCGCAGATTAGATTTCAGGAGGGCTCGCCGAGGGTCGCCCGGCGCGCACCTCGATCCCGTTCCCCCGCGACTCACCAAACTACGAGCGGCTCGGGGGCACCGGGGTCTAGCCGTTCCCGTGGGGCTCCGCCGAAGGGCGGCTTCCGTCTCATGAGCGACGCGTAGAACGAGAAGAAGCTGCCAGGCGGGAACCGAACGAGCGCATCGCACTCAGCGAGGAGGAGCATGTCGACCATGGCCTCGACGCGGGATACGAACGCGAGCGGCCACCAATGGAGCTCGCCATCGCCCGGACGCCGGAAGAACTTCGAGCGAACCACGGTCTCGGGGACGAGGGCGAGGAAGGCCTCCGCGGCCGGTTGGGCGTCGGTGGCGAGGAACACGACCGCGTCCCCGCCGAGCCGAGCGCGAGCATCACTCGCCGCAGCCGCGCAGCGCCCGACCGCCTCATCAAAGTCCGTCCAATAGCGGGCGTGGTCGCCTATCGGGCCGCCGTTGCCGTGGCGTAGGTGGACCGCGACGACGTGACGGCCGGCGAAGTGGGCAGCTTGAAATGCCTCCACCTTGGCGCGCACCCCGGCGACTGGCCGCAGCTCCGAGAGCACCTCCCGGCAGCGCGCCGCAGACGGAAGCGCGTCGTTGATGCACCCATCGAACACCACGGTCGGGGCAGCGACGTCCTCCCCGGAGCGAACGAGCACGACCGCAGCGTCCCGGTCCGCCATTTCATCGGCTGCTCGACGCTTCGGTTGGCGATCCAGCAACGCGCGCGTCCAAAGCCGAGGGTGGAAGGGCTCCGCGTATGGAACGTCCGAAAGATCATCGTGTCCGACAAAGGGCACGCCGGCCAGGCAGCTGAGCGGCTCAAACAACGCGCAGAACAGGTTCTCGACCGGGTTCTGCAGGTAGTACGAGCCGCGCCAATCCGCGACCAGCGTGCGGCCAGTCTGCTCGGCAAAACGCCAGGCCACCAGCAGGTTTACAAGGAGATCGCCGAGCCCGGCGGTGCGGCGGGAAACCACGTGTCGCGTCGATCTCATGGCTCTACTGAGCACCGCCCCTCAAGCGATTTGCTCTCGGCCGTTGCCGGTGCCGCTGCACCCGCTTCCCGACCAGCCCGTGAACGTCTCCCCGGTCACTGCCTGAGCCGTCAAAGTCACGGTCGTGCTGGCGGCATAGCTGTTCGAGCAGCTCCCGGGGCGTCGATCGAGACCGGCGAGGCCCATGAAACGCTGGCCGCCTGCGCACGCGACGGTCGCGAGGGTTCGCAACGAACGGCGGCTTGAAGCGACTCTGCGCGAGACAAGAAACAAGGCGCCTCCAGTAGCGCCGCTCCGACGGCGGCGCTGCGAGCTTAGCGCGGGCTTGTCGGCAGAGATTGGGCGGATTTCCACCCGCCGGCAGCTGGGCCCGCGCCAGCCACAGTTGCAGGTCCAACGCCAGGGGTTTAGGCGCCAGCGGCGCTACCTGGGAGCGCCTCCTGGCGCAAGATCCCGGCGGCTGGAATCGCTCAGTCCCGAATCGCCTGGGGACACCCGGCGTCCGAACGAATCTCCCCTGCGTGTAGCCACCCGAGTTCGCTACGGTGCGCGCAATGATCGATCGGCCATGTATGCGGAGCACAGGGATCTTGACCGAGGAGGTGGGCGACGAACTCGTGGTCTACGACTCCGTCAGCCGCCGCGCGCATTGCCTCTCGGCAGACGCCGCCGCCGTGTGGGGTCTGTGCGACGGCCGCCGTTCCCCCGCTGACATCGCTGGCGAGCTCGGCGCGGCCGCCGCGAGGGTCGAAGCCGCACTGGCGGAGCTCGGCGACGCGGGGCTGCTTGAGAGCATCCCCGTCGCCGGGTCCGGAATGTCGCGGCGCGCTGCCGCGAGACGTTTTGCGGCTGTTGGGGTTGGCGCCCTCACCGCACCTTTGCTCTATTCCGTCGCGATCCCCCGGGCCGCCGCGGCGATGTCGGGCACTACGGGGCCGCCGGATCTCTGCGTCGGAAAGAACTGTGACGATCACAACGCGTGCACGATCGACGAGTGTGATCCGATTACCGGTAACTGCACCAACACACCGGTGGTCTGCAACGACGATGATCCCTGCACCACCGACTCGTGTGATCCGGTGAAGGGTTGCGTCTTCACGCCATACGCCTGTCCCCCGTCGACCAACCCGTGCATGGTCAACGCCTGTCAGCCGGTCGACGGACGTCCGGTCTGCGTCGAAACGCCAGTCGCGGACGGGACGCCGTGCGGGGAAGAGGGAGCCTGCTATCAGGGGACCTGCGGGGACTGACCAGGGCGGGCCGCACCGACCGGGGGCCGGGCTGTGCGGTGGCGGGCGCGGTGTCTCTGTCGAATCGATCTGAGCGAGTGGCGGCTGTTCGCACTGGCACAGCCTCGGACACGCGGTCCGGGCTACGACCGTCACGCTAGGGCTGTCGCGTGCGTTCGCGACGATACGCGACGAGCGCGGCGGGAAGCCGACCGGCGACAAGGATGATCCGCAGGCCCCGCGCCATCAGGACTCCGCGCGGACCGCGCCGCGCGAGAGAGTGTTGGCGCCGCAGCTGCTCCGTGGGCGGGAACAACTTGGCGAGGGCATAGCTGATGGCGGCCGTGCGTGTCGGCTGCGAGCGCAGGAGCGAAATCGAGTACGCGCTGGGAGAGGTGCGGCCGGTCGTGACGGCCCCCAGGACGTTGTAGTACTCAGAACCACGCGTCGTGATCATGAGGCGGTCGGCCAGCTGCGTACCCGCGGTGAGGCGCCGTAGCCGGGCGGCGAGCTCGCGCTCGATTCCCAGCTCGCGAGCCAAGCCTAGGGCGGCCTGCCAGGTCGTGTCGTCGACCCGCTCGAGCGCCAGCTCCAGATCCTGCCACGGCTGGCTGGCGGGACCGTCAGCTGGCCCTGGATGGAGGGCCACGTTCAGTGTTCGGAGCACCGGGTCGGGGACGTCTACAGCTGCACCGCCGACGTCAAGTTGTGTCAGATGGCGACCGACCATCGCCCAGACCCGATGGGGTGCGAGGTGCTCCATTCCGTGCAGGGTGCGGTGCAGATCGACATTCGCGTCATCGTCGGCGCGCAGGAAGATCCGGGCGTGATGCTCGTCGACCTCGATCAGCGGATGCTCCTGAGCACGGAACCCGAGCTCTGCGAGCAGCGCGCGGGCGCTGACGGTGTCGTCCGGCCCGACCAGCAGGTCGCAGTCGCAGTAGACGCGCTCCGCCGGCAGTCCGCCGTAGAGCCATCGCGCGATCACGGGGCCCTTAAGGAGGACCGTTCGGATGCCTCGCGCGCGCATCGCGCTGACCACTTCGGCCGTCCAGCTGTCGACGCGCAGACGCAGCGCGGTCGCGGTCGCCGCATCGCTGAAGCCGCCGTTCATAGGTATGGCGCCGGGATTGGCGTGGCACCGGTGGAGCGCCCGCGAGCGACAAGGTAGGGCAGGGCGGCGGTGGCCGAGCGGTCGATCCTGCCGAGCTCGGTCAAGCTGAGTGCACGACCAGTCGAGGTGGGGGGCCAGTCGCTGCTGCCGAGCGGATCAGAGCCTCGATTGCGGGCACGCCCTCTGCGGGGGTGGCGGCGATCACACCGTCCGCGTCGATGAGCACCCCGGACGGGGTTGCGCGCAGCGCGTACAGCCCAAACACCTCGGATCCCTCCTGAGCGAGGGCGACGCTCAACCCCGCCTCCGCCGCGACGCGCTCGATCTCGGCGTGTTCGCCGGCGAAGATCGCCGGCAGCGAGACGGCATTGGTGAGCGATTCCTGCCAGTCTGCGAGCTTCGGCAGCATCGTCAGGCAGGGCACGCAGCGCGTGCTGAGGAACACCAGCACAGTCGGCTGCGAAGGTCGGCGCAGGTCCTCGAGAGTGCTGGCGCCGCCCCTGATGGCGGCCAGCGCAAAACCTGGTGCTGGCGCTCCGCGCGGCAGCCCGGGCGGCTGCTTAGAGGCGCGCACGCTGACGAGCTCGCGTTGCAGCCGGCGTGTCTTGCCCCACAGCGTCGCAGCAGTCAGTCCCAGTGCGGCGGCGAGCACGGCGGTTGCGACGAGCGCGACCTGCGTGCCGTCCAGGCTCGAAAGGCCGCCGTCCAGCGACGGGCCGCTACCGGCGATCACGATGAGCAGCGCCGGCGATGCGAGCACGACGTTGCGGGCGAGAGTGGCCGGCCCAGCCGGCTCGGAGTGGATCTGGCCGAAGCAATGGCAGTCCGGCGCCCGGCCCTGCGCCATCGCGCGCGCCACGCCGGCGACGAACACGATCAGCAGCAGCAACCCCCCGGCGGCACCCGCGACCGCGATCGGCCGGATCAGCAGTGCCACCGCGACGGCCATCTCGCCGATCGGCAGCGCCGGACCGGCGAGCGCGGCCACTCTCGCTGGCACGCCAAACTCCTCGAGTGCCTTGCGCGAGCCGGGGAGATCGAGCAGCTTCCCGGCGGCGGCGACGAGGAAGACGGCCGCCAACACGCAGCGGGCACAAAGCAGCAGCGCGCTCACCGCACCATCGTAGAGTGCGTCCGCATCCGTGGGGAGCGCGAAGGGGCCCCGTATGATCGCGGCCGATGAGAGTGAGACGACGCGCCGCGGGGTCGATCGCCTTCGAAGCCTTCGGCGTCGCGGCCGAGGTGGCGTTTAGTGACCCCGAGCTCGAGGTGCTGGTGCGCGAGATACTCCCGCCCGGATGGCGAGCCATCGATCCGGCGGGAGTCCGGAGCCGCTTTTCGCTCGAACGGGCGGATGCCGACAGCTACAACGTCACGATCAACCGCCACCTCGCGATCGAGCATGCCAGTCTGGAGGTCGCCCTGGGTTTAATTGACGCCGACATCCGGATGCTGATCGCGACGAGCACGCCCGATTGGATCTTCGTGCACGCCGGTGTCGTCGCGTTCGATGGCCGAGCACTCGTCATTCCGGGTGAGAGCTTCTCCGGCAAGACCACGCTGGTGCGGGCTCTCGTTGAGGTCGGAGCGACCTACTACTCCGACGAGTACGCCGTGCTTGACGAAGACGGAATGGTCCACCCCTACCCGCGGCGTCTTTCGATTCGAAGCGCCGACGGTTCGACGACCGCGGAGCACAGGATCGGGGAGCTTGGCGGCGTTGCCGGCGAGGCTAGCGCCATCGTCGACACGGTCGCGCTCACACGCTACCGGCCCGGCGCAGAGTGGCGGCCGACGACGATCTCGGCCGGCGAGGGCACCGTTGCGATGCTCGCCAACACGGTGCCGGCCCAACAGCGGCCGGGACAGTCCCTGCGAACGCTGGCACGCGCGCTGCGCAACAGCAGCGTCCTCGTGGGTGACCGCGGCGAAGCGTCGGAGGCCGCCCACGCCCTGTTCGCGCGGCTTGCATCTGCGACGAGCTGACTAACCAGCGAGCCCTCACAAGTCGCGGGCCGTTGCGCTTACGCTGCCTCGCGCGAAGCTCCGACTGACCCTCACAGTCGCACGAATCTACCCTGTACTCGGGTGGCTGGCTCCGCTACGGTGCCCGACATGAAAGAGCTCCCGCAGGCGCGAACCACCGGCGTTCTGACCGAGAGCCTGGGCGACGAGGTTGTCGTTTATGACTCCGTCACGCGCAGCGCGCACTGCCTGTCAGCGGACGCCGCCGGGGTATGGGCGCTGTGCGACGGTCAGCGCTCGCCAGAGGACATGGCCCGTGAGCTCGGTGTGGTTGCGGAGCAGGTGCGCTGCGCGCTGCAGGAGCTCGGCGACGCGGGGCTGCTCGAGAGCGTTCCCCTCGCTCCGCATCGCCTCTCGCGACGCGATGCCGCGAAGCGTTTCGCGACGATTGGGGCGGCCGCGATCAGCGCACCGCTGATCTACTCCGTCGCGATCCCCCGCGCTGCCGCAGCCGCGTCGGGAACCGGCGGACCAACGGATCTTTGCGCGGGCAAGAACTGCAACGACGAGAATGTCTGCACGGTCGACGAGTGCGACCCGCTTACCGGCAACTGCACCAACACGCCGATCACCTGCGACGACGGCAACCCCTGCACCACCGACAGTTGTGACGTGGAGTTGGGTTGTGTCTACACAGCCGTCCCAAACGGCACGTCGTGCGGTGACGGCAGAGAGTGCCAGCAAGGCGCCTGCGTCGCCGCGCCGTGATCGGACGGGCGCGCTGAGCCCCGCTCCGCCCGCCCCCGAGCTCAAGAGGCGAATTCTGAGCGCGCCGTGACGCCATGAGCCGGGCTAGCGTGAGGCAAGGGCGGCGGTGAGTTCTGCTCGGGAACTCACACCCGCTTCGAGCCGTTGACGAACGGCAACCGTTGATCTGCTGTGGGAGCTTTCGGGGAGAGGTATAGGCACAGTTGCGGTCCGCGTCGCAGCGCACGGACGAGCTGCGCTACTTCGGTGTGGCGTTTTTCTCCCGCCAGAGCAGGCTGATGTGCGAGTTGTGGACCGACACGAGCTTTTGGTGCTTCTCAAATGCGGTCCCGCCGGGGTAGTCGTCGGCGTAGAAGGTCCCGTGCGGCCCGAACGCGAAATGGATGAGCGGGAAGCCAATCCTAAATGTCGGAACCAAACGCAGGCTCTCGATGCGGGCGATCGTGGATTCGTCTTCCGCGTAGACGACGCCGTTGGGGTCGCGCTCGAGCGTCGCGAAATCCCCGCCGGTCTGCCGCGCGAAGCCGACCTCCCGCGCGGCACCGCTCGGGGCAATCTGCCAGATCGACCAGCCAGTGAACGATCCGGCGAGATCGATGTTGCCTTGCCCGTCGATCGCGATCGGCCCGAAGTCGCGAAGACTGCCGCGGACCAGACCCGAGGTAGCCACTGCGCGAACGGTGGCGAGCGTTCCAGCGTTGGTGAGCCGCAGGACCTGCGATCCGGTCGAGATGTAGAGCTGTCCGCGGGGGCTAAACGCGATCGACAGCCCATCGCCTCTGACAGCCATCGAATTCGTTGACCCGAGCGGCCCCGAGAGCGCCGGAGTGCCATTGGCGACTGCCTTCGACTGGCGCCCGTCGCCCGCGATCGTGCGGATCACGCCGTTGCGGCCGATAACGCGGACACGTCCGCCGTCGGCGACGTAGAGTGCCCCGTCGGGCGCGAATGAGAGATCAGACACGCTCGAAAGCTCCGCACGCACCGCCGGGCCACCGTCGCCCGAGAAGCCGACCTTCCCATCGCCCGCGACGACGCGGAAGCGACCATCGGGCAGGCGAACCAGGATGCGGTCGCCGCCAACGTCCGCGACGTACAGTGCGCCGTTGGGGCCGACTGCGAGCTTTCCGGCAACGTGCAGCGTCGCTAGGGTCCCTGTCGGCAGGCCAGCGGCACTCAGACCGCCGCCGGTGGTGGTCGGTGAGCCTCTCCCTGAGATCACGAGCGCCGCTATAGCTGCGACACCTCCGAGCGATGCGAGCACGACCAGTCCGATCATGCCGCGCCGTCGCTGGTGACGCTGGCGCTCGCGCGCATCATCGATCACGCCCGCATCGGGGACTCCGACGGGTGGCGGTTGGACGGTAGTGGTCACGACCTACAGCTGGTTGAACGTCTTGATGATGTGGCCGTTGGCGGCGCGCCAGGTCATTTCGTTCCAGCTCGCTGTTGACTTGCGTGGGACGTCGGGGAAGACCGCAACATTCCCGGTGACCGTGGCCTTGATCGTCAGTGCGTGGCGTGGGGTCGGGCCAGCAGCGTAGTGCAGCGTGACGGATGCCACGCGATCCGGAACCAAGCCCCATACCGTCGAAGTGCCCCGACCCCTGCCACTGCCGCCGCTAATGAACTCGCCTCGTCGCTCGATGATCGCCGCGGTTGCGCCCACCGCACCGAGGCCAAGCCCTGCTCCGTCGGCCGATAGCTTCTTGAAGGTGACGGCTTGATATGACGGACCAGGCTCACAGGTCGTGAAGAGGGCGGGAACGACGTAGTACGCGCTGCCTGCGACTACGCGCGCTCGCCTGATGTATCGAACAAAAACTTCTTCGTTGAAGGACAGGTACCTCAATGGCGCCAGAGAGTCGCCGGGCTCGCGAGGCCGCCGCAACACCCCGAGGATCGAGAGCAGCGTCTTGTCCGGTGTGCCCTGACTGGCATTGCGCGGCGGGCGCGGCAACACGCACCTGGCCGCCGTTGTGGTCGGCGCAGGCTTCGCCGACAGCGACGGACTGTTACCGGCGCTTCCTGACTGCCGTCCCGCGTTCGGGCCGCCACTCCACCCGCCAGATGCGATCAGGATCGCCGCCACCCCGGCCACCGCTACGGCTGCCTCCGCAGCGATGCGTCGGTGGCGGCGCTGGCGGGCTCTGGCGTCGTCGATCACGCCCGCGTCGACGTCTTCGGCCGGCGGCGGCGCCACGGTCGTACTCATCGGGTGCGTAGGTCGGCGCGAACCACTTCTGCGCTAATATGACTGGCACAATGTTAGATGTCAAGATCAACCGCGACGACCCCGCCCTCCTCCACGAGCAGGTAGCCGCGCAAATCCGCCGCGCGATCGCCGACGGCGAAGCCAAGCCTGGCGACCGCCTGCCCCCAGCACGTCATCTCGCCGCCGTCATGGGGGTCAACACCAACACCGTGCTCCGGGCGGTTCGGCTCCTGCGCGATGAGGGGCTGCTGGAACTCCGGCAAGGGCACGGGATCAGGGTGGTCGGAACGCCCGAGCGCAGTGCGTTGCTCGGCAGGGTCGCGGAGCTGGTTCAACTCGGTCGCCAGAGCGGCATTACGCGTGCTGAGCTGGCGGTGATGATCGAGAGCGTGCCGTAGCGGTGTCGGCGATACCTCTCGGCGTGATCAACGATGCGCGCCGGCGTCAGACGCGCCTTCGCTTGCTGGTTGCGATCGTTGGGGTGGTGTTCGTGGTCGCAGGGTTCGGCGCGCTGGGCAAAGCGAGCCTTTTTGTTGGCGCGACGCAGCCACGAAGCGCGCTCGTGCATCGCCCGCGCGAGCGGGCCGGAATCGGATGCGCATCGCGCCGGGCCTTGATAGGAAAGCGGGTAATGACGCCCAACCTGATGCCATGCGCGATCCCTATAGGCGGACGTGATGACCCACGGCCTGTGACGCGCAGCAGTCCGTAAGCCTCCCGCGCCGCTGAACTGCCTGGCCAGCGTTGCGCTTACCGCCGCGCGCCGATCTGGCGCTGATGATCGAGTGCGTGCCGGAGCAGAGCGGTGCGACCGCAAGCTGCCTCCGCGGTCATCGGTCATGTGCCCTGGCCGCGACCTTTCCTTCGGACACGGCGTCTGATAGGTATGTCCTATGGGGGGATGTTGAGGCGATCGTTCGGCGTCGCTGTTGCCACGGTCGCCTTTGTCGCGATCCTCGTTGCGGCAGCCGCAGCGGGACCCGTGGCTCTGCTGCTTGGTAAGTCGTTCACGTTGGTCGCTGGGCCTCAGGAGAACCTGGGGGTTGGTGCTTCAGTGTTGGGAGCGGATGGAACGGTCTGGCTGGCCGAGCCGATCTCGCAGCCCCGCTCGTTCGAGATCGTTGCGCGGGCGGCAAACGGCCGGAGGCTGGGTCCAGTGATCGTTTCCGCCCAGGCAGGATTCGAGAACGCAGAGCCCACGATCAGCGTTTCCGGCGCTACCGCAACGTTCGCCTGGTTCGCGAGCGGTGACAGCACCTCGACCGGCGATGCCGTCGCTGTCGAAACCCGGCGTTGCACCCCGGCCGGCTGTCAGCCAACGCAGACTCTTACGAGGTGGACCTCCGGGAACTACTCGCCGGGACAGCCGGTTCTGGCTGAATCGAAAGGGCGAACGGTCGTCGTCTTCAACCAGGGCGACGCGAACGGATCAGAAGTGATGTGGGCGCAATCCGACGGCGGAGCCTTCGGGCCAGTGCGCCCGATCGCACAGGCGCCCGCGATCGGCGTCGTGCCGAATGCGTGGCTGTTTGACGATCCGGTGCTCGTCACCGAAGCGAGCGGACGGATTCTCGCGGCCTGGCCTAACTTCGGAGGCGCGAGCTTTGCCGTGAGCTGGTCGTCGTGGTCCGCGAAAGGCGGCTTCACACCGCCGAGGACCCTGCCCGGCGGGGCCGGCACTTACGCTGGCGATCTCGTGGCCGCACCCGACGGGAGCGGAGCGGCGCTGGCATGGATTCAGGGAAACAACGTCACCGACCCCGGCCTGATCGCGGAGCCGGTATGGGTGGCCCGCCAGAACGCGCAAGGTTTCGCCAAACCGACGCGGGTGTTTGGCGGCTATGCGTTCTCCCTATCGCTCGCCGGCGGTGGTGACGTGACGGCGCTCGCGTTCAACACCGCAAAGGCGGCGGGACTTGACGGCGACAGCGACGGCCCCGTGCTGGTCGCGCGAAGCGTTGACGACGCGCCTTTCAGGACGATGACTCTTACGGCAAACGCCGCGCCATATCCAACCGCGTCCGTCAACAGCGTCGGCGAAACGCTCGTGACCTGGAACCGCCAGACGCTCTATCCGCAAACGCCGACGAGCACGGCCGAAATCGCGATTGCAGCCCCGCATGGCACATTTAGCTCGCCGGAAACGCTCGGCTCCGAGCTCTTCGACGACTCGCCGAACGTCCACACCGTCAGCAGCCGGTCACTCGTCGTCTGGCAGGCGGCGCCCGGAATCGCGCAGGCCACACTAGTCACGCCGTAGCCGTGCGTTTGCTTGGTAGGGTCGCGGAACTGGTGCAAGCCGGGCGCCAGTGCGGCGTTGCCCGCGTGAGATTTCGCTGAGGTCGAGAGCGATGGGCAGCGCATGGGCAGCTCACGTTGCCGCGACGTGTCGTGCGGCGTGGCGTAGCCCAGACGAGCGACACGCCCAGACTGATTTCCTACGACGGCTGGCAACGGGAGGCAACCGCCTGCACTCTCTGATAACGAGGAGGTCCCAGGTTCAAGTCCTGGATCGCCCAGTCGCTGGACGCGCGAAGGGCCCGGCGAAGTGCCGCCCGCCCGCGTGCGTGGCTGCTAGCATGCGCGGCCGCCAGGGCGGCCAGGCCGA